>Ga0154020_10004305_pt1 | contig 16988 bp, 18 predicted proteins | sample Klosneuvirus_201_FD_109709 | JGI IMG/M metagenome (GOLD analysis project Ga0154020, IMG submission 109709) | Active sludge microbial communities from wastewater, Klosterneuburg, Austria - Klosneuvirus_20160825_MG | ecosystem: Engineered > WWTP > Aerobic digester > Activated sludge | place...
ATTTTCGTGGAACACACTTGCCTCTGCGATCAATTATCAGATTCAAATATTAAATTCATCAAACACTATCATAAAAGATACAACCACAATAAACAACAACTACACCTGTACTATTAATACCGGCGGAACTTATACGTGGAAATTAAGAGCCAATAATAACTTTAGTATTTCCCAATTTAACACCGCCCTAACTTTTACAATTGATGTTACTGCACCTGGAATATCTGTATTGAACTCTCCACTCAATGGAGCTTTTGTAAAAGACACTACAGAGCTTAAATGGACACGCAGTTCAGCTGACACACGTTATGACAGCTTATACGTAAGTATTGATTCAAGTTTCACATCAATAATCAGTTCCGGAAAAATATACAATACAAAAATCAAAATCAGTACGCTAAGCCCTACCCTGCCAATATCAACAGCTTATTATTGGTGGAAGGTCAAGGCAATTGATTCGGTTGGGAATAAAGCAGGGTTTAGCAATCAACTAAAATTTAAACTTTATTAGCGTGTTAAAGGACAAGCGATTTCTATATGTATTATTACCGTTAAACCTGCTTTTGTGGGGTTATATAGGTTATAAAATATATATAAGTTTAAATGATGATAATACATTTCTACCTAGCGAATACCCGGTTTCTAAAGCTGACGTTAAAATGGTGGACTCCGAAAAGTATACATTGTCTTTAGATTATGAAGATCCATTTTTAAAAGAACAACCAAAACACTCTAAAAACAGGAGCGGGAATACAGCTGTGAACATCACACGTCCGAAGCCCGTCAATACAAATAAATCGATCCAAAATATTCCTGTAGTAAAAGTAAATGAAATAAAGTATTTAGGCTTAATTCAGAACGAAACCAGTGGATTATCTACCGGCTTGATTACGGTAAACGGAAAATCATATATTATTAAAAAAGGAGAAACTGTCGAGGGTTTAGTAATAAAATCCATTGAGTCAGAAAACTTACTTATTAAAGAAGGCAAAACTTTATTGACTATTAGAAAACAATAATGTAGATTTAAATATGAGTTCTATACAATTAAAAGGTTAAGCCCAATTGTTAATCGGTTTAAAGTTAATGATAACTAAAGATTATCCTTTATTCAATAGTTAACACTCTTTAGTAAACTCCTATTTAGTCCTCTTAAAGTTTAAATTTTGTTTTTTAAACTTTCGACACATCCTAGATTTTGATTAAGAATAAGAGAAGTATTCCGAAATTAGTAAGCATTATTGACGATCTATGAATATTATTTTAAGAATATATTAAGGCTGCATACAAGTAAAAAGGTGACAAATTAGCGACCTAAGTTCTTCATAATACTTATCAACTATACCGCATGAAAGGGCTCTTTTTCCTAAATTTATCCTTGATATTATGTCAGATCGAATAACAGTTGTTGACCCTTTAGACTTTATAACACTATTTAAAAAAGTTGGTAAGGTTTCTATTAAAGATTATCGAATCTTTGGAGATTGCCATGTTACAAAAAATGATGTATCATGTGATTCTATTGAATTTACGAACTGTGAATTTACAGAAGACTTTAGGTTTTCAGATGTCATACTAAAATTCGGTATAAAATTCATTAATTGTCATTTTAATTCCGATTTAGTTTTCGTTAAATGTTCCATTACAGGATATGATCAAGTTTTCAATTTAGAAGGCTATTCTCTCTTATTGATTAACTGTACGATCAAAAACACAGTAAGAATTTCTGAATGCAGGAATATTGATAGAGGTATTAGATTAGCTCAAAAAACAAATTGCAATCGAATAATTCTAAATGCCAATACTATAACCAATGGCAGTATCAGCTTCAGTAATTCAACGATTCAAGACCAATGTGATATAGAACACAATGTTGTTTCAGATTCGATATCATTAGAATCGTCTACTACAGTCGAATGTAAAGTTAGGATTTGGAATAATACATGTGCTTATCTTTCATTCCTAAATTCTGAATTTAAAGAGGATATTCACGTTGGTGGAGGAACAATGAAAAGGGTTACTTTTAACAATGGAATTTTTCATGATGATTTTAACCTAGGACCATTTAAGTCAGATGAGCAATTAACCATTATTGGTGCTGAATTTAAAACAAAATTTTCAGTCAAATATAATGACACGACTAACCAAATAACTGGCGGCTGTCCAAAAATTTATTTAAGCGATTCTTCATTTGGAATAGGACTTAATGTTGTTGGGACAAATAACTTGGCAAAATTGCCGCTTCTAAGTTCCGTAATGATTATTTCAAATGAGAAGCTAATTGGTGATATTAGTTTCCGAAATTTTGATGTTGAGGAATTTAGCTTTCATGGCAACAATACCAAAGCAAAAATAAAATTGCACAATGTTCAGCCATTAAAATTAGGTTTCTTTGAGTTTACAAACTCATCAAAAATTCAGTTTTTTGATTTTAGTCCCTATTATAAAGGTATTAGTGTTTTCGAAGTTTCACAATCAAATCTTGGTTCGACTGAGTTTTACAATGCGTTTTTAAACAAGTTTACTGAAATTAGAATCACCAATTCTGTTGTATCAGACATTATAACCTCAAACATTAGATGGTTCGATCCCAAATTACTTGAGCCTGAAAAACATTTAGGAAACTCTGAAAAGAACTTTTTTTATCGAAACAATAGAGAAACTTTCCGACAGCTTAAATACGCAATGGAAAAACAGGGAAATAAAATATATGCCTTGCAGTTTAAAAGCTTTGAGATGCAAGCTTACAAAAATGAGCTCCGTTATAAGCCAGATAAAAAATGGTATCACGAACTTCCTGATAAGGTAATTTTGTACTTAAATCAAATTTCAAACAGTCATGGAATAAATCCGGTTAAGCCTTTTGTGTGGATTTTGAGTTTTACAGTAGTATTTTATTGGCTAATAGTTATAAGTATATCCCCTAATTTAACATGGCTACCAAGTCTACAAGCGAATGATTGGATTACTTCTGTTAAAGAATTTGCGAAGTACTCATCCGCAATGCCTAAAATGCTTAATCCATTATTCGTATTCGATAAGACATTCATTGGTTTTCAATCTGAACATTTTAGCACAAGCTTGTGGGAGTTATTGCACAGGGTTTTTCTTTCATATTTACTGTTTCAATTTGTATCCGCCTTTAGGAAATTTGTTAAATAAAAAACATTACTCGAAAAGTTTTAAGTTTATTAACTTATAAACGAACATTAACAAAAATCAAACAAGGGAAGGACACAACCAATAGAAACTTGATCAGGGTATTATTGAAGTAGAAATTATATAAAGCGATTTTGAGTCTGACATAATGTTCTTCCCAATCAATTCTTTACGATTTTACTAAGTCAGTAATGTGATCCCAATTATAAATAACTATACCTGCCGCATCATATAGATAGCGTTTACGAGATTGTAGAGTGTTATTTTTTAATTCTTCGAGATCTTTTGCTGAAAAAGCCTTTGCATCCTCAGCTGAAATTTTAAACATGGTAGACTTTCTTCCTATTATTATTCCTCCGGCCTTAACCTGATCTGCACCATACTTTTTTAAAAGATACAGTTTTTCATAATCAAGTCGTCGTGTATAAGAAAATAACTGAGTTTCTGCAAGACTTAAATCCTTTGAGGGAATGAAACGATTAGCGCCAGAATGGAATTCATACATAAATTTATTTGGAGCCTTCATCTCAAAAACCATAACAGTCTTATCAGTAGTTAGTAGCTGTTGATCAAAATGTGTTTCCTTGGGTTCCACCACTAAGATTAAGTCGACTCGTCCAACATCATTGGTATATTCTGCTTTATTGAATACTAAATTACTATTACCAATAAGACTTTTTGCAAATGGGATCAATGCATCTCTACAAGCGTTCTCATTTCCTGTGTCCATGCTAACTAAGTCGTTTAGTATATCGAACTCCGTTTTACTCATTCAAAAAGGGTGACAGGTATATAGGTTGATTTGCTGGAACCGGTTGTATAAACATATTACTTTGTGGATCTCTGAACAAATAAGCTCCATTAATAAACCGCATTGCTGTTTTTGGCTTTGGGTAATGTTTCTCTTGGAAACGGGATAGAACACTAGCCCTTTCCTCTCTTGTAAGAGCTTTTTCATAAATTGCTTGTTCTGCTACTTCGAAACTAGCAGAGTCGTTACCTCTGATATCAGAACCAATAAAATAGTTCAATTTGAAGGGATTTTCGGTACAAATAATTGGAAAAGTAAATATAGATGAAGCTACAGCCTCTTCATTTTTATAAATGCGGAGAGTCGAACCCATTACCTCACTTTTAATTTCAAAAATCAAAGTGCTAAAACTTTGCTCCAGCGGCGGTGAAGGCGTTTCTACAGAATATGAAATGCCACCTCTGTCAATTACACAAAACACCAATTTATCCTGGAAAGTAAATAGGGATATTCTGTCTTTAACAAAACCAACACGTCCAGTATCAAATATGTAACGCCGAGTTTTGTCTCGCTGATTTAGCAGCTTTATATGTAGAATGAAAGTTATGTCAATCGACCGATTCAATTTCTGATAAATGTTACGATAAAGATAATAGTAATTAATTAATCAGCAAATGTATAATATCAATGCTCTAAGCGATATCTCCAACTTGGATAGCGAACTAAAACCACGAACAGATGCACATCGTAAATTCATCATCGTCATTTTCGAAACCCGTGAAATAAAAACCTATCCCAACGGCTCGAAGAGTTTTAGCAATTACGGTTCGGTTAATAAATCCAGCTTACAGAGTTTTTAGTTTACCTTAATTCTTTTACTGCTAACACCATCCCTTTCATGTCCCCAGCCTTCTTGCCATTCTTTATATAACCTCTCAAAGTTTTTATCGTTCACACCAATTCTTTGCCAAGTGATAATCCCAGTTGGCATAACTTCAACACTTCTTTGTTTGGTCGACAACTTTGCTTCAAATTCTACAAAATTAAATTCTATCCTTTTCTGTTTTGTAAAGTCTATATCCCATTCACGTCGTTCCCTTAGTATTTCTCTTATTCTGTTTTTTTCAGGAAGTTCCATTCGCGCTCCATAAATAATTCCAACAAGCTGAGAGGGCTCATAATGAAATAGTCTTTCTTGCTTAGTAAAATCAAAATGCTCACCAAATAAAAAAGGAATAGGTGGTCGGAGCATCAAACGGAATTCAGATTCATACTCCCAGCTCTTACTTTTTTGCGAATAATGACTTTCTCGGTCTTTGAATATTTTTAGTTTTTCTTCTTCATTCTTCGCTTCTCCTGTTACATATACTGGTAAACTCAAAAAAGCATTTAAGGGCTTAACTTCTTCTTCATAGTCGATCTTTGTAAATTCAAAGCCCTCCGGTAGGCCATGAGACATGTCTGGAGCTAAACCATTCGGCGTTGTTCTTCTTACTTGTCGTTTTTTTTGATTGGGTGATTGATTCAGCGTATTATTAATAGATCTAAATATTAAACAGAATCCCTTATGTTTGTCGGTATAATGTGACCACATAAGTGGTTCTGAATTTATTTCAGAAAAGGATACAAAATACCGGGTTGAAGGTTTGTAAATTCTGAGTATTGTAGGAATTTTTAAAGATAAAAATTTTGCTAATGCGATCTCATTGGGCGAATTTAACTTTAAACCATTAAATAGATCTCTATTAATTGCATCATCAAATGTCAAGGGACATTGATTGCAAATGTGTTCAACAAGTGTATTCAGAAGGACTTCCGGAATTTCTATTTTATTGGGCTCAAACGCGAGCTTTATGAGCTTGCCCCATTTCTCTTTATCATTATCAAATTCATAAAAAGTTTTACTATCAAATGGATCATTGCATTCTTCAGGCGAAGAAAAGTACATTTCATTGTACATTAGTTCCTTTAAACTAACTTCTGAATATGGCCTGTAACGATAATATAACATTGGTAATACTTTACTGGGTCGGCTGTTCTGTTTTCTTCTTTAGTAAAACTAGTTTTATTGGTGGTTCCAATCCCTTAAGATCATTCTGATCTTTGGCTCTTCTCAATTTCGCAATACCACGTTTCGCTCTTTTAATAAAACTCTTAGCAATTTTTTCATTGGTTATTGCGGTTAAAAATTCAGTGGTTTTCTTATAGAGTTGTATTTCAAACCAATTCTTTCCGATCCGGATCACTTGCCTTGTTTCTTTCCTCGATACAAACATTCCCCCCTCTATTAATTGGCCATTTGTTTTGTAATTAACCGGTTTAATGTTTTTTCGTAATACTTGAAACATTTCTCTTGATGCGGCGAAGTGTTCCAGCTTTTCGCCAATAACGTGTTGGCCACCCTTTACCTTAACCCTTGTTTTTTTAATTTTTGTTATTGGTTCAAAGGCCGCTATTAACTTAGCTTCAATAATATCCGCAACTTCCTTTTTTTGTAGATCATCATGCGACAAAAAACCAATTCTTCCTCTGTTATTTTTTTTAAACTCTGCTAAATCAAACGGTTTTAATATCGATCTGAACATTCGTTTACCTATGTGATCAGTAATTTCTTCCAAATGCTCTTTCTTAATTTGTATAAGTCGCACCTGCAGCTTTTCCGACTCTGCTGTTTCATCTTTAGTTAAATGCAAATTAACCGAATCACTATTTTTATTAAACGCATAGGTATAATGTATATGTTTTGGCAAGCCTTCTGAACCAAAAGAAACCAGGTAAGGTTTTATTTGCGTCCAAAACAAACCGCCAAAAGAAATATTTTCAATTTTCTTTTCTTCAGTCATCGGTCCATTTCTCTAATAGCGTCCATTTAGTTTGAGCCCCAATCTCATAATTTATTTCTTTGGTCCTTTCGTCAAACCCTAAGTTCTTAATAAGTACCTCATCGGCAAATTTCACTTTTTCTGTATCACCTATAGTGAGCATTCTCTCTAGCTCTATTATTTGTTCATCATTTGGTACTAAATCAAAAATCTCATAAATCAAAATTTCTTGGCAATCAATTTTTTTTGCCTTTTTCATTGGAGTTTGAAGTGTCGATGCGTATTCATAATCTATGTATCTGAAAACATGCTTGTTTGATATAATATTTGTCGTCAATAACTCCTCGCAAAATTCTCTCCATTGAGATGTTTCTCGATTTTCACGTGAGTTAAACCAACGAATTATATTCATAACGTTTTTCCCCTTAACGCGAAATCGTAAATCGTTTTTTGCGATTCCGTGCGAAGTTTCAAATCTATTATCGGGTTGAACCTTGTATTTTTTAAATATTGTTTCAATCCTTGGTAAAGTTTTGTAAGCTCCTCCAACTGGCTGATAGTAGTTCCCTTTTCTGTTTTTTACCAAAAGAAATTTGTCTTTTACTTTTATTCTAAAAATATAAGATATTGAAAAACGAACGTCTTTGTTTCTGTACCTAACGTAAGATTTCCAAAACAATCCAAAGTGCTTGAAATTATACAACCCTTCGATCACAAAAAAATACAATGGTCCCGACACAATATTAATTAACAATGAAACTACAACTACAGTCCAAATATTAGCATTATGGTATTGAGTTAACCACCATACACAAAAGCAACAAGTTAAAACAACCAGTGTTATAATAATACCTTTTCTCATTTTATTTCAGGGCTAGGTTTAACAATTTTAATAATTTCCTTTAGTGTATCAAAAGTTAAAGCATTGTCAGGATATGCTCTGGCAATCGCTTCCGGGATTACCTTCAATCTCAAATCAGAGAAAGAATAATCCAAACCATTATTTTTTTCAGCACCGGTTAACTCAGCCAGTTCATTAAGTTCTTTCGCGCTAAGTTTTAATCCTTCTAAGTCTTTTGAAAATAACTCTTTCCTTTCTTGGTGGCTTGGCCGATCAAACCGCATTACAACTGCAGCTCTTCTTACTATTGCTTCATCAAGAAAATGTAAACGATTAGTTGACATAAAAATAATTGCTCTACCTTCTAATTGCCTCACTTCATCGATTTTTTGAATTAAAGTATTTACTGCGGATTTTTCCTCTTGATGCATTTGTAACGTACCTCTTGTTGTAGCAATGGCATCAGCCTCATCTATAAACAAAAAGGCAATTCTTTTTTTACCTGCCTGTGTTTTTAATGCATCAAATGCATCATTTACTAACTTCCCCATTTCTCCATGCATTCCTTCACCTCGCACTCTTGTGCTCAATTTTAAAAAGTATCCTTCTTTTTTCAATAATTTAACGGCTCTATTGGCAATGCATTCGGCCGAAGCTGTTTTTCCTGTTCCGGGATCCCCTTCCATAATTACAAGCGGGTGCCTATCAAATAGGCTTTTTATTGCAGGAAATACTACGCCGTGTTTTTCATTACTCCATTTTTTTATCCCCTCCTGATCTAATAAAAGCTTAAGGTTATTAAATATTCGGTTAAACCTTTCATCAAATCCAATAAGATTTGATGCTCTTTCTTCCAATTGAGCATTGGGTAATTCTGTTGCATTATCAAAAATATCAGCCATTATTTAAAATTGGTTTTTTGTACTTCATACCCTTTACTGGCATATAGTTGGTTGTTTTCACTTTGTAAATTAGAATAACTATTATCAATATCCGAACTGCTCCAGCTAATTTTAAAATTATTATCGGTATGGAATTTTTGCCTTTCTTCCACAGTTAATGCGTTCCATTTTGTGCTATAAGAAATAATAACGGTTAATGTTGTCCCTGCAATATTAGGCCAATCGTTTCCTCCCGGCCTATCCGTAGTAATGGCTTTACCATCCTCATTTACCTTATACCTGCTGGCTCTTATAGGTTTTTTAGCAGCGTCCAATAATGTTATGTCAACATAATTAACATATTTGTTCCCTGCCAATTTGATTACGTCGTAAAGTATTTTCTCAACGTATTCTGTTGTCCATTTTTCGGTGCGTTTTGCAATCATTCTTAAATCAGCATCAAAACCTTCAAAGGTCTTTCTGATATCAATAACCGTATAGGTGCTTGTTACTGTCTGTGTTGTTGTCATAATAATTATTTTTCTTCTTCGTTAATATTAAATGAGGGTCCAAATACTCTTTTCCATTCTTCTATCGTGTCACCTTCAAAATTTTTTGCTTGCGCATAGGTTAATGACTCAAATGCATCGTTAGCTTCTTTTTTAATTTCATCAAGCAATTTTTTATCAATCTTTTTAGCCGTATTATTTTCGTTATTCGTAGGATCTGCAATAAATATTGGCGTTGTTAAAACAGGTACACTATTGATCGCGCCACTAAAAGAAATTAACGGAAAATTGGCCTCACTGAGAAGTTTAAACGCACGAATTAGACCTTCTTCAATATTAGTTTCTAAACCTTTCGTAAGGTCAAGATATGATACAATTAACTCAATATTGTAAGAAGATAACCCTGCGCTGCTATCATCGGGTTTCAATTCTTTATAATTTCTCCACCATTTTAAAGCGCGCACTATTGGTATATAAGATGGGTTTTTAGTTTTTCTTTCAGAAGAAAAATTCAACTGTTTCGTTACACTTGTTATATACTTTCCACCGCCGCCTCTTTCAGGTTGCCACACATATTCCGCAGGTGTTTTTACGGGTACAACTGGTACAATATCAACTTCTAAACCAGTGCCAACAAATGTTATTTTAATAGATTTCGTTTTACCATCAGCAATAATATCTGAGTTCTCTTTTGAAGGATAAATGTCCTTTAGGTATTTTACAACGTAATCGTGAAGCTTTTCCACATCATCCTTAATGTTATCATCTTCCCCTTCAATGTATAATACTAAATCTATATCAATTGGATTTTCACCGGTATGCCTAAGTATGGGGCCTTTCGCCCACGAACCTGCAATTACAAATTTTGTAACTTTAATATCAGTTTTTTTATCTTCATCGATTTTCTTTTGAAGTTTCTCCTTTAGATTTTTTATTTGCTCTCGGTACTTAGGCATGCTATCTTGCTTAAGTTTAATTCGATTTACAAAATTTAGCAGTTGAGTATTATTTAATTTCATATAGTTTTTGTTAAACAGATTAATATTCCTTGTTCGATTCCTTCGACAACACCTTTCGGTAACAATCCTTCATATCATCAAGTACTCTTAGTTCAACAGCTAATTTTGCTTCTAACGCTTCAATTAGTGCCGGCTCAAATTGATGATTATTATAAGTCATTCTTAAAACGGTATCATAGAATAGTTTTAATACTTCATTTACGCCCTTCACTTCATTCCATATAACTCCTGAAACAATTAAGTAAATAAAGCCACCCATAGTTGTGATCGTTCCTACAACTTCAACAATGCTAAAGTTTAGCATACCATGTATTATAAAAACCGTTCCCATTATAAGTATTCCGGCAACACATCTTACTCCAAGGCAAATTCGTTTTGCTTTTTTAATAAGATAGCCTTGAAATGTGCGGAAGCCATTCAATTCCGTTTTGATGCTATTCACAACACCTTCTTGCGAATAAATTTTTCGCTTTAATTCCTCAGCCTCATCTCTGAAATGATCCTTGTAGCTTTTTACTTTCGCGTCATCCGTTACCTGAGTTACGATCCACAATACAAATAGAACTACAAGTATTACGATTAACCATAACCAAATTGTACTTTTACTTTTTTTCATCTTTATTAGTTTTAAATATTATTTTCATTATGCCCCATGCTTTTTCAAGCCGCTGAAGCAGGTTAAATTTATTCCAATAGGATGTCGGGGATTGGAGGTTAAGCCCGGAGATTTGGGTGATTCCAGATTAGAATGAATGGTTTCATTGTAAAACCAAATAAACTTCTATTTTTGCTGGCGCTTTAAAAACTGAAAATTGATGCGGTAGGATAATCTCAAAAAAACATGAAAACCATCGGCACATTTCTTGCGTATCCTTTTCGGCATGGCGTCCTACTTCGGTTACGGCTTTTAAATCCTTCTTCTCTTACAATTAAATTACTTAGTAAATGTTAAACCATTCAGTTTTGTATAATAGAGCCCATTTTAATTTTAGGCAGGTCTCCACTGCCGCTATTCACAATTTTATGTTCATCAAAAGTAAGTTAAAAATGTAGACAAATGGAAATTTTTTAGTAAATTCGTAAACAGAAGTTATCAACATGAGTTGGTTAACTATTCTAATTATTTATATAAACAATTGATTATGAAGTACTTTGCAGAAAGACTAAAGGCAGCCAGGATGATGAGGGGTTTCTCTTTGCAGGAGTTGGCAGATAAGCTGGATAGCTTGGTCTCTAAACAGGCGCTCAATAGATATGAGCAGGGCATTATGAAGCCCAACAGTGAAGTTTTATTAGCACTGTGTAAGGTTCTTGAGGTTCGTTCGGAATATTTTTCCCGCGAGCCTAAAGTAAACCTACATGATATTGAATTCAGGAAATTGAAAAAGTTGTCTGCTCGCGAGAACAGTAAAGTGGTGCAGCAAACTATCGATTTTTTGGAAAGGTATATTGAACTGGAAGAAATTTTAGGTATTCAAAGCAAGTTTGAAAACGAATTCGCTGATCTTCCCGTAAAAGGTAATGAGGATGTAGAAAAGTTAGTAAAAGAACTTCGCAAGTCATGGAAGCTTGGTACAGATCCATTGTTCAATGTTATTGAATTAATGGAGGATCACGGCATAAAAGTTATGGAAGTTGATGCGCCATTGGATTTTAATGGGATGTCAACTTGGGTTAATAAATCTATACCTGTTATTGTAATAAATTCAAGGCTTGATAACTTCCTTGATAGAAAACGCTTCACCGCACTTCATGAGCTTGGCCACTTAATGATGCCGCAAATAAAAAACTTTGAAGAAAGAGATAAGGAAAACCTATGTCATTACTTCGCAGGTGCAATGTTAATGCCGGAAGATTTATTCAGAAATGAATTAGGTGGTGCAAGAAAAAAAATACTATTTAATGAATTAGCTGCAATTAAAAAACAATATGGTATATCTTATCAGGCCATAATTTACCGGGCGAAACACCTTGGCATGATCTCTGATTTATATTGCCGCCAATTTATGTTCATGATGAGTAACCTTGGTTACAAAATAAATGAACCTGTTCAATATCAGGGCTACGAAAAATCTAACAGATTTTCGCAATTGTTATCTCGTGCTGTTGCTGAAGATATTATTTCAACTTCTAAGGCTGCGGCATTAAATAATCAGAAATTAGCTGAATTCAGAGATAGCATTTCTTAATACTGTGGAAAATGAAAGTAGCCGTCACGGATGCCAATATCTTCATTGACCTCATAAATCTCAAACTAATTCAAAGTTTTTTTGAATTTGATTTTGAAGCGCATACTTCACTGGATGTATTAGAAGAACTGCACGATCACCAAAAAGAGGTTTTATTGGCATACAAGAGCACAAAAAAACTTACTGTACATATTCTTTCCCCTGAGGATCTTGATGCAATGCAAACTTTTACAACATCAAATAAACTTTCAGACGCAGATAAATCTGTGATCTTTGTTGCACATAAAGAAAAAGCAATGCTATTGAGTAGTGATGGGCCGGCGCGAAAAATAGCAAAGGAAAAGAATTTAGAAACTCACGGTCTCGTTTGGCTTTTTGACGAATTTGTTCAGCATAAAATCATTTCACCTAAAGTTGCGTGTACAAAAATTAGCGAATTGCTAACTACTAACCGAAGGTATAAAGAAGATAAACGCATGTATGAAGAATTTGAAAAAAGGCTAAGTAAATGGCAAAAATATTAATTCCGAATTCTCTCAAATAATTCGAATAGGTAAATAGGTATTCGTTAGCTTGTGCAAAGCAAAATGATGCGCCAAAACAAAACAGCATTTACTTTCGTTTAATTTTTAAAAAGCAAAACAGTTTTGCTGAAGATGCTTCGCATTTTGTTACACATTTTGGAGCTTGCACAAATTTCCTCACGGCAGCCTTCTCCGCGTAAAACAGGTCGCATCCATAGCAGGAAGAAAAGGCCGCTACCCCCATGCTTCCCACCCTCGCTCCACTGGCAAAACGGCCCGCGCACACGTGTCCGCAAACCGTTTTGCGCCGGTGAAAAACTGGAATGTCACTATTTGCAGCCACTCTTCCAACGCAGCTCAAGTCTGTTTTACCTTCTTTTTAGTAAATTGCAGCAATAAATTCATTTATAAACCTATAATATGTATCCTGTAAAATTAGGCTTCGATGAAGCAATCAAAAGAATAAAAGTACTTGTTACTAATAAACAATATGCAGAAAGTTTGGTAACTGCGGTATTTACTTGTGAAAAAACTTTTCGAAGAACATTAAAACAATTAATAGTATCTGCCGGTTTTAAAAGTGTGACGGCTGAAAAAATAATTGCCAATTTAAAAGGTTTGGATTCTATACAAAATGCCTGGGAAATTTACGATCCAAAAAATAGAAAATTGGATAAAGTTATCGGGATCGACAACTGGAAGTCGATTAAGGAAATTTCTGTTAAAAGAAACAAGCTAGTTCATGGTGAAAGAGTTTATAAATTAGATGAGTGCAAAGCAGATTCTTTACAAATTGTAAAAATATTAGAACAAATTAAGAAAACGCTTGATGCTGAATATGGTTATAGCGGTTGGACAAATGTTACTATTAGGATTAAGAGTAAACTTCATATTGATCCAAGGGTCAAAATTGTTATAATTGAAAAAACATAAAATGGGTTCATACTGCGATTTATATATCTCCGACTACCAAATTGTGTCTACAAAAAATGCGATTGATCCGTTTACGTTAAGTTTATTTCAACCAGAGGATTTAAGAGTATTTAAGCGAAAGATACGAGAACGAAAAGAAATACTTCATGGTCGTGAACCTGAAGCTGATGAAGTTGAACAAGCTGTTGAATACTCAAATACTTCGAAAAACATTAAAGATAGATTAGAGGTTATGGGCTTTACAATGAAAAAAGTAGAGGCCGATTTCAAGCTGAGTAAACAGGAGGGAATTAAAAGGCTTAAAGAGTATCTCAAAAATAAAGCATTTACTGCTTCGCATAAAAAAATGTTGTCCGAAATGGAGCTTTTACAAAAAAGTAATTTAGATGACTTTCTTAAGGCTTCCAAAATAATAATTGAAAAAAAATATCGCCACGATGTTTTAAAAGGAGAGTTGCCTAAAACAAGTAACAATATTGTTCTATTTTTATTGGAACATGGTCATGGAATGGAGAAATTTCCTTTTATGTATGATATTAGGGTACTGATACGGTCAATGGTTGAAATAATGCCCGATGATGTTAATGTTACATATGATGTATCAGAAATTGCAGCTGAAGACTATTATGAAGATGAAATCGGTTTACTATACGAAAATACCGTTGCAAATGTGACATATGATTATGAAATAGGTGAAAAGTTTCTAATACTCACAGAAGGCTCAACTGATATTCAAGTTTTGCAAGCGGCGTTGGACATTTTATACCCACATCTTAAAGGATATTATTCTTTCATGGATTTTGGAATTTCTAACGCTTCAGGTAGTGCAGGATCCTTAGTGGCAAGTGTAAAATCTTTTGTTGGTACAGGAATCAAAAATAGGGTAATAGCAATTTTTGATAATGATACTGCCGCAGACGTAGCTTTACAAGGTTTAAAGAAAACAAATATTCCGAATAATATTCGCGTTTTAAAATACCCCGCAATTAAAATCGCTGATAAATATCCGACGATTGGTCCATCAGGTATTTCAGTTATGAATATAAACGGCTTAGCTGGCAGTATTGAACTTTATTTCGGTAAAGATGTTTTAACTGATAAGGGTAAATTAATTCCTGTCCAATGGAAAGGTTATGACCAATCATTAGGTAAATATCAGGGTGAAATTCTTAATAAGACTGAAATTCAAAAAAAGTTTCAAGGCAAAGTGAATGATTGCTTAGCCAACAGAAAAAACATTCATAAATACGACTGGTCCGGTCTCGACGCTATCTTAAAATCAATTTTCAACGCGTTCAATTGATAACCTCAGATATTCCAAAAGCCCGAAAATGTATCTAAAAATAAAAAAAGTTAAGCAAAAGTAAGGTTGCCCCCTAGAGGATTGTCAAGGCCAAGAAATGTTTATGCCATTAAAGGATAATAAAAGATTATCAGCTGATGTGCTAAACTAGGATAATGTTTAAAGAATAATAAAAGTATGTCTCAATAAGGTAAGATGTCTGTTTTGGGTTTTCCTAATTCAAAACGCCTCAATGGAAAGCTCAATACTGATGTTATTGTTTGCTTTAGCTGATATCAATAAGTAATTACCTTCAGAAAAATTACCAACTTGGGATGGCTTGAATTTTATTACCGGCTCATTTATCTCAACAGAGACAATAGTGTTAGATTCTGAACCGCCGGAAGTACTTTTGGCTTTAAATTCAACTCTTACAGGCGGTTCTGCTAAGTCTGATTTGTTTTGAATAATAAAATAAACACTGCTGGGTTTAAAGGAAACCGGAATTGCTAATATAGTTTCCTTCTCCTTTTCAATAATCAATCGCTTACCTGCCAAAATGTAATTTTCCATGTATCAAAATTAGTATTTTTCCTGATATCCAATTCAGATATAAATGTTCAAAATTTTGCTTTGTATATCACCAACACTTACATTAATTCTACTTCTTCAGGTACTTAAAGTAATCTTGTAATCTCATAAACCGAATCGCCCAGATGGAAATTTATGATCGGGTTCCTGACGGTTTACGTTTTGCCGCAACCTCAATAGTTTAGCCAATAGTCCAAAATGACATTCTCTACCATTAACTTTGCAATACGCAAATAAGGGATGTACATTGACGTTCATCTAACAAATTTGTTATTTGTTATCCGTTCTCCCAAATCTTACAGTTTTGTTATATACTCATCATATATAACAAATTTGTTATCCGACCGTCCAACCGAACAGTTTTATTATAGCTCATCCAAATCTAACAAATTTGTTATAACGGTCTTCGAACATCGGCTATTCTTGATTGTTAATATCTTGTAAATTAATCATTCCGAAGAATCTTATTTATCCGTAAATTTGTAATGTGGGTGGTGATTTCTTTTCCCCCGCCTTCCTGTCGCTCACAGGAAGTTTTTAATTTTTAAAAGTATAAACATGAATAAAGTACCATCTAGGTGGCGTATTTGCCTAAATCCGGATTGTCGGATTGGATTCATTCCGAAAAATCCACTCGCTCGTTGTCATTGTGACGATTGCCGGGCGAGACTAAATTACCTTTTTAAACTTGCGAAGAAATTCGGAGTTAAGGATGTTTTCGAGTGGAAATATAATTATGCCATCCTGAAATCTTTTCTTGATAGAGGAAGGTATCTAACCACTGAAGAGGAATTAATCGAATATGGCTTCGACATTAATGCTCTTGATGCACCAATAGAAGACAATGGGGTGAAATCTTCTGCTTTTAAAATCGGGAACATATATCTGGTGGCTATTAAATCAAAAATATTAAAAATTGTATCTAATGGATAATAATAAGAAAAAATCAATATGGGATATTCTCGTCCCACAGGATTCAACCGACACGGATATGCAAGTTCGTCCACCTAAGGAAAGGAAAAAGATTGTCTATACTCCAGACCCTGACGTGATACCTTTGGCTAACCCTAACCCTATCCGTGGTAATACCAGAAGTCAGGATAGTCCCACCGGAAGTGCCGAGAGTTCCAAACCTTCCGCGTCATCTGGTACAGAAAAGACCGAAGCCGCGCCTCGTCCGTTAAATACCACGAGTTCCCCAAGAGAAGGAGCCAATACAACGGAACATAAAGAATCCAATTCCGCCGGAAAGAAGTCCAGTACGGCAAGCACCAATGGTGAGGCCTCTTCAGGTGCTTCCGAGAAAAAGACAAATCCATGGCCGGTTGTAGGTGCCATTATTCTGTTAATACTTATCATGACAGCTGCTTACTTTATTAATGAAAGCATCAAAGACAAGCGTAAGAAAAGAATAGAAAAAAATGATGACGATTTCATTGATTCATTTTTTGATACTAAAACCGGAGATATTGTAAGGTATGGAAGCA
>Ga0154020_10004306_pt1 | contig 16987 bp, 13 predicted proteins | sample Klosneuvirus_201_FD_109709 | JGI IMG/M metagenome (GOLD analysis project Ga0154020, IMG submission 109709) | Active sludge microbial communities from wastewater, Klosterneuburg, Austria - Klosneuvirus_20160825_MG | ecosystem: Engineered > WWTP > Aerobic digester > Activated sludge | place...
GCCTCGTGCGTCAGTCGTTTCCCAAGGGCCTGCGTGCCCTGATCTGGGTCGTTCGCGGACTGGCCGTCCTGGGCGCGTTTGCGCTGTGCGTGGTGCCGGTGGCGTTCTGGTGCTCGCCGGGCTGGGTGGCCGAGGATGGCCCGGCGCTGGCGAGCCTGCACGGTCACCCTGTGGTCATCGATGCTCGGGCTCGGCTATGGGGCACGGTCGCCAGCGCGCCCGGTGTCGCGCTGGGCCTGGCCGCGCTGGTGCAGCTGTGGGCGCTGTTCGGCGAGTACGCCGCCGGCCGCGTGTTCGGCGCCGCTGCCGTGCGGCACCTGCGGCACTTTGCCTGGTTCACGCTTGCGTCGGCCGTGCTGGTGCCGCTGCAGCGCGCTGCAATCGGTGTCGCCCTCACGGTGGGCAACCCTGTGGGGCAACGCGTGCTGGTGCTGGGCGTCAACTGGAGCGACTACGCCGCGATCCTGTGTGCGGCGGTACTGCTGGCCAGCGCCGCCGTCATGGCCGAAGCGGCGCGGCTGGCCGAAGAAAACGAGAGCTTCGTCTAGTCATGCCGCTCACTTCGGAAGCTCCTACCGGTCGACCGCGGATAGCGCCATGCCCATCGTCGTCCACCTCGATGTGATGCTGGCGCGGCGCAAGATGCGCTCGCGTGAGCTGGCCGAGGCCGTGGGCATCACCGAGCAGAACATCTCCCTGCTCAAGAGCGGCAAGGTGCGGGGCATGCGATTCGACACGCTGGAACGCATCTGCGCGGTGCTGCAGTGCCAGCCCGGCGACCTGCTGGAGTTCGTGCCCGGCGACGAAGCACCGCGCCAATGAGGCGCGCGCTGCCCTGGGTTGCGGTGGTTCTGGCGCACCTGTTGCTGGTGTGGTTGCTGGCGTTGGCGCTGCGCCCGGCCCAGCCGCTGCCGGGTGGTGCAACGGCCACGCACCGCACGCTTTGGTTGCGGGTGCTGCCCGAGGCCGCACCACCCATACCTGTGCCACGCACTGCCGCGAAGCGGCCGCCGCCGCCTACGCCACAGCCGCTGCTTCGGCCAGTGACGCCACCGACCGCAGAATCAACCGCAATCACCTTGGTGCCTGCCCTCGCACAGACGCAAGCCATCGCGGCACCCCTGCCCGCCTCGGCGCCCTCGGCGCCACCCTTGGAATTGCGCCTGACCGCTCCGCCCATGCGCAGCGCCGCGGCCCAGGCGCGCGAGGACGCGCGCCTTGGCCAACCCGCGCCGGCGGGCGACGAGCGCATGGCTCGCGCGCTGGGCACCGATCTCACGCTGCGCGAAGAGGCCGTGGGCGATGGCGTGCGGCGCTTCCGGCGCGGCAACCAGTGCATCGTGACGCGCCAGGCGCGCGATACGCAGATCGACCCGTACAACCAGAGTGCGCGGCCCGTACCGCGCCTGGCGGGCACCTGCTGAGCGCCCACTGGGCGCGCTTCGCTCAGCCCGTGGCCACCGGCGCACCCTGCTGGGCGCACCACTCGCTCCACGAGCCGGGATAGAGCACGCCACCGTCGAGCCCCAGCGCCTGCAGCGCCAGCAGGTTGTGGCACGCGGTGACGCCGGAGCCGCATTGGTGCACCAGCGTCGCCGGCGAGCGCCCGGCGAGCACGGCCTGCCATTGCGCCCGCAGCACGGGTAGCGGCAGGAAACGCCCGGCCTCGTCGAGGTTGTCCTTGAACGGCCGGTTCAGCGCCCCGGGAATATGCCCGGCCACTGGATCGAGCGTTTCGTTCTCGCCGCGGAAGCGGTCCGCGCTGCGCGCGTCGAGGATCTGCTGCCCCGGCTCGCCCAGTCGCGCACGCAGTGTGGCAGCGTCGATGGTGTCCACAAGCGCCGGCCGCAGCGAAAAGCGCCCGGATCGCGGTGCTGGCGCAGCAGACCCCGTCTCGATCGCCCCGCCGGCCGCGCTCCACGCCGGCAAGCCGCCATCGAGCACCACCACGCGTGCATGCCCGACCCAGCGCAGCATCCACCACAGGCGGGCAGCGAACATGCCGCCCTGCGCATCGCAGGCCACCAGCAGCGTGTCGTCGTCGGCGCCCAGGGCTGCCATGCGCGCGGCGAAGGCATCACGCGCGGGCAAGGGGTGCCGGCCGTTGCGGCCGGTCTTGGCCGTGCTCAGGTCGCGGTCCAGGTGCAGGTAGGCCGCCCCTGGGATGTGGCCCAGCGCAAAGGCGCGCTCGCCGGCGGTCGGGTCGGCCAGGTCGAAGCTGCAGTCGCAGACCCGCACATGGCCCGTGCCACGGGCCAGCAGCGCCTGCAGCGCCAGTGGTTCGATCAAGGGATGGGAGTGCATGTCGATATCGGTTGAATGCGAGCCCGGATTCTCACCGCCCCTCAGCGCGCGCCCGCTCCTCCTCCTGCAGGCGCAGCACGCGCCGCTGCACCTTGCCGGTGGTCGTCATCGGCAGGGCGTCGATGAACTCGATTTCCTTGGGGTACTCGTAGGGTGCGAGCCGGCCCTTCACATGCTGCTGCAATTCGGCCACCAGCTCGTCGCTGGCCTGCCAGCCCGCTGCAAGCACCACGTACGCCTTGACCAGCGCGCCGCGCTCGGCATCGGGCTTGGGTACCACGGCGGCGTTGGCCACGGCCGGATGGCGCACCAGGCAGTTCTCGATCTCGCTGGGGCCGATGCGGTAGCCGGCGGCCTTGAACACGTCATCGCTGCGGCCCTGGTACCAGAGGTAGCCGTCGTCATCCATCACCGCGGTGTCGCCGGTGCGGCACCAGCTGGCGGCAGGGTCGCCGGTGTACTTCGCCCGCGTGGCGGCTTCGCTGCCCCAGTAGCCCAGGAAGAACACCGGGTCGGGGTGGCCGTGCACATCGAGCCGGTGCACCGCCACGTCTCCCGGCGTGCCGCGCGGACACTCGTGGCCCTCGTCGTCGATCACCGCCACCCGGTGGCCGGGGTAGGCGCGGCCCATGCTGCCCGGGCGCGCCGGCCATCCTGGGTGCACATGCCCACGGGCATCCATCCAGCGGTCGCAGTTGCCGACGATGTAGTTGATCTCGGTCTGGCCGAACATCTCGTTGACAGCCACGCCCAGCGCGTCGCGGCACCAGGTGAATACCGTGTCGCCCACAGCCTCGCCAGCGCTCATCAAGGCGCGCAACTCCAGCGCGTAGCGCGTGCGCGGCTCGGGCACCGCCTTCATCATCGCCTTCAGCGCGGTGGGAAACAGGAAGGTGTGGGTCACACGGTGGCGCTGCATCAGCTCGAATGCGCGCTCCGGCGCGAAGCGGCCGCGCCAGGCCACGATCTCGCGGCCGAAATACAGGGTCGGCAGCAGCGCATCCATCAGCCCGCCTGTCCAGGCCCAATCGGCCGGTGACCAGAACACCGCGTCGTGCTGCGGAAACCAGTTCTGGCTGCACACGAAGCCGGTGAGGTTGCCGATCAACGCGCGGTGCGGAATCAGTGCCCCCTTGGGTGGCCCCGTGGTGCCGCTGGTGTAGATGAGCACTGCCGCGTCGTCGGCCGCGGTGTCCACCGCTTCCGCGAGCGCTCCATGCGCCTCGAGCATTTGCGTCCAGGCCGCCTCGTTGGCGTGGGGTTCGGCCTGCACTGCCACCAACAGACGCAGCGCCGGGCAGGCCGCGCGCACCTGGCGCAGACCGGGCAGCGTGAGCGCATCGCCGATGGCCGCCACCGCGCCGCTGTCGCGCAGACGGTACTCCAGCGCCTCGGGCCCGAACAGCATGGACAGCGGCATCGCCACCGCTCCCATCAGGTACAGCGCCATGTGCGCCACCGGCGCTTCGAACCCCTGGGGCAGCACCACCGCCACGCGGTCGCCGCGGCCCACGCCCTGGCGCCGCAGCGCCTGCGCCAGCCGCAGCGCTTGGTGCTCCAGCGTGCCGTAGGTCAACGTGGCGCCGGGACCGTCGTCCTCGTGCAGGCGCACCGCCACCGCCTGCGGCGTGGCCTGCGCCCAGCGGCTGCAGCAGGCCTGCGCGATGTTGAAGCGCGCCGGCACCTGCCAGTGGAACCCGCGGTGCAGGATGTCGTAGGGATCGGCGGTCAGCGCCGTGTGGCTGGCGGACGCGGTGCGGAGCGTGGGCATCGCGCGAGCTTACGCCCGCGGTCCCGCCAGCGCACTGCGGGCCAGCCCCGAGGGTGCCGGCTGTTCAACGGCAGTGAGACGGCCGCTGGCCGTGCGCCGCCGCGCGCATGCCCACTCACGCGGGCTGTGCCTCTGCCTCGGAGTCGTGCGGCCTGGCCACCGCCGCGCTCGCTTCGCAGGCCACCGGCTTCAGTCGCGCCGTGAAGTGGCGCAGCACCGCAGGTTCCCACTCGAAGTCGTAACCTGGCAGCGACGCGGCCATGCGTCGCAGATCGCCGAACACATCGGCCACGTAGTCCATGTGGCTGTGGGTGTAGGTACGCCGCGGAATCGTCAGGCGCAGCAGCTCCATCGGCGCGGGTTCCTGTTCCCCCGTGAGCGGGTTGCGGCCCAGCAGCAGCGAGCCGATCTCCACCGCGCGCACACCGCCCTCGAGGTACAGCGCCACAGCCAGCGAGTGCGCCGGGAACCGGTGCGACGGGATGTGCGGCAACATGCGCCGCGCATCGACGAACACCGCATGGCCGCCGGTGGGCGTCTGGATCGGGATGCCCTGCTGCTGCAGGCGCTCGCCCAGGTAGGCCACCTGGCCGATGCGGTAGTCCAGGTACTCCTGCTGCAGCGATTCACGCAGGCCCACGGCCAGCGCCTCCATGTCGCGCCCGGCCAGGCCACCGTAGGTGACGAAGCCCTCCATCGGCACGCAGCGCGCCTGCACCGCGCGGAACAGGTCCTCGTCGCCACGGAAGCAGCACAGGCCGCCGATGTTGACCAGGCCATCCTTCTTGGCCGACATGGTGAACATGTCGCCCAGGTCGAACATGGCCCGCACGATCTCGGCGATGCTCGCGCCCGCCCATGCCGGGTCGCGCTCACGGATGAACCAGGCGTTCTCGGCATAACGGGCCACGTCCAGCACCACCGGTATGCCGTGGCGCGTGGCAATCTCGCGCACCGCGGCCAGGTTGTCCATCGACACCGGCTGGCCGCCAGCGCTGTTGCAGGTGAGGGTGGCCACGATGCCGGCCACCGATGCCGCACCGTGCTGCGCGATCGCCGCGCGCAGCGCGTCGAGGTCGAAGTTGCCCTTCCACGGGTAGGGGTCGGCGGTGTCGGTGGCGCGCGGCGTGAGCACGTTCAGCGCCCGCGCACCGGCCATCTCCACATGCGCCTTGGTGGTGTCGAAGTGGAAGTTCGAGATGAACACCGGCTGCACGTCGGGCCTGCGGGCCAGCGCACGCGTCACCAGTTCGGGAAACAGGATCTGCTCGGCACCACGGCCCTGGTGGGTGGGGATGGTGTACGGGTAGCCGAAGAGCTCACGCACCGTGTCGCGCAGGTGCAGGTAGTTGCGGCTGCCGGCGTAGGACTCGTCGCCCAGCATGAGACCCGCCCACTGGCGGTCGCTCATGGCGCCGGTGCCGCTGTCGGTGAGCAGATCGATGTAGACATCCTCCGCATCGAGCAGGAACAGGTTCCAGCCGGCCTTCTGCAGCGCGCTCCGGCGGTGCTCGGGCGGGGCCAGGCGGATGGGCTCGATCATCTTGATGCGAAAGGGTTCGGGCAAGGGACGTACGCGGGTGGTCATGACGGTGGTTTCCATGGCTGTGGTGCCGGCCGCGCAACGCGGGCGTCATGCGGCGCCCGGCGGTCAACGCCGGTTGGCACGCACGCGCCGCTCGCGGGCACAGGCGCCGTGAGTCGACAAACGGGTGGTGTGGGGTGCGCCCGCAGCGGGGCGCCGGTGCCGCCTGTCGCGCCGGGGGTTCAACCCCGGGCACACGGCGGCGGCCGGACTCAGACTCGGGGGAATTCGTCGGTCAGCACGACGTCAAGGTTGTACCAGCGGGGCAGCCAGGCGCCCTCGCCGCTGCCAGCCAGCGCCAAGCGCGCGCCGCGCCGGGGCAGGCACACGCTCATCCAGGGCTGGCGGTCAACGGCTCGCATCACAGGCCGGGAAAATACCAGGGTTCGGGTGGACTCGCAAGCCAAGTCGCGTCGCCCCCCATGCTCGCATGGCCTCGCTCGTGAGCGATGCACGATCCGTGGCCCGCGCAAACGCCTTGCTGGTAAGGTCAGTCTGCCGGGGCACCCGCCGCCGCCGGGCCATGCCGATCGGCCTGCGCGCCCTGCAGCCACGCCCCCAGCGCGATGCCCGCCAGCGCCCACAGCGTGGGCAGGTTGCCCGCGCCGAGCGAGGCAATGGCCGGGCCCGGGCACACGCCGCACAGGCCCCAGCCGACGCCGAAGATGGCCGCGCCCAGCAGCGTGTCGCGGTTCATCACCGAGGGGTGGGTGTCGAACTGCCCGCCCAGCAGCGGCGCGCGCAGGCGCCGCGGCGCCCAGCGGTAGGCCATGAACGTGACCACCACGGCCCCGCCCATCACCAGCATCAGACCGTAGTCCTGTCCGCGCAGGAAGGACAGCACCACCTCCGGGCGGATCATGGTGGACAGCGCCAGCCCGTAGCCGAACAGAGCGCCGCAGCCCAACACGGCCAGCAGGTACAGCGGCGTCATGGCAGCCACCCCATCGCCTGCACCGCAAGCGCGGTGGCAAAGCCCGTGGCCATGAACACCAGCACGGCTGCCAGCGATGGCATCTGCGCCGATCCCAACCCGCAAATGCCGTGGCCCGACGTGCAGCCGCCCGACAGCCGCGCGCCGTAGCCCACCAGCAGGCCGCCGGCGAGCAGCACGCCCGGCGGCAGGCCGGTGCGCACAGGTTGATCGGGGCCCTGCAGCCACCACCACAGCCCGGCACCGAGCACCAGACCCAGCGCGAATACCGCCCGCCACGCCCGCGTGCCGACAAAGCGCGCCTGCTGGAAGTAGCTGCGCCGCGACAGCCACGACCAGCTCGATGAAAACACCGTGCTCATGCCGCCGATGCGGCCGGTGAGCACGAACAGCAGCGCCACCGCCAGCCCGATGGCCACGCCGCCGGCCAGGTAGTGCGTCCATCCGAGCGGCAGGATCGCCTGCATGGTCAGCTCCCTTGCGTCGCCGCGCCGCCGGCGCGCGCGCCCAGTGTCTGCAGCGCCTGTCCGGTGACGCGGCAGATGCGCCAATCCGGCAGCACGGTGGCGCCCATCTTCTCGTAGAACCCGATGGCGTGGCGGTTCCAGTCGAGCACGCTCCACTCGAAGCGCCCGCAGCCGCGCTCGACGGCTATGGCCGCCAGGTGCTCGAGCATCGCCCGGCCAATGCCGCAGCCGCGGTGCGCGGGCTGAACGTACAGATCCTCCAGGTACAACCCGGGCAGACCCAGGAAGGTGGAGAAGTTGGTGAAGGTCAGCGCGAAGCCCACGATCTGCGCATCCACTTCGGCCACCAGTGCCTCGGCGGCTGGCCGCGGGCCGAACAGGTGCGGCTGCAGCGTCTGCGAGGTGACAGACACCAGATGCGACAGGTGCTCGAATTCGGCCAGTTCGCGGATCAGGCCCACGATCGCCGGCAGATCGGCGGGCCGCGCCGGGCGCAGTGTGTAGGGTTGCATTCGGGGATTGTCCCATCGGCCACGCGTGCGCCCGGCCCGCCATCTGACCCGCGCGAAGCATCGCGCCGCCGCCGCTACAGTGAGCCCATGACCGAACCCCGCACCGCCCCCACCGCCAGCGCGCCCGTGGCGCCCTATCACCCCCGCCGCGCCGCCCGCGGCCACTGGATCGATGCGCGCGGCCTGCGCATGCACCTGCACGTGTGGGGCGACCCGGCTGCCGTCACCGACGACGCACCGTTGCGCGTGATGGTGCACGGATGGATGGACATGGGCGCGTCGTTCCAGTTCGTGGTCGACGCGCTTGACGACGATCGACCGGTGGTCGCCCCTGACTGGCGCGGCTTCGGCCTCACCGAGACGCGCACCGACGCCTACTGGTTTCCCGACTACCTGGGCGACCTGGACGCCATGCTCGACGCGCTGTCGCCCGGTCGCCCGGTGGACCTGATCGGCCACAGCATGGGCGGCAATGTGGTCATGGCGTATGCCGGCGTGCGGCCCGCGCGCATCCGCAGGCTGGTCAACCTCGAGGGCTTCGGCCTGCCCGACAACAGGCCCGACGAAGCCCCGGCGCGCCTGACCCGCTGGCTCGACGAGCTCAAGACACCGCAGACGCTCAAGCCCTACGCCAGCGTGGCGGCAGTGGCCGATCGGCTGCGCGCCAACAACCCGCGCCTGTCACCGGACAAGGCAAGCTGGCTGGCCGCGCAGTGGTCGGCACAGCAGGCCGATGGCCGTTGGCACCTGCGCGCCGATGGCGCCCACAAGCGCGTCAATCCGGCGCTGTATCGCGTCGAGGAAGTACTCGCCATCTGGCGCCAGATCACCGCGCCTACGCTCTGGGTCGAAGGCGGCGAGACCCGCCCGCCACCGAGCTGGGTCACGCGCTACACCCGAGAGGAGTTCGACGCCCGCCTGGCCGTGGTGCCGCAACTGCAGCGCTGCGTGCTCGCCGGCGCGGCCCACATGCTGCACCACGACCAGCCGGAGGCACTGGCCGAGCGACTGGGCGCGTTCCTGCGGGCTTGATCGGCCGCAGCCGGGCCTGGCGCAGGGCCGCGCATCCAGCCTCAGCGGATCACGTACAGCGTGATGCTCTGCGCGGGCAGCGTATCGGCCACCCGGGCGCTGCTGTAGGGCAGCGCCGCCAGGGCCGTGATCGCATTGGCCTTGGTGAGCTGCCAGCGCTGGGCGGTCCCGCTGCCGCTGCCGAAGTGCGCCAACTCGAGCGTCAGCGGCCGTGCGGCGGTCAGGTCCTTGTTGATCACCATCACGGTCAGCGCACCGTCGGCACGCAGCGCGGCATAGGCCGCGACCTGGTCGGGATTGGGTGTCCCAGCCTGCACCGACGTCTCGCCGAATCCGTTGCGCTGGCCATCGACATTGCGGTACATCTGGAACGCCTTGAACACCGGCGAGGTATCGGCCGGCGCGGTCCAGCGGGTGGCAATGTCCACGCCCTCGCGCCCGAAGATGCCCAGTACATCGGCCTGCGCCGTGGCACCGTTGATGTGGTTGTCGGCGCCCCAGCTGTACTCGGTGATCGCCGTCTTCAGGCCCGGTGCGTACTGCGTCACCCACTGCTTCATGCGCGGGATCAGCTGCACCTTGTCGGCAATCCAGCTCTTGTCGGTATAGGCCGGGTCCCACAGTGAGCGTGTCGACTCGTTGCGCAGGCGCTGCATGGTCGTGCTCGCGTCGTTCGAATACTCGCCGCTTTGCGGGTAGTAGTGCAGCGAGAACACATCGAGCAGCTTCGTGCCGGTGGCCTGTTCTTCCTGGCGGATGCGCTGCAGCAGCCAGGGCACGTAGTCCATGCCACCGTGCGCCACGCGGTCTGGCGGGTTGGTCCAGTTCGCGGCCTGCAGGTCCTTGCCCGAGTACAGGTATCCGCCCCAGCCCCATTCCTCGGGTCCGACGATCTGCGCCGAAGGATCGACGGCCCGCACCATGGCTGCATGGCTGCGCATGGTGTCGAACACCTCGTCCATGCCGGCACCCTGCGGATGCACATCGCGATGGGTGCTGTGCCAGATGCTGTACTCGTTGTCGAGAATGACATAGCGCACGCCACCGGCAGCCGCCGTGCCGAACTGCCGGACCAGCGTGTCGACGAAGCCGCGCTGGAATGCGGGGTCAGAGGACACATGTGCGTCGCGCGGGTCATTCCCGGTGATGAGGCTGCCGTCGGTGCGCACGCCATTGCCGGCATCGGGCATCCATTGCCAGTCGGTGTCCTGCTGTGCGCCGTACTTGGCCACCGAGAAGCTGGCAAGCTTGCTGCGGCCCGGCCCCAGCGTGGCCACCCAGGGCAGCATCGGCACGGTCACCATGCTCTGCGCGCCAGCCAGTCGGTTGGCCGCCACCAGGTTGGCCACCGAACCCGCTGGCGTGGCGCTGCCCGACTCGGGCACGCTCTCGAAGTACCAGTCCATGCCGCGGCCACTTGCATCGAGCTGCCAGTTGTACTGCGAGGTGGCGTTGCCGCCATGCCGGTTGATGGGGCTGTTGAGTGCGCCCAGCACCGCGGCCGTGTTGTCGAACGCGGCCACGCCGTAGACCAGCGGTGAGATCGGACGCACCTGTGCCGTGGCGTCCACCTTCACGGTCACGGCGGTGCCGGTGCCACCGCCACCGCCGCCCAACGTCAGCACCACGTTGTTGAGATAGAACTTCGGATGGCCACTGGCGTTCATCAGCATGAAGTCCTGGAATGGCATGCCGGCCAGCACCGGCACCATGTTCAGCTTCACCGTGTTCCAGGCATTGGCCTTGGGCGCGGGCAGCAGGCTCGACAGCAGCATGCCCTGCGTGCCATCGCCGAACGACAGGTAGATCTGCTGCGCGGTCACCGCCGGCTGCGTTCCCAGGTAGACGTCGAAACTCAGTGTTGCGGCGTCGACTGCGGCGGCGTCCAGATGCAGGTAGCCACCACTGCTCCAGTCACCACCCTGGCACTCGTTGAAGTACAGCACCGTCTGCCGACCGAGCCGGGTCGTCAGGTTGGTGTTGCACAGGTTCCAGCTCCAGTTCTGCACGCCACTGCCGTAGGCACCCTTGGCGAACAGCGTCACGCTGCCCGAGGCGGCCACCGCGGAGTCGGCCGCCAGCGCGCTGCGTCGCACCTCGAGCACGTCCTGCGCCGCTGCACCCACAGCTGCCGCGGTTGCGGGGCTGGTGGCCGTCGCTGGCGGCTCCGCACCGCCGCCGCAGCCGACCATCGCCGCGACGAGGGCCAGCAGCATCCAGCCCGCCGGCACCGGCAGCGCTCGGCCGCCGCCCCGCTCGCGCAACGCCGTCGCTGTGGGAACAAGACCAGAATTCGCAGTGCCCATGTGATCCTCCCGATGGCGGGTTGGAGCGGCCTCCGGCCACAACGGCCCCGAGGTCCGACGCCCAACGCCCAACGCCGGAACGGACAGCCTAGGGCCTGGCCAGCGGCATCCCGTAAGCGGCGGAAACGCCGCTGCAGAGGCTGCGCGACACCATGGGTTACCGCCGCGTCCGCGGTGTAACAAGCAGCGCCGGCACGGCGGCTGGCGCAGCCCGCATGGGCACAGGGGGCTGCCGGCGTGGGTTATGGTCGGGCCGTCGCAGCCTGCCGCCGCGCAGCACGCACCCAACTGCCGTACCACAAGGGACCCCCGCGTGACCCCACCGACCACCGTCGAAACCCTGGGCGCTGCACTGTTCGCGCTCGCCGTCGTGCACACTTTCTCGACCAAGCTGTTCGAGCATCTGGCGCACACCCAGCCACGCCATGCCGGCCTGTGGCACTTGCTCGGTGAAGTGGAGGCCGTGTTCGGGTTCTGGGCTGCCGTGCTGATGCTCTTCATGTTCGCCCTGCAAGGCAAGACGGCCGGCACCGCCTACCTCGACTCGCGCAACTACACCGAGCCCCTGTTTGTATTCGCGATCATGGTGATCGCCGGTACGCGGCCCATCCTGCAAATGGCCGAGGCCACGGTGCGGGCCATGGTGCGCGCGGTGCCCCTGGCCCATGGCCCGGTGCTGTACTTCGTGCTGCTGGCGATGGTGCCCCTGCTCGGATCGTTCATCACCGAGCCGGCGGCCATGACGCTGGCTGCGCTGATGCTGCGCGACGCGCTGTACGCGCACCCCGTGAGCACACGGCTGAAGTACGCCACTGTGGGCGTGCTGTTCGTCAACATCTCGATCGGCGGCACCCTGACGTCGTTCGCGGCGCCGCCGGTGCTCATGGTGGCCGCCACCTGGCAATGGGACACGCCCTTCATGCTGCAGACCTTCGGCTGGAAGGCTGCCGTGGCGGTACTTGTCAATGCGCTGGCGGCTACCCTCATGTTCCGCCGCGAACTCACCCAGCACCTGCGCCCCACGGCCGCGGCTGCCGACGGTCGCCCGCCGGTCCCGCAGGCGTTGGTCATCGTGCACCTGGCTTTCCTCGCCGGGGTGGTGCTCTTCGCCCACGATCCGCCGGCATTCCTGGGCTTGTTCCTGTTCTTCCTGGGCATCGCCACAGCGTACGAGCGACACCAGAACCCCCTGATCCTGCGTGAGGCGCTGCTGGTGGCCTTCTTCCTCGCGGGCCTGGTCGTGCTAGGTGGGGTGCAGAGCTGGTGGCTGCAGCCGCTGCTCATGGGCATGGACGCCACTGCCGTGTTCTATGGCGCGGCCGCGCTCACCGCCGTCACCGACAACGCCGCCCTTACCTACCTGGGATCGCTGGTGCCCGGGCTGAGCGACGAGTTCAAGGTGGCCCTGGTCGCGGGTGCCGTGGCCGGCGGCGGACTGACGGTGATCGCCAATGCCCCCAACCCCGCAGGCATGGCCATATTGAGGCCGCACTTCGCCGATGGCTCCATCCATCCGGGCGGCTTGCTCGTGGCCGCACTCGCACCCACGGCCGTGGCCATGTTGGCGTTCCAGTTGCTTTAGGGCCCAGGCAGCCGTCTTCAGCCCACTTCAGCCCGTCACCCAGCGCCGCTGCGCGGCCAGCTTCGCCACGGCCTTGAACGACGGCCGCACACCCTGGGCGCGCATGGCCGGCCACAGCTTGAGCAGCAGTTCGGCGGTGGCCAGGGTATCGGCTGCTGCCTGGTGGCGCACCAGGCAGTGGATGTCGAAGTGCGCCATCCATTCGTCCAGCGAGCGCGCCCGCACCTGCGGGTGCAGCACGGCCGCCACCGGCTCGATGTCGAGCCAGGGCACAGCGGGGCGGTGCCCGAGCACGGCCTGGAAGGCCCGCTCGATCATGGTGCGATCGAAGGCCGCATGGAAGGCCAACAGAGGCGATGTGCCCACGTACCGCTCGAAGGCCGCCAGCGCCTGCGCCGGCTCCACACCCGTGCGCTGTGCTCCCACGCCGATGCCGTGCAGCAAGATGTTGGCCTTGTCGGGCAGGCGAGCCGCCGCTTCGCCCTGGCGCAGCACCACCTCGAAGCTGTCGCCCAGCAGGATGTGCGGGTGCCGGCCGTCGGCATGCACGGCCACGGCAGCGATAGCCAGCAGTCGGTCGTGCTCGGCATCCAACCCGCTGGACTCCACGTCCACCACCACCCAGCGCTGCGCCTCGTCATCGCCACCGCGCCAACCCTTGATTGCGTCGAGCAGGCCCATGATCAGTGGCGCTGGTAGTCGAGTTCGATGCGCTGCTGGAGCTGGCGCGCCACGCGCAGTGTCTCCTTGAGCACGCGCTGGTCGATGAGGTTGAGTTCGTCGAGCGCCACCAGGTTGGGGTTGTCGGCGCCGCGGGCCCGCGAGTCATCGCCCACCTGTGCCTGCAGGCGCAGCATCTGCAGGAACTCGAAGCCGCCAACCCAGCCCTCGGCTTCCTGCGTGCTCACGCCGAGCAGCGGCGCAATGGCCTCCAGGCGGGCGCGTGTGCCCAGTGCCCCCAGGCCATGAGCCAGCGCATACAGCCGCGCCGCATCCACAAAGATCGCCGTGCCCTGCAGCTTCAGGTCGAGCATCGCGCGGCCGTCGACCTCGGTGGTCTCGATGGCGCCGCGCCAGTTCATCGGTGCGCGGCGGCGCAGCGAGTTGTCGGCCATCTGCTTGATGAAGCGGGGCACCCGGGCCGCGTCGCGCGCGATCAGCTCGCGCAGCGGCGCGGCCAGCCCGGCGTGGCCGGCCACGGGGCGCAGATCGAAATAGATGCTCGCGTTGAGCAGATCTTCCGGCGCGCCGTGCTCGATCCATTCGGAAAAGCGATGCATCCACTCCTGGGCCGTCAGGCAGCAGGCTGGATTGCGGGCCATCACATTGCCCTTGCACAGCGGAAAGCCGCACTGGTCGAGCGCCACGTTCACATCGTCGGCCATCGCCAGCCAGCGCGGGCGGTCGGCCTGCGGGTCGGCGCTTTCGAAGATCAGCCCATTGTCCTGGTCGGTGGCCACGGTTTGTTCACTGCGGCCCTCGGACCCAAAAGCCAGCCAGCACGCATGGGCGAGGTTCAACCCGTGCCGGTCGGCCACCAGCTGCACCAGGCGCTCGACCAGCACATCGTTCAAGTGGCTGATCAGCTCGGTGAGCTGACGCGCCTGCACGCCCTGGCCCAGCAGGTTGCGCGCAAAGCGGCGGATCTGCCCGGCCACCAGCTTGAGCGTGTCGACATCGCGCGCCGCGCGGATCTGTGTGCTCACCTGTTTGAGCGACAGCCGCTGCAACGCGAACAGGTCGCGCTCGGAGACGATGTTCACCAGCGCACCATCTTCGGTGACCGGCACGTGCCGTATGCCGTGGCGCGACATCAGCAATGCCGCGTCCTGCAGGGTGTCGTCCACCGTCAGGCAGCGCAGCGGTGCGCTCATCACGCTGCCCACCGGATCGGTGAGCGGGCGCTGAGGCAGCGTGACGCGGCCCAGGATGTCGTGGCGCGTCACGATGCCCTGCGGCACCCCGGCGGCATCGACCACCAGCACCGAGCCCACGCGGCGCTCGTGCATCTGGCCCAGGGCATGCCCCAACTCCGTATCGGCGCTGCAGGCCAGCGGCGTCTTGCGCGGCAGGCTGCCCAGTCGCGCCTCGAGCGACTGCTCGGCCAGCGTCTGCGACGACCAAGCCACCTGCACCGCCCGGCGCGACATCTCCAGGAACTGAAGCACCCGCCGGTTCAGGAAGTCGGCGAAGGGCCCGCTGGCTGCTGCCAGCTCATGCATGGCCTGCACGGGTAGCAGCAGGCAGAACGTGTCTTCGTTGGCCGTGTACGTGGCGGTGACCGCCCGCCGGCCCAGCGCCGCCCCCACCGGGAACAGGTCGCCCGATGTGTATTCGAAGTGGCCCGACATCTCGGCCATGCCGCGTCTGCCAGTCACGCTGCCGCTGCGGATGAGGTGCAGCACATCGGCCACGCCACTGGCGGGCTCGAGCACCACTTCTTCGGGGGCGTAGTAGGCCTGGCGACTCGCGGCAATGAAGCGATCCACATGCTCGGGCGCCATGCGCGAAAACGGCAAGTGGCGCATCAACTCGCCGCGCAGGCCGGTCATCAAGCTCGGTGCGGGCGTGGCCGCCGGGGCATTGGTATCACTCATGCAGGTCCCCTCGTCAGGACAGTGCGGCTATTGCATCACAAGAGCTGTGTCGCCGCAGCATGCCCGCCCATGTAAAAAAGGGCCATGCCGGTCGCCGGCATGGCCCTGGGTTGTCAGCCTGCACGGCCCGCCCGCAGGGCGACCCGTGTCAGGCTCAGGCACAGGCTCAGGCCTTCATGCCCTTCAGGTTGGGGTAGCGCACATGCTCCACCAGTTCCTGGGTGTCCTTGCGCGGCTCGCCGGTGAGCAGGCTCACGATGATGATCACCGCAAAGCCCATCGGCACGCCGAACAGGCCAGCCGAGATGGGCTGGATGCCCCACCACAGCTCGATCGGGCTGGTCACCCCGAACATGCCGCGCATCCAGGGCTGCGTGGTGGCCATGTAGTAGAACGTGGTGCCCAGGCCAGCCATCATCCCCAGCGACGCACCCCACTTGTTGGCGCGCTTCCAGAAGATGCCGCACACCAGCGCCGGGAAGAACGCCGCCGCCGCGAACGAGAACGCCGCCGAGACCAGGAACAGGATGTCCGCCGGTTTCTGCGCCGCCACCGAGGCAGCCAACAGTGCCACGACCAGCAGCAGGGCCTTGGAGATGGCCACGCGGCGGCTCGTCGGCGCGTTCGGGTCGATCATCTTGTAGTACAGGTCGTGCGACAGCGCGTTGGCGATCGTCAGCAGCAGGCCGTCAGCGGTTGAAAGCGCCGCTGCCAGGCCACCAGCGGCCACCATGCCCGACACCACATACGGCAGGCCACCGATTTCCGGCGTGGCCAGCACGATGATGTCGCCACCGATCTTCATCTCGCCGAGCTGGAAGATGCCGTCCTTGTTGATGTCCACCACACTCAGCAGACCCGGATCGACACGCGTCCAGTTGGCAATCCACGCCGGCAGCTTGTCGAACGGCGTCCCCACGAGCACGCTGAAGATCTCGTACTTCACCAGCACGGCCAGGGCCGGGGCCGAGAAGTACAGCAAGAAGATGAAGAACAGGCTCCAGGTGACCGACTCGCGCGCCTCCTTCACCGATGGCGTGGTGTAGTAGCGCATCAGGATGTGCGGCAACGCGGCCGTACCCACCATCAGGCAGAAGATCAGCGCCAGGAAGTTGCGGCGCGACTCGTCGAAGGTCTTGCGGGCCTTCTCGTCGCCGTTCGGATCACCCGCAAACTGGGTGGCATGCGGTGGCATGCCGGCCAGCGGCTTGGCACGGGCTTCGTTGGCCGCCTTGCCTGCTGTCCAGGCCTTCTTGGCCGCTGCCACGTCGGCCGGCTGCGAGGCCAGCGCCTTTTCTGCGGCCTGGATGTCGGCAGGCGCGCCATTGGCAGCCTTCAGGTCGGCCAGCTTCTTCTCGGCGGCAGCCTTGTCGGCGGCCATGGCAGCGGGGATGTCCTTGAGCTTGGCATCGAACTCGGCGGCCCTGGCCTTGAAGATGCCGATGACCTCGAGCTCCTTCGGATCGGTCTTCAGCTTGTTCTCGGCTGCGGTCACCTTCTGCAGCTGGTAGCCGTACACCGCCTGCGGGATGGGCACGCTGGTCTGCTTCACCGACAGCCACACCAGCGGGATCATGTAGGCGATGATCAGGATGATGTACTGCGCCACCTGCGTCCAGGTAACGGCACGCATGCCGCCCAGGAACGAGCACACCAGGATGCCGCCGAGGCCGACGAAAATCCCGATCTCGAAGGCCAGGCCGGACAGCCGGGTGGTGATGATGCCCACGCCGTAGATCTGCGCCACCACATAGGTGAACGAGCACAGGATGGCGGCGAAGATGCCGATCAGGCGCGGCAGGTTGCCCTCGTAGCGCGCACCCAGGAAGTCGGGAATGGTGAATTGCCCGAACTTGCGCAGGTACGGTGCGAGGAACAGCGCCACCAGGCAGTAGCC
>Ga0154020_10004307_pt1 | contig 16986 bp, 13 predicted proteins | sample Klosneuvirus_201_FD_109709 | JGI IMG/M metagenome (GOLD analysis project Ga0154020, IMG submission 109709) | Active sludge microbial communities from wastewater, Klosterneuburg, Austria - Klosneuvirus_20160825_MG | ecosystem: Engineered > WWTP > Aerobic digester > Activated sludge | place...
CAGCTGCAGCAGGTGGTGATGAATCTTTGCGTGAACGCTCGCGATGCGATGCCGGACGGTGGAAGGATCACGATCATCACCGCGCAGGTTCCCGGCGAGAGCCTCTCCCGATTGGGCGCGGATCCCAAACTGGATTACGTGGCGATCCGAGTCACCGATACCGGTTGCGGAATTCCGGAAGCGGTTCGCACCCGCATTTTTGAACCTTTCTTTACAACCAAACAGGATTCCGGCGGCACGGGTCTCGGCCTTGCGGTGGTCTACGGCGTGGTTTCAAATCACCGGGGCTTCATCGAAGTGGAAAGTGTGCCGGGGCAGGGGAGCAGTTTCATTGTCCACCTGCCGATCGAGAGTGCGGATCCTCTGGCTTTGATCGACGAAGGGGGCGCGGCCACGGAGATCCCGGTGGGGACGGAGAGCGTTTTGGTGATCGAGGACGAGGGCAGCCTTCGCACGCTCCTGCGAGTCGTACTCGAGATGCGTGGCTATCGTGTACGGACCGTGGCCGACGGCGGGGAAGCGCTGGAGTTGCTCCTGGGCGATCCTGGAGAGATCGACGCAATTCTGCTCGATTTGAACCTCCCGCGGATCTCGGGGGTTGAGGTGTACACCACCATTCGACGCATTTGTCCTGCGGCCTGCGTCCTCATCCTGAGTGGCAATATCACTCCCGAAGTGCGTGCGACGCTCGAGGCCCAGGGTCAGAGGCTGTTCGTCGCCAAACCGTATCGATTGCACGAACTCGGACGGCAGCTCCGTCGAGCCTTGGATGAGGTCAAGGCCATCAAGCCCTAGGTGGCAACCTGCCGGCTGGACCCATGGGCTCCGTGGCGAGCGTGCGTTTCGTGTCGGACAAACGCTTAATTCCTTGATGAGTGCGTCGATCTACTCCTCGTGATACCTTTCGCAGATCGCACACATCCCATGCCCACGAGGGCCGTTGGGAGCACTTTCGGTTGGAAGTCATTCTCCACCCCGAAGCTGGAGGTGCGTGAGTGAAAGCGTTGGAACGACTGCGCGATGCCCTCGCGGCCGATACATCGCTCTCGCCGGCAGGCGAGATCGTTTCGCCCACCGGCGAGGTCCTGACCGATGACCAGATCCTGGCGCCCGTTTACCGCCGGGGTGACCAATGGATGCGCGTCTTTCTTTTCCTGCACCTGGTCTTGGCGGCGGTGTTGGCGCCGGTTCAGGACAGCTGGAAGAGCACCTTGATCGTTGCGCCCCTGGCGTTTCTATTGTTTTGGATTTCGGCATTGCGGGCACCGGGGACCTTTGTCACCCGCGTCTGCGCCGGGATCGCTTTGCAGCTCTTTGTCGGATTGCACATCTACCAGTTGGGTGGCATGGCGGAGATGCACTTCCTCTTCTTCACGAGCGTGACCATGATGGTGGTCTATGCGGATTGGCGGTGTCTCTGGCCGACCGCCGCGTTCATCGGTGTGCAGCACGCCGCCTTTGCGGCGATGCACCATCGGGGCATGTACGTGACGTTCTTCGAGCAGGCGCAGGTGAGTTCAGGGAGATTGTTCGCTCACTTTTTCATCATCGCTGCGCAAGTGCTCACGATCGGATTCTGGGCTTGGCTGGTGCGTCGGCATATCGTCTCGGAGCGACGTAACCGTCAGCGATTGGTCGAGCAGCAAGTGGAACTCACCGAGCAGTTGGCGCGGGCGCAGCATTCGGAACAATTGCTCCAGCAGAGCGGCCAGGTGCTGCTGGAGACCCAGGGAAAAATGGCGCGAGAGATTCGCGAGCGTCGCAAAACGGAAGAAACGCTCCTACTGGCCAAGAGTGAACTCGAGGCGACCAACCGCCAGCTGCAGGATTCCATCGCCCGGGCCAACGAGCTGGCACTTTCCGCCGAGGTCGCGAACCAGGCGAAGAGCGCATTTCTCGCTGTCATGAGCCATGAGATCCGAACCCCGCTCAACGGGGTCATTGGCATGACCGAGCTGATGCTCGATGGTGAGCTGACCGAGCAGCAGCGTGACAGCCTTGAGACCATCCGGTCCTCCGGCACCGGTCTGCTGGTGATTCTCAACGACGTGCTCGATTTTTCGAAGATTGAATCCGGCCGACTCGATCTGGAGAAACTGCCCTTCGATCTTAATCGCTGTGTCGATGAGGTCGTCACCTTGTTCTCCGGCAAGTCGTCGGCCAAGGGACTCAACCTTCTGGTTAAGGTCGCCCCCGATGTGCCCAAGCGCATCCGCGGTGATGTCAATCGGGTGCGGCAGATCATCTCCAATCTGTTGAGCAATGCCGTAAAATTCACCGAGCAGGGCGAGGTTGCGATCGAGGTCACGCGCCAGCGCCTCGAGTTTGCCGACGAAGGTTTGGCCCGTTTGCAGTTTGCCGTGCGTGACACCGGGCCCGGTCTGCCCCAAGAGGCCCAAGGCCTGCTCTTCCAACCGTTCACTCAGGCGGATGCTTCAACCTCGCGCAAGTTTGGTGGCACCGGTCTTGGTTTGGCGATTTGCCGGCGGTTGGCGCAGTTGATGGGTGGTGATGCGTGGCTGGAAAGTACGCTGGGACGGGGTTCAGTTTTCTATTTTTCGATTGTTGCCGAGGTGGTTGATACCAAAGCCGTCGCTTCGGCGCCTGTCGTTGCACCGGTTGCTGCCACACCGAACGTTCCGCTTGCACCGATCGTTACCAGCTCGCTGCGTCTGCTCCTGGTGGAAGACAACGCGGTCAATCAAAAGGTCGCGCTGACCATGCTCAAACGCCTTGGCCATTCCGCCGACGTTGCCGTGCATGGAGGCGAAGGCTTGGCCGCAGTTCGGGAACGGGATTATGACATTGTGTTAATGGACTGGCACATGCCGGAGATGAATGGACTCGAGGCCACGCTCGCGATTCGTCGGGAACTGCCTCCAGGGCGCCAGCCATGGATTGTCGGTCTGACCGCAAACGCCATGACAGGGGACCGCGAAAAGTGCATTCAAGCGGGCATGGACGACTACATTACCAAACCTCTGCGCAAAGAGGAGCTGATCGCAGCCCTGGCCCGCGCAGGTTCCCACCGTGAGTCCACTCCACCAGCTCTGCCCGCGGGAGTGACGCCTTTGTCTGGAACCTAAGGTTCAGTTGCACGCCCAGGGCGCGAAACTGGGTCTGGAAACAAAGTGTGTGGATGTTCGGCGGAAACTGCTCGGTCTTGAGCCGGGCGAGGACGGACGCTTTTCCCATCTTCACCGGCTAACAGATTTGCCGTGTCAACGCGGGTTTCGCCTGTCAGGCAAAGGGGGTCGAGTATGAACCGAGACACCCCTCAACCCGTCCGATCGCACTACAAAAAGACTTGGGAAAACCTCGCGCGCGGGGCGGAGGGAGCGGTGATTTATGTTTCGGGTTACGATGACGACGCGCAATTGCAGGCCACGATGGAGGACACGCTGAAGATTCTTCGGCAGACCGTCGGTATCCGTCCAGATGATCGTTTTCTCGAGATTGGATGTGGTGTTGGGCGGGTGGGCCGTGGTTTGGCCCCCTTTGTCCAGGAGTGGATTGGCTGCGACGTTTCCAGCGAAATGATCCGGCAGGCCCGGAGGAAAACCCTCGGGTTGCCCAATGTTCGTTTTGTCGAGGTTTCTGGCTACGATCTGCAGCCGGTGCCCGATTGTTCGGTGGATGTCGTTTATACCACCGTGGTGTTCATGCACCTCGATGAGTGGGACCGCTACAATTACTGTCTGGAGGCATTCCGAGTCCTCAAGCCGGGGGGCCGCTTTTACTGCGACAACGCGAACATTGCTTCGGACGAGGGCTGGGAGATGTTCGAGAGCGTGCGGACTCAATTTCCGTCAGCCGAACGCCCGTCGCAATCGTCCAAGTGTTCGAGTGTTCCCGAGATTGAAACTTTTCTGAGACGCGCGGGGTTTGTCGATCGCCACGTCGCCACTCGCCCGATGTGGGTCTACGGCTGGGGAGTTAAACCGTCCTGACGGACGTCTAGGGTGCCGGGACTGGCGGCGAGGGCTTCGCGCCCGTTCGCCGGGCAGCCTCGGCTGAGGCTTTTCGCTGGGCTTCCTCGTAGGCTTTCCGCTGCTGCATGCCGATTTCCAGCAAATCGCTTACGAGCATTCGCGCTTCGCGCTCGGCTTCCGCGGGGGTCGACGGGGGGGGGAGGGGCACGGAGGGTGCGACCTGCACGGTGGCCACCGTGGTGCCGCTGCTCGCAACGACCGCCGGTTGCTTCAGCACGAGACGTCGGGTTTCTCCCCGAAGTCGGACAGTGGCCGCATCGGTTTTACGATCGTAGTCGAGGGCCTCGACGCCGTCCTCCGACTTGCCCACTTGTATCCAAAAGCTGCGTCGGGCCTGGGTGTCGGTCAAATTGATCAGAACCGTCTTCCCGGTAATGATCACGCCGGTGAACTCGTGCGTCCCTGGAGCAGCCACGGGAGCTGCCGTGGTCTGGCCTGGCGCGGGTAGGAACGGGGATTGATGCAGGACCGGTTCCGTGGCCGCCCTTCCCGAACAGAACACTCCCATCAACAGCGAGAGAATGACAGGAGAGCGCATGGTGAACAGGTTCGGAACGGGAGGATCATCTGACGCGGTTCCGGGCGCGCCCTGAACCTACCTCGGCATCAACGGCGGCGGCTTGATCTGCCCCGCTTGAGCTTGTTTGAGAAGATTCTGAGCGTTGTCCGGCTGCTCGGCGTCGAAGAAGCCGGTGAGTTGTCGGAGACGGGTCGGATGCCTCATTTTGCGCAAGGCCTTGGCCTCGATCTGGCGGATGCGCTCGCGGGTCACCTTGAATTGTTTGCCGACCTCTTCCAAGGTCCGACTGTAGCCGTCGACCAGTCCGAAGCGGAGGGACAGCACGCGGCGTTCACGTTCCGTAAGGGAGTCGAGCACGTCGATGATCTTTTCGCGCAGGAGCGAAAAGGCGGTCATGTCGTACGGGTTCTCGGCGCTCTTGTCCTCGATGAAGTCACCGAAGCTGGTATCATCGCCATCACCGACGGGAGACTGGAGGGAGATGGGCTGCTGGGCCATCTTCATGATCTGCTGGACGCGCTCCACAGGCAGGTTCATCTCGTCTGCAACTTCGTCGGGAGTGGGTTCGTGCCCGTACTCCTGGAGAAGTTGTTTCTGGACCTGCATCACTTTGTTCAGCGTCTCGATCATGTGGACCGGGATGCGGATGGTGCGCGCCTGGTCGGCGATCGACCGGGTGATGGCCTGGCGAATCCACCACGTGGCGTAGGTGGAAAACTTGTAGCCGCGTCGGTACTCGAACTTCTCGACGGCCTTCATCAGGCCCATGTTGCCCTCTTGGATGAGATCGAGGAACGACAGACCGCGGTTGGTGTATTTCTTGGCGATGGAAATCACCAAACGAAGATTGGCTTCGACCATCTCCGTCTTCGCTTGATGGGCCTCGCGGACATGGACATTGGTCCGCGAGACGACTTCGACGAGTTCATGGGGTGCAATGCGCTGTTCGGCTTCGATCAGCTTGAACCGGGCATGGATTCCCTTCGTGTCGATCGCCGCGTCTTTCTTCGTCTTCGGGTGCTTTGCGCGGTCCAGCAGGGTTTGCAGTTCCTGGACTTCGGTCAGCAGCGGACGGATACCTTCGAGGTACTCCTCGTAGACCTTCAGTTTGAAGAAAAATTTGGAGAAATTGGAGCGCAGGATCGATTCCCGTTTCTTGTGTTTGGCGAGGATCTTCTTGCGATCGGCGTCGGTGCGCGCGGCGAGAAACTCCTCCCATGACTCTGCGACGGACTCCTCATTCTTCTGGGTGACTTCAACCAGCTTGGGAAGGCCTTTGAAGTAGGCGTCGCGACTCTCGATCTTTTTATCGATGACGATCCGGTCGAACCGCTCCTCACGGTTGAGCAACTTGGTGCCCAAGGTGACGATGTACTTCGCAATCGATGCGGCCTCGAAGAGCATCTCCTGCGCTTTCAGCTCGGCGGTCTCGATGCGCTTCGAGATTTCGACTTCCTGTTCGCGCGTCAGCAGCGGGACCTGGCCCATCTGCTTCAGGTACATGCGTACCGGGTCGTCGAGGATATCGTTTTGCGAGGTCCGGGTTTCTTCCTCCTCCGCCTCTTCCTGGCGCTGTTTGAAGGACTCGACCTCTTCGGATTCGATGATCTCGATGTCGAGATTCTGGAGGATCGAAAGGACGTTATCGATCTCGTCCTGGTTTTCGACCGAGTCAGGCAACGCTTCGTTGATATCGTCGAACGTCAGGTATCCCTGTTCCTTTGACTGACGGATCAGGTGACGAATCTTCTCGTTGATGTTCCCGACGCCGGGAACCTCGGGCAGACCGGTGACTTCACCCGCTACGGGGGACTTTGCGAGGACTTCCTCGACGGCTTCGGCTTGATCGTCGATCGTGGCTGACTTGGCTTTGCTACTGCGCGGCATGGAAAATAGGGAGCGAAAAATAAATCAGACAGCGACCGCGAGCACGATGGGCAAGCGGAGCTGTCGTTGAAGATCAGAGCGGCGTTTTAGGAGAGAAATTGCGTCGACGCTACTGTCCGCGTGGTGGGTTGCTAAATCAAGGTCGATTTTGCGAAGCTGGGGCTCCAAAGCTCGTGAACGCAATTGGCGCACGCCCTCTTGCAACACTTTGGCTGGATCGTCGAGCTCAGGTACATCGAAAGAGAGGGAGGCGACGAGGGCCTTTTCCTCCGCGGATTCGAGCAGGGGCTCGAGGTGGTCTTTTCCCGGCCAATTGTCCTGCTCGAACTCGGCCAGAAACCGATTGAGCAGGACCCCGGCTGGATGGCTCAAGTCAATCCATTCGTGGGGAAACGCGTGGGCGACGGATTTTCCATATTGTTCCCAGTGCAGGAGTAGGAGCAGGAGATCTTGCTCGGGAGCGATGCTCCGAACCCCGGGCGCAGCTGTCGCTGGTGCCTGTGTCGACGGAGTCATGGCCGCGCGTGCAGCCTCTTGAGTTTGTTGGCGTTTCTGAAACGAGTGAAAATCCTTCTGCAACGCTGAAAGGGGGAGACGAAGGGCAGTTGCTGCTTCCGCAAGAAACTGGGAACGAGCTACTTCTGACTCAGCTGCGGCAACGATTCGTTGAATCTCACCGGCAACTCGGGTTTTTTCCTCGGGCGAGGCCGAGTCTGCTTGAGGAAGCAGCGAATGGCACGCGAATGCCATCGCCGAAAGCGCAGATGCCTTGAGTTCTCGATAGGCGTCGGCGCCTTTTTCGAGAAAGAGAATGTCGGGATCGATTTTTGACTGACTGGCCCCTCCGAGGAAGCGGACCTCCAAGCCGGCTTTGAGCGCCATCGGGAGAAATCGGAGCGCTGCTTTTTGTCCGGCGCTGTCCCCGTCGAAGAAACACTCCACCGACGTCTGATAACGGCGGAGCAAGATGAGCTGCGAGTCGGTGATCGACGTTCCTTGCGGCGCAATCGCGGTCTTAAGACCCACGCTCCAGCACCGGAGGGCGTCCAGCTGACCTTCCACGAGGACAAAGGGGCGGTTCTCTTTCCCCGCCACCTCCCGAGCGCGGTCGAGGTTGAAGAGCAAATTTCCTTTGGTGAAAATGGGAGTCTCCGGGGAGTTCACATATTTGGCCTCACGAGCCGGATCGTCTTCCGGGGTCAATTCGGTCTGTCGGGCGGTGAAGGCGACCACCCGGCCTTGGTGATCTCGGATGGGTATCATCAATCGCCCTCGGAAGCGCGGTCGCAGCGAGTTGAGGGTTAGCGCAGCGCCTTCGCGGACGAAAAACAGCCCGCATTGTCGCAGTGCATCTTCCGAGTAGCGTCGTTTCATCAAGGCAGCCGCCAATGTCCCGTCGCTGGGGTCAGCTGCGCCGATCCGAAATTCATCCGCTAAACTCAGGGTGAATTTACGCGACTCCACCCAGTATTGACGCATGAAATCACCCGCAGGATTTGGTGACTTGAATGCTTGGAAAAAATGCTCCGTCGCGTGCTCATGCAGGTCAAAGAGCTCCTGCCGCAATGATCGCTCCTCCCGGGTCGGACCAGAGCCTTCCTCATATTCGATAATGACCCCGAACCGCTTCCCTAACGCCTCGATCGCTTCGGTAAAGGTCAGTTGTTCGGTCTCACGGACAAAGGCGATGGCATCGCCCGCCTTTCCACAGCCAAAGCATTTGTAAAAACCCTTGTCGGCATCGACGTTGAATGAAGGCGTCTTTTCCGAGTGAAACGGACACAGGCCTTTGTACCGCGCTCCCGCTTTCCGCAAGGTCACGACTCGCGAGATGACGTCCACAATATTCACGCGCAACTTCAAGTCGCGAACGCAGGTGGGCTTGATAACAGGCATTTCGTGGGGATTTTGTTGCAGACCGCGTCGGGGCGGGCGTGCGTGGGCTCCGGCTGACGGAGAAATCCTGAGAATGGACTTTCGGCGCAGCGTCCGGTCTGTCAAGAGTCCCCCCTCATGTTGCCAAAGATCGGGAAACATTGGTTTGCCGCAGGCGACTGATCTACCATGCCTTGCTCTCTTTTTGATTTTCCCCTGTTCCGCGCCTTCCGTGGGCTTGGTCTGCTCGTTTTGGGCACCCTCGTGGTGGCTTCTGCCCAGGACGCTTCCACCAACAAGCCTTCTCCCGGTTTGCCCCCGCCAGCGCCGTTGCTCCCCGTTTGGGAAACGCTTTTGCAGAATTTCGACCAGCCGATCTACGACCGCGAAGTGGAACGTCTCATCGTCCAGTTCGAAGCGTCCACGGGCCGTTCGCTGCGGCCGGGTGTAAAGAAAAAGGTTGGCCTGAAGATTTATGCAGACTCAGGCGCGGGTTTGGCGACCCCTCATGCCTTGGTCCATGCGGTGATCGCGGCGCTGGAGCGTCGTGGCTTCTCCAAACCGGATATTTTTCTGGTGGGGCTTAATCAATTGCGGCTTCGAATCACTGGGTTTTTGCCTTCGTTGGTCACCGGCGAATCCGCCTACCAGGGGCACCCGGTTTTCGTCCTCGAATCCGGGCGGTTTTTTGACCCGGTCTGGTTCTATGACAGTCCTTTGCCCACTCGCTTCGATCCGATCCTGGCGGAAAAGCAAATCGAGGGGGTCGAGGGGGAAACGAGTGTGGAGCAGGATCGCAAAAGCTTTTTGGCCACACCCCTGTTCCTCGACGCGGATTTTTGGATCAATTTGCCGGTTTACACCGATCATCCGATCCTCGGGGTCAATGGCGCCTTGGTGAATGCGACCCTTTGGAATGCGTCGAACACCGCGCGATTTTTTCGCTCGCCCGCCAACGCCCCGGCCGCGGTCGCGGAAATGAGTGCCATTCCTGAGCTTCGGGCCACGTGGGCGTTCACCATCGCCACCCTGGAGCGGTACCAGTTTATCGGTGGACCCTACTTTAACTCGCTCTACACGGTGTCGGAACCACGGCTCTGGCTGAGTGCCGATCCGGTAGCGATGGACACCTTGGCTCTAAGGAAAATCAACTACTGGAGGAAACGCACCGGTTTTCAGGGGATTACTGACGAGATTCGCACCTTGGAATTCGCGGAGACGCTGGCCGTGGGTACCGCTCGCTCGCTGGAAACCCGCCTGATCAAGTTGACCGACTAGGACGACAGCGCGGGTGTCGACCCGCTCGACGCATCCAGTTTCAAAACCCCGAATGAGAAAAATCCCTTGCGCCGGGGTGCGGGACAAAGACATTTTACAAAAGCATGTTCTTCGCCGCCGTTAATACGTCCGCCGATTATCTTCCCGTCTTGATCCAGGTCCTGCTCGCCGCCGCACTCGCCGCGGGGATCGTCGGGGTGAGCCATTTGCTGGGACAGCGGTCACGCAAGAACGCGATCAAGGATACTGCCTACGAGTGCGGTGTCAAAGGAGAGGGTGTCATCCACACGCGCTTCTCGGTCAAATTTTACATCACCGCGATGCTCTTCATCCTCTTCGATATCGAGGTCGTTTTTCTGATTCCGTGGACCTTCGTTTACCGGGAGTTCCTCGCCAATCACATTTCAATACTCGCGCCGATGGGTTTCTTCCTTTTTGTGCTCGTCCTGGGACTTTATTACGAGGTGCGCAAGGGTGCGTTGGAATGGGAGAAGTGACCCCTCGCTTCCGAGTGGAACCTGCCCGCCTTTTGATCGTCAAACCAGCGGACCGCACCCGGGCGTTGGGGCATGCTCCAATTCCCGTCTGCGATCGCGGTTGCGTCTGATCACTCGCCATGAGGCTTGATAAAATCATCTCCCGCAGCCGGCTGGTTGACCTGAAAAGCAGCGAGTTGAAGGGTGCGCTCGAAGAGCTTCTCGCCGTGTCGGTGACGAAGTTTCCCGACCTGAGGCCGGAGTCGCTGCTCAAGAGCCTGCTACAGCGCGAAAGCACGATGACCACCTACCTTGGCATGGGTGTGTCACTGCCGCACGTGCGGGTGCGGATGCCCCGTCCCTACGTGCTCGCGATCGGTCGCAGTCGCACCGGCATCCGGCACGATGGGGTCGTTGGCGACGAGCGTATCCATTTGATTGTGATGCTGATTGCGGGCGAAAAGGCCCGGAGTTACCTCCAGGTGCTGGCTTCGCTGGCTCGGTTGCTCAAGGAACCGGATTTCATCGACAGCCTGCTGCTCGCCGCGGACATCGACGTCTTGCACGAACGCCTGCTCGCGGGCTTCGGTGGCATTGCCGCCCGTCCGGTCCAGGCGCAGCAAAACCGGATCAACCGGCTGATGTTGCGTGAGGCCGAGCGGGTCACCAAGGGCGCGGGTTGCGGAGCCTTGATGGTGTTTGGCGACACTTTTGTCGGCGGAATCGAGGCCGGCACCCTCCAGTCAAAATTCAAGACCATCCTGGTAACGCGAAATCTGATCGATGCGGGGGACGATCAGCATGAGTTCGCGGAGACGATCCAGGTGCGCTCATTCTCCAAGCAGCGCCTGGCTCAGCTGCGCAGCGCCGTGCTGGTGGCGCTCACCCGGGGCGTGATTTCCTTCAACGACCGGATCTGCTGCATCGGCGGCATCACCGGGAGCAATCAATTCGACACCCTGGTGGTTGTTGATGTGGAGCGGGAGTTTCAGACGCTCCTGACCGGTCATGCCGACTTGCTGCCGGAAGATGTGAAGCCGGAGGTCCTCGAGAGGGTGATTGCCGTCGCCACCGAACTCGCGGTCGAAGGCCGCGAGGGTCGTCCCGTGGGCTGTCTGTTTGTTGTCGGTGATACGGCCAAAGTGGAAAAGCTGATCAAGCCGCTCGTCTTGAATCCATTTTTCGGCTACAAGGAGGAGGATCGTAACATCCTCAATCCATTCATGGACGAAACGGTCAAGGAGTTTTCCTCGATCGATGGCGCGTTTATCATCCGTGGCGACGGGGTGGTGATATCGGCCGGCAGCCTGGTGCAGGCGACGGACGCGGAACACTCGCTTCCGAGCGGGTTGGGGAGTCGCCACGCGGCCGCTGCGGCGATCAGTGTGGCCACCGGCTGCATTTCGATCGTGGTCTCCTCCAGCACCGGACAGGTGACGCTTTTCCGTCGCGGAGTGATGTTGCCGCTGACAGAGCGGAAATTTTCGGGCAGCTAGTCTGCGCCGGTTGGGTGGCCGGCACGGCCGGCGGCCGCATGAATTGGACCTTTGCAGAGTTCGCGCCGGCGGAGGTCTGCAGGCGTTTTTGTGATTGCGCGAGGACGTTCGGCGGGTTTGTTTGATCGTTTAAACCCATTTAACACCATGCAAGAAGTTGTCACCTTGGAATGCACCGAAGCTCGCAAAGAGGGAAAACCCGTTTCTCGTTACCTGACGAAGCGTAACAAAAAGACGGTCACCGAGCGGATCGAGAAGAAGAAGTACAATCCGTTCCTCAAGCGCCACACGCTGCACAAGGAAATCAAGTAATTTGCCGAGCGCCTCTTTCAGGGGCGTGACGGTCGTCGATTTCCGGCCGGGCTCTCGAGCCCGGCCTTTTTAGTGCCCGCACCTCCCGAGGGGGCTGGGCGGTCGCGTCACGCCCGTCTCGACGACGCAGGGGAATCTGGAGACAGGCCTCGCAGAGCGTCCGACGACAGACTGCTCGGGACTTGCCGCGCGACCTGCGCCCGACGGGCTGATCGCCAACTTTCACGGTGCTTGCGAATCCAGTCCAAAAGAGCCCGTTCGAAGCCGATATCGTAGCCTAGTCGTTCTGATTCGAGCCACTTATGACGGAGGATCTCTTCGCGCTCGGCGAGGAACTCCTGGTAAAGGGACGAATGTTTGACGAAGTCTCGGGATCCGGATTGCTCCGAAGGGTGCGAGGAGGATGGCATGGCAACCACGGCGAGCATCAACGTTTTAAAAGATTAGGTCTGAGCGACAACCCCATAACCGCCTGTCTCAGGATGCTGTCTAAAGGATGTACGAGCACGTCGGTTCTCGAGTCTCATAGAGTGTCTACCTTTTAACTTGTGAGGAGTAGGTAGGCTGTCAATGCCAGCCTGTCGACGGAGGATTTTCCTAGAGAGTTCCCCTCGGTTCGTTGGAGGCGCGTGGCTCAGCGATGGGCAAGTTTTGCCAGCAAGGCCTCGGCGATCGACCTAAAAATTTGGCTGGCAGGATCTTGAGGAGCCGAAACGACCAGTGGTATTCCGGAGTCACCGCCGCTTCGAATTGCCGGGACGAGGGGCACCTGACCGAGGAGCACCGTTCCCAGCCCTTCCGCAGTTTTCGCCCCACCGCCTTCGCCGAAGAGCGCGTGACGGTTTCCCGCCGGGTCGATGAACCAGCTCATATTCTCAGCTACACCGAGCAGCGGAACGTTCACCTTTTGAAACATCAATCCGCCTTTTCGGGCGACGTTGGTCGCCGCAGGTTGGGGCGTCGTGACGATCACGGCGCCGTCCAGCGGGAGGGTCTGGACGAGCGACAGTTGAGCATCGCCCGTCCCGGGAGGCAGGTCGACGAGGAGTATGTCGAGTTCGCCCCACTTAACGTTTTGGACGAATTGCTGCACCGTCTTCATGATCATCGGACCGCGCCAGACGACGGGCGTGTTGTCATCGACGAGAAATCCCATGCTCATGACCTTCACCCCGTGGGCCACGATCGGCAGGAGTACGTCGCCCTCGACTTCAGGGCGACCATGCGCACCGATCATCAGCGGAACGCTTGGACCGTAAATGTCGCAGTCCATCAATCCGACCCGGTTCGGCCGGCCTTGAGCGCTTAGCACCTGTGCCATGGCACAGGCGAGGTTCACCGAAAACGTACTCTTGCCGACGCCGCCTTTGCCGGAAGCGATCGCGATAGCGTGGCGAATCGTCTTGGGCGCTTGGGCGGTGCCTGCCTGGTTCCCCCCATTCGCGGGTGACGGGGCGGCACGCACGGGCTGGACCGCCACGTCGATAATAATGTCTTTTACGTCAGGCAGCGTCCGCAGGCATTTCTCGACCTCGTTTTTTACATGGAGAGGGATCTTGGGATCATTGGTTGTCAGAATCAGGCTCACCTTGACGGTGCCGTCGACGTAAGCCGCCGAACGAACCAGCCCGAAAGACACGATGTCGCGGCTGAAACCAGGGTACTTGACTTGCTTGAGATGCTCTTTGATCGATTCAGGTGACACGGTGGTGAGGATTTCGGGAACGCGGAGGTTTTGACGTTGTTAAGGAGGATACGGGTGTAAATAGAAATGCCGTCGCCGCGACATCGTCCTTCAAGAACTCTTTCCATGCAAAACCTCCTGCGTTTTTTTGTACCATTTGCCGCTGTTTTCGTGGCCGCTTCTGCAATGCGGGCACAAGTCCGTGATCTCGGGGATGTTCCCATCATGATCGATGCCAAGACGATCGCCGTCACCGTGACCGGCGCGACTCCGGAGCTCGAACAACTCGCGAATCTGGCTTTCAATGCACACGGGCGTTTTCGTCGGGTTTCCAGCGGTGGCGCGTTCGACATCCGGTTCTCGGCGACGGGCACGAGCCAGGTTGAAGTTCAAGTGAAGAAAGCCGGAGCGGTGGTTGCGTCGCAGACCATCACCGGCTCCAGCCAGCGGAACGCATTGTTTCGCGCGGCGGATTTCGCGGTCGAACGGACGAGCGGATTGAAAGGTTTCTTTGGCAGCAAACTGGCGTTTATCGTGGAGAAGGGCGGCAAGATGGAGGTTCACACCGGAGACTTGTTCTTTGGCGAAGTTCGCCAGATCACCCGCGACAACTCCCAGGCGCTAAAGCCGCGCTGGTCTCCGGATGGGACTAAGTTGCTCTACACCAGTTTCTTCAAGAATGGCTTTCCTGATATCTATCAGATCAACCTCGGCAGTCTCCAGCGTACCGCGTTTGTCACCTTTCAGGGGACGAATAGCAGTGCCCGCTTCAGTCCCAATGGCCAGCAGGTCGCCATGGTGCTCAGCGGGGAAGGGAACCCGGAGATTTATATCAGCAATGCTCAAGGACGCCAAGTTTCGCGGCGAACCCGTACGTCGAGCGTCGAGGCGTCGCCTTGTTTTTCCCCTGATGGATCCCAACTGGTGTTCACGTCCGATGCCGCGGGAGGACCCCAGCTTTATGTGATGGCGGCATCCGGTGGGCAGCCGCGGCGGCTTGCGACGAACATCAGCGGTTATTGCGCCGAACCTGATTGGAGTCGCGGAAACCCGAACTTGATCGCCTTCACCATCCGTATTGGCCGCGGCTATCAGATCGCCGTCCACGACGTCAGCCGGAGTTCGACGCGGGTCGTGTCTAAGGCGCCGTCCGACGGGATCGAGCCGGTGTGGCTCGCCGATGGACGCCATCTGGTCTACACGCAGCGTTCCCCGAATGCCCGCCGCCTCTACATTCTCGACACCGAGACCGGCCGGACGACCGCGATCAGCGCCGCCAACGTGCAGGTCTCCGAGCCCAGCGTCCATGGCCCGTGATTCCCGGCGACTTGGCCGAGCGTCAGGAGTGGACGATACCCGCTTCCTCGTAGACTCCGAGGCGGCGAAGTTTGGCGTAGCGGGTGTCCAGCAACTGTTCTTCACTCAGACCTCGTAGTTCCTTGAGGTGCTTCTGAATGGTGAGGCTGAGGGCCGCGGCGGTTTGAGCGGGTTCGTTGTGGGCGCCTCCGAAGGGCTCAGGTATGATCTCGTCGACCACTCCAAACCGCTCCAGGTGATCAGCGGTTAACTTCATGGCTTCCGCCGCTTTTGGCGCCGACGCGGCGTCCTTCCAGAGAATCGCAGCGCAACCCTCCGGGGAAATGACCGAGTAATAGCTGTTCTCGAAGATGAGGACTCGATCGGTGACACCGATGCCGAGTGCACCGCCTGAACCGCCTTCCCCGACGACGATCGCAATCGTGGGCACCCGGAGCAGTGCCATTTCTCGTAGATTGACTGCGATCGCTTCCGAAACGTGGCGCTCCTCCGAACTGAGACCCGGATACGCGCCCGGAGTGTCGATGAACGACAGGACCGGTAGCCCAAACTTTTCGGCCATCTTCATCAATCGCAGAGCTTTGCGATATCCTTCCGGTTGAGGCATGCCGAAGTTGCGTGCCACTTTCTCCTTGGTATCGCGTCCCTTGTGCTGGGCGACGATCATCACCGCTTCTCCGTTAAAAAAGGCTGTCCCACCGACCAAGGCCCGGTCGTCGTTGTACTGCCGATCTCCGTGCATCTCCTGAAACCCCTCGCAGATCGCTTCGACGTAATCGAGGGCATAGGGTCGTTTGGGATGTCGCGCGATCTGGACACGCTGCCATGCGGTCAAACCGGAATAAATCTCCCGCTGCGTCGCCTCGATTTTCCGCTCAATGGCACTGACCTCCGACGCCACATCGAGGTTACTCTCGAGTGATTGTTGTCGAAGCTGGTCGAGTTGCGCGCTGAGTTCGCGCAGGGGCTTCTCGAACTCCAGCGTGTACGAGGGTTTGTCCATCCAAGCAGGCTAGCCTGACGCCGAAACGACTGTCAACGAGACGCAAACGGCGCTCCCGGCGGCTTAGGTTGGCCTTTCGTTAAGGCAGGCGAAGAATCGCCAGGTAGAGTGCCGTCGCCCGGGCCAATTGCTCGCGATCCAGCCATTCATCCCGTGTGTGAGCCTGGGCGATATCGCCCGGGCCGAGGACCAGAACCTGGGCCCCCGCGGCCGCGTAATGACTGGCATCGGTCGCATAGGGCGCGCCCGTTTCGGTGGCGTCCAGTCCTTGGCCAACTAGGGCGGGCTTGATCCATGCGTGCAGCGCGGCCGAATTTTCCGGCGGCAAGGGCGGTGCGAGATATTCGCTGTCGTGCTCGACCGTGAGTCCCGCGAGGGCCGCGTCGCGTTCCGCCAGCACGTCGGGAACCGCTTCACCGGGGACCAGACGGCGATCACACCAGATCTCGCAGTAATCGGGAATGATGTTCGTGGCGGAGCCGCCTCGAATGACATTGATGCTCGCCGCCGCACGTCCTGTCAGGGGAAACGTCCGCGTCGCTTTTGGAATCATCTCCTTCTCCAAAGCATCGATGACGCCCATCATCGCCCGGATGGCCGAGCGGCCCTTGCTGGGGTCCGCTGAGTGCGCGGCGACACCCCGGGTGATGCTCCGCCAGCGGAGCGCTCCGTTGTGGGCGACCACGGGTCGCAACCGGGTGGGTTCTCCGACCACGATCCCGCGAAGGGGCGCGAAGCGTTTGAGATCGTTTGCTGCAAAATCCTGTGCACCGGTCATGCCCGCTTCTTCGTCGACCACAAAGACGATGCCGGCATTGCGCGTCCGTGTCGTATCACCCGCGTGGGTCTTCAGCGCCCAAAGCATGGCTGCTCCGGAGCCCTTGGTGTCGCAGGAGCCGCGGCCATACAGCCGTTCGCCCTTCACCGTCATGGTCAGGGGCGGAACGGTCATTCCGGCGATGCTGACGGTGTCCAAGTGACTCTCAAAGAGCATCCACTCTGCGTCCGGTATCAGCGCCGTGGTGATCACCAGATTGAACGGTCCGCGATCCCCGATCGGGCAGCGTTGCGTCTGCAGCCCCCAGCGCTGAGCAAGGTCCTCCAGATGGGCTGCGAGGCGTTGCTCGCCCCCGGCTGGGCCGTCGA
>Ga0154020_10004308_pt1 | contig 16985 bp, 12 predicted proteins | sample Klosneuvirus_201_FD_109709 | JGI IMG/M metagenome (GOLD analysis project Ga0154020, IMG submission 109709) | Active sludge microbial communities from wastewater, Klosterneuburg, Austria - Klosneuvirus_20160825_MG | ecosystem: Engineered > WWTP > Aerobic digester > Activated sludge | place...
CCCGCTTCGGCGCGCTGGCCCGGCGCGGCGCGCTGCTGCCGCCCGAGGCCGACGCGGTGGCCGACGACTTCGAGCTCACGCACGCCACGCTGACCAGCGCAGGCTTCGAGCACTACGAGGTCTCGAGCTATGCCCGCCCGGGCCACCGTTCGCGCCACAACGCCAGCTACTGGAGCGGCGCCGAGTACCTCGGCCTCGGGGTTTCGGCGCACTCGCTGCGCCGGCTGCCCGACGGCCGCCTGGAGCGCTACGCCTCGCCGCGCGCGCTGCAGGCCTGGACCCGCGGTGTGGCCGCGCTGACCGCCGCGCCGGCGCTGACCGACGAGGCCGCCGCCGCCGCGCTGGAGGCCGATCCGCTGGCCGAGCTGCACGAGCTGCTGGGCCCGCGTGACGCCGCCTTCGAGCGCGTCTTCCTGGGCCTGCGCACCTCCGACGGGGTCGCCGAGGTCGACCTCGCCGAGCACGCCGCGGCGCTGCCCGAAATGGTGGCCGCCGGCCTGATCACTCGGGAAAACGGCCGGGTGTGTCCGACGCCACGCGGCATGCTGCTGGGGGATGCGCTGGCGCTGAAGTTGGGATGAGTGTAAACCCTGATCTATCCACCGATGACCGAGATCAACCACCGCGCGCGCAAGATCCTGCACGCCATCGTCAGTGAGTATCTGGCGACCGGCGACGCGGTCGGCTCGCGCACGGTGACCCGGCGCTATGGCATCGAGCTCAGCCCGGCCACGGTGCGCAACGTGATGGCCGATCTCGAGGAGCTCGGCCTGGTGCGCCAGCTGCACACCTCGGCCGGCCGGGTGCCCACCGATCGTGGCCTGCGCTTCTTCGTCGACTCGCTGCTCAAGGTGCGCAGCCTGTCGCCCAAGGAGAAGGAGGACATCCGGCTGCGCTACGAGCTCCCCAACCTGGAGTTCGAGGAGCTGATGAAGCAGACCTCGAAGGTGCTCAGCGAGATGACCCAGCACGCCGCCGTGGTCCTGGCGGCGCGCCCCGAGGTCGATCGCTTCGAGCACGTCGAGTTCATCCGGCTGCGCGACGGCTCGATCCTGGTCGTGCTGGTCAGCCAGGGCGGCCAGGTCGAGAACAAGCTGCTCGGCGGCCTGGCCGCGCAGGGTGGCCCGCCGTCGCCGGCCACCGACGAGGCGCTACGCCTGACCGATGCCGAGCTGGAGCGCGCCCAGAACTACCTCAACTCGCTGCTCGACGGCCTGTCGCTGGCCGAGCTGCGCACCCGCGTGCTGGGCGAGCTGGCGCGCGACAAGAGCCAGCTCGACGAGCTGGCCTCCAAGGCGCTGGAGCTCGGCAAGCTGGCGCTGCCCGAGCGCTCGTCCGAGCTGGTCATCATCGACGGCCAGGCCAACCTGATCGAGAGCGCGGCGCCGCAGAACCTCGAGCGCATGAAGGCGCTGTTCAAGACGCTGGACGAGAAGGAGATGATCGTCCAGCTGCTCGACCGCACCATGGCGGCGGAGCGCATCCAGGTCTACATCGGCGCCGAGAACGAGGCCGCTGGCCTCGCCGACGTCTCGGTCATCGCGGTGCCCTACGGCCCCGAGGATCGCCCCATCGGCACCCTGGGCGTCATCGGGCCGACGCGCATGAACTACTCCAAGGTCATCGGGCTGGTCGACTTCACGGCCCAGATCGTCAGCGACGTGCTGGGGCGGCGCAGCTGATGGCGGACCAGCCGACCAGGCCGTCCAGCCCGCGTGCGCCGGAGCCGACGCCGGCGCCTCCGCCGCGGGGGCGGCCGGGCGACTCGACCACCGATCTGTCGCAGTTCGCGCAGCAGGCGGTCGATCCGCCGCGCCGCAGCGAGTGGTGGTTCGGGGTCGGCCTGCTCATCCTGGTCGGCTTCGCGGTCGGCGTCATCTTCGCCCTGCGCTGATTTCGTGATATCGGTGTGGGGGATGGCACCCGACGACACCGTCCCCGAGGCCGCGGCTCCAGCTGGCGAGGTCGTGCTCGCGTCTGAGGCACAAGGCGCGCCTGACGCTGAGGCCGCCGCCCCCGATGCAGTCGCAGCCGCAGCGACTCCCGAGCCGCCGCCCCCCGCGACCCCGGATCCCGTGCAGCTGGCCGAGGAGCGCGCCAGCAAGGCCGAGGCCGAGCGCAAGGACTTCCACGACCGCATGCTGCGCGTGGCCGCCGACTTCGAGAACTTCAAGCGCCGCACGCGCAAGGATCTCGAGGAGGCCGAGGCCCGCGGTCGCAAGAGCCTGCTGCTGGCCGTGCTGCCCGTGATCGACAACCTGGAGCGCGCGCTGGAGGCGGCCGACTCCACCGGCGCCGGAGCCGGGGCCGGCGCCGGAGCCGCCGCCGCCGCCGCCTCGATCAGCGAGGGCGTGCGCCTGGTGCACAAGCAGCTGCTGTCGTCGCTGGAGAAGTTCGACGTCAAGGTGCTGCCCGCGGTGGGCCAGGCCTTCGATCCCAACCTGCACGAGGCCATCCAGCAGATCGAGACCGCCGAGCAGCCCGCCGGCACCGTGGTCAAGGAGCTGCAGCGCGGCTATGGCATGGGCGGCAAGCTGCTGCGCCCCGCCATGGTCGCGGTGGCCAAGGCGCCACCTGCGGCGGTCGCCGCGCCGGTGGCCGACGCCGAGGCGGCAGACGCCAGCAGCCCCGGCGAGGCCGAGCCGGAGCCCGACATCGCCGTCGAGGTCGACCCTCCGACCGGCACCGGCGGGGCCTAGTCCAGGGCCATGGCGCGCGTCATCGGGATCGATCTCGGCACCACCAACTCGTGCGTCGCGGTGCTCGACGGCGACGACAAGGTGGTCATCCCCAACGCCGAGGGCAGCCGCACCACGCCGTCGATCGTCGGCTTCACCGAGGCCGGCGAGCGCCTGGTCGGCCAGATCGCCAAGCGCCAGATCCTGACCAACCCCGAGAACACCATCTACGCCATCAAGCGCCTGGTCGGCCGCAAGGTCGCCGACCCCGAGGTGCAGCGCCACCTGGTGTCGTGTCCCTACGCCATCGTGCCCGCCAGCAACGACGACGCCCACGTGCGCGTGCGCGGCCGCGACTACAGCCCGGCCGAGATCAGCGCCATGATCCTCGGCAAGATGAAGCAGACCGCCGAGGACTACCTGGGCGGCGAGGTCACCGAGGCGGTCATCACGGTCCCGGCCTACTTCGACGACGCCCAGCGCCAGGCCACCAAGGACGCCGGGCGCATCGCCGGCCTCAACGTGCTGCGCATCGTCAACGAACCCACCGCGGCGGCGCTGGCTTACGGCATCGATCGCGACAAGAACGAGAAGATCGCGGTCTACGACCTCGGCGGCGGCACCTTCGATATCTCGATCCTGGAGCTGTCCTCGGGCGTGTTCCAGGTCCTGGCCACCAACGGCGACACCTTCCTGGGCGGCGAGGACTTCGACCGCGCCATCATGGACTGGCTGGCCGACGACTTTCAGGCCCAGCACGCCATCGATCTGCGCGGCGACAAGATGGCCCTGCAGCGCCTCAAGGAGGCCGCCGAGAAGGCCAAGCACGAGCTGTCGGCCGCCATGGAGACCGAGATCCATCTGCCCTTCATCGCCGCCGACGCCAGCGGCCCCAAGCACCTCGCGACCACGCTGTCGCGCGGCAAGCTCGAGCAGCTGACCGAGCCGCTGGTGCAGCGCACCCTGGGCCCGTGCGAGCGCGCGCTGGCCGACGCCGGCCTGCGCAAGGAAAGCATCGACGAGGTCATCCTGGTCGGCGGCCAGACCCGCATGCCGCGCGTGCAGGAGCTGGTGCAGACCTTCTTCGGGCGCCGCCCCAGCCGTGGCGTCAACCCCGACGAGGTGGTCGCGGTCGGCGCCGCCATCCAGGGTGGCGTGCTGCGCGGCGAGGTCGAGGAGGTCCTGCTGCTCGACGTCACGCCGCTGTCGCTGGGCGTCGAGACCGCGGGCGGCGTGTTCACCAAGCTGATCCCGCGCAACACGACGATCCCGGCGCGCTACTCCGAGATCTTCTCGACCGCGGTCGACAACCAGTCCTTCGTCAACGTGCACGTCCTGCAGGGCGAGCGCGAGATGGCGGCCGACAACCGCTCGCTGGCCTACTTCCAGCTGCTGGGCATCCCGCCGGCGCCGCGCGGGGTGCCGCGCATCGAGGTCGGCTTCGACATCGACGCCAACGGCATGGTCAACGTCAGCGCCAAGGATCTCGGCACCGGCAAGCAGCAGAACGTCAAGATCGTGCCGACCTCGGGGCTGTCCGACGGCGAGGTCGAGAAGCTGGTCGCCGAGGCCGAGGCACAGAAGGACACCGACGCGCGCGCGCGCCAGCTGGCCGACATGCGCAACGAGGCCGAGTCGATGCTGTACGTCTCGGAGTCGGCGCTCAAGGAATATGGCCAGTTCCTGCCGCCCGACGCCATCGACAAGCTGCAGATGGACATCGCCAACGTGCGTCTGCTGTCGGGCAAGGGCGAGGAGCTCGACAAGCTGCGCGCGGCGCTGACCGAGCTCGAGCAGAGCTCGCAGAAGATCGCCGAGATCGTCTACGCCCAGGCCGAGGCCGCCCAGGCCAAGGAGAAGTTGTCGAAGTGACCGCCCGGGCGCGCGGCCGCGACGCCTACGACGTGCTGGGGGTGCCGCGCGACGCCACCGAGAGCGAGCTCAAGCGCGCCTATCGCGAGCTGGCGCACCGGCACCACCCCGACAAGAACCCCGACGATCCCGCCGCCGAGGAGCGCTTCAAGGAGATCGCCATCGCCTACGGCGTGCTGTCCGACGCCGAGCAGCGCGTGCGCTACGACCGCATGGGCGACAGCGAGCGCGCGGGTGCGCTGGACGAGGTCATGGCCGACCTGCGCGGCACCGTGCAGGAGGTCTGGGACGGCCTGCTGGCGGATCTGCTGGGGCGCCGCGGGCGCCAGCACGGACGCGATCTGCGCTACACGCTGGACCTCGGCTTCGAGGAGGCCGGCCTGGGCGCGCGGCGCAAGATCAGCTACCCGGTGCGGGTCGGCTGTCCGCGCTGTCAGGGACTGGGCGCCGCGCGCGGCCCCGAGGCCACCCGCGCGTGCGAGCGCTGCGCGGGCCGCGGCCACGTGCCCATGGAGCGCGCCGGCTTCGCGCTGCGCCGGCAGTGCCCCGACTGTCGCGGCGTCGGGCGCAAGGTGGTGCGCGCCTGCGCGCACTGCGCCGGCGAGGGCAGCTTCCGCGTCGAGCGCGAGCTCGAGGTGGTGCTGCCGCCGGGCATCATGAACGGCCACGTCCAGCTGCTGCGCGGCGAGGGCGAGCACGGCCGCCTGGGCGGACGCTCTGGCGACCTCTACCTGGTGGTGCGCGTGGCCGACCACCCCGAGCTGCGCCGCGAGGGCGACGAGGTCAGCTGCGAGGTCGCCATCTCGATCCCGCAGGCCGTGCTGGGCGCCATGATCGAGGTGCCCACGCTGACCGGCAAGGTCAAGATGAAGGTCCCCGCCGGCACCGCGAGCGGCAAGCTGTTCCGCCTGCGCGGCCTCGGTATGGCGCGCGGCCGCGGCGACCGCGGCGATCAGAAGGTGCGCGTGCGCATCGAGGTCCCCAGCGAGCTGAGCGCCCGCGAGCGCGAGCTGTACGAGGCGCTGGCCCGCGAGAAGGGCCAGTCGGTCGGCGAGCCCATGGCGCGCCCCGAGCCGCGCGGCCTGTTCGGCCGCATGCGTCAGCTCCTGCGCTGACGGTTCCCGACCTTGCGCGCCGGCACCCCGGCCCAGATCTCGCGCTCGCCGGTCGACTGCAGCAACACAGCATTGGCACCCACCACGGTGCCGCGTCCGACCACCAGCCCCTCGGGCCCGGCCAGGATCTTGGCGCCGGCACACAGCACGACGTCCTCCTCGATGACGATCCTGACGGTGTCGGTGTCGGGTCCCAGCTCCTTGAGGCCGATGGTCACGCCCTGGAAGATCGAGACGCGGTCGCGGATCTCGGTGCCATGATAGACCACCAGTCCGTAGGCGCCATGGTTCAGCGTGATGCCCTGGCCCAGCTTGACGCGCTGCGGGACGTCGATCCCCATCACCCCCCACAGGGCCAGCCGGACCGCGCCGCCCACCACAGGCAACTGCTGGGCGTACATCAGCTCGGTGTGTACGTGCATGACGCGCTTCTTGAGACGGCTGGCGATGCTCATGAGGCGCGGCCCTTCCCATTCTGTGCGATGACGTCGGTCAGCACGCGCTCCAGGTCGTCGGCGAACCGATCGCGCGAGTAGCGCTGGACCGCCAGGTCGCGCCCGGCGCTGCCCAGGCGCGCGCGCAGCGCCGGGTCGCGCGCCAGGCGGCGCAGGTTGTCCGCATAGGCCGCCGGCGCCTCCGGGGGCGAGAACAGGCCGGCGCCGCCGCCCTCGCAGATGGCCCGGGCGTCGCCGTCCACCGCCAGGGCCACCGGCTTGGCCATGGCCATGAACTCGAACATCTTCGATGGCAGCGTGATACGGAACATCGGGATGTCCTTGAGCGGCACCAGCCCGATGTCGCAGGCGTCCACGATCCCGGCCATCTCGCCGAACGGTCGCGGGTCCATCAGCGTGACGTTGCCGAGACCGAGCTCGCGCACACGCTGCGCGACCAGCGCCTTCTCGGCGCCGTCGCCGAGCAGCACGAAGCGCAGGCCCGGTTCGTCGGCGAGCAGGCGCGCCGCCTCGACGACCTGGAGCAGCCCCTGCGCCAGCCCGTGGGTGCCGTGGTACAGCGCGATGGTCTGGTCGTGCCAGCCCAGCGCTGCGCGCACGCGCTCCCGGCGCGCGGGATCGGGCGTGAAGCGCTCGGTGTCGACGCTGTTGGGCAGGTAGCGCACCCGCGCGGCCTCGACACCTGCGCGCGCGAGCTTGTCGATGCAGCCCTCTGCCGTCACGATGACCGCGGCCGAGCGCTTCTCGACCTCGGTCGACATGCGCAGGAACGCGCTGGCGGCCGGTCCCGCCTTCAGCATGCCGAGCTCGATGGCGACCTCGACCCAGAGATCGCCGGCGTTGAGCACGTGGGGCACCCCGCGCAGGCGCGCCAGCGCGAGGCCACTGAACGAGGTGAACAGGGGCGGATACTCGGTGATGACGACATCGAACGGGCGGAGGCGGGGCACCGCGGTCCACAGCGAGGCCGCGCAGGACAGGTGGTTGAGCAGGCGGCGCGCCACCCCGGCGTTGGGCGCGGCGTAGGTCGCCGTGCGGTGGATGGTGACGCCGTCGTGCTCTTCCTGCATCAGCATGCGGCCGCGATAGCCGTCATGGATGACCCCGGACGGATAGTTAGGCAGGCCGGTGACGACCTGGACGTCATGGCCGCGGGCGATGAAGCGGCGCGTCCATTCGGCGTGGATGACCTGCGGTGCGCCGACCTCGGGCCAGAAGTAGTGGGTGAGGAGGAGGACGTTCATGCCGGACGCGCAGCGGAATCGAGGTGACGCACGATGGCCTCGGCGCAGCGCTCGCCGGCGCGGCCGTCACCGAATACATCGGACGGCGTCGCCATGCGCCCGTACAGGGTGGGGTCGTGGGTCAGCGTCTCGAACGAGTGCGTGATGGCGCTCGCGGTCGCGCCGACCACCAGCCCGGCGCCCACCGCTTCGGGCCGCTCGGTGCCCTCGCGCAGGATGAAGAAGGGGCGCCCCAGGGAGGTGGCCTCCTCCTGGATTCCGCCCGAGTCGGTCAGGATCAGCCAGGCGTCGGCCAGCAGATGCACGAACTCGCGGTAGGGCAGGGGCGCCACCACCTGGACGGCAGGGTGGCCTGTCAGCTCGGCCTCGATGTGACGCGACACGTTGGGGTTGGGATGGCTGGTGACCACGAACGACAGATCGGGGTGGCGCGCTGCCAGCGTCTTGACGGCGGCGCAGACCTCGAGCACGCCCTGGCCGAAGTTCTCGCGGCGGTGACAGGTGACCACGACGGTTCGTCGCCCCTCGTGGGTGAAACGTTCACGCGGTGGCAGCTCGGTGCGCACCGTGCGCAGGGCGTCGATCACGGTGTTGCCAGTGACGGTGATGCGCGCCTCGGGAACGCCAGCGCGGCGCAGGTTGTTGGCCGCCAGCGGGGTCGGCGCCAGACACAGCGTCGCGATCTGGTCGATCAGCGCGCGGTGGGCCTCCTCCGGGAACGGCATGGCCAGATCCCAGGTGCGCAGCCCGGCTTCGACATGCGCCACTGCGACCTTGGCGTAGAAGCCGGCGAGCGCGCCCGCGAAGGCGGTGGTGGTGTCGCCCTGGACGACGACGACGTCGGGCTTGCGGGCTTCGATCGCCGCGGCGAGCGCGCTGGTCACTCCAGTCATCATCGCGCTGAGCGAAAAGCCTGCGCCAGCGCGCCCGATCTGTTCGTCAGGCTGCCAGCCCAGGGCATCGAAGGTCGCCAGCAGGAGCTCGCGCTGCTGCAGCACCGCCAGCGTCTGCACCCGCACTCCGCGCGCGGTCAGGGCACGCGCCACGGAGAACATCTTGATGGCCTCGGGGCGGGTCCCGACGGCGAGCAGCGCCGTTTTCACCGCGCCAGCCTACCCCGTCTGCCCAGCCGGAACAATGTGGTCGAGCAAGAACGCCGCACCCCGCCCTGTGCAATTTCAGGCTCGGAGTCGATGGAAATCAACCCCGTTGATGCGCGCCGCGTCGAGCTGCTTGGCTCTCGTCATGGTGACGATCAATGTGAGCGGGCGAGTGAGCGGCTGGGGCGCGCTGGTTGTGAGCATGTTGCTGCTGGCAGCGTGTGGACAGGAGCCGGCCACGCGAAGCAGCGCGGTCACCGGACCTTGCAACAACGGCACGCAGGACAACGACGAAACCGACGTCGACTGCGGCGGCTCCAGCTGTGCGCCGTGCGGCTTCCAGCAGGAATGCCTGATCGATGGTGACTGCGCCGAGGGCGTCTGTGATCGCAGCTGCAGCGCCGGCGTGTGTCCGCCAGCGCCGCTGGTGTGCCACGCCTCGAGCTGCAATGACGGGGTCGCCAACGGCGACGAGGTCGGGGTCGACTGCGGCGGCAGCTGCAGCCAGCGCTGTCGCACCGCGCTGTGCGGCGGCGCGCCCATCTGCGTCGGCGAGCATGTCCCTCTGTCGGAGGGCGATCTGCACAACCGCGTCGGCCACCCCGAGTGGGGCGATCTGGCCGAGGTGGTGGCCGACCGCTACGAGTACACGCTCGCCGATCCGGTTGCGGAGATGGTTGCCATGTTCGTCGGCTATCCCGCCAACGGCCGCACGGTGCGCCTCAAGATCTCGGGTCCTGGGCTGGGTACTCCTTTCTCGGTCGACACCATGGCAGCGCCGCCAACCTACGCGATGACCGAGCTGGAGTTGGAGAAGCTCGCCTTCCGTGTCGACCTCGGACGGCTCGAGCCGGGCACCTTCGTGGTCGAGGCCAGCCTGGTCAATGGAGCGACCATCGAGGCCACCGGTCAGCTCACCATCAGCAACCAGGGCCGGCGCGCGACCGCGACCGCCACCGCCTTCCCGAGCGCAGGCGTCGACGTCGCGTTGCCCACCCAGAGCCACGTACCCGACGGCTCCTGGCCGATCAGCACCGGGATCCCGCTGCCCGATGGCGCCATCCACGACATCTCGCGGCTGCAGCTCCTCGAGGATGGCGTGCGCGTGCCGGCGCAGCTCTCGGTGCGCTCGCGCTGGGGCAACGGCGGCGCGATTCGATGGCTGGGCCTCGATTTCACCGCGCGCTGGGACAGCAGCACCCCACGGGTCTACAAGCTCGTGCGCGTCGCGGCCGCGGGCAGCGTGGCGGGCGACACCAGCCTGGCCCTGGTGCAGACCACATCGCACTTCGAGATCACCACCGGCCCGGCGCGCTTCCGGGTCAGCCGCACCGAGTTCGACGGCATCTCGGGCGCATGGTTCGATGCCGACGCCGACGGCGAGTTCGAGACCGCCGAGGCCGTGCTGGGCACCGGGGGCGGGCCGTTCGTGAACTATGCTGGCGATTCCTCGCGCTACATGGCGCGCTTCGCTTGCACGGGGAAGCCCGATGAGGTCGCGGTCGAGGAGGGCCCCGCCAGCGACGGCCAGCGCATCACCATCGTCGCGCGCGGCTGGCTATGTCGCTCCGATGGCACCAGCCAGGATCGGTACGTGACCCGGCTGTCGTTCTTCGCCGGCTCGACGCAGGTACGCGTCAAGCACCGCACCATCGTCGCGCACTCGACCGGCGGCGCCTCGCCGCTCCTGCTCAACGACGTCGGCTTCCGGGTTCCCGTGGTTCATGATCCGACCAACTGGCGCGCCGGCTTCGACGGCACGTCGTTCCAGGCCGCGGTGCCAGCGGCCTACGAGACCGTCTATCTGCTGCAGGACCGCAGCGACCACGCGTTGCTGAACACATCGGCCGAGGCCGGCGACATCCCCGCGGCGGGCAGCGCGGTCGCGGGCGCTCCAGGGACGATCCATCGCAGCGATGGCTGGCTCAGCAGCACCAGCAGCAGCCTGGGCGCCATGGTGACCCTGCGCGACGTCTACCAGCGCTTCCCCAAGGAACTCGAACTCACGCGCGCCAATCCCTTCGTCGGCACACCCGAGCTGGTGGTGCACATGTGGCCGCGCCACGGCCGCGACGCCTTCACCAGCACGGAGGAGCTCGACCGCGCCCAGATCTACAAGCTGCGCTGGGCCCACGAGGGCAGCGCGCTCGACTTCCGCCTTCCGGCCAGCTATCTGGCGGAGCTCACCGCCCTGGGCGCGGTTGCCAATGCCCCCGATGAGAGCTGGTACACCGGCGACGCCGAACTCATCAAGGCCAAGGGCTGCGTAGGGATGGACTGCCCGATGGGAGCCTCGGTCAGCACTCGAGCCCAGGGTGTCGCCATCACGGCCGACTTCATGGTGTACCTGCATCCCGGTTCGAGCAGCGCCAGCACACTTGCGGCGCAGGCTGCCCTGACCAGGATGGCGCCGCACGCACTGACGACCCCAGCCTGGAACTCGGCGGCGCAGGTGGAGGAGATGCTCGACGCGCCGGGGACTTTCGGTGCCGTGGACGATCTGCTAGCGCAAGCTGCGCCAGGGTATCAGCGTGCCATGGTCGACCCAGGCACTGGGGAGGCGAACGACGAGTACGGCATGTGGACCTACGGCGGCGTCCACGACAACTGGGACTTCGGGCGCGATGTCCCTCTCCTGCACCGCGTTTGGCAGCAGGGTCACTACAGGAACATCCACTACGCCTGGCTCGACTACTTCCGCACAGGCGCAGAGGCCTCACTGAAGTGGGCACGCGCGACCACCGCGTTGTTCGCCGATGTCGCCGTCATCCACCACGACCAGGATGGCGGCAACGGGCACGACGACCATGTCGCGGGCGGCATCAAGCACTGCAAGGGCTTCATGCCCTGGGCCGACGCCGAGGACTCGGCACAGTCGCACTGGGCAGACGTGTCGGGCCTGGTCTTCGACTACTACCTCACCGGCGACGGTCACGCCAAGGACGACTTCGAGCTGTGGGGGAGTGCGGCCTCGCGCAAGGGTGCCAGCGGCAAGCAGGAGACCAGCTCGTGCGCCGGCGGGCTCGACCTGCGCAACTATTACACCACGCTGGGCGAGTGGACGCGCTTCTACCAGGCGGCCACCACGGCGAGCGCACGCGCCCAGGCGCTGCTCGACATCCGCGGCCTGGCCGATACCTCCCTGCCCATTCGCTGGGAGTGCGCTGGTGGCGACCCACTATTCGACGGTCTGTGGTTCATTCGCTACTTCGATCAGTTCCGCGATCGCCGTGTGCTCGAGCGACTTGTCGCCTGGAACAAGGCTGGCCAGAACCAGCCCGCGGCGAATGCCTTCTTGTGGCGTGAGACTGGCGTCCGCGAGTACCTGCTGCAGGCGCTGCCGGCGTTCTATGACCGTTCGCACGAGCTGTTCATCGCCTCGGGCACCGAGGAGATTCCGACGCGAACGCCTACCGGCACCCAGCGCTACGACGGCTACTCGGGCTGGGGCACGGCATCATGGGCGGCCTGGATGCGCGAGGCTCCGGCGTTCCTGTATGCGCTCGGCAAGAGCGGCACCCCGCTGGTGCCGCTGACGCGCCGGACCGCATATCCGGCTGGGCCGTTCCGGAACACGAGCCTCGTGGCCTATCCCCAGCCTGGAGACTGGAGCCTCGCGCCACTCATCGCTCTCAGATCGCGGCCGAAGCGCGACGACAACAAGCCCACTCCGCCGGTCGCCTTCAGGCTGGAACACGTGACCTCCTGGAGCGACCCCGGGCCCAACTGGAAGTTTCTGTTCATTGGCCAGGGCGGCCGGCGCTCGCTGGCGGAGACCGGGGAGCTGGAGCCATTCAGCGCGGGCGACCCGGCGGTCGGGATGCGTGCCTATCCATACTTGGCCCTCGACCGCCCAGGCGGCGACTCCCCGAGCGCTTCGACCGTCGCCGTCGAGCGCACCGTCGACCTCCCGGCCCCGAGTTACACCACGCGAGAGCTGTACTCGCTCGAGTGTACGGACTACGGGTGTAAGCCCTGGGCGCCACTCCAGCGCTCGAAGGACGCCTGGCAACCGGAGGCGATCGTCATACGCAAGTTTGCCTGGGTCGGCGGGGTCTTGGAGGCCTCGCCATACGAGACCGAGGGGCGGCAGGACTTCTTCCTACGCCCGGTCTCCGCCACTGACACCATCACCATCACCCTCGACGCCGCCGAGGGTCGCAGGCCATGGGTGGCGATGCCCGCCCTCGTGGTCATCAGGGACGCCAACGGCACGGTCATGTTCAGGCGATCGATGTTCAAGTATTCGACCGCGAGCGAGGACAAGGTCGCGACGTTCACTGCCAATCCGATGACCAACCCATACCCATGGCACTACTTCAGCTCCAGCGAGTATGGCCCCAGTATCCGGCTGTCCCAGGGCCCCACCGAGGTGCTGGTCAGGGTCCGGCGCAACGTCGTCCAGGAGTGGGATGATGGGCCTGTCCCGACGGCAGCGTCTTGCGACCTCTGCTTCATCGCGAATGGCCTCGACTCAGGGGTGACATGCCCCGGCGAGGGCACCTGCCCGAACCTGCCCTGACACCCCCACGGGCGTGCGAGCTTGCCTACATTTCCGATCAGGTCTGATCTTTTTTTGCGGATGACTGACTGGTCACTTCCGTTGTGATTTCGCTCCGGTGGGTATGGTAGCAACATTCACTTCATCTTTCGTGCACTTGACGCGCGGCGTCAGACTGCCTAGATACAGCGGCATGATGCTCTCCACAAAGTTCGGACGGATTCTCTCGGTGGCGGCGGTGCTGGCGGCAGGGGTCTTCGCCGCGGGTTGCCAGTTCGACTGGACCGATCGCGAGCCCGGAATCAGCCCCCAGGGCGAGCCTGGTCTCACCGCGCGTGAGCGGCTGGTGCGGGCGCACACCCTGGAGGTCGCGCCGCTCGACAGCGCGGTGCGCGTCAACGGCAAGAAGCTGCCGCTGACCTGGGGTCGCACCCGGGTGCTGGCCACCGACAAGGGCGGCCTGCGCCTCGACAACCTCGACGTGCTGCTGGGCGACGTCAGCATCTCGGCCGAGACGCTGCCGCCCCATGGCCTCGAGCTCAAGAACGTGCGCGTCTCGCTGGCGCGCGCCGAGCGCGGCGGCGCCGAGCAGATCCCGGCCGCCGCCATCGAGTGGTCGACCTCGGGTGACGCCGGCTTCGCGACCCTGACCGTCGACCTGGCGCTGGACTGGTCCTTCGTGACCTCCAGCGGCGAGGTCGCCGCGCTGACCACGCAGCGCCTCGACAAGGTCAAGCTCGACGTCACGGTGTGGAGCGACCCCGACGGCCGCCTGCACGCCATCCTGACCGGCCGCCTCGACGGCATCTTCTGGGAGTGGCTGTCGGGCCGCGTGCAGATGCGCGACCTCGTCATCGACCTCAAGTCGGACGAGCAGGGCCCGACCACGCGCTGATCCCCGCGAAGCGAAGCCTCGATGGCACGCGCTAGCGTGGATCCTGCGCGACCAGGCCCTCGCACACGGCGCGTCCCTGCGTGGCGATGGCGCCGGCGCCGCGCACCACGCAGGTGATGAGGACGCCCTGGTCAGGGGTCAGGCTGACACCACGGAACGCCAGCTGGTCGCCCGGGTAGCCTGCGGACTGCTGCAGGCACTCGGCGCCAGTCGCGGGCCGGAGCTCGAGATCTGCACCCCTGATCGACGAGCAGCGGCTCGCCGTGGCCGAGACGGTCGGCTCGAACTCGCTGGCGCCGGGCGCCGCCACCACGGCGGCATAGGGATCCGGCCGCACCTGCCATCCCTTAGGCACGTCGAGACGCAGCGAGACCTTGGGCCCGTGCTCGCCGATGAGGCCGACCGTGAAGTCGAGCACCCCGCCGGGCGGGCTGCTCGGCTTGCCGCAACCAGCCGCCAGGGTCAGCACCATCAGCGACCATCGCGTCACACCCATCGAGCCTCCGCTCTCAGTCTTCGAGGACGCCGTCGCGGTCGATGCGCCAGAACGCGCCGCCGTGGCCGACCAGCAGGCGCAGCGGCCCCGGGGCCTCGAGCATGCGCATGCAGGTGCGGTCGTGGCGCTCTTCCCAGTAGTCGTCCCAGTCGCTGCGGCGACAGCCCTGGACGCGCAGCCGGTGGGTGACCGGGCCATGCTCGTGCTGGGTGGTGCCGCCCTCGCTCTCCAGCTCGGTCTCGTTGCAGGTCGAACCGACCAGGCGATCGCGCCAGGTCGACTCCAGCACCAGGACTCCGCGCTCCAGCGTCCAGGTGCCACGCGCCGCGCTGAGGCCATCGCCGCACTCGTTTTGATCGCCTCTGATGATGAAGCGGCCATCGGAGTACAGGGCGATGAGGTCGTTGTAGCCGGCGCCGACGTCGGGGGAGGCGTGCCACAGGCCGAACCAGAACTCGCGATGGTTGCGGTCGACGGTCTCCCAGCGCGCGACCTCGTCGTCGGTTGGCTCCGGCGCATCGGTGAATGCGTCGCCGGCCCAGGGCTCGTCTGCGTCTGCCTTCGCCTCGGTACCTGCGTCGACAACGGCCAGGGCACCTGCGTCCTTGTGCGGCAACGCCAGCGTGCCCGCGTCCGGCACCGCGAGGCTGGCGTGGCGGGGCGACCGCTTGCAACCGCCGCCGCACAGCACCGCCAGCGTCCCCACCAGCAGCGCCCCGCACCCCGCGCCCCGCATCAGCCTCGCCTCCTCAGCTGCCCGAGATCATGCGGCCCATCTCGCGGTACTCCAGGCGCGCCGCCAGCTGCAGGTCGGCGTTGCCGATGGGGACGTGGGCGCCGCGGTCGACCGCCATCAGGGCGGCGCGGATGGCGACCTTCTTGATGTGGCCGCCGGCCATCTCGTACCTCTTGGCCAGCAGATCCCAGTCGATGTCCTCGGCCAGCGGGGTCTGCGGCGGGAACATGCTCTTCCACAGCTTCTTGCGCACGTCGGGCTCGGGCATCTCGAACTCGACCGAGAAGCGCACGCGGCGCTTGAAGGCCTCGTCCATGCCCTGCTGCAGGTTGGTCGCCAGCAGGGTCACGCCGTCGTAGGTCTCCATGCGCTGCAGGAGGTAGTTGACCTCGAGGTTGGCGTAGCGATCGACCGACGACTTGACCTCGGTGCGCTTGGCGAACAGCGCGTCGGCCTCGTCGAAGAACAGGATGGCGTGCGAGTTCTGCGCCTCGTCGAACACGCGGGCCAGGTTCTTCTCGGTCTCGCCGATGTACTTGTTGACGATCTGCGCCAGGTCGATGCGGAACAGATCGTAGCCGAGCTCGCGCGCGAGCAGCTGCGCCACCATGGTCTTGCCGGTGCCCGGCGGGCCCGCCATGATGGCCGAGACGCCGCGGCCGTAGGGCAGCTTCTTGGAGAAGCCCCACGACTCCAGGAGATAGGTGCGATGGCGCGCGAAGCGCACCACCTCGCGGATGCGCTCCAGGGTGTCCTCGGGCAGCACCAGATCTTCCCAGGTGAAGCCGGGCGGGATGCGCTGCGCCATGGTGCCCAGCCGGTGCGACAGCATCAGGCGTGCCGCCTCGCCGAGATCCTCCAGCGTGATCAGCGGCGCGTCGGGCGCGCGCAGCCAGGCCTTGGACGACGCGCGCTGCGCCGCGCGCAGGATCGACCCGCCGCCGAACGAGTAGCGGCTGGCCACCACCTCGATGTCCTCGGGGTTCTGCAGCGGGGTGCGCGCCGGCACCGAGCGGCGCCACAGCTCGAGGCGCTCGTTCATGGTCGGCAGCGGCAGCTCGACCTCGCCCAGCGAGGGGATGTTGGGCGCCAGCCACTCGGGGCGCTCGTGCGCGGTGATGACCACCGGGGCGTCGACCTCGCGCAAGAGGTCGCCCAGCCGCTCGGCGGTCGTGCGCGGCACCCGCTCCGAGCCGATCTCGCCGCCGCCCTGGAACAGGAGCAGCGCACCGCGCAGCGCGGCCTCGCGCAGCAGGGCGCTGAAGCGATCCATCATGTTCTCGGCGTCCGCGAGCAAGAGCGGCAGATCGACCCGCAGGATGGGCTTGCCGGCGTTCTGGCAGACCGCCTCGATGAGCATGGTCTTGCCGGTGCCGGGCGGGCCGAACACCAGCAGGCGCGCCGGGCGCGGCGCGCTGGCGTCGTTCGGATCGGGCGGCGGCTCGTCGAGGCGCAGGCTGCGCTGCACCGCGGTCAGCACCGCGGGGTCGACCACGACCTCGGACAGCTTGGGCAGCTCGTGCGGGACACGACAGAAGCCCTCCAGCGCCTCGTCGAGCCGGTCGTCACCGCGCAGGTGATCGACCACGCGGTCGGCCAGCCGCACCGCCCGCAGCGCGAACGGCGCCGCCTCGGCGCCATGGCCATGCGCGATCACGACCACGCGCGAGCGGCGCAGCACGCCGCCCGGGCCCAGCGCGCGGCGCACCCGCTCGCGGGCGTCGTCGCTGGCGCCGCCCACCAGCTGGCACAGGAAGCTGACGTCGGGCCGCTTCTTGGTGAAGTCGTCGTAGGCGAAGGTGAAGGCGCGCTCCATGTCGGGGTCGACCTCGGGCGCCAGCAGCACCGCGACCACGCGGGCCTCGACGTCGCCCAGGTGACAGGCCCGCATCA
>Ga0154020_10004309_pt1 | contig 16984 bp, 10 predicted proteins | sample Klosneuvirus_201_FD_109709 | JGI IMG/M metagenome (GOLD analysis project Ga0154020, IMG submission 109709) | Active sludge microbial communities from wastewater, Klosterneuburg, Austria - Klosneuvirus_20160825_MG | ecosystem: Engineered > WWTP > Aerobic digester > Activated sludge | place...
AGGTGAAGTTCAAGCAGTTGCCGTTGGAGAAGCAGCAGGCGCCGCTGGGTTGAGGGCAGTTGCCGCAAGAGGTGCCGGCACCCTGGAAGGTGCCGCTCTGGGAGGTGCATTGGGAGGAGGTTTGGCCGGCGACGCAGGTGCCGTTGGGGAGGCAGCAGGCGCCGGTTTGCGGAACGCAGTTGGCACCGGCGCAGCTGATGCCGTCGCCCTGGTATTGGCCGCCCTGCTGCTGGCAGGTGGCAACGGCGAGGACGGAGCAGGTTCCGGCGGGTAGGCAGCATGCGCCGACGCCCGGGGTGCAGTTGGCGACGCTGGACCAGGTGCAGCGCATGACCCAGTCGCCGCTGGGACGGCAGAAGGAGAACATGTTGGCGAAGCTGGACCAGCCGCCGTTGGCGGGACAGCCGATGGGGCCGCAGTTGACGCCGTAGAGATAGTTGTTGGCGCCGGAGGAAAGGCCGCTGACGTCCACGACGGGGAAGGCATTGGAACTGGCGGGCGGCGCGACGTTGCAGGGGTTGGCGGTCTGGTTGTTGTGGTGATCGATGCGGAAGGCCACGGAGAACTGGTGGCTGCCGTTGTCCTGAATGATGAGCTGCTCGGGGTCCTGAGGATCGATGCTGAACTGGACGTTCACACCGTTGGTGCCCGCGGGGATGCGGATGTAAGGCAGTATTACGTCATCGGCGACGAAGGTCTCCTGGAGCGTGCCCGTAGCGGGGTTGCCTTGGTAGAACAGGATTGACCATTGCGTGGTGGTGTTCACCGTCGTCTGCTGGGCGAAGATCATTTCGGCGAGGTTGATCTTGATGGGCCATTCCGCGGCCGGAACGGTGTAGGTCGCGCCGGCCATTTCGGACTGGGCGAAGCCTTGCTCCAGGATGAAGCTGCCGCCGCTGAAGTTGGCGTCGGTAAGGGACGCGATTTGGTTGCACAGGTCAACCGGGCCGGGGCTGCCGGGGAAGCCGTGATTGACGCCGCGGGGGCCGACCTGAAGTCTGTCCACGTGGGCGAGGACCACGGGTGTCTGCGTGCATTGGAAGCATCGCGGCGTGGGCTTGGTCTGGGCGGATGCGGGCGCACCCGCACATGCAACGAGGGCCAAGATTCCAATAGAAAGCCGCGATGCGGTTCGTCCATGTCCCGAATCAGGCATTGTCAAAGCTCCGGTACTGTGTCCTGACGCCACCGGGCCCGACAGCCCGATGCCTCCTCCCACCCGTGCGATACGAGTCTACCTCAAAACCGGCTGCTTCCCAATCTCTTCTTTGACCACAATCGCGGTCTGGGCCCGATAATCAGGGGAGGCGGGGTACCGGTTTTCGGCCGAACACTCGACCGTACCATGCCAATCACTCGGTGGTAGTTTGGGGCATTGGGAAGACCATGGACGATCGGCCCGACAGGTCGTGGGCGGTGGTTAGCATCGGTGCGGTCGCACTGGTGGTGGCTGTGGGTGCGTCCGGGGTGCTATCGCTGGACCACTTGGGGGCGATTCAGGCGCCTGGGTGCGGGGGCAAAAGCGACTGCCACAGCGCTATGAGCAGCAAGTGGGGGTCGATACCACTCTCTTCGGGAACACCGGGGTGGCCGGTGGCGTTTGCCGGATTCGCGTATTACGCGGCCATGCTGGTGGGGTGGATATCTTCCGGGGGTTCCCCCGGGGGTGCTTTGCGTTGGATGGCCCGCCTCGGGTTGCTTGGTTCGCTCTTTTTCATTGGAGTGATCTTCGTGGAGAAAATGTTCTGCCCGTATTGCATCGCGTCCCACGCGGCGAACCTTGCGTTCGTCGGGGCTTCAGAGGTGGGGGCTCGCAAGGTTCGGCCGCGATCGTTTGGCAAGGGATTGGTCGCGGCTTTGGCTGTCCTGGTCAGCGCGACTGGTGCACTGGCGATTGCCGAGGGGGAGACCAAGGCCGCGGCGACGCTCAAGTCCGAGACGGAGCTGGACGCATCGACGGCGGAGATGATCAAGCGGGGCAAGCCCAAGCAGCCGGCGGCGCCCACGAATAAGCCGGCCGGGCAGCCGGCGGCAGCGCCGCCGATCGTGATCCCAACGGTGTTTACGGGTCGGTATCGGATGGGTCCGGAGGTGGCCCCGATCCGGATCGTGATGTTCACGGGGTATCAGTGCCCGGATTGCCGGAAGATGGAGCCGCAGGTTGCGGAGCTGCTGAAGAGCCGCAAGGACATTTCGGTTTCGATCAAGCACTTCCCGTTCTGCCCGGACTGCAATCGGCACACCCCGACGAACATGCAGGCCAACGGGTGCTGGGCGGCGCGGGCCGCCGAGGCGGCGGGCATTTTGAAGGGAACCGACGGTTTCAAGAAGATGCACGAGTGGCTGTTTTCGCGGGCGGGCTCGTTCACGAACGTTGAGTTGTCGGCGAAGTTGGCGGAGCTTGGCTGGGATGCCAACGAGTTCACGATGACGATGCAGGGCCCCACGACGCTGCGGAATGTGCAGACGGATATCGAGGAAGCGGTGGTGCTGGGATTGCACTACACACCGTTTGTGTTCATCAACGGTGTGGAGCTCAAGGGTTGGAACGCCGAAGGCGCGCTGACGCGGGCGGTGGAGCGGCTGAGCGCTGCGAACCTGGAACCAGCGGGCCCGGATGCGGATCGGCCGGCGCGAGCGGGCGACAAGTTCGTGGCGGACTGGCGTGAGAGCATCGCGATGGCGTGGCCGAAGCGCAATCCGAACGTGAACTTGGGGCCTGAGAATGCGCGCGTGAAAGTCACGCTGTTCGGTGACCTGCTCGAGCCCACCACGAAAGATGCGGACAAGACGATCCGGCAGGCGATGGCGGGGCGGGACGACATCTGGTACGAGTTCCGGTACTTTCCGGTGGATAAGACGTGCAATCCGTCGCTTCCCAAGACGCTGTTTCCGCAGGCGTGCCGGGCGGCCCGGGCGGCGCAGGCCGCGGGCGTGCTGGGCGGGACCGATGCGTACTGGAAGATGCACGAGTGGATCCAGGCGAATCAGAAGACGTTCAGCGATGCGGCGGTAAAGGCCGCGGCGGCGAGTTTCGGGCTGAAGCCTGATGAGTTCATGAAGTCGATGGACAGCGAGGAAGTGGGCAAGGCGGTTTCAACGGATGCGGACATCGGTCGGCGGATCGGGATTCCCGAGATCCCGCGGATCTTCATCAACGGGAAGCTGGTGCCGCGGTGGAACCTGCCGGGTGGGTTCATCTTGGAAACCATCATCGAGGAAGCCTCGAAGCCCGAGCCGCCCAAGTAGTGAATATCCTGGCGTTCATTCAGCCCGGCACAAACTCGCGATCGATCCTGCTGGATTGCGCGCGCGGGTTTGAGGGGGCGGGGCACCGGTTGTTCCTTTGGGAGCTGGCCCCGATGTGGGCCGCGTATCAGCGGCACGCGGCGATGCGTGTGCAGATGCAGGGGGAGCTGTCCTCCATCGTGCGCTCGTTCATCGAGGCCAACCGCATCGATGCGTCGATGGGCATGTGGGCCAACACGCTGCTGTCGCTGCAGAACACGATGGTGCCGGGCGATGGCGGGGTGGTGATTCAGTCGTTCTTTGATTCGATCGACCATCCGCACCTGTTGATGTGGCTGGATGCGCCGCACTGGGCGCATGGGAATGACTTTCGCCAACACCTGGGGACGTCGCTGGTTCGCCAGCGGCGGGTGAGCCACTTCATCAACAACGCGGAAACGGCGCGGGAGATGACGGAGGTTCTGGGGTTCACGAATGTGCACGCCCGCAGCTATGGGGTGAATCAGCACATGTTCCGGCCGTATCCGGAGATGGAGAAGGGGTTTGATATCGTCTTTGGGTCCGGGCCGGGAGATCCGCCGCCGACGGCGCTGGCGATGAAGGAACTGGAGAGCGATGGGCCGGACATGATGGCGATCAGGCGAGAGGCGGCGGAGCGCGTGGTGCCGGGGTTGGTAGATATTGCCCGGTCGCTGCCCGCGAACGGCACGGCGTGCGAGGGGTTGTTTAGGGCGCTGGTGAAGGCGCAGGTGGAGAATCGGGATGAGCCGATGCTGTCGCGGCTGGGGCGGTTTGCGGCAGACGCGTCGCTGGCGCCGGCGGTTGAAGTGATGAGGCGCGACCCGCGGCTGTTTGTGAAGGTGACGATGGCGGTGCGCGGGGTGGAGCAGTTTGAGCGGGCGTTTACGGTCGCTTACTTGTCGCGGCGGTTCAACTGTGCGGTGTTTGGGTCGGGGGATTACGCGGCGTGGGGTTGCAAGGCTCATCGCTTTGGTGAGGTGGCGTATGAGGATCAGGCGAAGGTGTATTCGCGCGGGCGGATTGGCTTGAATGTGGGGCGGTGGCAGGATGATGCGGGGCTGAATCTGAAGTGCTTTGAGATTACGGCGTCGGGGGCGGCGTGCTTGTGCGCGCGACGCGGCGGGTTTGATGAGGCGTTTATCGATGGGCGGGAGGCGGTGGCGTTTACATCGCCGGCGGATGCGGCGCGGAAGGCGCGGGAGCTATTGGGTGATCATTCGCGGTTGGCCGCGGTCGCTGAAGCGGGGCGGGCGCGGACGCTGCGGGACCACACGTGGGATGTGTGGGCGAAGGACATGCTGGGGGCGATGGGGGTGGGCTAAGGGCAACCGGCGGCGTACTTGTTCAGGTAGCACTGGAAGTCGTTGGCGGTGTGGACTGGCGCCACGGTGCTGCCGTCGCAGTTGGCGTAGCTGTTTCCGGTCGCGAACGCGCTCAGGAAGCAGGAGAAGTCGATGGCGTTCAGGACCGGTGTCGCCGTAGAGCCGTCGCAGTTGGCGTAACAAGCCGGTGCCGGAGCAGAAAGGTGCACGATCCAGCCTTCGGTCTGGCCGAGAGGGTTTGTGCCGCGGCCGACGATGGTGAGGCCGTCGGCGGAGATGCCGGTGGCCTGGGCCAGTGTCCAGTTGGAGACGACGGTGACCCCCTTGGAGAGGAGTTCATCGCGGAGGTTGCGAAGGCCGTGGGTGGCATCCCAGATGAAGGCTTCCTGGCCGGTGGCGGAGGTTCCGTAGCCGACGATGGTGGAGCCGGTGGTGGACGCTGCCAGCGCGGTGCTGGTGAAAGCGCCGCCGGGAAGGTCGCCCAGGCCGGTGGGGGTGCCGGCGATCCAGACGCACGCTTCCTGGCCGTTGGCCGAAGTGCTGTGTCCGACGATGGCGGAACCGTCGGAGGAGATCGCGTTGGCGGAGCTTGGCGCGGTGGAGAGGTGGGGGAGGACCGAAGCGCCGGCCGCGAGTGTCCACTGAAAGGCGGCGGTGCCCGAGCCGGCAGAGCCGCGGCCAACGATGATCGTGCCGTCGCCGGAGATGCCGCGGCAGGAAGAACTGGTGAAGCCGGGCTCGTTGCTCAGGGCGATGCCGACCCCGGGCGCGGGCCAGCGGACCGCGATGGAGGTGAATGGCGTGTTGCTCTCGCCGACCGCGATGGAGCCATCGGCGGAAACGCCAAAGACCTGCGGGCCGGGTGAACTGCTCGAGAGGCCCAGCAGAGGTTCAAAGCCGGAGGCGGACCAGCGGAAGGCGACCGCATCTCCCCCGGTGGTGGCGCCATTGACGACCAGAAAGGAGCCGTCGGCAGACGCGCCGGTGCCGATGGCAAAGTTGGGGCCGCCGAGGTTCACCATGCCGCCGCCGGCGGTCCACCGGAAGGTCCTCTGAGTGCCGTTGGGCGAGCACCTTCCTGTGACGACAAGGCCATTGGCGGAGATGGCCTGGGCGATGCTGAAGACGTCTTCGCCCGGAGGGACATCGCCGAGGCCGGAAAAGGTCGGTTGGTCGGCCGCGGCCATGCTCCAGCCCAAGACTACGGGAGGAAGGAAGGCGAGCATGGAGCGGATGGACATGGAGGATCCTCTATGGGTGCGAGCGGTGGTTACGGCGCCAGGCCGCGGTGCACGGAAGGATCGGACGGAAACGGGGTGGTCAATAAGTGGTGGCATCCCCGCTGGGTGCACAGAAGGGGGCACCGCGCAGGAAATGACATGAGGCGCACCGGGCGCTGGCCAAAGTCGCGACTCAGGGCGTAAGTTGGGTAAGTTTGCGGTGGTGTTTTGAGATCAGGCGGCTCAGGGGCAGCCGTTGGCGAAGGCGTTCAGGAAGCACTGGAAGTCGTTGGCGGTGAGTGTGGGGCTGGAGGTGCTGCCGTCGCAGTTGGCGTAGCTGGCGCCGCCGGAGAAGGCGTTGAGGAAGCACTGGAAGTCGTTGGCGGTGAGGACGGGCAGGGTGGTGGAGCCGTCGCAGTTGGCGTAGCAGGTGTTTCCGATGACCTGGCCGGTGAGCTGGACGATCCGGGCGGGCTCATCGGGGGAGTTGGAGTTGATGGTCACCGTGCCGTTGAACGTGCCGAGATTGGCGGTGTTCATGGTGATGGTGTGGTTGTTGCCGGCCCCGCCGGGGGGGGCCGAGAAGGAGCCGCCGGGGGCGGTGAAGCCGGCGGTGGGCGCGAGGGAGTAGGAGAGGTTGGCGATTCCGGCGACGGTCCACTTGGTGACATCGGCGCCGTTGGAGACGTTGAGGGTTTGCTGGGCGGTGGCGTTTTGGTTCACCTGGCCGAAGTTGATGGTGGTGACGGAGGCGGCCTTGGGGGGAACGCGGAGATCGAGGAAGACGGGGAGGTGGCCGCCGGAGGTGTCGGTGTCAGCAGTCTGGAAGAGGGCGTTGGCGATGGTCGGGCCGACCATGGAGTTGGTGGTGATATCGATCGTAGCGTTGTAGGTTGTTCCGTCGTTTCCCCACGCGCGAAACGAGTGGTTGGGGTCGTTCCAGGTGGTCGTGCTGTAGGCGATGGCGGCGTTGCCGATGTAGTCAAAGCCGTTGCCGTCGATGAGCCCGCTGTCGAGCAGCAGGAAGTCATATCGGTCATCCATCGCGACGGCGGGGGCCTGAGTGTGAACAAATCGGAACGCGGCGTTGTTGTTCCAAGAGCCGGGTGTGTTGATGGGATCGAAGAAGCGGCCGCGGTTGTTGACCTGCGAGCCGATGAACTGCTGGTACGCCGTCTGCGAGGACGACTGCATGTTGGTGTCGCCGCCGAAGATGAAGTGCCACCCGAGGGGGAGGTTGTTGGAATCGGTGCGGATGGCGGTGGCCTCGATGAGGCGGCGGGCCTGGTCGGTCGCGGTGTCGCCGGCCTTCATGTGGTCGCCGTAGATGGCCAGGCTGGACCCGACGGAGGTGTAGCCGGAGAGGCGGACGTCGTAACGCCGGATGTCACGGGGAGCGCCGTTGATATTGCCGCCCGCGAGTACCAGCGTCTGGCTGAGGAAGGTGACCTTGGAAGTTCGGTAGTAGAAGCCCAGGCTGGTGTCGGGGCTGATGACGAACGGAGCCAGTGCCCAATCGCCGGGGCTGCCCGCGGCGGTGTCATTGAGCACGGCCAGAAACGCGTTGGCTCCGGCGACGCTGGTGAGTTCTTGAACGACCATCACATCCGGCTTGAGCGAGCGGCCCTGATAGGAAGCGAAGATCGCGGTCTTAAAGAAGGGGTCGCGGGGGCCGGCTCCAGAGTAGCCGGAGATGTTCCAGGCGCAGACTCTTAGCTGCGCGTGCGCAGTGGAACCGGCGACGGCGACAAGGGCCGCGGCCACCAAGGGGTGTGCGATCGAGGGAAGTCTGGGCATCTGGATCCTCCGGAAGGAACACTATAGAGGCTGGATGCTGAAATCCCAAGCGGTTTTAGGCCCGAAAACCATGCGATTGGCCTTGTGCCTACGACCGCCATGGGGATAATGCCTCGGGGCAGGGGGGTTCAGGAGGCAAGCATGACGAGTGGCAAGGTGGCGGCGTTGGTTCTGGCGGCGGGGCTCCCCCTGGCCGCCTGGGGCCAGGTGAATATCACACCCGTTGTCGTTCAAGGCGATAGCGTCGCGGGAGTAGGGGCGGTCACGGTCATCAACAACCTGGCGGTGAACAACAGCGGCCAGTGGATCGTGGAGGTGGACACCGACAACCCCAACACGGATGCCGATGAGGCGCTGATCAAGAACGGCGTGTTGTATCTGAGAGAAGGGCAGGCTCTGTCGCTGCCGACGGGCGGGACGCTGGACGGGTTCGATGCGGTGAACATCAACAGCGCGGGCAACAGCGGCTGGAACTTCTTTCTGGCGGGGACGGGCGGGCTGAGCACGGACTCGGGGATGTTCTACAACGGGACGTTGATGTTTCAGGAGAGCACGATTTCTACGGCTGCGGGGTTCAGTGCGAATACACCGTACATCGGGTTCTTTGAATCCAAGATCAACGACAGCAATCAGGTGTTTGTGGTGGCGAGTATTGATGATCCGGCGATCACGAGCACAGTGGACCGGGGGCTGGTGAGGATCAACTACAACCCGGTCGCGGGAACGTACACCGAGGTGGTGCTGGCGAAGGAGGGGGATGTGTTGCCTGGGATGGCCGCGGCCGTGTCGGACTTTGGTACTACGCCGCAGAGCTTCGGTTTCAACAACGCCGGGGATGCGATCTATGTGGTGCTGAGTGTGGGTGGGACGTCGGACGCGGTGTATCGAAATCTGTCGGCTATCGCGATAGAGGGTGGGCCGTCACCGGTGGCGGGGCGGAACTGGAGCAGCCTGAGCGGGGCGGCGACGGGGCTGAACAACTCGGGTGGCTATGTACACACGGGGATGCTCGCTGGAGACACGGCGACGGATCTGATCATCATCAAGAACGGGGCCAAGTTCATTCAGGAGGGGGATGCGCCCCCGGGGGTCGCGGGGTTCACGCTGACGGCCTTTGGCACGGGGCAGATGGTGAACATCAGCGACTCGGGCCATGTTCTGTGGTTCGGTGATTGGAACGACCCTGACACGACGCGCGACACGGGATTGTTCCTGGATAACGCGATGCTGCTGCAGGAGGGTGTGACGCAGGTAAACGGGCTGACGGTGCAGGCGATCGTGAGTGCGCAGGATGGCTACGCGATGAGCCCCAACGGGCGGTACGTCATCGTGGAGGTCACGTTGACCGATGGTGTGACGCCGCGGGCGGCGGCGTTGCTCATCGATACCCTGACCGGCGGGGGGTGCTACCCCAACTGCGATGGGAGCACCTCGACGCCGCTGCTGACGGCCAACGACTTCCAGTGTTTCCTGAACGCGTACGCGGCGGGCTTGGCGTATGCCAACTGCGATGAGAGCACATCCAACCCATTGCTGACGGCCAATGACTTTCAGTGCTTTTTGAACGCGTACGCGGGTGGGTGTTCCTGATCGGATCAAGCCGTCGCGAACTCGAGCGGTTCGACGAGTTCTGCGTCGGTGTGGTCGGCCGCGGACGGGCTGAGGGAACGGATGAGTTCCAAGCCGTCCAAGAGCTCAAACCGGCCGTCGGCGTGCTCAACGAGGGCGGAACAGGACTCGACCCAATCGCCGCAGTTGTAGTAGGTGATGGGGCCTTCACGGACCTCGGCCTTGTGGATGTGGCCGCAGATGACCGCTTGGTGCCCGGTGCGGCGGGCCTCATCGATGACGGCATCCTCAAAGCGTGAGATGTGCGAGCAAGCGGACTTGACCTTGAGCTTGAGGTATTGGGAGAGCGACCAGTAGTCCTGCCCGAGCAGGCGGCGGATGGCGTTGTACCAGGTGTTGATGCGGATGAGATGGTCGTAGGCCCAGGAGCCAAGGGCCGAGAGGAGACGCGCATGGCGAATGGCCAGGTCGAACTGGTCGCCGTGCGTGACCAGCACGGACTTGCCGTCGGCGGTTGTGTGGGTGGCGTGGTAGGCGACTTGGACGCCGCCGAAGTTCAGGCCGATGTAGCGACGGGCGGCGTGGTCGTGGTTTCCGGGGATGAAGATGACGCGGGTGCCGCGCTTGGCGAGCTTGAGGATGCGGCGGACGACGCGGTTGTTGGCCTCAGGCCAGAACCAGCGGCGTTTCAAGCGCCACATGTCGATGATGTCGCCCACGAGATAGAGGTGGTCGCACTCGATGCGCTTGAGGAAGTCCGCGGCGTCATTCGCGCGGGCACCCGAGGCCCCCAGGTGGAGGTCGCTGATGAAGACCGACCGGAATCGCGCTCGCTGGGCCATGCTCGGACTCCGGGCCTGTTCGGCCCCGTATTCAGTAGTATCGGCCTCTCAACGGCCGCGGATACAAGAGCGGGCGCTAAGGAATTGTCAACCTCGTCAGAGAGACATGTGCGGTTGCTCTCGCGAGTTTCGACGCTTTGGGCGTCCGACCGAGGGCTTGCGCCCTTCGGCGCTGGTCAGAGATGCGCGGTGCAGCGGGTCACTTGACCGCCGCGGGCGCCTCAGGCGCTTCGATGTCGTGCCCTTCGATCTGCATCCTCAGGAACGTCGCGTAGCGGCCGCCCTTGTCGAGCAGTTCCTGGTGGGTGCCGACTTCCAGGATCTTGCCATCTTCGATGACGACGATGCGACTGGCGTGGCGGATGGTGCTGAGGCGGTGGGCGATGACAAAGCAGGTGCGGCCGCGCATGAGCTGGGTGAGGCTGCGCTGGATGAGGCGTTCGCTCTCGGTGTCGAGGTTGCTGGTGGCTTCGTCGAGGATGAGGATGCGCGGGTCGGCAAGGATGGCCCGGGCGATGGCGAGGCGTTGTTTCTGGCCGCCAGAGAGGCGGACGCCGCGCTCGCCGATGAGTGTGTCGTAGCCGAGCTCGAGCTTGTCGATGAACTCCGCGGCATTGGCGGCGCGGGCGGCGTCGGTGATTTCTTCCTTGGTCGCATCGCGGCGTGAGTAGCTGATGTTGTCGGCGATGCTGCCGTCGAAGAGGAAGACATCCTGCTCGACGATGCCCAGCAAGCGGCGGAAGCTGTTGACGTCGATCTTCTTGAGGTCCACACCGTCGAGCTCGATCGTGCCCTCTTGAGGGTCGTAGAAGCGGGCGATGAGGTTGCAGAAGGTGGTTTTGCCCGAGCCGGAGGGGCCGACCAGGGCGATGGTTTCGCCGGGTTGGATATCCAACGACACACCCTTGATGACGGGTTGGGGCGGCTTCTCGACCTTGTCGGGGGCATCGCCGGAGGTGCGGTCCAAGGCGCGCTTCACGGGCGGGGGGTAGGTAAACCACACATCCCGCATGGTGATCCGGGCCTGAGTGGTCGCGCTGTCTACAAAGACTTCACCCTTGGTGTTGGCGAACTCCTCGGGCTCCTCGAAGAGGTCCAGCACGCGGTCGAAGGCCGCGAGGTTGTTCTGCATTTCCGCGGCCGAACCCGCCAGTACTTCCAGCGGCCCCAGCAACTGCATGAGGTACGCCGAGAACATCATGACCGAGCCGATGGTCAGGCGTCCGTGGATGACCTCGTGCCCGCCGTACATAAGGACTGAAGTTGTGGCAAGCGGCATGAGCAGGGCCCAGGCGATATCGATGCCGCGGGACCACCACCAGGTGAGCATTTCCTGGCGGGTCATGAGGTGGTTGCCACGGATGAACCGGCCCGCCTCGCCGCGGCTGCGGTCAAAGCCACGGACAACGCGGATGCCGCCGAAGGTCTCGGTGGCGTGAGAGTCGATGGCGACGCGGCTGTTTTTGACGTCGCGGAAAAGGGGACGGATGCGTCCGATCCAGAGTTGATGGCTGAACCACACGACGGGGATCAGGATGAGTGCGCCCAACAGCATCCGGAAGTCCACGACGGTGAGCACCGTGAGGATGCCTATGAGCTGGACGATGGCGTTGGTGGGGTTGTAGAGGATGTGGAACGTGAGCTCGCCCGCGCCGCCGGCATCCTCGCGGAGGATGCTGGCGACCCCGCCACTCTTGAGCTGGTGGACGCGGTGCAGCGGCAGGCGGATCGCGTGGTCAAAGAGCTTGCGGCGCATGCCGATCTGGACGCGCTTGGTCAGGCGGGTCATCTGCCAGCGGCCGAACATGCCCAGGGCGATGCGCGTCATGGCGATGACGATCATGGTGGCGCCGGTGAGCCAGAGCAGTTGAGACTGGCGGGCGGGGTCGCGCAGGAAATCGGGAATGGGGAGCCACGCCGGGATCTGGCTGGGCCCCGGGGTTTTCTGGATGGCGTAGTCGACGGCGAACTTCATGCACGCGGGCATGAGCAGGACCATGAGCGCCTGGATCGACTGTGTTGTCAGGGCGGCGTAGACGCCAAGTCGGTGTCCCTCGAGCAAGCCCCAGAACGCGCGGAAGAGGTCGGTGAAGTTGCGGAGCCGCCGCTTCTTCTTTGCTTCTTCCTCGTCAAAGCCACGTTCGGCGGGGCTCTTTTTGAGGTACTCGCGCCGGGCTTTTAAGTAATCGGCGTAGCGACGCCGGCTGGATGCAAACGAACGATCGGCCATCGGGCGATGGTAGGGAGCGCTGGGGGTACGCCGCGTTTGGTGTTAAACGGGCATGTCCAGGCTGACATCAAACCGCGAGAAACCCCACGCCACAGCCTTGATGAGGGCCGCGGCGATCAGGCTCAGCACGAGCCAACCGGAGGCGTAGGTCGCGGGGACGGAGTGTGTCAGATACCACACCAAAGCGCCGGTGCCGAAGACCAGGCCACCGCCGACGACCATCAGGGCAAGTCGGAAGAGCATCATGAGGATGCGACGTCCGCTGAAGACCATGGAGGCCTGGCCGGGCGCGAACAGGCGCGTGGGGAGGAGGAGAAAGACGATGTTCTCAAGCGCGATGATGATGAGCCCCGCAGGCGGTACGGCGAGGATGATCATGACGAGCGTGGAAGGAGGCAGATCCAGAAAGGTCGAGGAGACCCCGGCGATTAAGAGCCCCAGGAGCGAAAGGATGAAGGTCGGTACGGTGAGTTCGGCAAGGGCAACGGTCATGGCGGTCATCGGCAAGGTCTTTAGCCAGTCCAGATGGTCAAGGTCGGATCGGAAGTCAAAGCGGAGGGTCTGCGGGAGCATCATCAGGAGGATGGCCAAGCCCGGAATGAGGGCGACGGTGCCGGCGTTGCCGTGCATGCCACCGGCCATGCGTGACATCAGATAGCCGTATCCGATCGCAAAGACGAAGGCGAAGATCCAGCCGCGGGACCCGCGCATCGCGGTGAGGAGCTGGCGTTTGACGATGGCGCCCCCGGGGCCCAGCGCCGCCACCCCCGGGATGTTGACCGCTTTCATGGGCTTGCCGGTGTTGATCGACATTCCCTTGGTGGCGCGGGTGAGGCGGAGGGCGCGGCGCTGGCTGGCATTGACCGCGGCCTCCATGTAGCCCTTGTCCAGCGCGAAGACTCCGCCCGCTGCGGCGATGATCATCGCCAGGCTCCCGCTTGCCCACATCGCAAACTCGCCCGGAGATCGGGACGCAAAGACGTGGGCAAAGACCCGCGCGGGGGCAAGCAAGATCTGAACCAACGGGCGGCTTGAGAGCTTCTCCATGCCCTCAAACCCCGACAGGTTGTGGCTCCGCAGGTACATCACGATGGCGACGATGCCGCCCAGGAACAGAAACGTCGCTCCGCGGCGGATGAGGGTGAACGAGCGCTCCTGAACAATGTCGCGGAGCAGCGACGCGATGGTGGTGAGGAGGTTGATGAAAACCAGAGATAAAGAAGCCCCGACGACGGCGGTCGGGAAGAAGCCGACGATGCGGTTGAGCCAGAGCGAGAACAGCAACCCCCCCAGCACCGAGCCGAGCACCAGCTTGAACATCTTGTAGCCAACAAGCTGACGGCGCGAGAACGGCCCGCTGAACAGAAAGTCGATCTCCGCGGGGGAGAATGCGATGGCTCGGTCATCATTGCCGACAATGATGGGGAGCAGCGCGAACGCGGTGAGGTAGAAGGGGAGGGTCGCCATGATCTGCTCGGGCGGCTGCGACTTGGACAACGCCGCGGAGAGGGCCATGCTGGCAAACCAGAGGAGGAACGCCCCGCCTCCGAGGATCATGAAGACGGTGCGGCGCAGGGAGCCGCCCTTGAACTGGCGGCGGAGCCAGCCGCGGACCTGAAGACGGATGAGCTTGAGGAGGGCAGGGTGCAAGAGTTAGGCGACTCCGTCGGCGGCGGGAGTGGATGGGGGTTTGGTCTCTTCGGTCGCGCGGAAGAAGACTTCCTCCAGTGAGTCATCCCCGCCCGCTCCGGCGAAGGTTTCGCGGGCCTCGGCGATGTTGCCGAAGAACACGCGTTTGCCCTTGTGGAGGATCAGGAGGTTGGTGCACAGGCCCTCGACCAGTTGCAGAAGGTGGGAGCTGACGATGACCGCGGCCCCGGCCCTGGCCCTTTCGACGATGGTCTCTTTCATCGTGCGGATGCCGCGGGGGTCAAGCCCCGTGAGCGGTTCATCGAGCATGACCAGCGTGGGATCGTGGAGGTAGGCGCAGCAGATGGCGACCTTCTGGCGCATGCCGCGCGACAGTTCGATGGCGGGCTTGCGTCGGTGCTCCGCGAGTTCAAAGCGAGCGAGCAGGGCTTCGGCCTTGGGTTTGTAGTCGCTGACGCCGTACGCCGTGGCCGCGAACTCGAGGTGTTCATCGACGGTGAGGGCGTCAAAGAGCTTGGGGTCATCGGGGACATATGCGAGTCGGCCCTTGGCCTGGACCGGCTGTTTGACGATGTCGAACCCCGCGACGGTGATGTGCCCGGCCGAGGGCGGGATGATCCCGGCGATGGAGCGCATAGTCGTGGTCTTGCCGGCGCCGTTGGGGCCAACCAGGGCGAGGACCTCGCCGGGCTTGACCTCGAACGAAAGGCGTTCGACGGCCGCGGTGTCTTTGTATGACTTGGAGAAGCCGTCGAGGATGAGCAAGGGGGGTCTCCCGGGGACGGGAGAGGGTATCGGGTCCGGAGCGTGGTGGAGTACCCGTGTATTGTCGCGTTACGTGCAACCGACCGCAAAGGCGTTCAGGAAGCATTGAAAGTCGTTGACGTTCAGCACCGGCGCAGTGGTTGAGCCGTCGCAGTTGGCCCTTGATGACTGCACGGCGTAATCGTGCAGGAAGCACTGGAAGTCATTGGCGTTGAGGATCGGTGGAGAGCTTGAGAAGTCGCAGTTGGCGTAGCACAGCGGGGCCCAGGTCAGGCCGATGTTGTCCGCGCCCACGGTCCACTGCTGGAAGATGTAGAAGAGTGACGGATCGCCGAAAGAGAACTCCAGACGCGAGACATTGGTGATGAGGGCCGTCCAGTTCGGCGAAGCTGGTGAGCCGGCGCCGAACTGGATGAAGTTCCATCCGGTCGGGACGGTCGGGCTCTGAGACGGGACGGAGAACGTAACGTGCTTCCAACCCGTTCCGGGCGCGGGGATGCCGGCGCCCATCAAGTAGACGCCCCAGTCATCGTTTGCATTCCCCGGCGTGCCGTTGTCCGACACGAGGATCAGGCTCAGTGGGAATGCCCCGATGTTGAAGTCGGTCGCGAACACGTTGACATCGATTGATGCGCTGGTCACACCCTGGGCGCGGAAGTTGCCGGTGAACGGTGTCCCCTCCGTGCAGCGGAGCCAGGGAATAGTCGTATCCAGTCCAGAACTCCGCAGGTACGCGCCCGGGTTTCCGCCCGAGGGCGAGATGACCTCGCTGGGCCCGCCAAAGGACCACCCGCCGGAGTTCGTGCCCGACGAGAACGTGTCGAGGATCTGTCCACTCGCGGCGGACCCGACAGCAAGCACGAGGCAGGCCGATGTCAAGAGCGGTTTCATCGATGCTCCCAAAGGTGAGAATGAGACTATGGCACAACTTTCAGGGCGCGTCAACGAAATTTATCCCGTACCGCGATGAGTGGACAACGCCGATCGCTCGCTGTTAAGGTTGGGTGTTCCAAAGAAGGAGTCCTCGTGACCCAGTCCTCCTGGCGGGTACGGCATACGCCCAAGCTGGTGATATGCCTTCGTGAGGGGTACGGCTCAAAGCTGTTTCTCGCCGATCTTGGCGCAGGCTTGGCGGTCGCAGTGATCGCCCTGCCACTGGCGATGGCACTGGGCATCGGCAGTATCCCACAGAGCGTGGCGGATCAGTTGGCCGCGATTCATCCGTGGCTGACCCCGCCGGCGATGGGGCTCTTCACGGCGGTGATTGCGGGGTTCATCATTTCGTGTTTCGGCGGCTCCCGCGTTCAAATCGGAGGGCCGACCGCGGCCTTCATGCCCCTGGTCTTTGGCATCTGCTCGGCACATGGGTATGAAGGTCTGGTACTGGCGACCTGCATGGCCGGGGTCATCCTCGTTCTGCTCGGCGCGTTTCGCTTCGGCGGGGTGATCAAGTTCGTGCCGTATCCGGTGACCGCGGGATTCACCGCGGGCATCGGCGTGGTGATCCTCGCATCGCAGATCAAGGACTTCTTTGGCCTGAGCATCCTGACGCCCGAGGGCACTTCCGCGACGATACCGGCGGACTTCATCGGGAAGATCGAACTGTTCTCGCACAGTTGGCGGACGATCAGCGTTCAATCCACGGGCATAGCGCTGGGGTCGTTGGTGGTGCTCTCGCTGATGCGGCGGTTTGCTCCGCGTGTTCCGGCCGCGGTGGTGGCGGTTGGCTTGAGTGCGCTGCTCGTCAAGCTGATGGGCTGGTCCACGACGATGGTGGTGTTTGACGGCGTGCACACGCGGCCGCTGGTGGAGACGATCGGCACACGATTCGGCGGTATCCCGTCGAATTTGCCCGCGCCGCATTGGCCGGAGATCTCGCTGCACAAGATCCGCGAGTTGATCCCGTCGGCCACGGCCGTTGCATTCCTGGGCGCGATTGAGAGCCTGCTCTCCGCGGTGGTCGCTGACGGCATGACGGGGTACCGGCACCGCTCGGATCAGGAGCTGGTCGCCCAGGGCACGGCTAACATCGCCAGCGCCCTGTTCTTTGGTCTCCCCGCAACCGGCGCCATCGCCCGCACCGCGGCCAATATCCGCAGCGGCGCCCGCACTCCCGTCGCGGGCATGTTGCATGCCGTGTTCATTCTGCTGTTCATGGTCGCCCTGGCGCCCGTGGCCAAGGCGGTGCCCCTGGCATCCCTGGCGGCGATCCTGGTCATGGTGGCGTGGAAGGTCAGCGAGCTGGAACACTTCCGGGCGCTGCTTCGCGCGCCAAAGCCCGACGTGCTGGTGCTTCTGACGACGTTCGGTCTCACGGTG
>Ga0154020_10004310_pt1 | contig 16979 bp, 18 predicted proteins | sample Klosneuvirus_201_FD_109709 | JGI IMG/M metagenome (GOLD analysis project Ga0154020, IMG submission 109709) | Active sludge microbial communities from wastewater, Klosterneuburg, Austria - Klosneuvirus_20160825_MG | ecosystem: Engineered > WWTP > Aerobic digester > Activated sludge | place...
ACGCAAGCCATCAAAGCGTTCGTGAAACACTACAATAAAACTGCTGCGCCGTTTGTTTGGAGGAAGCGCGAGGTAAGAGGTGCTCAACTCAGAAATACAATCGTTAACTTATACAATTAGACAGTAGTTATGTTTGTGTGCTACTAATGACATTGATTATCTCCCTGTAATGGTTCGAGGATAATAATGCGGTGAATTGTGATTGTTTGGATGGCGGCATTTGACGCTTATATTCTTTTTAATAGCTCTTTTGCATCATACTTTCCCACCTAGCCCTTCAAGCTTTTAGTTTCCAATTGAGGCGAAAGTATCCTGACACATAGAGCTTTGTTCCTTCCAAAAGATTCTTCTTTATTTAATTCCCATCAGAAGGTAAAAACCACCGTCTTTAAACGGTGAATTTGACTTTAAATGTTTTGACTCATACGTGTTTAGCTTGGTGCGAATAGATGACTTTGGTCGTCTGCCCCAAGAATTTCTAAGAACTTTAAACGGTTATCATCATCTCCAAAAATATTTTCGAAACGATCTCAGAGCGATTCTTCCTGATGAAGCGTTTTTGAAAATCCTAAATGGAGTGGTTTTGTCTTAGTCTGCGGTATACGCTCATTTTTCCTGGGTCGCGGCCTGTGCGCTTATGCTTCTGATTCAGTCCGGAAGATTCCTAGATTTTCATTTTGCGTCGGACCGCCCAGTCAAAAACGCGGCTGCCCAGAAACCATCTGGCGATTACGGCTGTTTTGGAGTCGGCTGGAAGCGCGTGTCGCATGGGTGGAAATGAAGTTGTGGCAGCTTTAAGCACTGCTTCTGCGATAATTTCCGGTCCAGGCGCTTTGGATTCATCTTCCAATAGGCGGGGGAGGGCGGCAAGAAGCTTTTGATAAGCCGATGGATGCGTAACCGTTTTGAGTAATTCAAATTCTTTTGCAGCAAATTCGGTGTGGATCAACCCCGGGGCAATGACAACTACATTGATGCCAAATTCCATGACCTCACCGCGCAAAGTTTCTGACAGCGCCTCCACGGCATGTTTGGAGGCAGCATACCAGCCGAAACCCGGAAGGGTGATTTTGCCCAAAATTGAGGCAATATTTATAATGCACCCGGATTTCTGCGCGCGCATATGCGGCAAGACTGCTTGCATGAAACGCGCGTAACCATAAACGTTGACTTCAAATTGTTGATGGGCGGCTTCCATTGAAACGCATTCAATTGCACCCAACTGCCCGTAGCCCGCATTGTTTACAAGCACATCAATCCGGCCTTTTGTCGCCATGACGTGGTTGATCGCCGTCTTTACAGCCTCTGCATCAATCACATCCAGATGAACGGGTTCAATGTTATCTGAGCGCATTTGTTCCAACCTGTCTATTCGCCGTGCCATGGCAAATACGTAGTAGTCATTTCTGGCAAGCAGCTCTGCGGCCGCTTTTCCAATACCGCTGGATGCACCAGTAACCAGTGCAACTTGTTGTGTCATGATTTCCTTATTCCTCAGGGTAATAACTAAGTAACTAAGCTGCATTTCATCATAACATATGGAATTAAGTCTACTTTAAGAAATCAGCTGGTACGAGTTGCTATGTTCCATGCATCAAGGCAGATGTCTCTCAATAAGTTCACTAAAATCCGAGATGCTCCTGGTTCCAAATCACCATTTTGAAACGTTTTTTGTCTGACATGTTTGGTTCTCTAATTTAACTTGGTTCTAGGCTATAAATCCTTGCGAGTTTAAGATTCATTGCAAAGAAATTCGCCGAGATATTCCCGATCTTTAATCAAAAGACAGAGACTCTGTTTAATTGATATTCAGGAAATACTTAATGAGGCCGATGAGCTAGAACATTTTATGTAAACCGAGCAATTAATACGGAGAAATAAATGGAAGATTTTTTTCTTGGCCGACAGCCAATTCTAGATAGTAATCAAAACTTAGTAGCATTCGAGCTTCTTTTTCGATCAGGTCAAACTGCTCTACTGCTAATGTAACGAATGATTCGTTTGCAACAGCGAATGTAATCATTAATGCATTTTCTCAATTAGGAATAAAGAATGTATTGGGTCAGCACCGAGGTTTCATTAATGTAGGTGCTGAGATGTTAATGAGCGATACGATTCATTTGTTGCCCAGTAAATATGTTGTACTTGAAATATTGGAAGGTACAAAAATTTCTGATGATGTAGTACAGCGTTGTATTAAATTAAAACAAATGGGTTATCAGTTGGCACTTGATGATGTGATAGAAGTCAGCAAAGAGATTGAGCTGTTATTGCCAATTGTTGGTGTCGTGAAGATAGATGTGCTTGCTTTGGATAATGCAGAACTTGCCAGCATTGTAAATAAATTAAAGCGTTGGCCCGTTCAAATTCTAGCAGAGAAAGTAGAAAGCCATCAACAAGCAAGTTACTGTAAGGAGTTAGGTTTTCAGATGTTCCAGGGCTATTATTTTACAGTGCCTGAAATTATTTCAGGAAAGCGTGTTGATCCATCCAAGTTGAAATTACTGAAATTATTGAAACTGGTCATGAGTGATATCGATATCGAAGAAATTGTGGAAGAATTCAAACAACAGCCTGGGTTAAGCTACAACTTGATGCGCATGGTAAATTCCGTTGCCAGTGGGTTATCACGAAAAATTACCTCGATTAAACACGCAGTCATGATACTGGGGCGTAAGCAGTTGCAGATATGGATACAGCTGTTAATTTATACCGCTAATCAGTCAGACAAAAGTATGTCAAATGCTTTAATGCAAACTGCCGCAGCACGTGGAAAACTGATGGAATTGGTTGCGGTAGCAGAGCGTCCGCATGACAAGAATTATCAAGATAGAGCATTTATGGTTGGAATTTTATCACTGCTTGATGTGTTACTTGGCATGGAGATGAAGCAAGTAATAGATAAGCTGGATATTGCTGATGATATGAGACAGGCATTAATGGCTCGAGATGGACGCTTGGGTCAAGAATTGAAATTAGTTGAATACAGTGAAAAGAGTGATATTGCTGCAATTCAATTAATGTTGACTGACTTGGGTTTTCTGAGTTTGAGTGAATTAACAAATCTAGAAATAGATGCAGTGGGATGGGCTAATCAACTCGGTGAAGCTGCTTAATTGTGTTGTCAAATTTATGATTATAAATGACTTTAATGTTTTATGAGCATCTCAGATTTTTTTTTAAAAGAATCACCTTCACTAGCTCGGATATTGCATGAAATTAGTGATCAGAAAGTAATAAGCAGTCGAATCTCCGGGTCAAGCGACAGCTCCAATAGATTTGTCAAAAATGGGCAGCGAATGAAAGTTATGATCGAGATGCAATGAGTAGACGATCAAGTTAAGAATCAGATGGTGAATAAATTTGTACCTTAAGATTAGGATTGGGTTATGCACTGCCGGGACCGGTGAATACTTTATCTAGAGGAAGAAAGGTGGAAGGGAGTCATTGCATTCGACACATGAAGGAATTTCGTAGGTAGTTGATAGGGCAAAAAATAATAATAAAAGAGAACCAGTGGTGCAGAAGGTATGTAGATGGGTGATATTGAGATTTTTTGTTAAAAATTGTTTGTGGAGTACACATTCTTATCAAGCAAACTAACAACATTAGCAAGAGGAGTGAGGTAAATGACTAAAACAATACTTGCAGTAGATGATTCTGCATCAATCCGGAAAATGGTTGCCTTTACGCTCAAAAGTGCCGGCTATGAAGTTATTGAAGCAATTGACGGTCAGGATGCATTGGATAAAGCAAATATTCATCAGGTAAATCTGATATTAACCGATATTAATATGCCGGGTATGGATGGATTCAAACTGCTTGAATTGTTGCGAAAATTGACGCACTACAAATCTGTTCCTATCTTGATGCTGACTACAGAGTCAGGAGATGAGATTAAAGCAAAAGGTAAGATGGCGGGAGCAACAGGCTGGTTGGTTAAGCCGTTTAATCCTTCGCGATTGCTGGAAGTAATTGGTAAAGTTATTTCTTAATAATACAAATTATATCAATAGTTTACCAATATTCTGCATAATTCTAAAAATTAAATAATTTTTATGTTTCTGATTTTTAATTTGATTCCTTTCTTGGGGTGTTAGCCTAACAACTCAACTTGAAATAGGGTTACCTATGAGTACAGATCTCGAACAATTTTATGAAATATTTTTTGAGGAATCCTCAGAATTACTTGCGGATATGGAAAAATGTTTACTAAGTCTTGATGTAAATTCACCGGATGTAGAAGATTTAAACGCTATATTTCGTGCCGCGCATTCTATTAAGGGCGGGGCAGGTACATTTGGTTTTGCAGATATGACGGAGATGACGCATATGTTGGAAACATTACTGGATAAACTCCGCAAGGGAGAACTCGAGGTACGCAGTGAGATGGTTGATGCCTTTCTAAGGGCCGGCGATGTTATTAAAGTGCAACTGGCAGGACATCGCGGGGAAGAGCAAATCGATCCTGCTGTTGCCGCAGCAGTTTGTGAGGAACTGAAAAGATTGAGTGATGAAACACAGGTGCCAGCTAAAGCGCTAATGAAATCTTCTGCCAATACTGAAGCAGTGCAAGTAGAAGGTGAAGTTGCTGAAGTTGAGGTCTCGTTAATAGATAACTCATCGAAACTTTCCTACAGTATCGAGTTTTCCAATACCGGTATGAGTAATGCTACCTTAGAGAATCTGTTTGTTAATTTGAAGCAGCTGGGTATCCTGGAAGATCTTACGCCGGCCAATGTGATAGATCTGTGTAAATTGAAACTCACTACCAATAAAAGTGAAGAAGATATTTGGGAAACACTGGCATTTGTTGTCGATCCAGCAACCTTAAAAATTGTAGTCGATACATCCGATAGGATTAAAGCTACTGCAGTTGTCGATGAAGATGAGTTTCCAATGGCTAATATGCTGCCTACGCCAGGTTATGGATTTTTTCCGGAAGTACCTGCTGCACCAAAGAACATTGATGATGCAGAATCAAATTGGAATCCAGCACAGCAAAAAAGTTTAGGCAATGGCAAAAATGAAGCACATACCACATCGAATAAAATTTCCAGCAAAGCTAATACAGTAACAGCATCTATCGGTGAAACTTCATCAATACGCGTCAGTATAGAGAAAGTTGATCAAATGATTAATCTGGTTGGTGAGTTGGTGATTACTCAGGCAATGCTTGCTCAGACAGCTTCTCAGTTTGATCCCGTGGTTTTTGAGAAACTGTATAGCGGGTTGAATCAACTGGAGCGAAATACGCGGGATCTTCAAGAATCCGTCATGTCAATCCGCATGATGCCGATCAGTTTTGTATTTAGCCGGTATCCGCGTGTTGTGCGTGATTTGGCATCAAAACTGAATAAGCTGGTTGAGCTGAAAACCGTTGGTGAAAACACAGAACTCGATAAGGGTTTAATTGAAAAGATCGCTGATCCACTTACTCATTTAGTCAGGAACAGCTTGGATCATGGCATAGAAATTCCCGAGAAGCGTATTGCAGCAGGTAAACCAGCGCAAGGTACGATCACGCTGCGTGCATTCCATCAAGGCGGTAGTATCGTTATCGAGGTCAATGATGATGGTGCAGGATTAAATCGTGGAAAAATTCTTGCCAAAGCTAGTGAACGTGGATTACCAGTGCATGATGGAATGACCGATCAGGAAGTCTGGTTACTGATATTCGAGGCGGGTTTCTCTACAGCCGAGGCAGTTACAGACGTGTCTGGGCGCGGAGTTGGAATGGATGTAGTAAAGCGTAATATACAAGGTATGGGCGGGCGTATAGATATTGAGTCAGCATCTGGCGTGGGTACACGCATATCCATTCGCTTGCCGTTGACGCTGGCTATTCTTGATGGATTGTCTGTGGCGGTTGGAGATCAAATGTTCATCGTGCCACTGAACTATATTACCGAATCGTTACAACCGACTGCTGCTGATATTAAAACGATTGTTGGTCATGGGCGGGTTGTACAAGTGCGCGATGAATATCTGCCTGTGATTGCATTACACGAAATCTTTAATTTACGTCCAAATGTAACTGCTGTACATGAAGGGATCCTTGTTATTCTTGAGGCTGAAGGTCACAAAGCGGCGTTATTTGTGGATGATCTGGTTGGCCAACATCAGGTTGTTATTAAGAGTCTTGAAAGTAATTACCGGAGAGTGCAGGGTGTTTCAGGAGCAACGATTATGGGGGATGGAAAAGTTGCGTTAATTCTTGATACTTCTGCATTAGTTATGACATCACAACAAGAAGCAGTATAGGCAATATTAATCACTGAAATGCTTGTCGTATAGTTTTCGTATGGCATTTTATTAAGAAACAAGGAGTTCACATCATGTCACAAGAGCAAGAAAAAGTGGTGACAGGAAGGTCATCCAGTCCAGTTACAAGTCAAATAGCAAATGAATTTCTGACCTTCCGTTTGGGTAGTGAAGAATATGGGATAGAGATACTCAAGGTTCAGGAAATTCGTGGTTATGACTCCATCACCCAGATTGCTAATGCACCTGAGTTTATCAAGGGTGTTGTCAATCTGCGCGGGATTATTGTGCCGATTATTGATATGCGGATCAAATTCAGGCTAGGAGCTGCGAGTTATGATCAATTTACTGTGGTTATTATTTTAAACGTCGCCGGTCGAGTCATGGGGATCGTGGTCGATGGGGTATCCGATGTGCTCACTCTGGAAGCCGCGCAGATGCGACCGACACCGGGATTTGGTTCGGTTATTGACACGGAATATATCATGGGATTGGGAACCGTCGAAGAACGGATGTTGATATTGATTGATATTGAGAAGCTGATGGGTAGTAGCGATATGGGTTTGATTGATCAAACCATCAATTAATGGTAGCGGTTATTTTGTTGGTTAAGGAAACCAGAAGGAGATTCTAATGTTGAGTAATATGACGATCAAATCGCGATTGATACTGGTAATTGGCATGCTGTCGGTTTTGTTGATTGGTGTGGGTAGTTTGGGTGTGTATGGCTTGAATCAAACGAATGGTTCCTTTAAGGGCGTTTATGAAGATCGTGCTGTTCCACTGGGGGATTTGGGTTTGGTTTTAGATGGTATGCAGCGCGCACGTCTTAATGCGGCAATATCTGCTTATGGAAGAAGCGCAGACATAGTGAAAGATCGGCAAGCCATGACTGATCAGCGGGATGCCGATATCGCCAATCTCTGGCAGAAATTCACGGCCACCAATCTGACTTCTGAAGAAGCGACTCTGGCTGAAAATTTTAGTCAGCAATGGAAAATATATACCGAATCACGCAATCGTACGATGGGACTGGCCGCTTCCGGAGATTATGATGCCGCGATTGCGAATATGATGGGCGATGCAGGACCGAAATTCGATGCAGTACATGCAACCATGCTGAAATTACTCGAGTTGCAACGTAATGAGGCTGCTAAAGCTTATGCAGAAGCTCAAAGCGATTATCAAAGTATTTTCATGATTACGGTAACTGCGATTACGCTGGGATTACTCCTGGCAGGAATTATCGGATTCCTTTTGATACGCGCAATTATAGGCCCGCTGAATGAAGCAATTGAGGTAGCTAATGCGGTGGCATCGGGGGATTTGACCAGCCGCATTGAAGCTAATTCAACTAATGAAACCGGGCGCTTGTTGCAAGCCTTGAAACAAATGAACGACAATCTTGTGGATTTAGTGGGTAAGGTGCGCTTGGGAACCGACCAAATTGCAACGGCATCCAGCGAAATTGCCTCCGGTAACCTGGATTTGAGCCAGCGGACGGAAGAACAAGCCTCCAGCCTGGAGGAAACAGCATCTTCGATGGAAGAACTGACTTCCACAGTAAGACAAAATGCTGATAATGCTCGCCAGGCCAACCAATTAGCCGCAGGTGCCTCTGAAGTTGCGGTAAAAGGCGGAGCCGTGGTTGGGCAAGTGGTGCAGACCATGAGCTCGATCAACGAAAGCTCCAAGAAGATTGTCGATATCATCAGTGTTATTGACGGCATAGCCTTTCAAACCAATATTCTGGCGTTAAACGCAGCGGTTGAGGCAGCCCGTGCGGGTGAGCAAGGTCGTGGTTTTGCGGTGGTGGCAACAGAAGTACGCACACTGGCGCAACGCTCGGCTGCTGCAGCGAAAGAGATCAAAGAACTGATCAGCGATTCAGTCAGCAAAGTGGAAGACGGCACCCGCCTCGTTGATGAAGCGGGTGCGACGATGGATGAAATCGTCAGTGCTGTTAAACGTGTAACCGACATTATGGCAGAAATCTCCGCGGCATCTCAGGAACAAAGTTCAGGTATTGAACAGGTCAATCAAGCCGTGACTCAGATGGACGAAGTCACGCAGCAAAACGCAGCGCTGGTCGAAGAAGCTGCAGCTGCGGCGGAATCCATGCAGGAACAGGCGCAAGCACTTACGCAAGCAGTTATCGTATTCAAACTGTCTGGCGGGAGCGATCATAGACCAACGCCGGTAAAAAGAAGTAATCGTCATGCAACGATTGCCAAACTGCCCAATCGCGGCTCTGCTACGAAAAAATTTACAGTAAGTTCAAATACAGAATCCACATCAGCATCGGCTCAACCTCGAAAAGTCTCGGCTGGCGGTGGTGTTGATGACTGGGAAGAATTCTAAATCGGCTCTCCAGAACCCCACTCGGTAATCGGGTGGTTTTTATCTGAGAATTGAATCGTGGGTCTAATGGGTGTGAGGTTGTATTGTGAGTGTATTGTAGGGATTCGATAGTTAAAAGCGACTTCGATTAAGTGATGAAGCTTTGATATTGCCGGAAATTATCACCACTTGCAAAGCGTTATCTACTCTAATTCGGATGGATATATCATGGAATTGATTTTGGGTGGTATTGAAGAAAACTCTGATAACAGAACGCGTGAATATACTTTTACTCAGGCCGATTTTGATCGTATTAGAAAATTGATATACCAACATGCAGGTATTTCACTTTCCTCGGGTAAGAAAAATATGGTGTATAGCCGGCTTGCTCGGCGTGTACGCGCTAACGGTCTAAATAGTTTTCATGAATACTTGAATTCTTTGGAACGTGGTAAAGCAGAAGAGCGGGAGGCATTTACAAATGCTTTGACGACTAATCTAACAGCTTTTTTTCGTGAACAGCATCACTTTCCGATTCTTGAGAAACATGTAGAGAATCGCAAGAACCAGAAAAAAATCCAGCTTTGGTGCAGCGCATCTTCCACTGGAGAAGAAGCTTATTCAATGGCTATGGCAATGGTGCAAGCATTTAAAACATTTACACCGCCTGTTCATATTTTAGCCACGGATCTGGATACCAATGTGCTCGCAAAAGCCCATCTGGGTATTTATCCGCTCGAGAAATTAGAAAAAATACCTAAGGAAAAACTTAAACAGTTTTTTATGAAAGGTAAGGGGCCTCACTCGGGATCGGCAAGAGTACGCCCGGAGTTGCGTAATATGATTACGTTCCGGCAATTGAATTTGCTCGATGAAAGTTGGCCGATACGTGGTCCATTCGATGCGATATTCTGCCGTAATGTAATGATTTATTTTGACAAACCAACTCAATACAAGATTCTGAAGAAATTTGTGCCGTTGCTGGCCCTGGATGGATTATTGTTTGCAGGCCATTCGGAAAGCTTTCAGCATGCAGTTGATTTATTTAAGTTGCGTGAGAAAACCGTTTATGAGCTAGCTAATAGATCGAGGTAATCGCATGACTGAGATCATTGATGATCAAGTTGCAACCAATTTATATTTTGACAAGGGTTTTAACAGCCAGGCTGTTAAGTTGTTACCGGGGGAATACTATGTTACAGATAAGGATATGCTCTTGGTAACAGTGCTTGGATCATGCGTTGCGGCTTGTATTCGTGATTGTTGCAGCGGGATCGGTGGCATGAATCATTTTATGCTTCCAGATGGAGGAGGGGATGCAGGTAGCCCGTTAAATTCTTCAGCTCGTTATGGCTCTTATGCAATGGAAATATTGATTAATCAGTTATTAAAACTAGGTGCTCGTCGTTGTAACCTTGAAGCTAAAGTGTTTGGCGGCGGAAATGTTCTGGATGGGTTGACTGTCGCAAATGTAGGTCAGCGGAATGCTGATTTTGTTTTGAAATTTTTGGAAACAGAAAAAATACGTGTTGTTGCACAAGACCTGATTGATATTTATCCTCGGAAAGTCTATTTCTTTCCAAGAAACAGCAAAGTGATGGTAAAGAAATTGCGTAATTTGCATAACACTGCGATTTCTCAGCGTGAGAAAGAATATAGACAACGTTTGCGAAAAGTTGATTCTGGTGGAGACGTAGAGTTATTTTCTTAAGACAATTTTACATCTCGTACTAAATTGAGCGCTTATCATGAAAAAATTAAAGTCCTGATTGTTGATGATTCTGCCCTGATTCGTAAATTATTAACTGAAGTTATTGATAGCCAGCCAGATATGGAGGCCATTGGTTCTGCACCTGATCCTTTGGTGGCGCGCGAAATGATTCGAGAACTGAATCCTGATGTGCTGACACTGGATGTTGAAATGCCAAAAATGGATGGGATTGATTTTTTGGAAAAATTAATGCGTTTGAGACCAATGCCGGTAGTAATGGTTTCAACGCTAACCGAGAAAGGATCTGATATAACATTTCGCGCTCTTGAGCTGGGTGCAGTTGATTTTGTTTCCAAGCCAAAAATTGATATTGCGACAGGGTTAAAAGGATATGGTAGTGAGATTGCAAATAAAATTCGTATTGCAAAGTCAGCAAGACTCAAGCGAAATGCTCCTGTGCAAGGTACGAAGAGTGTTTCAGCGGATACAATTTTGCCAGCAATTTCAAATCGTATCGCTTCAACAGAAAAATTAATCATAGTGGGTGCTTCTACCGGTGGTACAGAAGCCATTAAAGAGTTTCTAATACACATGCCACCCGACTCACCAGGGATCTTGGTTACTCAACATATGCCGGAAGGGTTTACCAAGTCATTTGCCAATCGCTTAAACAGTCTTTGTAAAATATCAGTGGTGGAAGCGCAAGGTGGTGAAAGGGTGTTGCCGGGCCATGCATTTATTGCTCCAGGGCATTCGCATTTATTGCTCAGGCGTAGTGGTACAAATTACATGACTGAATTAAATCAAGGTGATCTGGTCAGTCGACATCGGCCTTCGGTTGATGTACTATTTCGTTCAGTGGCTAATTGCGCAGGCAAAAATGCTGTTGGAGTGATTCTGACAGGCATGGGTAAAGATGGTGCTGCTGGAATGTTGGAAATGCACAAAGCGGGCGCTTATAATTTTGCTCAGGATGAAGCAAGCTGTGTTGTTTTTGGAATGCCTAAAGAAGCAATTGCAGCAGGTGGAGTGAACGATATTGTTTCACTAAAAAACATGGCCAGATCTGTACTGTCAAGAGTTTCCAGTATGGGATCACATGGTAATCGTATCTAGCTTATTTCTTGACTTGAAGTAAAAAAATACATCGTCAATGAAAAAAAATATTTCTCGATTTATTATATTTATTGGCATCAGCTTTCTAGTTAGTTGCGGGTCTCTTCAGGAAAGAGCTTCAGTTAAGCCAGATCCTAATGCTAATAAATTTACTGATACCAGTTATGTAAAAAAAGCACTTTATTCCCAGTTTAATGAATGGCAGGGTGTGCGTTATCAACGTGGCGGACTTAGTGATCGAGGAGTTGACTGCTCTGGTTTTGTGCATTTGACGTTTAAATCAAAACTTGGTTTGCACCTGCCTAGAACGACCAGAATGCAATCAAAAATAGGAAAAGAAATCAGGAAGAATGATTTAAAAGCCGGCGATCTTGTATTCTTTAGAACCGGCTCAGCTTCCGAACATGTGGGGATTTATCTGGAGAAGAATAAATTTCTGCATGCCTCTCAAAAGAAAGGTGTCACAATATCCCGATTAGATAATGGTTATTGGAAATCTAACTATTGGAAATCGGTACGTATATAAAAATAGTTTCCGGAAAGTTTGTATTTATTTTCTTTAAATTTAAGAGCTTGATAAAACCTCAGTTGACTCAATCAAGCTGAAAGCTATTTGTGACAATACTTTCAACAAATCCTAGCTTATTTATTAGAAGCTCGTCTGACTGGTGATGCTATGAATCTTTCAAAAAGCCTAAATCTTTGTGGGATTGTTGAGGGATTTAGGTGAATTCAGCTGAAGAATTGTGATAACACGCTATTTTTTGTGGGAAACTAAAATGAACGAAGAAATAAAACAAAGGTTACAAAAAAAAGAAATCTGGCAACGTGGTTTTTATTTGATTCTTTTTATGTGTATCTATGGTTTTTCTAATTTCCTGATTATCAGCATTTTCTTTTTTCAGTATATTACGTTGATATTAACTGGCCAAAAAAATGTTTTACTACTTGGTTTCAGTCATAATTTAGGGACCTATATCCATCAAATAATAAGCTTTCTGTCATTTAACAGTGATCAATGCCCATTTCCATTTAGTGCATGGCCGGATGGTGCAAGTGATATTGAACTGATTAAAGATACCAATATTAACGATTAGTTCGTAGATTATCCCAAACTCCTCTGTTACCAGTTGGGTAATTTCAGAGATCAAACAAAGCGGAGGCAAACCGAGAAGCTGTGAGTTTTTTGGCCTGGCCTCAAAATTTTTTTAATAATATAACGTACAAGTGTGCACCTATGATCCATTTTGAGCAACAGAGGTACACTTGCCGGAACATGGTTAAGACCCTCTTCGCATATTAGCGGTTACTGACTTGAACTGTCTTTCGTCACTTGGGACAGAGTGAGTATCAAAAGGGATTGGCTGGTGTGCTGAGTCAGGACGCAAAATCTGCTTCCTCATATTCTGGACGAATTTCAATATCAGAGTCTATTTGGACATCGCTTAACCATTCGACGGCCTCATCCAACGACTTAACCTGCCAAAGCCAGTAACCAGCAATTTGATCTTCCGTTTCGAGGAATGGGCCGTCGATTACAGTGCGCTGTGTACCAGAGAACCTTACGCGTTTCCCCAGAGAAGTGGGCTTTAAACCACCGCAACCAAGCATAATGCCAGCATTTATTAGATCCTCATTGTACTTACCCATTGCAGCAAGTAATTCGGTGCTTGGCATAATACCTTTTTCGCTGCTCTTACTTGCCTTAACAATAACCATGCATTTCATTTAAATTTCTCCTTTTAAAGCCAATCTGGCAGGGGAATTGGAGGTCTAACGAATAGCGACTATCCACTTCTTCCTCAAGTTTACAATAGCCGCCCTCTTTTCGGCGGCGGATAGCTTGTTGAGCTGAACTTTATGGAATACGGTGCCTATAGGTATTGTAGGGTTGCGGAAGCGGGAGTCAACCAATAATAGTGACAAACAGATATCTTTGGAGCCAAAAGACAGCTTCCCAGCTTAGCTGTATTGCTCAAACTGATCCACAATTTCTGCCTTGGCTGGCACATTGGAGCCGCATTCAGCCTGTATGAGAGAGCGCCTCCCCGGCCGCCGCCAATAAGCCACGAGAGTTGTGTCACCCACCGCATGAATGCCTCCCCTGTTTCTACTGTTGCCGGATGGGGAATCGGTGCTTCCAACGCTGTCCGTGCGGCGGCCAAATTGGCCACCTTGTGTGCCGAATTTACCAAGCCGTAATGTCGTATCCGCTTGAACCCGTTGGGTAGGGTATGTTTGAAACGACCGAAAAACTCGCCAAATTCAATGGAGTCTGGCCACATTGACATTTCTTCGTTCGCGACCTGACCATAGCCCACGGTCGGCACATCCTACTGGGCTGACCCCATGCCATGTTCAGAAGTTGTAGGTTGGGCTGACAAAGGAAGCTCAACATTCACCTTCGCGATAAAGAGATATCTTCATTTTACCGCTGGAAAAGGCTATCGGTTGACAAGAGCCGGGTTTGTTTCATCTCCGTTTGATGTTGGGCTTCCTGTGTCAGCCCAACCTACCGTGCTCGTCCAATAAACGGTTCAGATCGTGGCTCGCTTCGCGATCACGATCTAACCTTAATCGTTATGCGGGTTGCGCTATAGGCCCGATAAGCAGCGGTGTATGGCTTCTCGGATATCATCAGCTTCGGTAGAGCCCTGGCCTTCTGCAGTGCAGGAATAGACTACTTCATTTGTTTTGGCTGAGATCAGGGCAATTGTTACTTCTAAGGTATACCCGCCAAAGCCGCCGGCTATATCTCTTTTCCCGCTTTCTCCATATTTGACGAGAAGAGTGTTTTCTTCGGCCCCAGGTCCAACAGATTCAGTACTAACTATTCCACGCTTAAGCAAAATACCTTCAATAACTTGGCCCGGATTGACTTCTTTGCTGGCGGAGCTACCGTAGATGCCGTGCTGATTTCCATAAACGTCACCAGAGCTTGAGTTTAGGCTGTTGGTTTGCGGCAAGACCATAAAGCGGTATTGGCTTAAGTTGCCAGGCTTATTTATCTGGGGAGCTTTTAGGATGGCGCACCCAGAAGAGAATACGCTGAAAACTAAAACAAAGATGCTAGTACGAACTCTCATTACTCACCTATGTCCTTATGTTTTATAAAAATTGATCAATTCAGCTTTCATCATAACAAACTTTGTTAGATCCACAATAGGCGATGTTTATGGATCTCGACTTCTCTTAGGCTTCAAAACACCATTACATGATCAATCAAATACCTGCCGTCTTGATGCACGAGCACCATTTCCGCGACAAATTCACCCGGTGCTTTCGTGAAGGATTGTTTCCACACAATGGCCGCCGAATCCGGGCGCCTGAAAACAGCGACAGGGACACGGTTGGAGAAATAACCTTTTTCGGCTTGGTACTGCTGGCAGATACGCTGAAAGTACGCCGGGGTAACAATGGCTTTCATCCGGTCAGTAAAATCCCGGACATGCCTTGAGTGGTCGATTTGGGTTGACGCATCCATCAAGTTGTCCATGATCGGGTTGGCGATGTCCCAGATCTGTTGTTCGCTCAGCTTGTCGAAGCGGATGAGGGTTGTCATTTCGGTTCGCTTCCGCTTCCGGATTGCTGCTTGTACGCTTCATACGACGTACTGGTGCTCGATAGGCAACGATTGCGCTCCTGTTGATCCATCATGCGACTACATTCATTCCGCTGCCACGCTTGGCCGGTGGAATAGAGTTGCTGAGTGGTGCAACCGGTTCCGGCGATGAGTAGCGTCGCTACGATGCCGATGGTTGAAATACGCCGTGGTGTCATTCCGGTCATCCGGTGCATTCATTGGCCACGACATTGACCATCCAACTGATGCCGAAACGGTCGGTGAGCATGCCGAAGCGTGGCGACCAGAATGTTTTGCCTAACGGCATTTGCACCTGACCGCCGTCGGATAGCGCGGTGAAAAACTGATCTGCTTCGGCTTCCGTGGCAACCGCGATCGAAAGCGAAAAACCGCTGAAACGCTGACCTTCTTCGCAACCGTCCGAAGCCATGATGACGTTGTCACCGATGCGAAAGCTGGCGTGCATCACTTTATTTTCAAATCCCGGTGGCAGCATGCCTGGCGGTGGAGGTTCCGGACTTTCTTTGAAACGCATCAGCATGTCAATTTGCGCGCCGAGTGCGGTGCGGTAAAACTCGAGCGCCTCTTCGCAACGGCCGCCGAACATCAGGTAAGGTTGAATCAATGGGTTTGACATGTTGGCTCCTTATGCTGAAAGTTACAAAGTCTTTAAATACTCAATAATCGCAAAAGCGCCGTGCTTGTCGCCGGACCAGTTGAGGCGATAGGTTCTTTTGCCTTCCACGATGTCTTTGTCATGGCCTTTGTTGCTCAGCGCGGGAATCGCGTTGGTCTGGAACATATAACCTTCGTTTTTGCCGGTTGCCTGTTGCGGGTTCCAGGAATAACCGAGATATTTCTTGTCATAATCCAGGCGGCTTTTGATAAAGCTGGCCGGGCGCTCATCGGGTACTAATAAGTGATAAACAGTCGGTACGGTACCATTATGCAAATACGGTGCTTGCGCCCAGATGCCGCTTAAAGGTCGGGCGTTGTAACCGTGGTGCTCAGCGTTGGGTGACATGAGCAGATCTTTTTTCCCGGTTAACGAAACGCCTTCAAATTCGGCGCAGGGTTTGATATCTTGTCCGTATAGCTTGATCGTCGTGTCCGGAGAACAATTGTCATAAAGTTCTTTGCGCGCGGCATAGTTTAACAATGTGCCCACGACGTAAGCCCGTTTCATGCTGGTGCCGAGGTTGTCGTACACTTTACCGTTCCTGGGTTGGTGGCAGTCGGCACAATGTTCGGTAAACAATGCCTGTCCTTGTTTGGCCAGTTCGATATTCACAGCAAAAGGATAAGGGCTGGCGGGTAAACCATCCAGCAGTTCCTCGGCAAAGGCGGCGACACGCACGTCGGTTTTTTCCAAACCCAGGGTCAGCATGGCAATCAGGTTGCGGTATATGGGTATCGGTACATTGCCATTCCATTGTCCGCCGCCGTTGATCAGCCTTTTATGGCGCTCATCCCAACCGGCGCGGCGCTTATCCTGCTCCCATACCGACATGAAATCGGTAATGCCCGGTTCCGGCGGTAAAATGACACGGGCGAACCACTTAACGATGGGGATATTGCGCATCTCAATATAACCATTGATGGCGCTCAGGCCGGTGGCATCGGCCATGCCGGGGAAACCTTCCAGCATGGCGGATTCAATGCCCTGATAATTCTTTGCGATTAAAGCGCCGAAACCTTCATATTCGGTTTCTGCACGTTGCGCGAATTGCTGGATCGTTTGTCCGGCGTTTTTCTTGAAGAGTGCAATCTGTGCAGCTTCGTAGTCGGCATTAAAATTTCTTCCGGCAGATTGATAATTGTTATAAAAGTAATGGGGGTTTTGTTGATGGACTGCGTCCAATGCGTTCAGCAGCTTTTGCGTTAATACCTGGTACTTATTGTCGCCGGTTTCGCCCGCATAGGCTTTTTGCAAGGTTTGATAGAGTTTGACGCGGAACTGCACAA
>Ga0154020_10004311_pt1 | contig 16978 bp, 15 predicted proteins | sample Klosneuvirus_201_FD_109709 | JGI IMG/M metagenome (GOLD analysis project Ga0154020, IMG submission 109709) | Active sludge microbial communities from wastewater, Klosterneuburg, Austria - Klosneuvirus_20160825_MG | ecosystem: Engineered > WWTP > Aerobic digester > Activated sludge | place...
AGAAAACGCCTACTACAAATTGACTATAAATCCGCCTTCAAATGGCGCACCGGTCATTACTGTGGTGAATCCACCGGTTGGCGACACAATGTTAGTTCACGGTTTGGATACCTATAAGGTGGGTTGGAGCCACAATGATGCTGAATCGGACGAATGTTGGGTTTCGGTATTCTACAATACCGCGCCAATTTTGAACGGCAACGAAGTGCTATTGCCGACATCGCTTCATACGCCGGCAGCTCAAGGGTTCTTTATTGTTAATTCTGCTTATGTTCCGGAGGACTCATCGCTCTATGTCTATTGCCGGATCACCGACGGTGGAACTACGACAGGAAGTTGGTCATCGGGTACAGTGACGTTTTTGCATCACGATCACGCACACGGGTTGATTGCTGGAATGGTGATTGACTCAGATTCGCTTCCGATCGAAGGGGCAGTTGTCTATCTGAATGGCCATGAGCATGAGGACACGACGATTGCATCGGGGTTGTTCATGATGGATGAGGTTGAGCCGGGCTCGTATACGCTGACGGTAGAGCATCCGAATTTCCAGGACTCGACTCTTAGCGGCGTAGTTGTGAATGTTGGCGGAACTAAAGACAAAGTGATAATGTTGTCAGGCTGTGGATTCGTAGCGGGAGATGCTGATGGCAACGCCGGTGTAAGTATCTCAGATGTCGTCTATCTGGTTAACTATGTCTTTGGCGGAGGAGCGGCTCCAATACCCCTCGAAGCTGGCGACTCGAATTGTGATGGCGGGTTGAGCATTTCCGATGCAGTTTACATGATAAGCTTCATCTTCTCCGGAGGACCAGCGCCTTGCAGCGGTTGCTGATCTTGGCAATTTAGGACAACACGAAAAAAGCGCCCGGCCTAAGCGGGGCGCTTTTTATCTCAGGGATTCTGTGAGGCGAGTCACTTCTTTCGCATGAATACCATTGCTTTGACGCGATTGCGTCCAGTGACCGGCTTGGAAGGCTGAGCAATACCAAAACCGTTGGTTTCGACCGGATTGATCTTTCTTGCCAATTCGCGAGGTACTTGTTTGGAGGGAACGAAATTGAACTTTTCGAAGTACTTCGGCATATCAGTGGCAAGCCAGATCGTATCGGGACCGACTTCCAATAGCTTCTTGATGATCATCTTGCCCCAACCCTTACCGCGGAATTCTTCGGCAACCCCGACAACTTCGAGTTCGGTATAGCCTTCTTGCGAGCGCAAGGCGCCAAAGCCGAGAATTCGGTCATCATTCTTAAGGATCGTGAAAGAGTCCAATGGAAGATCGTTCGGGGTACTGATGTCGTATTTTTCAACCATCCGCATGACCTGCCGGAATTCCATTTCCGACGGTTTTTTAAAGATTAGCATCCTTTCCCTCCGCATACAACTAACCGAAAACGGGCGAATCGCCGCCATTTTTGGCTGGCAGATGGCCCGCCTTATCCGTAACAACTTACTATTATACGCAGAAAGTGGACTAATTACAAGCTAAATCTTGATCTTGTCGGCGGAGTCACCGACGAAGGGGATCGTAAACTCTTTTCCCTGAAGGGCATACAGGATTCCAAAAACAGCGGAGCCAATCGAAAGGATCAGCAAAATACCCCAAAAGAGGTTAGATATGATGTCGAACATGAAGAAGATAGCGAGGATTTCTATGAACAAGAGGAACAGACCCTGCTTTCCGTGCCTGAAAGCAAACTTATTGTGTCGCATTTTAATGAGTGGAATAAAGCAAAGGAAAGGAACGTAACCGAGGACGGCTGCTGCCTTCCCCTCTTCGATCATTTCTTCTTCGTTTGCATAGGTACGAGTGGCTTCATCGGACCCTGGGTGTCCAGCGTATCCGCTGTCAGCGACGTTATTGATATCCTGTTCATCCATAGCGAGCTCCTTGCTCAGACCTGCCAGAAGAATGAATCTCCGGGTTTCGGTAGTTCCATAGGTATATAATTGGACTCAGGCCATCTTTCAACTATTTTCTGCCCTTCCAGCAGTAATACTGCGAAGTGCAGGTGTTTATCATCGCCAAAGGTGAAGAAACTCCGAGGAATTGCAACTTCTACGACCTGATCCCAACTGGACACGATTTTGGTGGGCTCGCCCGGTCCGTCTAAGCCGGTCAAGACGGCTTCGGTTGGCGAAACACGCACAATAGCCTTGGTTGCTGAGTTGAGTTCGATGTGAACCTCACCGCTGCCAGCGCTTAAGCTGCGTTCTTTTTCAAAGTCTACTCGAAAGAACACGTGGTCATCGTCGTAGCCGAACATGATTTCGAGCGTGCGAGAGTCGACGCGATGCATTGCTCCGCCGAGTTTGCGACACTCGATTTTCCCAGCGCCAAACCACTCGAAAAAGCTGGTCTGCTTGCCGTCGATAACCGGGTTTAGGAAATCAGTCGGTTCGTGAACGCCGGACAAGCGCGGAACTTTGCGAATGGGTCGCATTAAAGCTAACGGAGGCTCGACTCCGATCAATTCCCAGACACGAGTCAGGTGCCGGCGGAACAACAGGTCGAAGGTGAGAAATTGGTCGGTCTGGTGATCGTCGCCATACCACCAGCACCAGTCAGATCCTTCAGCGATGTAGATGGCTTCCCAAGCTTGTTGAAGTGATTCTGCATCTGGCGGGGTACTCGAATCTTGACGTTCGACCAACTTGTCGCGAGTTTGCTTAACGAGATCCCATGCAGAGTTGTCTTCAGAGTGACCAATCCACACCGCGAAGTTGTGATTGATCCAGGATCCGGCAAACAGGCGCGGCAGTTTTTGGACAGGTTTATCAGGAGCGAACAAATCTCGCGGGAGAACAGTTGTGATGCCCTTCTCTTTCTCGAGTCTTGAATACAAGGCGCGCAGGAAGTCAGCGCCGTCATTGCGATAGTATTCCCATGCGTTTTCGCCATCGAGAATGACGCCAACAACCGGTTCTTGCCCGCTGGAAGCGTGGATTCTGTCGAGTTGGCGCACGCTGTTGATGAAATCATCAGCAGCACGGTCGGGTTCCCATCCAGAATAGACGAAGCCGATCTTATCGGAAAGCTTGTGATCCCTGAAAATCAGACCGATCGGTTTTTCTGGTCCACCGACACTGAAGGCGCGATGAAATCCATTCGTTGGGCTGATGCCGGGTTCGCCTGCTTGTTGGGCGAGGTTCATTGAAGCGTAGTAAATTTCTTCGTCGGTGGCAATCCACTTGATACCATGTTTCTGAAGGATCGGGAGTATGGCTTCGGAGACGGATCCTTCGGAGGGCCACATGCCGGGGGCGTCGTTGCCAAAGAGACTTTGGTACAGCTTTACAGCTCGGCCGATTTGGACATCGGCATCCTCAGGATGCATAAAACGGCGCAAAGGCAATTCGGCGCCTGGTACGGCCATGCGAGCGATGTTTGTGTCAACCAACAGCGGCAAAATTGGATGATAGTATGGAGAAAAGGAGACTTCAATATTCGAATTAGCTGCGCGCTTTTGATACGCGGGGATAATGCGCTTGAGGATAGATAACTGGTAATCGATGGTGCTGTTCTTTTCATCTTCCGTGAAATCTCGACCCTTCTTCAATAGCTGAGAGACAAAGGGCTCGACGCGAAACTTCGGGTCAATCCAGGATGCGTTTGACCAAAACTGCAGGTCGAGATAGTCTTGATCTGAGAGGTTACTTAAGCGCATTCGTGGCGACGAGTCTCGGCATCGGGCATGAAGTTCCCGATAGCGAGGATATGGTTTGCTCATTGTTTCGAAATGAGTAGAGAAGAACGTATCGGTGATTTCAAGCCGCTCATCTTCGGCTAGCTCAGAGACAGGTTTGCGCGACAAATACAGGTGTCGGTCCGACGCGCCGTTGTCGGTGTAATCGACTATCTGATCAAGAAGTGACGGGACTAAGTTGAATGTTTGGCGGATGTTGGGAAACTCGTCAAGAAGCAACAACATGTCGAGGTAATCTTTTGAGCCGTGGAGTCTCACCCACGGCATCAAGTATTCCCCGGACTTGAGGTCTTTGTAATATGGCTGGTGCATGTGCCAGATGAAAACGAGCTTCATCTGTCTGCCCCTGCCCTGCTACTTGTATTCGCCCTTATCGTAAGCTAATATGCCCCGCTCTATCAGGAGGATTTTGGCGTTACGGTACTTATCCGAAGTCGTTCCGCGCTTTTCGAGCAAGGCGAATGCTTCTTTGGCAGTGGCTGCGTCATTGGCTTTAACGGAATTGGTGACTGCCTGAAGAAGATCTTCCTCGTAAGTAGAAGCAAGGGTGTCGACCTTTGCAGAACTCAAGAATGCGATTCCGGCTTCCTGGAATTTGCCCTGGCCAGCCTGCGAAGCGGCGATGCCACGTTGAGCAGAGCGACGGAAGACATCATCGGGAGCGAATTTATCATGGAAGTTCTTGAATGCGAGTTCGGCGTTAGCGAAGTCGTTGGTCTGGAAATAGAGGCCGGCAAGCTTGAAGGCAGCCTGAGAGGCGGCTTCTGAGTTGCTGTACTTGTTCATTACTTCCTGGAAGTCGGCGACCGCTAATTGGGTTTGTCCAGTACGGGCAAACACTTCGGCACTTCCGAGCTTATCAAAAGCGGCCTTTTCCCCGCTGCTTGATTGCCAGGCCATAAAGACGACCACTACAATCACGGCGATAACAATACCGCCGCCGATCAAGAGTTTTGAGAGATTTCCTTCGGCCCATTCCTGAAACTTAAAGACGCCGGTCACGAAATGGTCTTCTCTCATCTCGTGCTTGGTCATTTTCTTATTCGTGGTCATCTAAAAACAGACTCCTGCTTCTTTACTCGAGTATTATCGGCTAAACTTACAAGACCAATAACTTATTCAATTTACGAATTTTATCAACACTTTTTTGTGCGAATTAGCAAAAGGTGTTTGTCAGCATTTGGGCAAAAAAAGAAGGGACAAGACGCGAAGTCTTGTCCCTCTAACTTATTGCGTTAGTTGACCGGTTTTAGAAGAATCCGGTGAAGGTCATCATAAATGACGGTGTCTCTTTGGTACGTGCGTTAACGTAGCCAGCAGTTCCAGACTCGAACACAGAGATTCCGGATTCTGATTGCTCTTGCTTGGTCATATCGACTGCAAAATCAAGCCAAACTTGTTCCCAGTGAATTCCCGAGCCGAATGTGAAGCTGGTCTGGGAGAGCTTGTCGCCCAGTACGAAATCGTCATTTGCTTGTCCAAGCGGATCACGCTTGACATTTGTTACATCGCGGAAAGGAAGCTGAGTGAATCTGACTCCGCCGCGAAGCGGGATTGTGCCGAGCTTTGTTGCAAGCATGTATTCGGCTCCAAAGCGAATTTGCATGCTCGACTCGTAACCCAATTCAAATTCGTTATAGATTTCAACGAGATCGCCTGATGCGTCGTAGTAGGAGGACTCGGTTGAATCCTTATAGTAGATTGAGGACGGCAGAGTGAAGACATTGCGGTCATCTTCCGAGGTCGCCGGTTCTTCTGCACGAACGAAGTACTTGTTTCCGCTGGTTGATCTAAGCTCGACATCACCGGAGACCAAGAACTTCGGAGTAACCTGCATTGAAGCGCCGAGTCCGATCGTCAACGGAATTTCAATCTTGGTCTTGCCAAGATAGAGTGTAGGTCTGGTGTTCAGCGGTGTGCCGGGCCCGGCAACGCTCGTTGACTTGACATAGTTGGTGTCGGCGCGCTTAATATCATGGTCGGTCGACAACTCGAATGGAGACTGAACGGAAATGCCAGCGCGGAATTTTTCTGTGCGGTACATGAATGATCCAGTCAGATTTGCTGCCGAGGTCGAGAGCTCATCGCGGACCAAGCTGTGCCGACGTGTTTCTATAGTATCGAGAACTTCCGATCCGAACATGAGAGCCACTGTATCGGTGAGAGAACCGAAGTATTCGTTGTAGCCACCGCCGGTGTAGATATTAATCGCACCACCGAACGAAAGATGTCCATAAATGTCGGTGCCAAAACCAAGAGCGAACCTATGCAAATTGGACAGCGTTCTATTCTGGTCGGACCAGTTATCTGAACCCGACGCAGTGCCAGCGGATGTAGTCAATGTATAATCGACCTGCTGGCGGCTGAATACCTCGTCATTGTTATCGATGACTCGCTGATAGTTTATTGCCGCGACAAACGGATGGCCTTTGACTCGCACCGGTGCGATAAACGAACCAGAGGCGAGATTCAAGAGGTCTTTCGTGAAATCACCGTTGAAGCTGCGATTTGAAGCCTGCGCATAACTGAATTCGTTCGTGGTTTTGAGGCGAACGATTGATCCGCCAAGTGAAGCTTGTGTTTTAGAGACTTGAATCAACCCGGCAGGATTCCATGTGAGCGCCGATGCGTCATCGGCGATACCAACAAAAGCGCCTCCCATAGAACGAGCCCGAGCGCCTGTACCCAGGAACTCAAGGTTATACATGGTGAACCCGTATAGGTGGAAATCCTGACTAAAAGCTGTCCCGGCCGCCAGGAGGAATATGAGAAAGACTTTAGCTGCTAAACTACGCATAACCTCAGACACTCCTTATGTACTTCCCTCTCCAAATTAAAGCGAGCAATATATCGGAGCCGATACCCGCTGTCAATTCTTTTTTGGCAGACTCCGATTCTATGAATGAAGACGTTGTAGGCAAATATTCTGTTCAATAGCAATGAGTACCGAAGACAATCATCGGCTGAGTTGACTATCTTACAACTCGAGGTTTTTCTCAGGTGGAATTGCTTCACGAGTGGTCAGCATCGAGATCAATTCCCGCTGCAACCTCGTTGCCACCCATCATTCCGTACTCGTGGAGTTTGTTGCGAAGAGTTCGCGGGTTGATTCCCAACGCTTCGGCAGCGCGCGTGCGATTGCCGTCAAATGATTCGAGAGCTTTGAGAATCATGATCTTTTCCATTTCAGCAATCGGCATAACTGTGTCGGCTGCTGAATGAACGTGGCGCGCGAGTTCTCCCAATGCAATGTGACTGGGCAAATCGGTATCCATAATGCGATCAGTTTTGCAGAGCACGACGGCGCGTTCGATGTAGTTCTCGAGCTCGCGAATGTTGCCGGGCCAATGGTAATTCAGCAGAAGTTTCATCGCCTTTTCGCTAACACCCTTCACATCGCGCAAGTTTTCGAGGTTGAATTTGTGAATGAAGTGGTCAACCAGCATCGGGATGTCATTGGAGCGTTTGCGCAACGGCGGCAGTTGAAGCGGGATGACATTAAGTCGGTAGAACAGATCTTGACGGAATTTGCCGGCGGCAATCTCTTCTTCGAGGTTTCGGTTGGTAGTTGCAACGATGCGCACGTCAACTTTGATGCTAACGCCCGAGCCGACGCGTTCGAATTCGCGTTCCTGCAAGACGCGCAGGAGTTTTGCTTGTACGCTGGTCGGGATTTCGCTGACTTCATCGAGCAGCAAGGTTCCACCATCAGCAAGTTCGAAGCGGCCGGGCGATTGTTTAATAGCGTTGGTAAAGGCGCCCTTCTCGTGACCGAACAATTCAGATTCGATCAGACCTTCGGGGAGCGCGGCGCAATTGAGCTTGATGAAAGCACCATCTCGACGAGGCGAGTTGTAATGAATGGCGCGAGCGATCAGCTCCTTACCGGTACCCGATTCGCCTCGGATCAGAATGGTAGAGCGCGATTTTGCAGCCGAGGTCAGGTCTTCAAGCAATGTCAATAGCGATTTGTCAGCGCCGACAATGGTGCCCAGATTGTAACGACTGCGGATTTCGTTGCGAAGCACCCTATTCTCGAACACCAATTGGCGATGCTCGAGGGCTTTGTTGAGCGACAGTTCGAGTTCATCCGGCAGCACGGGCTTGAGGATGTAGTCAAACGCGCCGAGTTTCATAGCTTCAACAGCGTCCTTGACGGTACCGTGGGCGGTGATCATCATCACTACAGTTTCGGGCGACTCGGCCTTGATAGCTTTTAGTAGTTCAATACCGCTCATGTTCGGCATTTTGACATCGGAGAGAATTACGTCGAATTCGACAGTCTTTACCAGTTCGAGTGCGGTGGCTGCGGAAGACGCGGTTTGAACATCGTGTCCAAGCTTGGTTAAGACGGCTTGGAAAAACTCGATTACGAGAGCTTCGTCATCGACAACAAGAATGGATCGCTTTGAACTCATAGTGATCACCTCAATGGCAGCTCGATAGAAAATGTCGAGCCTTTTTGTGGGTTGTTGGTGACGAGGATGTTGCCTCGATGGGCGTCGATAACTTTGCGGACGAGAGCCAATCCAAGCCCGGTGCCGCCATCTCGAGTCGTAAAGAATGGTACGAAGATCTTCTCCCTCATCGATTCCGGGATACCGCCGCCTTCATCACAAACGTCGATTATTAATCGCGAGTCTCTCTTGTTCAAGGCGAGAGTGATGCAGCCGCCATTGGGCATCGATTCGTCGGCATTTTTGAGCAGATTGACGATTGCGCCACCGAGGTTTTCGCGGTCGACTCGGCAGATGCAGGCTTCGCTCGGAAGCGAAAGATCAATTGTTGATCGTGAAGCTCGCGCACTAAGTGATACACGGAAGAAGTCTACAGTCTCGGATAGTAATGCGCAGAGATCAATTGACTGCGGTTCATGGCGTATTTCACGCGCATACTCAAGCAATGATGTGACGGAGCGATTCAATTTTTCGACGCCGGTAGTAATCTTGTCGACATAGCTGATATTGGGATGGTCGTCACCAAGTTCGCGCCGGAGCAATGCGGCGAAGCCGGCAATTCCTGAAAGCGGATTGCGGACTTCGTGAGCTACAACTGCGGCAACTTCACCAAGCGCGGCGAGTCCTTTGACGCGCGCGATTTCTTCTTCCATGCGTTTGAAATCCGACAGATCGACAAAGACCTCGAGTGCGCCAACGATGACATCGTCGGCGTCTTTGATGCAGGAGGACGAAACGGAGATTGGAATGAACTCGTCAGCAGATACTTGAACTTGCTTTTCAATCAGCCGGTATGGCGATTTGCCACTCAGCAGGTCAGTTAGTGAGCGGGTCTTGGAAAGCGAGCCGCCAAAGATAGCCGAGTAGTCGGCGCCGATAAGTTTGTTTGGCCGAACGCGAAGGATGTCGCAACCCGCTTTATTGATAGCGTTGATTTTGCCATTGAGATCGATTGTGATAACGCCTGAGGTTAGCGACTCCAAAATATTCTGGAGGAAGTTCCTCGTTTCGATGTTCTGAGCGAGACTTGAGACCAACTTTTCGTTGGTTGCAGTCAATTCGTCAGATAGTCTTTGATACCGGGTCTGTAGATTCGCGTAAGAATCATTGAGCTGTTTGATTGTGTTGTTGAAGCTGGCAAAGGTTTGGTTAAAGATCGCCAGCTGGTCTTCGCCGATGGGCGTGTCGGTACGTCCGGAATGTTCCTGCATAAGTCTAAAGATACCACAATTAGCCGGAATTTATCAATAAAAACATTCCAGCAAAGGGCGGCAGTTTGTCAAATGATAGTAGTCGGGCAAATGCCCTTGTCGGTAACGCTTAGAAGTAAGCCATGATCTCCGATGGAATCATTTCGACGGATGAGACGGTATCTGCGATACCAGCCTCGATGACCGCCCGCGGCATTCCGTAAACGACGCAGGATTCTTCGTTTTGAGCGATGATGTCGGCGCCCTTGGACTTCATGACGCGCATTCCGTCGAGGCCATCATGCCCCATACCGGTCATAATTACGCCGAGGGAGGATTGGCCCGCGAATTCGGCAACGGATGCCATGAGAACATCGACAGACGGCTTGTGAAGGAGGTCGTTTGGTTTGTCGGATAGCATACAAACGCCGTAAGTCGTGACTTTGCGTATGGTTAGGTGTCGGCCACCGGGAGCGATGTAAGCGATTCCGGGCTCAATTCGCTCTCCATCCTCGGCCTCTTTGACGCGGATGTTTGACAATCCATCGAGGCGTTCTGCAAGCGACTTGGTGAACATTGGCGGCATATGTTGGACGACAACGATACCAACCGGGAAATTCTTTGGTAGCACGGTCAGAACGGTCTGAAGTGCAGGCGGCCCTCCGGTCGAAGTGCCAATTGAGACGAGCCTGACGATTTTCGATTTCTTCGGCTTAGAAACGAGTGAATTTGAGGCCGCTACCGTCGAACGTGCAGCAGAACTACCACGGCGTCCCTTGCGAAGCGCGTACTGTGCCATAAGTGTGCGCCGACGACCGTAGATAGACCGGATCTTGGCAACGAGGTCGGCCTTGATCTTAACGATATCAAGGGATACAAACGAATGCTGCTTGGGGATAAAATCGACTGCGCCCAGATCAAGTGCATCGAGAGTGATCTTAGCGCCTTCGGAGGTTAACGACGAGACCATGATGACCGGTGTCGGCTGTTTTTCCATGATCGCCCGAAGCGAAGCCAGCCCATCCATTTTGGGCATTTCGATGTCCATGGTAACAAGGTCGGGTTTGAATTCCAGAACCTTATCGAGTCCCTCTTGACCGTTAACCGCAGTTGCTACGATTTCAATATTGGGATCGTCGGCGACCATCATCTGGATAGCTTTCCGCATGAACGCTGAATCGTCGACGATTAGTAGCTTGATCTTATCTGCCATGTCTGTCCCGATGTTAGTTGGTCATTGAAAAGATGCCGACCGGATCAACTATTAGTCGGACTCGTCCATCGCCGAGAATTGTCGCCCCTGCGATTCCAGGGGTCGTGCCAAGGAATTCGCCCAGCGATTTGATAACTACTTCTTCTTGTCCGATCAAGCGATCAACAACGATACCAAGTCTTCGTTCACCCTGCGAGAGCACGACGACGTAACTCTGCTCGAGATCCTTCAGTTTTTCGTGTTGATTGATCGGGAAGAACATGCGACTGAGATCGATGATCGGCAAAACGGTATCGCGCAGACGAATAACTTCGCGATTGTTAATTGAGTATATGTCGCTCATAGACACCTTGACAGTTTCAAGAACTGACGACAACGGCAATATGTATAGGTCAGCGCCGGTTTCGACGAGCAGTCCCTGAACGATTGCAAGGGTCAGAGGCAGTTTGATTATAAAGGAAGTTCCCTTCCCCAATTCTGATTCGATGTTGACGATGCCTTTGAGTTTCTCAATGTTGGTGCGAACGACATCCATTCCGACGCCGCGACCGGAAACGTCGGTGACTCGCTTGGCGAGCGAGAAACCGGGATTAAAGATGAAGTTGAATACTTCGCGATCGGACATTCGAGAGACTTCTTCCTGGGTGCTGAGTCCGCGCTCGACGGCTTTTGCGCGCAGTTTCTGTGCGTCAAGGCCAGCGCCGTCATCAACTACTTTGATAACGATGTTCGATCCTTCCTGACTGGCGATCAAATCCACACGACCGCAGCGTGGCTTGCCGGCTGCTTCGCGTTCAGCCGGAGGTTCGATGCCGTGATCGACGGCGTTGCGAATCAGGTGAACGAGCGGGTCGCCGATTTCTTCGATAACCGACTTATCTAATTCTGTCTCTTCTCCGGAGATGAATAGTTCAATGTCTTTTTCGAGCGAACGCGACAAGTCGCGCACGACGCGCGGGAATTTGTTGAATACTTTGCCGACGGGGAGCATTCGCATCTTCATGACGGCCATTTGGAGTTCGGACGTTACGAAGTTCATTTGGGACGTAACGTGATTGAGCTCGTCGATGAGCGGCTCGCCTTCGAAGTTTCCGTTGATTCTTCCAGCCAGTTGGACAAGCGCATTTCGACCGAGAACGAGTTCACCCATGATGTTCATGAGGCTGTCGAGGCGTTCAACATCGACGCGAATTGTCGAATCCACCGGACGGCGCTGATCCTGCATTTGCTTGAGTTGGTTTGGATCGGGGCGCACGGCGAGTGATTCGACGGAGGGGTCGTCGGAAAGGTCAACAGAGGAAGCTGGTGTTTCCATCTCAACTTCTTGAACCGCAGTATTGATTGATTCAACCACGGGTTGTTCCGCTACGATTGCAGCGGCGGTCTTCTTTCCATTGGTTTTTTTGGCAGCAGGTGCTTTACCGTTCTTCTTCTTTTCGACCGGCGCTACGGCATTTGAGAAAGTGCCGTTATCCACTGCGACTAACTTGGACTTGATTGGGGCAAGGTCAATTAGTGCGTCGCCCTTGGATTTGGTTTCTTCGAGCAAACCTTTAAGCGTATCTATTGATTCGAGAAGCACGTCCATGATATCGGCGTTGATAATAATCTCGCCTTTTCGCAATTTGTTAAGGACGTCTTCCATCTTGTGCGTGAATTCGGACAATCGGTCAAAACCAAGGAATCCAGAGGTTCCCTTGATGGTGTGGGCACCACGGAAGATCTCGTTTAGCAGATTCAGATCATCGCTTCGCTTTTCGAGCTTGACCATATCGGCATCAAGCTTGGCGATAATCTCTTCTGCCTCGATCATGAACTCATCAATGATTTCCTTCATGTCGTCAAGGGCGATTCCCTGGTCAGTCATAATTCCTCTGCTCAGTCTTTCTTCAATTGGCGGGATAGGTTATCGACCAATTCATCAACGGAGAATTGCTTGTCTTTGTCATTCTCTGTTGAGAAGTGTGCATTCGGATCGTACGCCCGTTCGCGGCGTTTTTCGCCGGTTGGTTCGGGCTGTTCTCCGCCTGCCAGTTCGGTCAAGACGCTTTGTAGGCGATTCTGCACTTGTTCCAGCAAGGTGATTGCGTGATCAATTTGCTGCGAAGTGATGTCCTGAAATTGCAGAGCATCCATAATATCATAGGCGGCAGTGAGGTTGAGGCCGGCACATTCGCGGATGCGTTCGATAAGAGCTTTTGCTTTCGAGTTATTGCGGAAATAGGTTGCCGGCAGTGAACGTCGCAAATCTTTCAACAGCGATTCGATTTCAGTCTCGCGAGCGGTAATATGTTCGACTACGTCAAGGACGCGGTGGGTGGCGTCTTCCGTTTGGCGCGTGATTTTTTCCAGTTGTTCCGTGGCTTGCGGAACTTTCTGTTGCGATTCAATAATCGGCTCTTGTGCCACGCGAATACCGCGCACGATGTCCGTGAGCGTCGACGCAAGTTCGCGCAACTCATCGTGCATCGATTTGGCAGATTGCGGTTTTACTGTCATTGATTTGGCGTCCATGTCAACTCCTCCCCGCTGCTTTGAGCACTTGTTGGATTTTCTCGCCAAGAGTTTCAGGCGTGAACGGCTTGACGATGTAGTTGTTGACTCCTGCTTTCATCGCTTCGATGATGTCGTCCTTGACTGATCGAGTAGTGACCATCAATACGGGCATATCGTGCAGTTCGGCGGTGCTGCGAATTTGGGTGACGAGAGTGAGCCCGTCCATTTCCGGCATATTCCAGTCGGTAATCACGAGTCCGTAGTTGTCGACTTTCATTTTCGCCAGAGCATCCTTGCCATCGGTGGCTTCGCTGATATCGTTGAAGCCCGCGCGCTTGAGCGTATTGACAATGATCCGACGCATAGTCGGCGAGTCATCAACCGCGAGAATTTTTAGGTCAGGCACTTTGTCCTCCTTCACCTATAACAACAAATTGAATTATCTTACTTCTTCAGCAATCGAGTTACTTCCTCGATTAGCACAGATGACTTGAACGGCTTGACGAGATATGAGTTCGCACCGACCTTTTGCCCCTTAGCCTTGTCCTCTTCCTCTTCTTCAGATGAAAGGATGATAATTGGCGTTTTCGCAAACTTGGCAGTTTTGCGAAGGGTGGCGATAAGTTCGTAGCCATCGATGTTCGGCATGTTGAGATCGGTAATAACGAGATCTACAATGCCGTCAATGTGCGATACTTTCTCGAGAGCATCCATGCCGTCTGAGGCGCCAACAACTTCGTATCCGTTCGATTTGAGACTGAACGATACGAATTTCACCAGTGTCGGCGAGTCATCTACAACAAGCACTTTTTGACTCATGAGAGCGCAATCCTTCTGTTAAGAGTTCCGTTTTCGGGAACCAGCCAACAGGTCCTGAATTTTCTTAAGCTTTTCCATGGTGGCGGCGTGAGTGTCAGCCGAACGTTGTGCCGATGCTGAAACAACCTGAGCCGGCGCTGCTACCGCAGCGGCGACCGGAATTCGAGTTTCCGCAACCGGCATTGGCGCCGGATCGTTGTCGGACATCGCGGCGCCGATTTCCTTGTGATAGACAAGACCGTTCTTGAAGTATTCCAGCTTGAACGCCTTGCTAATTCCGTGCAGTGATTCGGCGTGGCCGATGAACATATAGCCGCCCGGCAGAAGCGAGTTATAGAAGCCGCGCACTATCTGCCGTTTGATTTCATCTGAGAAATAGATCATGACATTGCGGCAAAAGACGAAATCGACTTCGCTCATAAGTGCCATGCGCCGGCGGTCGGCAAGATTCAGGTGGCTGAAGTTGACCTGCCGCTTGACGTTTTCGATTACTGCGTACTTCTGCTCTTCACGCCGGAAGTATTTCTTGACGATTTCCGGAGGAGTCGTCCGCAGTGCCATTTCGCTGTACTGCGCTTTTCGGGCTGCCTGGAGGACGTTTTCAGAGATGTCATTCGCAACGATTTCGACGTTCCATCCGTGGTTGTCGCCGAGAACATCCATGATGATCATGCTGATGGTATAGGGCTCCTCGCCGGTTGAACAGCCGGCTGACCAGATGCGCAGTCGCTTCTTGCCGGCACGGCGTTTTGATTCTAGAATCTGAGGCAGTACTTCGTCCTGAAAACAGAGCAACTGGGGCGGGTTCCGGTAGAACGAGGTTTCATTGGTTGTAACCAGGTTCATCAGCATGTTAAATTCTTTCAGGCTTGTGTCATACTTAACCTGATAGAAATAATCGCGGAATGACTTTAGGCCCAGAGTCGACATTCGCTTGAAGAGGCGGTTTTCAAGCAGATACTTTTTGTTCTCTGCAAAGAATATGCCGCACTTCTCGTGAATGAAATCACGAATGATCGTGAAGTCTTCTAGACTAAGTTCTGAGGAAATCTCGTCCTTATCCAGCATTTTCTACCAATTCCCCTTGGATGCACTTTCAGAAAAATACTCAGCCGTTGGTAACAACAAACGGCGATTGCTTTGCATTCGAATTGCGTTTCTGTCTTCCTGATTCACCAGACTGATTCTCCATACTGCGATTGACAAACTCAAGCGGGCTCGAAGCGATCGCTATTTCCTCTTCGCGCTGCATCACGATTCGGCGTGATGGTCTGCGAGAGGATTTAGCTTCAAGTTCGGAGACACGTTCGCGAAGGCTGCGAATTTCTGACTTGCGCGAGGTCTCGGTGCATGCGCGAGCAATAGTGCCTTCAATTTCACGAAGGCGAAACGGCTTGACGATGCAGTCAAGAACGCCCAAACGCATTGCCGCGATAAGGTCATCGGTGGTTGGATAGCCGGTCATTAATACAATTGAGAGATCAGGCGCCATCTCCCGCAATGCGGTGATAAGGTCGATGCCTCGGCAATCGTTCAATCTGAGATCGACTATTGCGGCATCGAATTCGCCGGTTTCGAGAGTGCCTGGAAGTTCGTTGCGCGACCCGATTGCGGCTACTGAATAGCCGAGATTGGCGCACATTTCCTGGAGCAGTTCGCGGACAAATAATTCATCATCAACAATGAGAAGTCGTTTGTTCATAGTACAGGCTCAGACAGTTAAATTTTTGTCCTGATTGTGTTCGTCTGATGCGGCCTTTACGGTTGCGAAGAGACGGTTTATGTTGAATGGTTTAATGACATAATCATACACGCGTTTGCGGAGTGCCTCAATAGCCGATTCGACGGAGGGATAGCCGGTCATTACTATGACAGGCAGATCCGGGTGCTGCTCGCGAATGCGGTCGACAAAACTGAGTCCGTCTTCGCCTTCGAGCTTGATGTCAGTGAGAACGACATCGAAATCCTTGTGCTTCTCGACCAACTGCATCGCTTCTGCGGCGTCATTGGCAGTCTGGATCTGGAAATCTTTTGACGCGAAGAAATCGTAGAGCAGGTCGCGGATCAACAGTTCATCGTCGACGATGAGGATTTTGGGCTGGTTCATTTTAGAGAGACTCCAATCGGTCTATTGCGCCGACGACCGCGCCGACCACGTCAGGGTTCTTATCGTTGATCGTTTCCTTGAGGAAGGGCAGAGCTCGCTTGTCATGGAGCCGGGAGAGAGACTTAGCAGCGGCAACGCGCAAGATGTCACTCTCGCTAGTGAGAAACGGAATGAGCTCTTCCAAAGCAGCACGGTTTCCGAGCGACCCGAGGCCGTTGATGGCGTGGAAGCGCACCCAAAGGTCTTCGTCTTCCAGCATACAGGTAATGTCTTTCCATGAATCAGCGCCGCCCAAAGCGATAATAGCATCGATGGTTGACTTGCGGACCTGAGGTTCTTCATCGGTGAGCAGTACTTTTATATGTTGCAGAGCCGATGAGTCAGCAGATCGGCCGAGAGATTCGACGGCTGATTTACGTACTTCCCATTCTGGATGGCGGAGCGCTTCAATAAGCGGTTCGATAACGGCAGACTCCCCTATCCAACCCAAGGCTTGGGCAGCCAATATTTGTCGACGCGGGTCGGCATGGCCGAGATCGCGACGGAATCGCTGGATGGCTTCTTCCCCGCCGCTCAGAACGAGCGCACCAAGTGCAGCTTGACGGACATCGGGAAATGGATCATCAAGCGCGATGAACAGTGAATCAATAGCTTTATCTGCGCCTATCCAGCCGATTGCCTTAAGTGCTGCCGAGCGAACATGACCGACTGGGTCCGCCGCCAATTGAATGAGATAATCGGTAACAGCCTGGTCGCCGATTTTGCCGAGTACGTAAGCTACTTTTTCTCTGACTGTTTCGTCCTGATGGCTGACAAGTGAGACTATATCCTGCACGAAGCGCGAGTTGCCGGTCGAACCGATTGTGTCCAGCAAATTGCAGGCGAGTCTTGCCGGAGCGCCAACTAAGGCATCGGCGATATGCTCCGAAGCAGAGGTCGCCAGCTTGCTGAGTGCTTCGCGCGCGGCGGCCATCACTTCGTCTTCC
>Ga0154020_10004312_pt1 | contig 16978 bp, 14 predicted proteins | sample Klosneuvirus_201_FD_109709 | JGI IMG/M metagenome (GOLD analysis project Ga0154020, IMG submission 109709) | Active sludge microbial communities from wastewater, Klosterneuburg, Austria - Klosneuvirus_20160825_MG | ecosystem: Engineered > WWTP > Aerobic digester > Activated sludge | place...
ACGCGACGTCGTGGACCTGCTGTCCGAATACAAGAAGGCCGGCGGCACGCTGTTCTTTACATCACATGTGCTGCATGATGTCGAGCGTTTGGCCGACCGATTCGGCTTGATTAACGAAGGCCGGATTCAGTCCGTCAGTTCTCCGGGCGAACTGGTTGGCGACGAGGAGATTTATCTGGTCCGTTCGGCTGGAACGATGGCCGTGGCAGGGATGCGCGAAGACTCGGCGGGCCGTTGGGCAGGGGAAATTGCGCGGCCCCTGCTCTGGAGCCAGCTCGAAAAACTTCGCGAGGCGGGCCATGTCCTGATTGAAGTGCGCTCGACGCTGTCGCTCGAGGCGGCCTTCCTGCGAGTCATGGGACGTGGCTGAATGCTTCGCGAAGGACTTCCGCTCTGTCCCGGGCGGAGGCGGGAGACCAGACGCCATAGGCTATTTTGGCTTGCAATGAGGATGATTGGATGAAGGTCATTGATGATGAGTTGCGGATCAGGATCGCGGATGCGGATGCGCTGAGGGACAGCGGAAAGCTCGATGAGGCGCTGCCGGCATACCAGGCGATTGTCGCCGAGGCCCCGGGAACTGCCGAGGGGTGGTACAAGCTTGGCACCGCTTTTGGCCTGCTTCAGGACTCCGGCGAGGCAGAACGATGCTATCGCGAAGCCTTGACCCTATGGAGCGATTTTCCGCAGGCCAATAACAATCTCGGCCTGATTCTGGCTGCGCGAGGCGAACTGGACGCCGCCGAACGGCATTACCGTGTCGCGCTTGCTGAGGATCCCGACCGTGTCGAGGCCCACCTCAATCTGGGGACCCTGTTTCAGGAGACCGGCCGCTTGCCCGAGGCGCAATACCTTGCCCGCCGAGCCATGCTGCTCAAGCCGGATTCTGCGATCGCCAGCGATCTGCTGGGTCGGGTCAAGAAATCGATGGGCCGGATCAGCGAAGCGATACAGCATGCCGAAAGCGCGGTGGAACTCGATCCGAAATTTGCCGCAGCGTGGACAAATCTTGGGGCATGCTACTGGAACTGCGGGCGGCACAGGGACGCGGAGCGTGCGCTATCGACCGCACTGGCTCTGGCACCGGATTTTCTGCCTGCTTGGAACAACCTTCTGCTGAGTTCCAATTACAGCGTGCGCAATCGCGATGAGGTGTTTCGTCTGCACCGGTCCTTCGGCGATATCGTGCGCAAGCAATGTGGCGACATCGCACCGTTTTCGCAGGATCTTCGGTTAGATCCCGATCGTCGTTTGCGCATAGGTTTCATTTCCGGCGACCTGCGGCGGCACTCGGTTACCTATTTCCTTCCCGGGGCGTTGCGCAACCTGGATCGAAGCCGCTTCCAGCTTTTTGCCTATTTCAACTTCCGTGCCGAAGACGAGGTTACCTGGAGTTTGAAGCCGATCTTCCACCAGTGGAAGTCGATATTCGGACTGCCCGATCAGAAAGCGGCAGACCTGATTCGCGAGGACAGGATAGACATTCTGATTGATCTGGCCGGCCATACGGCATCGATCCGCCCCCTGGTGCTGGGGCGACGGCCAGCGCCGATACAGGTGCACTGGATCGGCTACCCGAATACGACCGGGCTGGATTGCATTGACTACCGCCTGACCGACCACTGGGCAGATCCGGTGGCCGATGGCGACCGGTTTTCGAGCGAAGAGTTGTGGCGCCTGCCGGCCTCGTTCCTTTGCTACACGCCCGCGGAATCGGCGCCGGCGCTTCGCGACCCGCCGTGCCTGGCGAAGGGCCATGTCACCTTCGGCTCCTTCAATTCGCGCGCCAAGCTCAGCGAGGAGTGCGTGGCCCTCTGGTGCCGGGTTCTGCTCGAGTTGCCGGATGCGAAATTGGTCCTGAAATCGTTTTTCGGTGCCGATGACGACGAATCGCGCGATGGCTTGAAACAGATCTTTGTGGCAGGCGGCATCGCCCCAGACCGGATCGAGGTGCGGGCCAGACTCGGCGAGCATGAAGATCACCTGGCCGCCTATCACGACATTGACATTGCGCTTGACAGTTTTCCGTACAACGGCACGACCACCACGTGCGAGGCCTTGTGGATGGGGGTGCCGGTGGTGACCCTGGCGGGAGACCGGCATGCGTCGCGCGTCGGGGCGAGTCTGCTGAACAATGTCGGACTTGTGGATCTGGTGGCGGGTACCCCGGACGATTTCGTCCAGATCGCAATCACGCTGGCGTCCGAGCCGCAGACCCTGAAGGCTTTGCGCGCATCGATGCGCGAGCATATGAGGTCTTCCCGGTTGATGGACAAGCCGGCGATGGGCGCAGATTTGGGTGCGGCGCTGCGTGAAATGTGGCAGCGCCACTGCGCGACGTTACCCGCCTCCGCGCTGCCCGAAAATCGCGCCGTCGAACAGGCCACGGAACTGATGAAGCTGCACATCGGGGGACGAGACGCCCGCGCAGGCTGGAAGATTCTCGATGCCACCGCCCGACCGGAAGTCGATTTCATCGGCGACGTGACAAACCTCGAGGCCTTTCCCGCCGAGTGTTGCAGCGACGTGTATTGTTCCCACGTGCTGGAGCATGTCGGTCAGTCGGAGATGCTCGGGACCCTGAATGGTATGTATCGCATCCTTGCCCCGGGTGGTCGGCTGTACATCTCCGTTCCGGATATGGAGGTTCTGGCCTGGCTGTTTGTAAACCCGGGCTACGGGGAAGCGGATCGTTTCCAGATCATGCGCAGGATCTTCGGTGGGCAGATGGACGCCTTCGATTTTCACAAGATCGGCCTGTATTTCGATTTGATGTACGCCTATTTGACCGATGTCGGATTCGCCTCCATCGAACACGTGCAGACCTTTGATCTGTTCGATGACAGCAACAAGGCGACCTGGGACGGCCACCTGATTTCCCTCAACCTGATTGCGATCAAGTAGGCGTGTCCGGTCATGAAAGCCAAATCCCGCTCATTGAGCCGGCGCGTTGCTGTCGCAGGCAAGCGCCCACCCCTGGACCCGGAACTCATGTCCCTCATGAGTCTCGTCCAAGCCGGGCGCTTCGCCGATGTCGAAGCCCTGGCGCGCCGCATCCTGGCGAAGCGGCCCGATCAGCCGTTGGCGCTCAAGGCGCTCTCGTTTGCCCTGGTCGGACTGGCCCGGTACGAGGAGGCATTGACGCTGCTCGACTACGCGATTCCGCGCCAGCCGCAGGACGCCGAGCTGCACAACAACCAGGGCATCGCGCTGTCCATGCTGATGCGCTGGGAAGACTCCATCGTCAGTTTCCAGCGCGCACGCCAGCTGACACCGGACGATCCGGAAGTGCTCAAGAACATGGGTGCGGCATTGCTTCGCATGCACCGCTGGAACGATGCAGTACCCATCCTGCTACAGGCGATAGAAAAGCATCCGGGCGACTATGCGGAGGCCATTTCATTGCTCGCGGACTGCCTGTCCAACGCCCATCGGATCGACGAGGCATGGACCTGCTTTCGGGAACTGTATGCCAATGACGATACCAATCTGTACGTGCTGTTCCAGTTGATCTCGGTGAGCTTGAAGCGATGTCATTGGGACGAACTGCCCCGTTTGATTGATCTGCTGCGGGAAAAGAGCCGTGACTTCGCGGCGCCCCTGTCCTCGCCTTTTTGGGCGCTGGCATTTCCCGGATTGGATGGCGTCGAGCACCGGCGCGTGGCGGAAGGGCATTCACGGAACATGCTGCCTGCCGCGAGGCCTGAGCTACCGCCCCCTCCGCTGCTGCCAGTCCGGGCGGGTGACGGCCATCGCTTGCGAATAGCTTACATCTCGGGTGACTTTCGCAGGCATGCGGTGGGGTTGATCATTCCCGAAGTGATCGAACGCCATGACCGATCGCGGGTAGAGGTTTACGCATATTCGACCACCGCGGATGATGGCAGCAGCATTCACCAGCGCCTGTCGGCGGCTTTTGATCGGTTCGTCGATGTGACGGATTTCTCGGTGGAGAAGCTGGTGCAGCGAATCCGGGCTGACGACATCGATGTCCTGATCGATCTCAGTGGCTGGACATCCGAAGGCAGGCCGGAAGCTCTGGCGCTGCGTTGCGCGCCGGTCCAGGTCAATTGGCTGGGTTACGCGGGAACCATGGGCGATGGCCGCGTCGCCGACTACATCATCGGCGATCCGGTGGCGACACCTCTTGAGCACGCAGGATTTTATGCGGAGCGGATCATGCAGTTGCCGCACTGCTATCTGCCCGCCGACGCGACCCGACCGATTGGCGCGAGGCCTTCGAGGGTGGAGGCGGGCCTGCCCGAGTCGGCGTTTGTCTTCTGTTCCTTCAACAACAGCTACAAGTTCAATCCGACCGTGTTCGATCTCTGGTGCAGCGTTCTTGCACGGGCGCCCGACAGCGTGTTGTGGCTGACCCATCCCCGCGAAAGCGGGGCAGACAACCTGCGCAAGGAATTCGGCGCGCGCGGGATCGATGTGGATCGCCTGATATTTGCAAGGCGGGTCGCTGATCATGCCGATCACCTCGCCCGCATGCAGCTCGCCGACCTGGCTCTGGATCCCTTTCCCTACAATTCTCATTCGACGGGCGTCGATACGCTCTGGGCAGGCGTACCCATGGTGGCGTTGAAGGGCACGACGTTTGCAGGCCGCGTGGGAGCGAGCTTGCTGACAGCGGTCGGCCTGCCCGAGTTGATTGTCGAGAACCAGGCCGACTATGCGCGCCTGGCGCTCGCGCTGTATGCCGATCGGGCGCGGCTGGCTGCCCTGCATGAGCGCCTGCGCCAGGCGCGCGCCACTACGTCACTGTTCGACATGGCCAGGTTCACGAAGAACCTGGAGGATCTGTACTTCGAAATGGCGCGACGGGCTACTGCCGATGGCGAAAGCCGGGAGGCAGCAGGATCTGCCGTTTCGCCGCATCCGGGACCAGGCCAGGTGTCCTGAAAATCGTCTGTAGTTCCGCGCGATCCAGCCGGCCTATATAGTGCGGCGCCAGAAAGCCGTGCTGCTGTTCAACGAGGCTTACGCCGTAATTGGGCTGGGTCTGGCGCCATAGCATGGCGCGGGCGAATTCGAATGATGGTGTAATTGCGCCGATCAGCAGGACCAGCAGGACCGGAATCAGCCTTCTGATGGCCAACCTGCCATCGAAGCCCATGCCCATCACGTGCAGGGTGACGATCATCAGGATCACCAGGCTGGGGGTTGACGCCCGCAGCACCCAGTCATTTGACGGGCCGAACTTGATCAACGGCATTGCGAGCAACAGGCCTGTCGCGATTGCGAATTCCTGGCGCAAGTCCTTCACAAAGGGGATCAGCAGAATTGCCAGGATCAGGAATTCGCAGCCTGTAAACTGGATGTAACTCAGCGCAAGCTCGAGCGCGCTGCTATTGCTTGTGTCGTAGGCTCCGCCGGGAGTGCTTGCGGTTGAATAGTCGGCGGGAACTCCCTTGCTGGCAAACAGGCCGCCAAGGACTACTACCAAAATCGTGGCGAAGGCCCACTGTGCTCGAGTGGTGCCGCGCATCACATCCGGCCAGGATTGCCTGAGACGCCATGTTCCCCAAATAAACCAGGGCAACAGTCCCATCGGGGCGAAGGGTGTCCAGAGCAGCAGGAGGGGAAGCAGTACAAGGGCCAGTGACGGCAGTGTGCTGTCATTGCGGTGGCGGAAGAACAGTGCTGCGCCCAGCCACAGCGCCAAGGCGTGGTTGGGTGCCCAGAATAACTGCGCAGTGAGGGAGCTATATGTCCATTTACCCCACCATTCGAGGGGAAAGGGGAATATCGGAACGTGGCCTAGAGTCAGCAGGATGGCGAGATAGTCCATGCCGCTGAAAAATATCGCCAGAAGCGCCAGGAGAACCAAGCGCAAGCCGAACTGTCGCGGCAGAGGCAGCAAGAGAAGGAACAGCGCGACGCCAATGGCGGTCCATGCGAGGAGAAGTGTCGTCGCCCATTCGATTCCGGCGACCTTTGCGGCGGCTGCCGGCGGCAGAAAATAGCCCATTGCCGTCCGCAGCACCAAAGGTGAGCCTTCATGCAGGCCATAAGAGGGCGGCCATGTGCCGAGAATCAGATCGGCATAGACCGTATCGCGTGTTCCCCAGTCGATGTTGGCATAGACCAGATGCCCGGCACCGCCCAGCGCCGCCCAGAGCAAAGCCAGCGCTACGAGAAAGATGGCTGCGAAGCCGTTGTGGGACAAGGGTCGCGGCGGTAGCTGCGTGGCCAGCTGAAAAAGTGCAAACGCCAACAAGCCTGTCGCTGCCAAACCCAGCGGCAGTTCCAGCCAACCCAGCAGGAACGCAAAAGCAGGTAGCGCAAGATAGGCCAGCGCTGCCGCCGACAGCGGATCCGGCAGACGGGCCATCGCCTAGAGGTTAATCCGTTCCCGCTCCACCACCAGTGGGCGTTTCTGCACTTGCGTGTGGATCTGGAGAATGTATTCGCCCAACAGTCCGATGAAGAACAACTGCACCGAGGCGAAGAAGAAGAACCCGATCAGAATCGGCGCCATGCCGAACGACATCTGCTCCCATTGGGTCAGCTTGAGGACCAGGTAGCCCAGCGCAATCAGCAGGCTGACCGCCGAGAGCGCGAACCCGGCCATGGTGGCCAGACGCAGCGGCACCTTGGAGTGGCTGGTGATGCCGAGTATCGCCATGTCGTAGAGGGCATAGAAATTGTTCTTGGTGATGCCGCGTTTGCGCATGGGCTGCACGTAGGGCACTTCCGCATGGGCGTACCCCATGTCGGCGATCAGGCCACGGAAGTAAGGATAGGGATCGTCGATCCGACGCAGTGCTTCGATGACTTCGCGGTCATACAGGCCAAAGCCGGTGTAATGAGGAATCAACGTGACGTCGGCAATGCGTCCGATGGTGGCGTAATACAGTCGGCGCAGGGCGAACATGGGGGCCGTTTCGTGGCTTTCCGGCTTGACGCCGACCACCACTTTATAACCCTGCTCCCAGTTGCGCAGGAAGTCGCAGATGAGTTCGGGCGGTTCCTGCATGTCGGACGCCATGTTGATGATTGCGTCGCCGCGCGCCTGCAACAGACCATGGTTGGAGGATCGGATGATGCCGAAATTGCGATTGTTCACTATCGCCTTGACGCGAAAGTCGGCGCTGGCGAGACGGCGGATCGCGGCCACGGTGCCATCGGTTGAGGCATTGTCGATGTAGATGTGCTCGAAGTCGTATTGCGGGAACTGCTCCAGCTGCGCCACGATTCGCCGGTGCAGTTCCTCGATGTTGTCTTCTTCGTTGTAGCAGGGCGTGACGATGGAAACAAGCTTGCGCGCGGTCATTACAGGCCCCGGGAGTAAATGAGAGCCTTGAGCTGATCGTTGTGCGCGTAAGGGCTGTCGATGTCGTCGATGCGGATCGGAGCGTCGGCCGCAATCGCCTTGAGCAGCACTTCTCCGTGCATCAGTTCGCGGCACGAAATCTGACCCTTCTGCAGCGGCACTGCGAGATACACGTCGTCGTCGGAAAGCGCATGGCCGGCAGGCAGGTCGTGGCGCGCATAGACGCCGCGCACCAGCCGGTCCAGGTATTCGATCTCGCGCCGCTGCGGCAGCCTCTTGCGCGTGCCGGGGGCGCCGCACATTTCGACCGCCTTCTTCCACGCCTTGAACCAGTCGTCGATCTGCTCGGGCAGGCTGCAATACTCCGACACGGCAATGCCATCGGCGGCGATGTCGATGTGCCGTTCGAAGGTGCGCGCGCCCTTGGCGTAGGCGATGAGGATCGAACTGGCCCAGTCGCGATGCTCGTGGGTGGAAAAGCCGATGATGTTGTCGGGGTAGCGCTGTCGCAGATAGTCGATCTGGTTGAGTTCCAGCTCGTGGTCTTCCGACGGATAGAGCGAAACGCAGTGGTTGATTGCCAGCGGGATGTTGCGATTGGCGAAAAACCTGACCAGGTCGTCCACGTCCTTGGGGGAGGAACCCCCGGTGGATACGATCACCGGCTTCTTGGTGGCAGCGACCTTCTCGATCAGGATCCAGTCGTTCAGGTCGGAGCTCGCCAGCTTGATGATGTCAACGCCGAGTTCGTCGCAGAGCGCGACGGATTTCTCGTCGAAGGGTGTCGCCATGGGTATGCAGCCGGCCTTGCGTATGGCGCGCACCAGACTGGCGTAGTCGCTCTTTTCGAGGCGGGTGTCGAGCGTCTTCTTGATGTAGCGAATGTCGTCCCGGTCGCGAAAGTCCTTGTGGATGAACGCATCCACGTCACGCAACTGGATTTTGATCGCGGCCCGGACATTATTGAAGCGAACGATGCGGGAGAAATCCGTGACGATGCGCAAGCCGCGCTCGACCCGCCCCCAGTGATTGTTGGCGAGTTCGAGAACGAAGAGGTCTTCGAATATCTGGTTCGTGCTCATTTCGCGGAATCTATCATGTTCGCCGCCAGTTCTGCCCTGTCGAGGAAGGGAAACATGTCCTCCAGGGGTGGCGTCACAATGCTGCCGTCGTCGAGTTTGCGCGAACTCATGCGCGGCTCGAAGCCCTGTGTTTCATCGAGAACGACATCGCACAGGTAAGGACCTTCGCTGGCCAGTATCTCGGCAAGCTGTTGCGAAAAGTCGGCGCTGGCGAGACGGCGAGCGGGGATGCCGAAGGCGGTGGCGACCGCGACAAAGTCGGGGAATGTGACGCCGCTGTCCGGGCCTTCCCCCGCAAGGCGACCGAAGAAATTCTTCTGCGAGGTGCGAATCGACAGGTAGCCGGAGTTGTTGAGCACGAAAATCTTGACGGGTATCCGATGATGGGCAATGGTCTGCAATTCCTGCAAGTTCATCATGATGCTGCCGTCGCCGGCCAGGCAGATCACTTGTCGCTGCGCTTCACGTCCGGCGACGGCACCGAACCAGGCGCCGATGGCCGCAGGCAGGTCATAACCCATCGAGGCGCTGCCCGAGTTGGAGAACATCCGCATGCCGCGCTTGATGTGCCCGGCCTGAAAGGGAACGATGGTAGCCGTGGCGTTGCCGCAGGCAACGATGTCAGTGCCGTCGAGTTGCCCGAAAAGTTGCTCGATGAAATGGTAGGGATTGATCTTGCCCTTGAATACGCGTTGATGGGCTTGCACGTCCGGGTAGCGTGCCAGGCGTTCCTTGCACCAGGCCAGCCATTCTTTGTGTGCAGGAAGAGCTTCCCAGGCTTCCAACTGCCTGCCTAGTGCGGCGAGAAACGGTTTGAGGTCGGCCGTGATCGCCATGTCGGGCCTGACGGTCGGTTTGGCGAATTCCGCTGGATCGATATCGACCTGAATCTTGAAAGCCTTCGGGGCGAAGGCCTGCCAGTTGTAGCTGATCTGTCGGATGTTGAGCCGGCTGCCGAGGATCAGCAGAAGGTCGGCGTTCTGCACGGTGAAGTTGCCGGCCCGCGTGCCGATGGTGCCTGGCCTGCCGCAGAAAAGCGGGTCGTCGGAGGGGACCAGATCGTGGGTCCATGCCGTGGTGACCGGAAGGCCGAGACGGCGGATGACCGTCTCGAATTCGGACGTTGCCTCGGCACAACGTATGCCACTGCCGGCGAGAATGACCGGGCGGCGGGCGCTGCGCAGGCGTTCCACGACCGCGGCGATGTCCGCTGTCATATCCGCAGGCGCGGTTTCGGCGGCCGGCGCATGGCGGCGCAGCTTCGCCGGGTCGATCATCGTGCTTTGCACGTCGATCGGAACATCGAGCCAAACCGGTCCGGGGCGGCCCGATGTGGCCAGATGAAGCGCCTGGTCCAGATGCCAGGCAATGTCTTCCGCACGCTCGACCACTGCGGCGTATTTGGTGATGGCGTGCACCATGCGAATGGGTTCGCTCTCCTGGTCGCCCAGTTGGCGCAGCCCCGGGACAGGGCTGGTGGCGAGGCAGGTGGCGCGTTTGACCTGGCCGGAGATCACGATCATCGGGATCGAGTCCGTCCAGGCGCCGTAAACTCCGTTCATGGCGTTGATGCCGCCGGGGCCGGTTGTGACGTTCAGTACCGGCGGTGTCGCGGCGATGCGCGCATAGGCCTCGGCAGCCATCGCCGCCGCCTGCTCATGATGGAAGAAGACTGGCGTGATGCCGGCCTGGTGGCACAGCGCGTCGTTGAGGAACATGGCGCCGCCGCCGGTGACCAAAAAGGAGTGACGCAGGCCATGTCCGGCAAGGCGCTGGGCGAGATACTGCGCGACAGTGGGCATCATGGGAATTTCTTTGTGGGACTGTTTGTTGGACAGTCAGCCGACCAATCTATCATGCACGGTATCTCTGGTAGGCGATCCACAGCGAGCGCAGCTTGCGGTAAAGGTCCGGGAATCGCGTTTGAAGCAGCGACAGGGCGGGCCCCAGTTTTCCGTGGACCAGGTAGGTCAGGCCAAGGAACCGGTTGGTTGACGCCTTGCGAAAGGAGAATTCATGACGGTCCAGCCGGCCGGCCATTTCCTCGTCGAGCAGGGTTGAAATGACGGATGGATCGGAGACAAAGCGATCCGGGAAGCAGATCCCGGTGTTCTGCCAGCCCACCACATGGAAGTTCCGGGCAAGGATCTGGCCCCAGGTCCTCAACATGGAGCGGTCGAGTGCTGAGGCGCGTGGCAGCGCCGGAGTGATGCCGTGCTTCGCCAGCCAGCGCAGTGTTGCGGCCTGTTCCGGGAAGAGCCGGATTCGGCTTTGCAGGCCGCGGGTTCCCGCCCCCGGGAGCAGGACTTCGTCGGGCCTCCAGGGTGGTCCTTCCCAATAGGACAACAGGTCTGCGGTCAGGCCGAACTGGACGGTATCGGAGACATGAAACAGCAGGGGGAAGCGCTCCGGGTTGCGGATGTACAGGTTGGACAGCGTGACGGGTCTTTGGAACAGAGAGTGCGCGCGGGGTTGCGCCAATCGAAGGAAACGCCGGTCGAGGAGGGCCAGGTCGGCGCGAAACTTCAGCGTGCAGCGCCGGTTCGCCCGTTGCAATCCCGCCATCGTCGACTGCTGGAGGCGGTTGAGATTGTAGGGGCGCTCGGGTGTTTCCCGGAAGCAACCGGGGTCCGGTGACTCGATGATCGTGGCTATTCCGCGCGCGGCGCTGCAGTCCTCGCCAAGCCAGGTGGATACGATGATCTCCGCGTTCGGCAGGTGTGCGCGGATGGACTCGAGGCAGCGGACAATGCCTTCTTCCTGGTCCGGCCACAACGGACCCTGAATCACCACGGAAATGTCGTGGTCATCGATGGCCTCTGCCGCAACGGAGGTCAAGCTAGGCAAGCCCCCGCTGCAGGAACTTCTCGAGATCCTCAGGGGTTCCGAGGCCGAACATGCCTTCTCCCTCTGGCGGAATCCTGTAAGAGCGGATGGTCGCGCCTTCCGCGATCAGCTGGTTGTAAGTGGGGGCGACATAGAATTCGCCGTTGACCCGCAAATCAGCACGAATCATCGCGTGCGCAGACCTGACGAAATCGCTGCCGCGGCGAAAATTGTAAATGCCTACTGTCGCCTCGTCGGAAACCACGCGCTTCTCGACGACCTCGACTATTGCGCTATCGGCATCCTTGCGGACGAAGGACCACTTCGGATCGCTGGCGGTAAAGGTCATGATCAGTCCGTCGCAGTCGATCTTCCCGGATTGCTCGATGTAGTCGTCCATGTCGGCGGCAATGTACTGATCGGTGTTGGCGATCATCAGCGGCTGGTCGCTGTCGATGAGATTTTCGGCAAGCAATACCGTGCAGGCTGCACCCTCGGTGACCTTGTCCACCGGGACGATCTCGCAGCCCGGGGCGGCGCGCCGGAGAATGTCCGCCATCGGCCAGTTGTCGAGATGTTCACGCAGGCTGAGGAAGATGAATCGATGAGGGCAGGCCGGGCGCAGGTTGTTCACCACGACCTCGATCATGGGGGTGCCGTGCACGGGTATCAGCGGTTTGGGTTCGACGTAACCGACCGCGGAAAAGCGGCTGCCGCGTCCCGCAATGGGAAGGACGATATTGAGCACGGCATTGAGCACAGCGAGCCTAGGCGAGCGTCTTGGCGATGGGCAGTGCGGCAAAGGCCTCGACGTCTTCCGGAGTGCCCAGGCTGTGCATCTGCTCCCGCGTTATCGGGTGGGTAGTGATTCGCTTGCCGGCGAGAATGAGCTCGTTATAGACGGGACTAACGAAGAACTCGCCTTCCCGCGAAGCATTTTTCAGGATCATTTTCTCCGCTGCTGCGAGGAAGTCGGCGCTTCTGCGGAAGTAATACAGGCCGGTCGTGGCGTGCGAGCTTATCGGACGCTTCTCGGCCACGGTCAGGACTTCGCCGTCGACCAACTTGACGTAAGACCATTTTGGATGGGTCGAGGGGAAGGTCATGATACAGCCGTCGGTGCCATCCAGCCGGGCGGTGGCGAGGAAGCGGTTGATGTCTTCCTCCAGATACTGGTCACTGTTGGCGATCAGCAGTTCGCAGTCATCGGTGAAATGCTCCATCGCCAGCAGCACGCTGCACAGTGCTCCGGCCGTCGAGTCGTGCATCACGGTAATCCTGCTGCCGGGGGCGATGAGCTGCAGCACGTCGGTCAGCGCATAACGGTGGGCGTGCTCCTGGCGGCAGATGAAAATGAATTGATGGGGCTCGGAGGGAGTGAGGTTGCCGACGACGACTTCGATCATCGAGCGGCCCTTGATTTCAACCAGCGGCTTGGGAAAGGTATGACCATGTTCGGCGAAGCGCTTTCCTTCGCCGGCCATCGGAACCACTATCTTCAGCATGATGCATCCCTCCTGGAGGTAGTGTCCATGAACTGCCGCAAACGCCAGTAGTCGACTTCTGCAAATCCGGCGACCTCGAGAACATTGGCCCCGGAAAGCCTGGCGGCTTCAATACCGTGGGGAGCGTCCTCGATAATGACCGCCTCGCGCGGCGAAATTCCCAGCCGGTCGAGCGCCGCGAGATAGATTTCCGGGTCGGGTTTGGGGCGGGAGACGTCTTCGTTGCTGATCACGAAGTCGAGGTACTGCCTAAGACCCGCCCGTTCGAGCATCAGCTCCGCGCTTTCACTGACAGCATTGGTGCAGACGGCGAGCCGATAACCCTCGCGCTTGAGGCGGCTCAGCATGTACTCCTTGTCGAAGGACGGCCAGCAATGCCGCAGGATCTCTTCGCGCGTATAGGTCTGCTTGAGCCTGCTGATCAGGCCGTGCAGGACCTTCGGCAAGCCTTTCTCGACGGACAGCATGTCGAGCTTGGTGCGCGTGGGGAGTCCGTTGTATTCGGCCAGATGCTCGTAGCGGGAAATCTGATAGCCGAACAGGACGAGGGCGCGATTCAACGCGGCGAAGTGCCATTCCGTGGCGTCGATCAACACGCCATCGAGATCAAACAGGATGGAGTTATAGAGGGGCTTATCCATGATTTAGTGTCCGGGCTTTCCGAGTTCCATCTTTGAATCCGTGGGCATTATGCCGCCAATTCCCGCTCATGCCGGCTGCAGATATGGTCTTCCATGCTGAATCCGGCAATACTATCGAAACCAATCCCTTGCAAGTCTGGCAAGTGCGATCAGGTGGCCGCGTGCAATCTCCACCCGTCGATACCTTGACCGCGGCCTGATCGAGTTCCTGCGAATGTATTCAAAGCAGTCATGATGATAATTCTGGTATTTCCGAAAGCTGAAGGCGTACTGTCTATCTGGAATGAATATGAAGTTTGAATCCAGATAGCGCTCGCTTTGAGATACCACTTCCGGTCTTCTATCCGCAAAATCGATCAGATCTACCGGCCGTCCATTCAAGTCGAGAAACGTCGCCCATAGATACTGCTCTGGCGCCAATCTGGACGTTTCATGCAGACGGAGATTGATCGGACGTGGATGGCTGTCAAACCAGGCCGCCTCTTCAATGGATTGCAGCGGGATATCCCATAGCCTTGCTACATCACGGGCAAGTCCGAAATGAACGTGGTCGGACGGGTGGTAGGCGTACGCTGCCGATGATCCGCTAAGCGGGTATCTGGAACTGAAGTTGTTGCATGCAATCCTTCTCTCGAAAACGCAATACTCCGTTTTGGGAAGATTGGCGCCGCTCTCAAAATGCCGGATGAAGTCGAGACTGGTCAATACGATGTCTGACCTGATCTTCAGGGCGTACTTTCGGGTCGCCTTCATGAGGCCCGCACGAGTACTGACGATCTGCCTGTTCAGGTTGTTGGGAGTAAACCCGTTTTTCACCCCCTGAGGTCCGGGGTCCGGACTCAGTATGAGTTCGTCCACACTGTCGACAAATCGCGTATTTTCGCCTTCCCAAGTGGAGAGAATGACCTGTGAATCGGGAAGCAGCGCTCTGATGGCTCTGATAGCCGTAATCGTTTTCGGCAGCGGAAAGAGGTCATCGCCCTCGTACACCATCGGGCCCTGCATCACCACCGAAATGTCTGCGCTTTCTATCATGAATCAGATTCTTATCACGCCAAGCAACGTTGGTACAACGACTTGGGTCAGTTTTGACGGTATTCCTCGAAGAGCAACATAGAACAATGCAGCCTTGACGCTGATCGAATACAGTCGCTCTGGCGTTTCGATTCGTCCAAGCATGTTCAGCATGGCTCGGCGAAGTCTCGGGTATTCGTCCGGGTTGTTCAGCAAGATGCTCCTGTACTCGGCGAAAGCGATCTTCAGCAGTTTGAAGAAAACTGTCTCGTGAACGTTGCTGGTGTTGCCGAACCTTGACCTGATTGTCGCGGAGATGGCCGTGTCCAGCGAGAGATACTTCAGAGAGCGATTGGCGTGCCACCAGTTGGCGGTGCTTTGTCCCGGCCTGTTCAGCCGGTAATGGTAGAGGACATCCGGGATGACCTTCCTGTTTTCAAGGCTCATGGTCAGGGCATAGCCGGGAATCTCTTCGTAATACGGCAGCGGGGGGTAATTCGTGTAAGCCTCCAGATACTTCGATTTGATATCCGAGTTGTAGAAGTAGAGCTGCATCATGTGGTTGATGGAGCCCCATTCGAAATTTGTCAATTGGATCCCGCCGGCTATCTTCTCCCTAATTTCCACAGGATATACATTGGGTGCAGCGGTACGGGTGGCGTGGTCGACAAAATCGATCCCGAAAACCACGCAGTCACTGGTCTGCGCGTGATGGAGGCATGTAGACACGAGTTCGGAAGATATCCAGTCATCGCCATCGCAAAGAAAGAAGAACCCACCGCTCGTATTCCGGATTCCATCGAGCTTGGCGTACAGGGCTCCCTCGTTTCTGGCTTTCCGGATCAATCTGATTCGGCTGTCCTTCTCCGCGAAGGACTGGATGACGGCGGCAGACTCGTCGGTCGAGCAGTCATCGACCACTACTATTTCCAGATTGGAATATGTTTGCGCCTGAATGGACCGGATGCATTCGCCCAGGTAGTCGGCGACGTTGAAGGACGTAACGACTACCGAAACCAGGGGCTGGTGAATTGGGGAATCTTTCATCGCTCAATGCTTATGCGGGTTGGCGGTGTCGGGGGTGAATGGAATATCAGGGAGAAGCTTGCTCGATGAAACACCCGGAGAGGCGTCCACGCCTATGGAATGGCTCGTCACGGCGGTTCCATCAGCCGGAGCGCGCCTCCAGCACCATGGTTTCAAAAGCATTCATTGCTTGGTTGTTGACATTGATGCCGTGCTGCTCCACGAGCCGGAGGTTGGGATCGTCAGACTCTCCAACGGCCATCCGCCGTATATCCACAAAATTCGCCTTGCTCAGCGCGTCGCGCAGACAAGCCTCATCGAAAAGAAACTGGTGCCCGTAGTTTCGAAACTGATTGTTGATCACAAAAATCGCCTGTTCCGGCGTATCGGGCGGCAAAATGCATTTCGTCACCCAGGCAATGTAGGCGCTTTGCACCTCGTTCGGTGCACTGGTCTTCAGACTGAGAAACCGGTCCAGGTCTGGAGTTGCAATGCGGATGCGTGCTCCCGGCTTCATGATGCGAAAGCACTCCCTCAGCATGGCGCATGCCGCTGGATACGGGATGTGCTCGATCATGTGCTCGCTGAACACGTAGTCGAAGCTTGCATCAGGAAGCGGGAAGCGTTTGGTCGCGTCAAGATACGCCGTTTCGGATCGCAGCGTGGCATCGATGTCGGTGACCAGCCAGCCGGCACATTTCGTCGGGCCGGCACCGATTTGCAGTTTGTGAGGACCGGGCTGGCGCAGGTAGCGGGCAAATGCCAAGCGCGCCTTCAGCCGCAAGAGCTGGGTGTAGAAGCGGCCGAGTTCCTGCTCAAGGCCGTTGTAGAGATGGGACCTGCACAAAAAGTTTCGAAGTTTCATGAGTGTTTGATCGGGCGCTTTGAGCCGATCTGTTCAAGCGGAGTATTTGTCGGACGAAACGCTTGGGGACTTCACTACGACTGTTATGGCATCCTCGATTACGCTGAAGCTGGCGGCTTCCCCCGGCTCAAGGCATGCGATGTCGCCGGGGCCGAATATTCGTTCGTTGAGCATGACACGCCCCGTCACGACCAGGGTCAACTCCGTGGCGATCCGGTGCACATGCCGTGGTTCGGTATCTCCGGCGCGGTAGTGCTTGACGGCGACCTCGCAGTGCTCCAGGGAGAGGCACGTCGGTTCGAATTGGCCGACGAACCAGCCGCCGCGCATATCCTTAAGGTGTCTGACTTCCATTGTTTCTTCCAGTAGAAATACCGCGCCCGTCAATTGACTCCAGTTCCCTTGCCAGCAGCAACGGCCAGTCGGTGCAAATCCCTGTCACGCCCCACAGCGCAAAGTCGTGCCACCGCTCGATGGCCTGTTCGAGCTTCATGCCATGAAGCTCCGGAGACACGGCATAAACCTTCCTGTCTGCCTGGATCAGCTCCGCGACGGTGTCACGTGTCGCCCAGGGACCGTCGAACTCGTCCAGCCATATCGTGTCAGCCGCCCGGTTGCCGATGGCGCGGGAAGGCGGTTCATTTCGGTCGCTGACTCTGGCGGCGATTGTGATGGCGTGGTCCAGGCTGCGGAATCTGGCCGCCATCTCGCCGGGCACGGGCTCGACAAGTTCCATG
>Ga0154020_10004313_pt1 | contig 16975 bp, 18 predicted proteins | sample Klosneuvirus_201_FD_109709 | JGI IMG/M metagenome (GOLD analysis project Ga0154020, IMG submission 109709) | Active sludge microbial communities from wastewater, Klosterneuburg, Austria - Klosneuvirus_20160825_MG | ecosystem: Engineered > WWTP > Aerobic digester > Activated sludge | place...
CTAGCCGCCAAAGATCAGGCCGCGGAAGTACGAGCCGACCGCCGCGGGCAGGAGCGGCAGCGCCTGGATGTGCGACCACACCGTCGGGGTTCCGTTCGGATCACCGTTGCGAACGGCGAGATCGTGCGCGAGGCACTCCGGCGTCCGGACATCACCGAGAAACGCCATGTCATCGCCGGGGCCGCAGCGGCCGAGGTTGTCGGTCGTCGCATCGCCACCGACCACGGACGCGAGCTCCGTCAGGTCGATAACGATCATCGACGCGCCTGCAGGTACGAGCCGACCGCGGCCGGCAACAGCGGCAGCGCCTTGAGATGCGACATGACCTTCGAGTCGCCGTTCGCCTGCGAGCCGCGAACGGCCGCATCGTGAGCGGCGCACGCGGGCGTGTAGACGTTGCCGAGGAAGCCCATGCCGGTGCCGGGTCCGCAGCGTCCGAAGTCCGCTGGCGTTCCGCTGGTCGTGGCGCCCCCCACCACCAGGTCGAGCGCGGACGGTTCGATTGACATCATCGTGTTGTCCCCCACGCTCTCTTCAATCAAGAGCAGTGCCAGCGTGCGTGCATCGCGCGATCACGCGCTTATCGCGTGGACACTCGCGTGGCCGTCTCCCGCGGGATGCACGATCGTCTACTCGGGAACGCGGACCGGCTCTTCTTTGCTGATCGTCGTCGCGCGTTCGAGGACGACTTCGAGCCACGATCGCGCGGCCGCCCCGAGCTCGAGGAACTCCACGCCGAGGCCGACGGGCTCGATCTCGGTGGGCGATTCGACGACACGTCGCACCGAGCCCGCGATCGCGAGCGGCGGGCCACCGTCGACGAGCAGCGTGAGCTGGCAGCGCGTGCCGATCGGATCGAGGACCTGCGTACACACGAACACGCCGCTCGTGGACAGGTTCTGCGTCGTCGCTTCGAGCTCGAGCTCGCGACTCACGTAGAGCACGGTCAGCTCGATGTAGCGACGATCGCCGGCGCGGCGCTCCTCCGGCATCACGAGCGCGCCGTTGGCGAACAACGGATTCGCTTTCACGTCGGTGCGCTGCTTCGGCCGAAACTCGTCCCACGTGTGGCCGCACTTCGCGCACACGGCATCCGACGGGCTGACCGGCGCAGCGCACTCGGGGCAGCGCTGGAAGCGAAACGATGGCGGCGTGGTGATCGGCAGCTTCGACGTCGCCGCGCGGCGCGAGACCGCTGGACCATCCTCGTCGAGGACGAGTGTGGATGGAATCGGATGCGCGTGATCGGCGGTCCGGATCGTCAGCTCGCGACTGCCGACGCGGATCGAATCGCCGTCGGAGACCGGGCACGGACGCTTCAACCGCTCGCCGTTGAACAGCGTGCCGTTGCTCGAGTGGAGATCCTCGACGAACACCTCGTGCGCGTGGCGAATGAAGCGCAGGTGCCGTCGCGACACGGCGGGATCGTTGAACCGCAGCATGCAACCGATATCGCGCCCGATGATCGTCTCGCCGAGCGGGAGCTCGACGAAGTCACCGAGGTACTCGATATAGAACCGGCGCACGACGGACTGTTAACGCGATCTCCGGTGATCGGGAAGCACGATCTAACGGCGTGCACAACTCGCGCAGCGTCGGGGCACCCGATGTGCTCCCCCCGGGCGTAGAATGACGGGGCCATGGCCCGCTGCGAAATGTGCGAGAGCTCCCACGCCGGGGGTATCCAGCACTGTCCGGAACACCGGTCGGGCGAGACGATCCAAGGCAAGTACGAGATCGGCGCGCTGCTCGGCTGCGGCGGAATCGCGGCGGTCTACGCCGCGCATCATCGCGTCCTCGAGCGCGACATCGCCTTGAAGGTCCTGCACAAACGGTTCGCCGTCGACAAAGAGCTCGGCGCCCGGTTCGTCCGCGAAGCGCGCGAGACCGCCGGCATGGGACACCCCGCGTTCGTCGCCGTCCACAACGCCGGCACCACCGACGACGGCTGCGCGTTCATCGAGATGGACCGCCTCGAGGGTCGCGACCTCTACTCGATCCGCAAGGAAGAGGGGACGATCAGCCCGGGGCGCGTCGTGCAGATCGCGATCGAAGTCCTCGGCGGGCTGCAGGCGCTCCACGATCGCGGCGTCGTGCATCGCGATCTCAAGAGCGCGAACATCTATCTGGTGATCGGCCCGTCGGGCGAGGATCAGGTGAAGTTGCTCGACCTCGGCTTCGCGAAGGTCGACGACGATCTCGGCAAGCTCACCACCCGCAACCAGCTCCTCGGTACGCCGCTGTACATCTCCCCCGAGCAGGCCGCGGATCCCACCGCGGTCGACGCGCGTACGGACCTGTTCTCGCTCGGCGTGGTCATGTTCGAGATCCTGACGGGAAAGTGGCCGTACACGTTCTCGTCGAAGGGCGACCTCTTGCCGAAGGTGCTCAAGGGCGAGCTCGAGCGGCATCCGGCGAAGATCCGCCCCGAGCTCCCAGGCTGGCTCGATCTCGTCGTCGCGAAGGCGCTCGCCCAGAAGCGCGACGATCGGTTCGACTCCGCGACCGACATGCGCGAGGCGCTCGAAGGGGCCAAGCGCGTGACAGCGAAGCCCACCAGACCCGGGTTCCTTCGCCGGATCCTCAAGCGGTAACGCGTACCTGCGACCGTCAGGAACGGTCACGTGTGTCTGGATCGCGATGGTGTATAAGCGGCGCCTATGCGCTTTGCGTTGGCTTTGTTACTGGTGGTGGCTCCCGTCGGTCTCGGTTGTGGACCCACGGAACGCGGTGGAACGGACGGCGGCAACGACATGTGCGAAGGCCTCGAGTGCCGCATCGTGAAGTGCGAGCAGCAGGGCAAGCCGCCGACGACGATCTCGGGCACCGTGTTCGCGCCGAACGGGACCCTCGCGCTGTACGGCGTGAACGTCTACATCCCGCTGTCCGATCCGGGGCCGCTCGAAGCCGGTCTGCAGTGCTCGCGCTGCACCGACACGCTGCAAGGCGGCTCGCTGGTTCACGTCGTCACCGACGACAAGGGCCAGTTCACGCTGACCAACGTACCGTCGGGTCTCAACATCCCGATCGTGATCCAGGTCGGCAAGTGGCGCCGTCAGGTCACGGTGCCGAACGTCGCCGACTGCATGGACAACCCGATGCCGGCCGCCGATACGTCGCTGCCGCGCACGAAGCTGCAGGGCGACATTCCGAAGATGGCGATGGTGTCGGGGCTGTGCGACGAGCTGGAGTGCTTGATGCGCAAGATCGGCGTCGCGGACTCCGAGTTCACCAGCGACAGCGGCACCGGTTCGATCCATCTCTACGCGAGCAACGGCCTCAACTCGATCGGCACGAGCCAGACGCTGTCGCCGATGACGGCGCTGTGGGGCGACATGAACAAGCTCAAACAGTACGACGCGGTGTTCATGTCGTGCGAGTGCGGCCAGAACGCGACCGAGAAGACGCAGCCGATGATGGACAACATCAAGGCGTACGCGGACCTCGGTGGTCGCGTATTCGGCTCGCACTATCACAACATCTGGATCGATGGAAAAACCGGCGGCGGCACCGGGATCCCGACGCCCTCGCCGGAGTGGACGCGGATCGCGTCGTGTCCGATGGAGACGTTCGATGCACCGGCGACGGCGGTGATCGATCAGATGTCGAACCCGAAGGGCGCCGCGTTCGCGCAGTGGATGCTCAACGTGATGGGCTCCACGACGCTCGGCGTGGTCAGCGTCGTCGAGCCGCGCCAGATGTGCGCGACCGTCGACAAGACGCTCGCCGAGCAGTGGCTCTACGCGAGCGGCACGAACAAGCCGCAGACGATCCAGTTCACCACCCCGATCGAGACGCCCAGAGATCAGCGCTGCGGCAAGGTCGTGTTCACGGACATGCACGTCAGCGGCTCCGGCAGCTCGCCGAGCTCGCCGTTCCCGAACAGCTGCGAGACCGGACCGATGACCCCGCAGGAGAAGGCGCTCGCCTTCATGGTGTTCGACATCGCGTCCTGCGTCGGCCAGATCTTCTGAGGCGGCAGTTGCGTAGATACGTCCGACCTCTCAGACTCGACGCGTGATCGGGGAGGTCATCGGCAACTACCGCATCGAGGCCGTCCTCGGACAGGGCGGTATGGGTGTGGTCTATCGCGCCGAGCACGTCACGCTCGGCCGGGCGGTCGCCGTGAAGATGCTGCAGCCCGGCATCTCGAGCGATCCCGGAATGGTGCAGCGCTTCTTCAACGAAGCGCGCGCGTCGTCGACGATCGATCACCCGGGCATCGTCGAGATCTTCGATTTCGGCACGCACACCGATGGCCGGGCGTTCATCGCGATGGCGCTCCTGCAGGGCGAGAGTCTCGAGGGGCGGCTCCGTCGCGCGGGACCGCTCTCGCCGATGCTCGGTGCGTCGCTTCTCGCGCAAGCGGCGAGTGCGCTCGCGGCGGCGCACGCGCGCGGCATCGTTCATCGCGATCTCAAGCCGGACAACTTGTTCCTCGTTCCGAACGAGATGATGCCCGACGGCCTGCAGATCAAGGTCCTCGACTTCGGCATCGCGAAGCTCGCGAACGATCAATCGTCGTTCAAGACGCAGACCGGCGCGCTGATGGGAACGCCCGCGTACATGAGCCCCGAGCAGTGCATGGGCGCGTCGGATCTGGATCACCGCACGGACATCTACTCGCTCGGCTGCATCCTGTTCCACGTCCTGACGGGACGCCCGCCGTTCAAGTCGGACGCGGGCACCGGCATGTTGATCGCTGCGCACCTCCGCGACGAAGCGCCGGATGTTCGCTCGCTCGATCCGGCCATCCCCGAGTCGCTCGCGGTGATCGTGCGGCGCTGCCTCGAGAAGGACAAAGCTGCGCGGTTCCAGACGGCGCTCGAGCTGCGGCAAGCGCTCGTCGAGGCGGGCGCTCACTCGCCGACCCAGCCCGGTCAATCGGTGCCGCGAACGCACACGTCACCACCGAGTCAGCGGTTCACGGGTGCGGAGGCGTACGGGCAGACCGTCGCGCCCGCCACCGACGGTGGAATGGTCACCACGAACCGCAGCGCGGCTGCCCAGATCTCGGGGATCGCGCCGGTCGTGGCGACGCCGCCGAAGGCGAAGTCCGCGACGCCGGCGATCATCGGTGTCGTCGTCGCCCTCGCGGCGGTCATCGGCGGCGGGATGTTCTTCGCGATGCGTAGGACTGGCACCGCGCCAGCGACGCAACCGCCGCAAGCATCCGCGCCGGTCGCCGCCCCGGCGATCGACGCGAGCGTGCAGGTCGCGGCGAGCACCATCGACGCGGGCACGGAGCTCGCGGCATCGCCTCCGGGCGATTGTCCCGAGGGACAAGAGCGCACCGCCGACACGGCGGGCAACTGCTGTTGGCGCGATCAAGCGTGGTCGACCGCGAAGGCTCGCTGCATCGGCGTGCCGCGCTGCCCGAACGGAACCGAGAAGAAGGGCGAGACCTGCACCGCGGTCGCGCGACTCCAGGCGAAGCAAGAGATCGCGACGCCGGGGACGCCGGTGCAAGCCGTGTCGACGTTCACGCTCGTCGACACGACCGTCGCGCCGAACCAAGATCTCGAGATCAAGTTCCCCGCGCGCGTGTCATCTCCCGCCGGCGATCAGTCGTGGGTCTCGATCTCCGACGCGAACAGCGCCGACTCGACGTACATCACGTGGGCATTCGTCGGCGACAAGGCGAGCACCGCATCGCTGCGCGTGCCGGCGAAGCCCGGAACGTACGAAGCCCGGCTCTACACGCACTACCCGAAGCAGTCGTACAACCTGGTGCACCGCTCGACGTTCACCGTCGTCGCGCTCGCGGAAGCGCCGGTCACCACGCCCACCCTCGAGCGGTTCTCGCTCGCGAGCTCGTCGGTCGCGCCGGGCGCGTCGATCAAGATCAACTTTCCCGGCGCGATGGTCGCGCAGCAGGGCGAGAAGTACTGGGTCACCGTCGTGCAGGCCGCTGCCGCGGACACCGTCTACGACACCTGGGAGTACGTCGCTCCCCATGCGCGCCGCGCGACGCTCGAGGCGCCGGCGACGCCGGGCCGCTACGAAGTGCGGCTCCACGCGAACTATCCGAAGAAGGCGACGAACGTCGTGTTTCGCGCGCCGCTCACCGTGAACTGACTACTTCGTGACGTTCAGCTGCCACTGCTCGGATACGCGCCACGCGCGGAGCGTGCGGCCACCCTTCGCGAACGTGTACGTCTTGCCCTTGTCGTCGCTCTCGGTCTTCTTCGGTTCGCCATACTTCGCGACGAGCAGCGCGTAGAGATCGTCGCCGCCTTTCTCGTAGTGCGTGTGATGCACGACGATGCGATATCCGTCGCTCTTCGTCTCGTGCGCCATCCAGTTCAGATCGACCTCGGTCTGGAAGAAGCTCCACTCGTTCGGCGGATACACGAGCTCGTGCATCGTGCCCATGTGATGGATCGTCTTCTCGTTCTCCTTGCTGATCTGCTCGACGGTGCCGCCGACCATGCTCGGGGTCTCGATCGCGAAGCCGGGCTTGCTCGCGTCGCCGATGATGTCGGCGATCGGCATGTACGGTCCGACGCGAAGGTTGATGTAGTCCTTCCCGACGCTCGCGATCGCGCGCATCTTCGCCGCGGGGTCGAAGTAGAAGCGCTCGGTGTTGTCGCCGTCCTTGATCTCCGTGGCGGCGCCGAACTTGTCGTCGAACTGCTTCACGATCTGCGCGGCGAGCTCGGGCGATCCGCCCGTCGGAAACGACATGCCGATCGCGAACACGCGGGCATCGCGGCCCATGTGAATCGTGTCGGCCGACGGCGAGTACTCCTCGATGGTGCGGGACCACGCCGGGCAGAACCGGAGCTGCAACAGACTGTTCTCGAGCTGGTACAGCGAGTCCTTCGTATTCTCCGCGTATTGCTTCTTGATGGTCTCCGACTGGCGTTCCCAGTCGCACAGCTTCGCGCCCCACGCGGTATGCAGCTCGTCGAGGGTCGCGCCGAACAGCGGCTTGTCCTTCGCGAACGCGAGCTCGAAGCCCTTGCCGCCGAGGAGCGCGCCGATGGCCTCGTACTTCGAGAACGAGACGTTCTCGCCATCACCACGCGTCGGGATCCACGCGCGCAGCCCGGCCTCGGGGTTGAACCAGAACAGCTCACCTTTCGCGAGCTTGATCGGTGCCCCCCACTGCTTCGTCAGGATCGGCTCGAGCTTCGTCCCGCGCGTGGTCACCGTGATCTGCTCGAGGTTGTCGGCGCGCGAGAACCGGAGGTCGTACGAGACGTCCGCGTGCGTCTTCGAGCTCATGTAGCCCGTGTCGGAGCCGATCGCCTTGGTCACGTCGGCCTTCTTGGTGTCGAACGTTGCCTTCGCGACTTCGGGGGGCAGGGTCACCGACGTCCCCGTGAACAACGACGTCACGTCCTTGTTCGTCGGCCGATCGGACTTCCCTCGGGAGGGCTTGTCTCCACCATCGCCGTCCTTGGACTTGCCGCAGCCGACCACGAGGATCATCGTGAGGAACAGTGTGCGCAGGTGCATGCCGCGCTGTAACGTGGCGGCTCGTCCTGGTCAATGCAGCACGACCCCGACATCACCGCGTATCTGTTCGAGAACGCGCGCGACATCATCCTGGTGATCGATGCCGACGACGGTCGGATCATCGACGTCAACGCCGCGGCCGAGTCCGCATACGGCTACAGCCGCGACGAGCTGCTGGCTCTCACGATCTTCGATCTCCGCCCCGACACCGCCGCCGTCAAGCAGCAGATGCAGGTCGCCGACGCGAAGGGCATGCTGTTCGACACCATCCATCGGCGGCGCGATGGCTCGACGTTTCCCGTCGAGGTCTCGTCGCGCGGCGACATCATGTCGGGCCGGCGCTGTCTGTTCTCGATCATCCGCGACATCTCCGAGAGAAAGCGGTTCGAGTCCGAGCGCGAAGACCTTCTCGCGACGACGCAACACGCGCTCTCGCTCCGCGACGACTTCCTCATGATCGCCTCGCACGAGCTCCGCGCACCACTGACCAACGTCAGCCTCCAGCTGCAAAACCTCCAGCGCCTCCTCTAGCGCGGCGCGACCCGCGCCCACCTGCGCGTGCTGGCCGACGCAGCCGTTCGCGAATCCGGTCGGCTGACCTCGCTCATCGATACGCTCCTCGACGCGCAAGCCGCGAAGGGCTTCATCAAGCTCGATCTCGCGGATCTCGATCTCGCCGAGCTGGTCACCGAAGTCGCCGAACGCATGCGCTCGCGCGCCGAAGCTGCTGGCTCGGAGATCGTCATCGACGTGTGCTCGATCCGCGGGCGCTGGGATCGCCTGCGCATCGATCAGGTGCTCACGAACCTCTTGGCCAACGCGTTCAAGTTCGGGCGCGGCCGTCCGGTGCGTGTCGTCGCCGAGCGTGAACCCGGCAGCGCGCTCCTCGAGGTCCACGATCAGGGCATCGGCGTGAGCGACGAGGACATCCACCGCATCTTCGGCAAGTTCGAGCGCGCGGTGCCGTCACACTACGGCGGGCTCGGGCTGGGCTTGTTCATCGCGCGACAGATCGTCGAAGCGCACAACGGGCGCGTCGAGGTGACGAGTACGCCGGGGGTGGGCTCGACGTTTCGCGTGATGCTGCCGCTCGCGTAGCGGCCGCGTACGTAATACTACGTACGATTCGATTGCGGCCGTTCTTGCGCGCCCCGCAGGCGTTGCGCGATTTCGGGGCCTCGCTCTCGACGCCTACAAGTTGCCGCCCGCGACGCCCGGGCACGGGGCGTGCACTTCCGCTCGGCGATGAAAGCCGGCAGCAAAGCGCCGATTCTTGTCGTCGATATCGACAGGGAGCGCCACATTCGGGCGGTGCTGGACGCGGTCGGGGGCAACAAGACGCGAGCTGCACAGCTCCTCGGGATCGACCGGGCGGAACTGTCGCGCTGGCTCGACACGGTCACGGATGGGAGCACCGATGCTAGCTGACTGTTCGCCGGACTCCCGCGGCGGCGTCGACGCGGTCGAGTATCGATCGGTGGACGAGCGCGAACATCCGCAGGCGGTGAACGACTGGTTCGATCGATTCGCGCGCGGGCGTTCCATCGACGCGCTGGTGCAATCGTTCGAGCGCGCGTTCACCGCGGTGTGGGAACGCTCGTTTGTCACCCTCGGCGGCGTGACGCTCATCGCGATCACCGAGCGCGTGCTCCACCGAGCAACGCAGCAGTTTCCCGTGCTCGCGACGGTCCAGATCACGGAATCCGGGCTGCGGTGCCAGAGTCTGTGCGCGCCGGGGCTATCGCTCGCCAGCGTGATCGACGCACTCCGGTTCGTGCTCGTCGAGTTCTTGTCCGTGCTGGGCAATCTCACCGCCGGGATCCTCACACCAGCACTCGAGTCGAAGCTCTCGAGCGATCGCGCCGTCGAAGATGGATCGCGATGACGCGCGCGCTGATGGTCCCCGAGCGGGGTAGAAGCACGACCTCGCCGCCCATCCCGCTCGACTACGACCGGCTCGAACCGCTGTACGAGATCCAGTCGGTGCTCGCGCAGCGCATCGACGTGGAGCAGGCATGTGAAGCGTTTCTCCCGATCGTGACGCGAATCCTGCCCGTGCGGACCGTGGTCCTCCTGGACGTGACACGAGAGATCTATCGAGCGCTCCAGTGGGCCGCCCCCGGCATCCCCCGAGACGAGCTCGAGGCCGCGCGCGTGCATGCGCGGAAGACGCTGCGATATCTCGCGCGCGACGACATCGGTTCGGCCGACGTGGTCAGCCGGTCCGCCACGCTCGTCGGCGGGGTGGTCGAGAAGACGGTGCCCCGACACTTCATCACGCTGCCGCTCGTTCTCCACGGCCAGGTGTTCGGCGTGTTCCAGCTCGAAGGAGCGCGCATGCTTCGCGAGCGTGACTTGCTGTTCATCAACGTGGTGGTCAACCAACTCGCCATCGCGATCGACCGGCATCACGTCCAGCTCGTGCTCGAGACCACTCGCTTCGAAGCCGAACGCGCGAACCGTCGACTGCGCGATCTCCAGGCCATCTCTGAGGCGGTGCTCGAGGGCACGACGCTCGACGAGTCTCTCGCGGCCGTGCTTCCCGCGATGCGCTCGATGTTCGGCGCCGACGTCGCCGCCGTCCTGCTCGCCAGCGCGGATGGCAAGACGCTGCGACGGCGCTCGAGCGTCGGGCTTCCGCTGGGAGTGGATGTCGAGATCGCGGTCGGCACCGGCGCCAGCGGGCGGATCGCCGCCGGCACTGGCGCGATGACCTTCGAAGATCTCCACGCCGTGGATGGTGTGAGCTCGAGCCTCCTCGCGAACGGCGTCCGCTCGTTGCTCGGCGCGCCGATGCACGCGCGAAATCGGATGACGGGCGTTGTCTACGTCGCGTCCCGTGTGGCGCGAGACTTCGCTCCCGACGAGCTCCAACTCCTCGAGCTCGTCGCCGATCGGATCAGTACGGTGAGCGACAACGCCGCACTGTACGAGAAGGCGCTGTTCGCGATCCGGAGCCGCGACGCGATGATGAGCGTCGTCTCCCACGATCTGCGAAACCCGCTCAACGCGATCCAGATGTGCGCCGAGCTGCTCGTGACCGGCGATCCGGACCTCGTCCGGCCCACCGCGATCATCAATCGCTCCGTCGACGTGATGGTGCGTCTGATCGACGACCTGCGCGATGTGGGCAGCATCGAGGAAGGCCATCTCTCGATCCAGACCCGACGGGAAGCGTCCGCGGGCCTCGTCCGCGATGCGGTCGAGGGCGTGATGAGCGCCGCCACTCGAAAGTCGCTTGGCCTTGTCGTCCACATGCCATCGCACGACTACGTCCTCGACTGCGATCGCGTTCGCATCATCCAGGTCCTGACGAACCTGTTGTCGAACGCGATCAAGTTCACTCCCACGGGCGGCACGATCACGGTGTCGATGACGAGCGTCGATCCGGGACATGTTCGATTCTCGATCACGGACACGGGCGCCGGAATCGCGGACGCCGACCTCCCGCACGTGTTCGACCGCTACTGGCAGGCGGCCGCGACCGCTCACCTCGGTACCGGGATGGGTCTCGCGATCGCGAAGGGCATCGTCGAAGCGCACGGTGGAACGATCTCGGTGGAGAGCAGCGTCGGTCGCGGGACGTCGTTCTCGTTCACGCTCCGCTGCGTGTAGGGAACACAGCGCAGTCCCAGCCACGCGAGAATTCTTCGCGCGTGATTCTCAGTGCGTCGGCATCGTCGGCTCGATCGCCTTGAACCGCCAGTACCGCTGCTGCTGCGCGTAGTGCTCGGCGAGCCGGAACATCATCTCGGGCTTGTCCAAATCGTCGTCGGGAGTCTCGGCGATCAGCTTCTCGAGGAGCCTCTCCTGGTCGATGCGATACGTCTGCGTCACGTCTTGCACGTGCATCACGTCGGTCGCCGTGAGCGGCTTCACAGGATCCGTCGCTGGTGCGGCGGGTTTCACCCGAGGGGAGAGCTTCACCTCGTACTTAGCGACCAGGCCAGCGGTGGATCGCACGTAGTCCGGCAGCGCGACCGGCCGCGTAGTCTTCGGCGAGCGCGCGCGGATCGCGCGTCGTGCGACCCGTGCGCAAGTGCCGCGACGGGACCACCTCGAGGATCGTGCAGTCCGCCGGTGGCCGGCGCAGGAACGCGACGGACTGCGCGTAGCGATCGCGATAGACACGGAATGCGCGCGCGAGGCCCGGCTGGGCGCGCAGCGCGAGCGAGGCGAGCACCGACTCCACGCGCGATGGGCCACCGAACCGCTCGGGCCGCGAGCGAATGACGAGGATGGTGCGCGCGCCGCGACGGTAGGCCTCCTCGACGGGGATGGGGGCGCTCACGCCGCCATCGACGAAGCGCTTGCCATCGATCTCGACGGTCTTGCGAAACAGCACGGGGACCGCCGAGGACGCGCGCAGCACCTCGATGAGCGAGTCGGCGGTGGGCTCGAAGTAGATCGGGTCGCCGGTCTCGACCGAGGTGGCAGCGACGACGAGCTTCGTCGGGTGCGCGGCAGCGGCCGGCGCGTCGAGCGGATCTTCGCGAGCGAACGCGTCCCAGAGGTAGTCGATGTCGATCCAGTGGCCGCCGCGAAAGAAGCGACGGGGATCGACGAACTCCGTGCGCGACATCTGGGTCGTGTAGCAGCGGCGATTTCTTCCGTGTTGCCCCGCGAGGTGGGAGGCAAGGTTGCACGCGCCCGCCGACGCGCCGATCGCGAGCTCGAACGGATGGAAGTCTCTCTCGAGGAAGACATCGAGGACGCCGGCCGCGTAGATGCCCCGCATCGCGCCGCCTTCGACGACGATCGCGGTCACGCGACTGCCATCTCGGCGAAAGTACACGTGCCGCCGGGACGCTCTCGCGGGGTCATTGGCGGAGCATAGTGCGTCAGGGAACCGGAGCGTCACTACCGTATGTCGAAGCTTCGCCGAGTAACCGTGTGCAGCGACGAGGCTCTAAGTGGGGTGCGGCGTATCGCCTTCTCCGTGTGTTGCTCGTGGGTCGTCACCCTCGGGGCTGTCCATGCACAGCCCGCCGAGATGGACGAGCAGGCCGAGCGTGATCGTGCGTCGTTGCGCGGGAGCGTCATCGATTCACGCACGGGCTCGCCCGTCGGTGGGGCGGTTGTCGCCACGGGGAGCCTGGAGACGACCACCGAAGACGATGGACGCTTCGAGCTCGAGCTCGGCCGCGTCGACGGGTGGATCGACCTGGTGGTCGTTGCTGATGGCTATGAACCGCTCGTCGAGCGAGTGCGTGGTGGCAGACCTCTCCGAATGATGTTGACCCCGAACGGGGAGCTCGGCGGTTCGGAGCTGATCATGATCGAAGAGAAGCGGAAGCTCGATGGTCAAGCCGTCAGCTACGACGTCGGTCGTGATGTCGTCCGCACGCTCCCCGGATCGGGCAACGATGCGCTGAAGAGCCTGCAGAGCCTTCCCGGTGCGGCGCGCGTCCCCTTCGGGCTCGGCGGCCTCGTGCTCCGCGGGTTTGCGCCCCGGGATACCAACGTGTTCCTCGACGGAATCGAGGTGCCCATCCTGTATCACTTCGGGGGGCTCGCTTCGTTCTTCCCGAGCAGCATGATCGAGTCGATGGAGCTGGTGTCGAGTGGTTATGGTGCGCGCTACGGACGCGGTCAGGGCGGACTCGTCGACATCCGCTCGCGCTCGGGGCGCACCGATCGGTGGGCTGTGGGGAGCGAGGTGAGCCTTTTGGACGCGAGCGTTCGCGCGGAGGGCCCGGTTCGCGGGGGGAATGTCTCGCTCGGCATCCGTCGCAGCTTCGTCGACGCCGTGCTCGCCGCCGTGCCGACGGGGGACCTCACACTGGCGCCGCGCTACCTCGACACGCAACTGCGTTGGCAATCGCGTTCGGGCAAGCTCACCGCTCTCCTGTTCGGCGCCGACGACGGCATCGGCCTCGGCACGTCGAGCGATCGGCTCGACGCACGACAGTCGTTCGTGCGCGCGGGCCTCCGCTACGTCGAGCGACGTGGGGATCTCGAGCTCTCGGTCGTGCCGTGGATCGGCTTCGATCGCAACGCGATCGTCGCGAACGAAAACCGAGTGATTCGCAGCAACGTCACCGCTGCGACCCGCGCGACCGTCCAACGCAACGTGGAGCACGGCTTCGTCGCCGCGGGGCTGGACGTGCAGGGAAACCGCTACGGCTACACGCTCGACACCGACGCCCCTGCGCTCCCGGCGGGGATGATGCCCCTCGCTCCCGGCATCGAGGGTACACGGTGGGCCGCGGATCTCGGCGTGTGGACCGAAATCCTGCATCGCTTCGCTGGTGACAAGCTCGCGATCCAGCCCGGTCTGCGCGGCGAGCGCTTCGGTCTTACTCGCGAGTGGGTGCTCGATCCACGGATCACCCTTCGTCAGCAGGCCACCGGGAGCGTCGCCTTCACGCAGTCGATCGGTCGCTACCACCAGCCCGCGCTCGCGACCTCGGTGGACTACCAGCTCCCCGGCCAGCCGTTCCGCGCTGCGCACGCGTGGCAAGCGAGCGCCGGCGTCAGCATCGTGTCGAACACGCTCGGCGGTGACGTCACGGCGAACGCATTCGGCGCGACTCTCCACGACCTTCCCGTCGATGTCGTGTCCGGCGCGACCCCGGCTGCGGCGCCCGGCAGCGCAGCGGCCGGTGGTGTAGCGGCGGCGAGTCGCCAGTTCACGGAGGAGCAGTTCGGAAGCTACAGCTATCAGGCCAGCCGAGGCCGAGGCCGCACGTATGGTGTCGAGACGATGATCCGGCGCCGTGTGGGGCAGATCCAGGGCTGGCTCGCCTACACGTTCTCGCGCTCGTATCGCCAGGGTGATCCGTGGGCACTCGAGCGATATGCGCCATACGTGCTCGATCAACCTCACATCCTCACGGCGCTCGCGACGGCACCGATCGGCGCACGCTGGAGGATCGGCGCGCGTGTTCGCTACGCGACCGGCAACCCGATCACGCCAACGGTCGGGTCGTACATCGACACGGGCCAGCAAGCATACGTGCCGATTTCGGGCCGCGTGTTGTCGGAGCGTCTGCCGGCGTTCGTCCAGCTCGATGTCCGTGTCGATCGATCGTGGGAGCGCCCGTGGGGAACACTCAAGCTGTTCCTCGACGTGCAGAACGTGACGAACCGCGTGAACCCCGAAGGCGTGTCGTACAACTTCGATTACAGCACGCGGCAGTACACGCGAGGGCTGCCGATCTTTCCGTCCCTCGGCCTGGAGTACACGCCATGATGAAGCGCGCCATCGGGCTCGCGTGGCTCGTCGTGTTCGTGGCATGCGCCGACGACGAGATCGATCCGATCACGAAGATCGACGGCCCGCGCGTGCTCGCGATCACGAGCGAACCGTCGACGCTGTCGCCCGACGGTACGCTCGAGTTGACCGTGATGACGGTCGACGCCGAGGGTCCGCGGGTCGAGATCGCTGCGAGCGTGCCGAACGGTGAACGCCCGGTCGACGCGGTTCGGTTGCGGGCATGTACTCCATGGAAGTTCATCGCGGATCCGAGCCGCGACTGCTCTGGCGACGACGCGCTTCCGCTCGAACGCGACGCGAGCACCGGGCGGATCTCGCTCTCCGCGAGCGCGCTCGTGGCTGCTTTCGGATCGCCGCCGGGCGTTCCCGCGACGCCCGATCCATGGCGGACAGCGCTCGCGGCCGGCGTGGAGCTGTGGGTCCCGATCATCGGAGAGGTCGACATCGACGGGCAGACGCTCGTCGCGCGACGAGATATCGGGGTGACGGAGACGACAACCGTGCGCCGCAATCCGCGGATCGCCGAGATCCGGTTCGACGGCACGAGCGAAGCGTTGCGGAGCGGTCAGCGCTACGTGCTGACGGCGACGATCGATCGCGCGACGCTCGACGAGCCGCCGGCCGTCGAACCCACCGGTACGCTCGAGATGGTGGCCTGTAACTTCTACAGCACCGGCGGTGAGCTCGCGAAACCCGAGGTCGACGTCGAGGACCCGCAGGCGTCGCTGCCAGAGACCACGGCCAACACGTACACGGCTGGACCACCGGGAACGACGTGGATGTTCGTCGTCGCGACCGACGAGACGGGCGGGATGAGTGCGGTATCGATCCCGCTCACGATCGAGTGAGGCGCTCGCGCCGTCAGAATCACGACTCGAGATCGATCACCGTCCGCCAGCCCGATGACCAAGCTCTGGAATCCTCGAGCGCAGCGATCTCGATGTGAACCTCGCGTCCCGTCAGCACGGCGCGTAGCGTGACCTGCGCGCGGGAGATGGCGACGACCTCGAAGTGGCGCTCGTCGTGCTCGGGATCCGCAGGGACACACGCGGTCCATCGCGAGTGCAGGAGAAATCGTCGCTGGATGCGCGGCACGTGTGACCGCCTACGACAGACCGCCGGCGTTGGCCGCAGCGATGATCTGCGCGGCTGTCGCGTTGTCGCCGGGGCCACTCGAGATGTGGTGCCACAGCACCTCGCCGTCGCGCGCGACGACCAGCACGCCGCCTTGCTGGAGCGCGCTCCCTCGCGTTCGCCCTTGGCGAAATCCGCGTCGCAATGCGCCGACGGTCTTGGTCAGCGCGTCGAACGTGAGCACGGTGCGCAGGCCGGATCGCAGCTGCGCGGCGCGGTACACGTCGAGCGAAGGATCGGTGTAGAGCGAGCCGTCGTAGCCCGTGGTCTCCCGGAACCCTGCGATGAACATCGGCGCGCCGTTGCCGATGACATGCAGGGCCAGGCCCGCGGCTCGCAGGGCGGAGGTCTCGCGGTGCAACTGCACCACGTGCTCTCGACAGTGTAGTCAGCCGAAGTGGCGGACGAACACGAGCACGGCCGGTCGATCTCGCCACAGGGTGTCGACGCGCACGGGAGAGCCGCGCTCGTCGAGGACCGTCATCGCGCCGATCGCGTCCGCTCGCATGTGGGGCTTCGGTGCTCGCCGACCCGTCGGGGTTACGAGAATTCCATCGACGGATCCGTGAGCCCGAGATAGCGCAGCGTCACGAGGTCGAGCGCGTAGTTCTGATAGAGGCGCCACGGGCGTTCGGCGCCTTGGCGCGGGAGATAGTCGAGCGCGCGCGTGACGTATCCCGAGGAGAAATCGAGGATCGGCAGCTCCTCCATGTTCGCCGGTCGGCGAGGGCGGCACGACGTGTAGTGCTTCGCATCCATGTAGTTGATCAGGCGGCAGACGTATTCACTCGTGAGGTCTGCCTTGAGCGTCCACGACGCGTTCGTGTAGCCCGACGCGAACGCGAGGTTCGGAACGTCGCTGCACATCATGCCCTTGTAGACGAGCACCTTCGACGGCGTGATCGGTGCGCCGCCGACATCGAGCGACATGCCGCCGAAGATCTGGAGCACCAGGCCGGTGGCGGTGACGACGATATCGGCGTCGAGGTGCGCGCCCGAGCGGAGCGCGATGCCGGTGGGCGTGAAGGTCGCGATGTGATCGGTGACCACGCTCGCGCTGCCGTCGCGGATCGAATCGAACAGATCGTTATCGGGGACGAGGCAGAGGCGCTGATCCCAGGGGCCGTACGACGGCGTGAAGTGCGCCGGGTCGAACGC
>Ga0154020_10004318_pt1 | contig 16964 bp, 14 predicted proteins | sample Klosneuvirus_201_FD_109709 | JGI IMG/M metagenome (GOLD analysis project Ga0154020, IMG submission 109709) | Active sludge microbial communities from wastewater, Klosterneuburg, Austria - Klosneuvirus_20160825_MG | ecosystem: Engineered > WWTP > Aerobic digester > Activated sludge | place...
AACGTCAAAAGCCGCACGGCATACCGACTCGACCCCTCCGATTTTGTGACCAGCACGCCCGACCAACTGGATTTCAGCCGCATCCGTGTCATAGACGATCCCGCCAATCCGCTCAGCCAGTGGGGTTACGTAGAGTTCGATCCAAGCGCTATCCCTACCGTGGGCGAACCGGTGACTATCATCCAGCACCCGAAAGGCGAAGACAAACACATTGCCCTCAACGCCAACGACGTGCTGAGCGCCTGGAACCAACACCTGTACTATACTGCCGATACGGAGCCGGGAAGCAGCGGCTCGCCCGTGTTCAACAAAGACTGGAAAGTGGTGGCCATCCACCACGCCGGCAAAACCGATGCCGAAGGCGGGCTTCAGATCAATGCCCGGGGCGACAAACGCGGCGCCAACCGGGGCATTTTGTTTCAGCAGATTTTTCAATTTATCGAAAAAGGCGGCGCAGCAGCCACGGCCCCACCGGGAGCAAAACCGCAATCGGCACACGGCAGAGAATCTGCCACTGCTGCAACACCTGCACCAGAAGCACCGATCAGCAAGGCGACAGGAACGGCACCCAAGTTTGTGGTCGTGTACGATGCGCTCGATACTCCCCATTGCCAGGTGTTGAGCAAACACCTGTTTCTGCTCAAGGCCACGAAAAAAATTCAATTGTACAACGTGCATGAGGCCCCGGCCGGCGAAGACGTGCTGGCTCGTGCCGATGCGGAAGTGGCCGGCGCCGACTACGTGCTGGTGCTGATTACCCAAAACCTGTTCAACGACGAGGCATGGTTCCACCTGATCCTGAAAGCCCTCGAAAGCGGTAAACGGGTTGTACCTGTTCACATTGAAAAATTCGACATTGCCGGTTCCGGGCTGGAGCGGTTGCGGGCCTTGCCCACGCAAAACCGCACGGTTTCGGATTTTCAGACACCCGATGCGGCGTACAACGACATCGTGGCTGAAATTAAAAAACTGGTACCGGGTTAGTTTTTTTACCCCGGAGGCACAGAGACGCGGGGTTCATTTGTAATAATCCTCCTCCGCGTCTCCGCGCCTCTGCGGTGAATTATATTGTCAATATTAGCCTTTTTCCTCCACTTTTCGGGCTTTTTCCAGCACTGCTTGCTCCAACCCTTTTTTGTAGACAGCCACTCGATCGAGCAATGCCGGGTCGCTGGTACCGAGAATTTGCGCGGCAAGGATGCCGGCATTTCGGGCGGCGTTCAGGGCAACGGTGGCTACGGGCACACCTTCGGGCATTTGCAAAATGGACAAAATACTGTCCCAGCCGTCAATGGAATTGGATGATTTGACCGGCACTCCGATAACCGGCAGCGGCGTAATAGCCGCCACCATACCCGGCAGGTGCGCCGCGCCGCCCGCTCCAGCAATGATAACCCGCAGGCCCCGCGCCCGCGCTGTTTTGGCAAAATCGAACATTCGATCCGGCGTGCGGTGCGCCGACACGATGGTCATCTCGAACGGCACCTGCAGTTCGGTTAAAATATCCGCCGCCTTTTGCATGACCGGCAGATCGGAATCGGAACCCATGATAATTGCAACCATAATAAGATGTATTACCAAAACACTAAAACACCAAAACACCAAAACACTTTATCCCTCAAAATACCTTCCAGGGCTTGCAGCGCAACGGCACCAGCCGAAAGTGTTGTTTGACTCCGATGTCCGGATTTAAAAATACAAACCCGAGATCGAAGCAGTCTATCGTGAGCGCGACCTTCGGATGCGCCTTTATTTTTTCCCAGGCCGCTGTCATTTCCGCCGACCAATGGATATCATCGAACACGAGCACCGTGCCTGCGTGGGTGTGCGGCAGGCAGCGCTCGAGGTAGTCCAGTGTGGCGGCTTCGCGGTGGTGGCCGTCGAAAAAGACGAGGTCAACCTGGCCGAGTTTTTCGAGTGCGGGCGCCAGAGTTTCCTGAAAAGGGCCGCTGACAACTTCGGCATGGTGATGCAGGTCCAGAATGCCGAGATTGGTTCGGGCAATGTGGGCGCATGCTTCGCTGCCTTCCAGCGACATGAATTGCGCCTGCCGGGCAGCGGCGGCCAGGTACATGGCGCCTACTCCAACGGATGTGCCGAGTTCGAGCATACGTTCGGGGCGCAGCCATTGCACCGTCCGGAACAGCATACGCCCCTGCCCCGGCGAACTGGCAGCAGAGCGGGCTATACGCCGCAGCGGCACCTGACCTTGTATCGGTGCCTGGCCGTCTGAAGCAGCGCCATAATCGTCCATGTCGAGCACGACCGGGCTTGCCAGCATTTCACGGCGCACCGCCTCAATGTCCTCGAATGCGTAGTACCAGCGCCGGTCTTCCAAAACGGCGTTGACCCACTCGAATACGAACGGTGAATGCACCTGATACCGGGTTTTTGCGGCGGCGAAGAAGCGCAGGAAGGGGCCGATTTGATGTAGGATTTTTTGCAAGGTGCTGTGTTTAGGCAAAAACGGAGCGGCGGCGAAAATACGGCATTTACAAGAAAATGGGTCAATCCCGTGTCCCGGAACTCCGTTCCGGGACTTTTTTTAAGCCTTAATATGCAACATCTTCCCGGAACGGAGTTTCGGGACACGGGCTTGTGCCTACATTTACCCCCATGGATTTTGGCAAACTACCCTCGGTGGAGCATGTCAACTTTGCCCTGCCGCCCGATCCGCCGCAGAACGCCGCCGTGCTGGCCGCGTTGCCGCCGTGCACAAACCCGCCCGTAGTGTACCTCGGTGCCACCGGCTACAACATGAAGCCGTGGGTGGGGCGTTGGTATCCGGCAGGAACGCGGGAACGGGATTTTCTCGCGCACTATGGGCGTCAGTTCAATACCATCGAGCACAACACGACGCACTACCGCATTCCCGACGCGGCCACCGTGGCGCGTTGGCGCGAGGAGGTGCCCGACGATTTTCGGTATTGTCCCAAAATCCCGCAGACCATCAGCCATGCTCGCGATCTGGGGCTGAGTGGTCGGGAAATCCAACTTTTCTGCGATGCCATCCGGGACCTTGGCGGCGCATTAGGTTGCTGCTTCATCCAGTTGCCGCCGCATTTCGGGCCACAAAATCTTCCCGAGCTGGATCGGTTTCTGGACGTTTTTCCCGAAGACATTCCCTTGGCGGTGGAGGTTCGACACCCGGCTTTTTTCCAGGGCGGAATCGGCAGCGAAGATTTTTTTCAACTACTGCACACCAACCGGGTGTCCACCGTTATCACCGATGTGGCGGGCCGCCGCGACGTGTGCCATCTGCGCCTTACCACCGGCCGCGTGCTCGTCCGCTTCGTCGGCAATGCCCTGCACTCGACAGATTTCGCCCGCATAGCCGACTGGGCAGACCGTCTGGCGTTATGGTTTTCGCAGGGATTGCTGGAGGTATATTTTTTCTGCCATGAACCGGACAACCTGTTGGCGCCTGATCTGGCTGCGTATACTGCGAATGTGTTTTCCGAAAAAATACCCGGAGTGCAGTTGCGTGGGCCGGTGATCCAGGTGCCGCCGGTGCAGCAGGGAACGTTGTTTTGAAAATACCATAACGAGAGACATATTCACCACAGATTACACGGATTAACACAGATTTTTTCCAATATCGGATCGAGTGTCATCTGTGTAAACCTGAGTAATCAGTGGTGAGCATAGCTCGTGCGTTTTCCATGAAACCGAAGAATTAACACAAATTTACCGCCTGAATAAACCCGCGAATTCCCACATTTGTCCCTCAATCGCTCAACTACCCGCTTTCTCCATGACCTTTTTTCATCGCGATATTTCCTGGCTGTCGTTCAATTACCGCGTCCTGCAGGAGGCCAAAGACCCGGCCGTGCCGCTTTTGGAGCGCCTGAAGTTTTTGGCAATCTATTCGTCCAACCTCGACGAGTTTTTTCGCATTCGGGTGGCCAACATCCGCAACCTGAAAAAAGTGGGTAAAAAAACCAAAGCCGAGCTGGACTTCGTGCCGCGCGAGGTACTGCGGGAGATCCACGAGATTGTCAACCGACAGCAGGAGGAGGTTTCTCAGATATTCGAAAAACAGATCGTGCCCGAACTGCGCAAGCACAATGTGTACATTTTGCGGCGCATGGACCTGAATGCCGAACAGCGGTACTTTGTCGAAAGTTATTTCCACAACAACCTGCTACCCTTCGTAATGCCGGTGCTGCTGGTCAAACAGCGCATCCGGGCGTTTTTGGCCAACGCGCACCTGTATCTTTCCGTGCATTTGCGTCCACGCAAGAAACCCTTGGCGCCCAGCGAGTACGCTCTGGTCAAAATCCCTTCGGATCAGTTGCCGCGATTCGTCCCGCTACCCTCCGCTCATGGCCGGCACGACCTCATCTTGCTTGACGACATCGTGCGGCACTCCGTTTCGTGGCTGTTTCCAGGGTACGAGATACAGGACACCTACTCCATCAAACTCACCCGCGACGCTGAACTGTACATTGACGACGAGTTCTCCGGCGACCTCGTGCAAAAGATCAAAGCCAGTTTGACCAAACGCCAGGTAGGGCCCGCCAGCCGCTTTGTGTTCGACCGCGAAATGCCTAATCACCTGTTGCAGTACCTCAAGGAAACCTTTGATTTGGGTAAAGACGATATGCTGCCGGAAGGGCGTTACCACAACAATTTTGACTTTTTCAAATTCCCGGACTTCGGGTTGAGCCACCTGAAAAACAAATCTCTGCCCCCCCTACCCCACCCGCTTTTGCACGATACGGACGACCCGTTCAGCATCATCCGCGAAAAAGACCAAATGCTGCATGTGCCGTACCAGTCGTACCAGGCCGTGGTCAATTTTTTCGAGCACGCGGCCAGGGATCCGGACGTGACGCACATTAAAGTGATCCAGTACCGGGTGGCCAAGCGCAGCAAAATTCTTGAATCGCTCATGGAGGCCGTACGGGAGGGCAAACAAGTGTCGGCTTTCGTGGAGATCAAGGCCCGGTTCGACGAAGCGGCCAATCTCGAGTGGGGAGAGCGGCTGGAGCGGGCCGGTGTACGTGTACACTACTCGTTTCCGGGGGTGAAAGTACATTCCAAACTGGCCCTCGTCCGGCGGATGGAACACGGCAAGCCCCGCCTGTATGCCTACATGGCCACAGGTAATTTCCACGAAGAAACCGCACAGGTGTATTCCGACTTTGGCGTTTTTACGACCGACCCCCGGCTGACGGTGGAAGTCAGCAATGTGTTCTCTTTTTTGGAAAATATCAAGCCGCCCAAGCAGGAGTTCGAGCACCTGTTTGTCGGGAAGTTCAACCTGCGCCCTGCCTTGTACGCGTTGATTGACCATGAAATAGCCGCTGCGAAAACCGGAAAACCTGCCCGTATCCTGATCAAAACCAACAGCATTGAAGACAAGGAGGTCATCCGAAAACTGTATGAGGCCTCCCAGGCCGGGGTGAAAATCCAGTTGATCGTGCGTGGGATATGTTGCCTGGTACCCGGCGTGGAGGGACTGAGCGAGAACATCGAGATCATCAGCATCGTGGATCGTTTTCTGGAGCACGCCCGTGTGTTTATGTTCCATCACGGTGGTGCGGAAAAAATGTTCCTGTCGAGCGCCGACCTGATGCAGCGAAACCTCAACTTCCGTATCGAAACAGCATTTCCTGTGTATGACCCTGACCTAAAAAAAGAGATCGAGACGCTGCTCAACCTGCAACTGGAGGACAATGTGAAAGCCCGCATCCTGGACCCAAATGACCGAAACGAGTACCGACACAGCAACTCGGACATTCCCGTACGCGCTCAGTTGGAAACTTACTTCTACTTCAAGCGAAAAACTGAAAAAAGAGAGGAAAATCCGGCGTCCTAATTTTTTTGAAAAAATTTCCGGGACAAAGACTTGCCAGTTTCAAATGTGCTGATCTATCTTTGCACCCGCTTTTGAGGCCGATTAGACTTCGAGCACGATGCGGAAATAGCTCAGCTGGTAGAGCGCAACCTTGCCAAGGTTGAGGTCGCGAGTTCGAATCTCGTTTTCCGCTCCACGAAAACCCGCGCAACTGCGTGGGTTTTTTCGTTTGTGCGGCATACTTTTGCCAGCAATAAAATTGCCCGGGTGGTGGAATGGTAGACACGCAGGACTTAAAATCCTGTGACCGTTGAGGTCGTACGGGTTCGAGCCCCGTCCCGGGCACGAAATGGAGAAGCGGCTTCGTTATGAGGCCGCTTTTTCTGTTTTCACCATAACAAATCTGCTCCCATGCGCCTCCTCTTTTTCTTGCTCCTGACCGGGCCGAACATACTCCACGCCCAATACGACGACCTTTTCTGCAAACGCCGCTACACCTGGGTAGCCGAATACACCACAGACTACGAACTGAACCCGCTGTACAGCGACATGGTGACGACTGAAATGAACCTCGCTCAGGTCGTCCGTCTGGAAAACAGGAGCGGGCAAAACGGCCTGCTTCACGATCTGGAGCAGAAGCATTTCCTGAGCGACGCGCTTCTGCGCGGACTGGCAGCCGGAACATTCGCTTGCTACGCCGACGAGCAACTGACCCAACCCCTTTCGCTCGAAAATGCACAAAAACGCCTTTCCCGACTGGACACAATCACGGGGCTTGATTCAGGGGAACCGGTCACCGTATGGAATATAGTAAGCCCACAGGAAATTGACCTGTTCCGCATCCGGCAGGTCTTTTTCTTCGACAGCCGGAAAAAGCAGTTTGGTGCGCGTTTGCTGGCCGTTGCACCGCTACTGAACAGGGAGGACAGGGAAGGAAACGTGATCGAACGCCGGCCGCTTTTTTGGATAAAAATACCGCTGCAAAACACGCGTCAAATCGGCAAACTCGCCAAGTCGGCCAACTATGCGGTGCAAACCTTCATGCGGGAAAACGCCCCGGAACCGGAAAGCATGAAAATCCTGAAAGGTCGGCTCGACCTGAAAAAATGGGCGACCGATGAGGTGCAACACCCTGCCCATCGGCGCTTGGCTTACGATTCTTACGACATGCTTTCCGTATCGGACGTGCATGCCCGGATTTATACCTCAGATACCGTTACCGTTATTACACCCGATAGTTTTGTAGAAACCGCCGTAGCGGTGGAGGAAAACGCCATTGACCGTGTAGAGCGCATCCGCTTTGTGCAAAACTGGTACTACGACGAGCGCCGGCACCGGCTCGCCATGCAGGTAGTGGCCGTAGCGCCAATGGCCGCCGTACGCGATTCGGAGGGCGACCTGCGGTATTACAAACCGCTGTTTTACAGCAAGTATTAGCGCTCCTTACTTCAGCATATCCAGGTAACTCTGCGCCACCTTTATGCCCATGATCTGCGCTTTGTCGGCGTTTTCACGAGCCTGCGCCTTGTCGCCGAGCATAAGGTAACAACGGGAGCGATTGAGCCAGGTTTCCCCCTTTGTCGGGTCTATGAAAATGGCCTTGTCGAAATCGGCCAATGCCTCGCGGTACATGCGTTTGCCGTTGAACTGGGCCGTACCGCGGCCGTTAAGCGCATCCGCGTCGTTGGGAGCGAGTTCGAGCGCGCGATTGAAGTTGGCAATGGCATCGTCGTAGCGTTTCAGGCGCTGGTTGGCCGTGCCGCACAGGACATGGCCTTTGGGGTTGTTGGGTTCCACTTTGGCTATCGTTTGCGCATCCGCCAGGGATATTTCGGCACGTCCGAGGCGCAGGCTGGCGAGGCTGCGGATGTCGAGCGAGGCAACATGCCGGGGATTGTGGGTCAGGGCCGTGTCGCAATCGGCAACAGCCTTTTCCAAAAAAGCCGCGTACTTGTCGGGATTGGTCTGGCGCTGCGACTCCTGGTAGTAAAAATTGGCGCGGTTGGAACGGGGTACCCAGGCCCAGGGGTAGTGCCGGATCGCGTTCGACCAGAGTGTTTCGGTGCTTTTCCAGGTCGGAATATACTGGCGGGAAAGGAAGCCGAAACCCACCGCAGCCAGCAGTAGTAGTCCCCATTGCAGCATGCCGGAACTTGCCTTGGGCGCCTTGTCTGCAACCAGCATGGCTATGGCAAATGCCACTCCGATGTACGGGACGTAGGTATAGCGTTCGGCCGTAATCGTGTTGCCGATGGCTAAGAACTGCACAACGAGGATGATGTTGGCCACATAAAAAAGCAGCCCGAACACAACAGCCTTTTGCTTTCTGAAATACCAAACTGCCGCGATCAACGCCAACAGCAGCACCGGCGCCAGTGTGACCGAAAGGCCCCAGGCGTCTTTCATAGGATACGGATGAAAGGCAGAAAGCGGAGATGGTGCAAAAAAGCGCCCCAGATAGGTCACCAACCCGTAGCAACCGAAAAACAGGCGATCCGTGAACGAATACAAGTCCAGTGAAGCCACGGCTTTTTTCGACTGAATCAGCACCGTGACCGCGCCCATCGCTGCGGACAGCAGGAAAAACGGCACTTTCTCCAGCAAAACTTTCCGGTCGAATGACCGTCCTTTCCAGTAGTCCAGCAACAGCAAGGTCAGCGGCAACACGACCGCTGCGGGTTTGGACAGCAGAGACAACAGGAAAAAACCGAAGGTCAGCCAGTAGTCCGCCCGGCTTCCGCCGGTGATGTAGCGCCAGTAGCGCAGCAAAGCCAGGAGGTAAAAAAAGGCGTACAGCACATCCTTTCGCTCCGAAATCCAGGCGACCGACTCTACGTGCATGGGATGCACGGCAAACACCAGCGCCGTGAATGCAGCCACCCAGCGCAACTTGCCCGACAAGTGCCAGACGAGGTAAAATACCAGCCCGGTATTGGCCAGGTGCAAGGCCCAGTTGACAAAAAAATAGGCGAGCGGCTTCAGTTCGGACATCTGGTAATTCAGCGCCAGCGTGATCATCGTCAGCGGGTGGTAGTTGGACACCACTGGCTGCGTAAAAATGCCCTTCCAGTCCGGGCCGCGCAGCAAGGCATTGTTGACGATGTACAACTCGTCGTCCCAGTTCGTGAACTGATGTTTCAGGATGGGAAAAAACAACACGCCGGCTAAAACCAGCACGCTGCCGAGCCAGATTATTGGAAAGCCACCTGTATCCGCAGGTTGTGCCGCAGCCGGCTTACGGGGTATCTCACGAGGCGTCGGGGAGGGCTTGGGCAGGTGTTGCTTTTTTTTCGACATGGCAGTAGTGCGGTGAATTCCGAAGGCAAACATAGCCAAGTTTTCATCCAACCCCAGCGACAAAAAAAGCCGTGGATGCAGTCCAACCTGCACCCACGGCCCATACCGGTTACCAGCCTTCGGCGGGCAATCGGTTTATTTCGAAAGTTCTTTGATACGATCCTCCAGTTCCAATTCGTCGCCGGGAGCGTATCCGGTGTGTTCGTACACGACATTGCCCTTGGCGTCCAACATGATCGTGAACGGTACCGACGCCACGTTGGCAGCCTGCGAAAACTCCTTGTTGTAGTCGAGCAGGATGCGGTATTTCCAGCCTTTTTGGGAAACCATAGCCGGCACTTTGGCGGCAGTGCGGGGGTCGTCCACACTGATCGCGACCAATTCCATGTTGTACTTTTCCTGCCACTCTTCGTAGTAGTCCTTGATGGCGTCGAGTTCTTTTTTGCACGGGGAGCACCAGGTTGCCCAGAAACTGATTACGGTGATTTTACCGGTCTTGCCGAGTTCCTGAACGTCGAGGGTTTGGCCTTCGAGCGTTTTCACTTTGGCGGAAGGCAGGGCTTTGGTTTGTTGCGCGGAGATACCTGCGGCTCCCAGGCAAACGAGCAATACGAGCAGTGTTTTTGTCATGTTGAAAAGAAGGAAGGTGAAATGTGTGAACTGAACGGCGCAAAAGTACGGTGCAACCGGACTGCCGCCGAACGATTAACCTCAGGTTAACGTCTGCCCTATTAGAAGGTTAACTAGGTTAGAAGGTTTCTGGTTAGAAGTAAGAGCGTAATCTTATTACCAGAAACCTTCAAACCAGAAACCAGAAACCCCATCAGGGCAGGCACATCCTGCGCAACGTCAAACTGTCGCCGTAAAACACATTGAAATCCACGTTGCCGTTGATGCCGTTCACCCGGCCCCGGTCGCTATGTTGCCAGAAATGCCACTTGCTTCCGTCGGGCATATCCAGGTCGGCCACGTGGTAGTGCGCGATCCAGAAGCAGTAGGGCTTGAATTCCGGCTGGTCGGCGAAATGGTTTTTGTAAAAATCCCGGTTGGTGTACACAATGGGCTTCACGCCATAGTACCGCTGAAGTTGGTCGAGGAACGTTTTCGTGAACGTGCGTACCTGTTCCCGGTTCATGCCCCGGGTTTCCTCCACGTCTATCACGGGGGGCAGGTCGCCCGAACGCAGTTTTACCGTTCGAGCAAAATGCCGGGCCTGATCTGCCGGACTCAAGTTGGGCAAAAAATAGTGATATGCTCCTCGAATGATGCCTTGGCGGCGGGCGTTCGTCCAGTTAAAATCGAACCAAGCGTCTTGAAGCCAGGTGCCCTCGGTCGCTTTGACGAAGGCAAATTGGATACGTTTTTCTCCCACCCGCATGGCCGCCACCCGCTCCCAATCCACCCGGCTCTGGTAGCGGCTCACGTCTATGCCGTGCACCGTGTAGCCCGATGGCACCCGGATGCCGAACTCCCGGTACTCCCGGTAGTGGAACGGATAGTCGAACAACGAAATCACGAAAAAACGAAACTGCGGGCTGATGACGCACGCGATTACGAGCGTAACCAACAGCGCCGGCCAGAAACCCTTGCGCGGCCGTCGTCCTTTTCCCAGTGAAAAAATCATGGGTTGCCTTACGCGCCTTTGAAAATCGGTTTGCGTTTTTCCAGAAATGCCGCTACGCCCTCGCGGTAATCGTGTGTTTGGCCGGCAGCTGTCTGCAGCGCATCCTCCACAGCCAACTGCTCTGCGAAGTCATTGGAAAATGCCCGGTTGAGCGCTTGCTTGGTCAAACCAAGACCTTTCGTAGGCATTTTAGCCAAGGTCTCGGCTATTTTCAGACTTTCCTCTGCGAATGACTCATCGGAAAATACCTTCCAGATCATGCCCATGGCGGCGGCATCGGCGGCTGAAATTTTGTCGGAAAGCATCATCAAGGCAGTTGCCCGCTGCAAGCCCACCAGGCGGGGCAGCGTCCAGGTGCCACCGCTGTCGGGTATCAGGCCGATCTTGGAAAATGCCTGCGTGAACGAGGCCGAGTCGGCGGCGACGGTAATATCGCAGGCCAGCGCGATATTGGCGCCGGCGCCGGCAGCCACCCCGTTGACGGCACAGACCACAGGTTTTTCCAGCGCGCGGATCGCCGTTACCATTGGGTTGTATCCGGTCGAGATGATTTCCGCGAGCGACGGGCCGTTGGGATCAGTCACCTCCTGCAGGTCTTCGCCCGCGCAAAACGCCTTGCCGGAACCGGTCAGGTAAACAGCCCGGATGCCGGGGTCGCTTTTGCAGGTTTCCAGCGCGGCAAGAATTTCCATGCGCATCGCATGGTGCGTGGAGTTGAACACCTGCGGGCGGTTCAGGGTGATGCGCGCCACTTGGTTTTCGATGGAAAATAGGATATGCTCGTACATGTTGACGAAAGCGTTTGAGTGCAAGACTTTCCAGGTTTAGAAACCTGGAAAGTCTGTGAAAGAGGCCGCAAAGGTATCGGGCTACAAGCGCATTATGGTGTCCTTTTTCAAGGCTTGGCAGCTATTTTCCGAATAGCCATCACCAATTTGTCCAGGTCATTTTCCGTGGTGTACACGTTGGGTGTGACACGCACGCCGTCCAATTTTTCCCACACAATGCCTACGGTATGAATTTTAAACTGATCGTAAAGCGCTGTGGAAATATCGCCGCCGTTTTTCCCTTCGAGTCCGAACACCCCGATTGCACAGCCCCATTTGGGACTCATGGACGTAAAAAAACGGATGCCCGGTACGTCGCGGACGCGTTCCATCCAGTAGTTTTTCAGGTAATGCAGTCGTTGTTGCTTGCGGGCTGTCCCGATGAGGTTGTGCAAGTCGAGCGAGTAGCCCACGGCCATTTCTACCGGAAAACTACGGGTACCGAGGCTTTCGAATTTGTGGATGTCGTCGCCGTCGGGCTTGTCGTTCGAGAGCAGCGCCCAAACATTGGGAATTTTTTCTTTTTTGATCCAAAGCAAGCCGTTGCCAAAGGGGGCACAAAGCCATTTGTGCAGGCTGGTGCCGAAGTAGTCGCCGCCGAGATCGGGAATTTTGTAGTCCAGCAATGCGAACGAGTGGGCGCCGTCAATCACCACCTCGATGCCGCGGGCATGAGCGGCGTCGGCTATACGGCGCACGGGCAAAACCTGGCCACACCAGTTGATGACGTGCGTGAGGTGTACGATGCGGGTTTTGCTCGTGAATTTGGACACATATGCCTGCACGAGCGCATCCTCATCCTCGGACGGCAAGTCAAGATTCGTCCAAACGAGCCGGACACCGTCGCGTTTTTCGCGCTGTTTCCAGGCATTCATCATGTTCGGGTAGTCGTACTTGCACAGCACCACTTCGTCGCCCGCCTTCAGGTTGAGGCCGAAGATGACTGTGTTGAGGGCTTCGGTAGAGTTCCGGTTCAGCGCGATTTCGTCCGGGCCGGCACCGGCAAGGGCAGCCAGGTTGTAGCGCAGGGGCTCCCGATTTTGATCCAGCACACGCCACATATAGTACGATGGCGCCTCGTTGCACATTCGGTTGTAGTGATCCAGGGCTTCGATCGTGGCCCGTGGTGCGGGCGACACGCCACCGTTGTTCAGGTTGATCATGTTCGGACTGGTCGCATAGGCCAACCGAACCTGACGCCAGAAATCCTCTTCCGAGTGGGCGTCGAGCAACGTATTCGCGTTGGGAACAGAGGGAGCGGTTGGGAAAAAGGCTGCACGGGCGTCCTGGTGCAAGGCCATGCCGCCTAACAGAGCGGCGGTTTGACGGATAAAACTGCGGCGGTTTGTCATCGTGTATTTTTCCTCAAAGGAAATTCGATCCAGGCAATTTCGAAGCATTTTTCATTAAGATTCTGTTAAGCCCCCATGCACCCAGTACCTTTCCGGCATTCCGGTCGTACAAATGCCATTCACAAACAAACTCGATATTTATTCATGACAAAGAAATTCATGTTGACCGCGATTGCCGTGTTGTTCTCGGCGCTTGTCGCTCTTGCGCAAACGGAACCGCAAACCCAACCTGCTCCTGTACGTAAAATCGAAAAGGCAGAGAAGATTGACAAAACCGACAAGATCAAACACGCCGAAGAACGCTCCAACGGCGGCGCTTTCAGCGGAAAAGGGAAAGGTGGCGATAAGGATCAGGTAGAAAAGGGTGATGACAAAGGCAAGGACAAAGCCAAAGTCAAAAAAGATAAGAAGAAGAAAAAGCACAAGGTTAAGAAGGTGAAAAAAGACAAAAAACAGTCCAAGGAAGGTAGTGACGACAGCACCGACGATACTGCGAAGGACGGAAACGGGGATGCTCCGTCGGACAAGTGGGAGCAAAAACCGGCCCCGAACGAAAAAACGCCCAACACACGCAAGCCGGGCGACAAGCCGGCGGAAGGCACCGAGATGAAAAAGGAACGCAAATCCCGCGGCTAATACGACTGACCAGCAAACACACGAAGGGGGATGACCGGCAAGGTCGTCCCCCTTCGCGTTTTCACACAGTTGGCCTCAAACCAAAAGCGTGGCCTCCACCAATTCGGGGCTGGTTTTGTACATCTTCAGCACCTTGACTTCGTAGCCTCCGATCTGAATTACAGCGCCCTCTTCCGGGATGCTGTCCAGGGTTTTCAGTAACAAGCCGGCCAGTGTTTCGTAGTCGTCGTCCAGCGGGAAGTGCTCAGGCAGGCTTTCGTTGATCCGCTCCAGATTTGTTTGTGCGATAATATGCCACGAGCGTTCTCCGGTTTTTACTACCGGCGGTTGCTCCTGATCGTGCTCGTCCTGTATTTCTCCCACCAGTTCCTCCACAATGTCCTCCATGGTAACCAAACCAACGGTGTCGCCAAACTCATTGGACACGACCGCCAGTTGGCGGCGCTCTTTTTGAAACTGCCGGAGCAGGTGTACGATTTTTTTGTTCAGGTGCACGTACAGTACCGGTCGCATGAGTGCGCGCAGGGATTTGCCGTTTTTTTCCATGGCGGCCACCAACAAGTCTTTGGTATGAACGAAGCCGATTATATGCCCAAGGGATTCTTCATAAATGGGATAACGCGAGTACCCCTCCTGCAAGGCAAAAGAAATCGCTTCCTGCAACGGGGTGTCTGCTTCGATACCCACAATTTGGGTTCGTGGTGTGAAAATTTGTTTGACCAACCGCTCGTCGAACGCGAAAACATTTTGAATCAGTTCGCGCTCAGAAGCCTGAATAGCGCCGCCTTCGGCGCTTTCCGTAATGATCATTTTGAGTTCCTCCTCGGAGTGAATCTCCGCATGGGGCACCGGCTCTATGCCGATGACTTTCAAAATGAAGTTGGCAAACCCATTGAGCATCCAGATGAATGGGCGGAACACAAAATAGAAGACCTTCAGGGGCATGGCCACCCACAAGGTGGTTCGGGTAGGAAATCGGATGGCTAAGGACTTGGGCGCCAGTTCGCCAAACACAATATGCAAGACGGTGATCGTAGCAAAAGCAACGGGCAAAGCGATGCGATGCGCCAGTTCGGGGTCTGCTTCCATTCCCAACCAGGCCATGAGGTTTACAATGATTTTGCTAACTACCGATTCGCCGATCCATCCTAAGCCGAGGCTCGCCAGAGTGATGCCCAATTGGGTAGCGGCCAGGTAACTGTCCAAGTGAGACACCACGCTCTCGGCAACGCGTGCCATAGAATTATTATGCAAGCGTACCTGAATCTGTGACAAACGAACTTTGACAATGGCAAACTCTGCGGCGACAAAAAAACCGTTCAGAAAAACCAGAAAAATGGTAAGAAAAATATCAGCGAGCATGGTTGCTGTTGGCTATTAGCCGTTGGCTGTTGGTTATTGGTTTTGGTTGATGCTTTCCGGTAGTTGGCTATTATTTCGAGGCGCAAATGTACCATTTGTTCTCAATTGGCCATCGCCTTCCAATAGCCATCTACTCAACCCGGTAGACAAGCACCCGGAAGTAGCCGCTGTCTACCTGCGCCATGGGACCGGCCGAACTGAGCAACAAGCCGGAAAATCGCCCGAAGATGGTATCGTTGCGGTAACCATCTACTACAATAGTCAGGTCGTCGCTCACTTCGTTACTAACGCCCGTGAAATTGCAGGAGTCAACCGGACTGAACTCCACGCCACCCCAGGAAAAATCCTTGAACTGAAGCCTGGCATGCGCCGGGGTGTACGGGAATTCTGCGTTTTCTCCATTGAATTCGAACCCAAGCGCAATACCAAAGTGGGGTAAGACAGGATGATCCTGCCGGATAATCTCGACATACCGCCGCGTAGGGCTGTACCAATTGCTCATGGTATCGAGCTGCGCATTGGTCATCAGGGCGCGATGACCTGGTGCGTTTTGTTCGCGCCGCATGGGATAAGCGAGTCGGTGTGTTTGGTTTTTGAAAACAAACTGGATGTGGGAAGCAGAGGGGGGGGCACCATTAAGCGCACTAAGAAACACTAAGATGACACTAAAGCGGATTGTATATGCGCTGCTTAGCAAAACAGAGCGGACATCAAAGTTTCGGAAGTACCGCAAAAGCATTCGTGACAAGTGGCACCAGACCATCTCGAGTTAAGTGTTCACAGTTGAAATTGAGGAGCAATCCTTTGGGGCGGTTCGATAATTTGAGGTAAGTAAGAAGCTGCGCCTTGAAAATAGGATGTAGCATTTCGACCGCTTTCACTTCAACAATGACCAAGTCGTTTACGAGAATGTCTAACCGAAGTGGGGCGGCAAGTTCCAGTCCTTTGTAAACGAGTGGAACTTCAACTTGAGCGACTGCGGTAAAGCCGGATTGCTTGATTTCTTCTATCAGGCATTTTTCATAAACGTTCTCCAGAAGGCCGGGGCCAAGTTGGCGGTGTACTTCAATCGCACATCCAACGATGGCATAGGCTATGTCGTTGACATATTTTTGAGTTATACTTTGCATGTGACAGGTTTTGAGGACAAACGTAGTTTTTTTTCACCACTAAGCACACTAAAGGCACTAAGGTTTCACTAAGTCTTGAGGTGTTTTTTGCAAAAACTTAGTGAAACCTTAGTGCCTTTAGTGTGCTTAGTGGTGAAATAGACGCGCCAGCGACTCCTCCAAAATCCCGATTCGCGCCAACACATCAGCCTGTTTTTTTCGTTCATTGTCCACCACGGCTGCCGGCGCTCCAGCCACGAAGCGCTCATTCGTCAGTTTGGCTTCGATGGATTTCAGGAAGCCGCGCTGATAGTCCAGTTCCTGCTGAATTTTAGCCCGCTCGGCTTCCACATCAATTTCCTGGTTGATCTCGACGTAGTATTTTTCCGTGCCGGAAACGAACGATTTGCTGTTCACCGGTTCGTCGTCCCGAAGTTCGAGATCGGACAGCACAGCCAGTTTCATAAGCATCTCCAGCAAACCATCGCAAGCAAAAAGCGCCCGGGCGGATTCACTGTTTTGCACCGACGCCCGTAGCGCCTCGCGGGGTTTGATTTGATTTTGGTTGCGCAGTTCGCGCACCTTGGTGATCACATCTTTGGCCGACTCCACCTGCCGGATCAAAGACTCGTCAGCAAGGCCCCCTTTCGGCCAGGTTTGCTGCATGCAATCTTGCCCCGCTGTACGTTCGCGCAATTGATGCCATATTTCCTCCGTGATAAACGGCATGAATGGATGCAAGGCCACCATCAGGTCGCTGTACAAATCGAGCGTTGCCTCGTAGGTGGCCCGGTCAATAGGCTTTTCGAAGCCGGGTTTGATCATTTCAAGATACCAGGAGCAAAAGTCATCCCAGATATATCCGTACAATGCAAGCAGGGCCTCGCTGAGGCGGAACGCGTGGAAATGCGCTTCCATCTCCGGCAGCAACTGGTTGAATTTTTCCCGCATCCA
>Ga0154020_10004320_pt1 | contig 16962 bp, 11 predicted proteins | sample Klosneuvirus_201_FD_109709 | JGI IMG/M metagenome (GOLD analysis project Ga0154020, IMG submission 109709) | Active sludge microbial communities from wastewater, Klosterneuburg, Austria - Klosneuvirus_20160825_MG | ecosystem: Engineered > WWTP > Aerobic digester > Activated sludge | place...
ATTTGAAAGTAATTTCCTGAATTCAAGCCGATACTTTCAATTTTTCTTTTTTTGTTTGGCCAAAAAAAGAAACAAAAAAAGGCCACCACGCGCACCAAATCATTTGAATCTTCGATTATTGGACACATCCCTGATTAACCTTTCAAATGATTTCGCGCAGCGCGTGGACTCCCCACACAACCACTGCTTTTTCTTTGATTAAAAAAGATGTCTGTCAACTAATTGTGGGGGCTTGCTTTAAATTTGTACTGAGAAAATTTGATTTAATGTATAATTCTCAACTTAAATTTTTGAATTTGACTTTTATCGGACACTAATGAATAATAGTGAAAATTAATAATGAATAAATAATAAAGGCTACCGTAGGTGATCATTTGCCTACGGTAGCCTTTATTATTCATTATTAATTATTAATTAATAAGGGTATTTATTCTCTGTCAATAATTTTGCTGCTACTAATCGGCGGGCATCTCTGACGTTTAGCGGTGTTGTTTTTGCAAAACGCTTTAATCCCATTAATATCATTCGTTGCTCATCACCTTCAGCGAAAGATGCAATGGCATCCTTGCCTGCTTTGTTGATCTTATCTGCAGCATCGTTGATATATATTTTCATCATTGCGATCTGCTCTTTACATGCTTCTTCGCCTCTGATACCAACCATTTTCTCGACACGTAATTGTATAGATTCACAGACGTACAGTTCAATCATCATATCGGCAATATTCATAAGCACTTCCTGTTCTTTTGCAAGTTCCATCATTAATTTTTGAACTGCTGCACCTGCGACAAGAAGTACTGCCTTCTTGAAACTTGCAATATATTTTTTCTCTTCTTCAAAAAGTTCACCACTTCCGTTTCCAAATTCGGGGATCTGCAACAGTTCATTCGCTACAGCAGTTGCCGGACCAAGAAGATCTAGCTCTCCTTTCATAGCTCGTTTCAGCATCATATCAACGATGAGCATTCTGTTTATTTCATTGGTCCCTTCAAAGATCCGGTTAATGCGGGAATCACGATACGAACGATCCATAGGCGCTTCGGAACTATAACCCATACCGCCATAAACCTGCACTCCTTCGTCAACTACATAGTCTAGTACTTCACTACCATGAACCTTCAGTATAGCGGCCTCAACAGCAAATTGCTCAACGCCTTTTAATTTAGCACGACCTACTTCCATACCGCCGGCAATTAAAGCGTTTGTCGCATCTTCAATATTCTGTGAGCAACGAAAAATTGCAGATTCACAAGCAAAAATTCTGATCGCTTGTTCTGCAAGTTTAAAACGAATCGCACCGTATTTTGCGATAGGTCTTCCGAATTGTTGACGCTCATTTGCGTACTTTACTGAAAGTGTACTTACTAATTTAGCACCGCCTATTGCTGCACCGGCCAATTTTACCCGACCCAAATTCAAAATGTTTACAGCGATCTTAAAACCATTTCCTCTTTCGCTAAGCATATTTTCAACAGGTACTATACAATCATTGAAGAAGACCTGGCGTGTTGAACTTCCTTTGATTCCCATTTTATGTTCTTCAGGATTCAATGAAATTCCCGGAAAGCTTTTCTCTACAATGAAGGCAGAAAGATTTTCATCTGTATCAATCTTTGCAAAGACAATAAATACATCGGCAAAACCACCATTGGTGATCCACATTTTTTGTCCATTGATAATATAATTTTTTCCATCTGCAGAAAGGACAGCTTTTGTCTTACCTGAATTTGCATCTGACCCACTACCCGGTTCTGTCAGACAATAAGAAGCTTTCCATTCACCGCTAGCCAACTTTGGAATATATTTACTTTTTTGAGCTTCATTACCATAATATAATATGGGCAGGGTTCCAATGCCGGTATGTGCAGCATATGCTACAGAAAATGAATGTCCGGCACCTAACACTTCAGTTGCCAGCATTCCGGTTGTAAAGTCCTTTCCAAATCCACCGAACTGTTCAGGAATTGAAATCCCTAACAAACCCAGTTCACCAGCCTTATCAAGAATTGATTGCATCAATCCTTCTTCTTGTGCATCGATTCGATCCAGATTAGGATAGACTTCCGCTTCAAGAAAATCTCTGCATGTTTGTGCTATCATCAATTGTTCTTCATTCCATTGTTCAGGAATAAAAACATCTTCAGCTAAAGTTTCTTTTATTAAAAATTCACCGCCTTTGGTTCCTTTTTTAGTATCTAACATTGTTATTCTTTTAAAGATTTTGAATTAACTTATAATAACTCATAAATGCCTGCAGCACCTTGTCCGGTACCGACACACATCGTCACGATTCCATACTTCTGCTTTCTACGTTTCAATTCACTAAAAAGTTGAACTGATAATTTCGCCCCACTGCAACCTAGTGGGTGACCTAAAGCAATTGCACCGCCATTTACATTGACTATAGACTGATCCATTTCAAGGGTACGCATAACAGCCAATGACTGAGACGCAAAAGCTTCGTTCAATTCGAATAATTGAATATCACTCAACTTCATGCCTGCATGCTTCAGAACTTTAGGAATGGCTTCGATCGGACCAATTCCCATGACTCTAGGTTCAACGCCAGCAACAGCATAATCAACCAGTCTGGCAATTGGTTTTACATTCAATTGCTTCAACATTCTTTCACTCACAATAATAACGAATGCTGCTCCATCACTGGTTTGAGAGGAATTACCCGCAGTCACTGAACCACGCGCATCAAAAACCGGTTTCAAAGTTGCCATTTTCTCTAAAGTAGAATCTGCACGGGGACCTTCATCAGTATCTACGACAAATTCGCGAGTCTTTCTTTTTTCTTTTTCATCAAGATAAACTTCTTGTACAGTAACAGGAACAATTTCATCTTTGAACTTTCCATCACGAATAGCGGCAACTGCTTTCATATTCGACTCAAAGCCGAAACGATCCTGATCTTCTCTGGAAACTTTATATTCTTTCGCAACTGCTTCAGCAGTTAGTCCCATACCCCAATAATAATCAGGTTTCTCCTGTACAAATTTGAGATTCGGAACGATCTTCCATCCGCCAAAGGGAATTGGAGACATACACTCTACTCCCCCGGCAATTATACAATCAGCCATTCCTGCATGAATCTTAGCAGAAGCAATTGCAATGGTCTCTAAACCGGAAGCACAATATCTGTTCACAGTCATTCCCGGAACTTTAACCGTATCCAAACCCATAAGAGAGATCATTCTCCCTATGTTTAATCCTTGTTCCGCTTCCGGTGTCGCATTCCCAACAATGACATCATCAATTTGTTCTTTATCAAGATTTGGTACTTCAGTCAACAGATGTTTTATCACCGTTACAGCAAGATCATCAGGACGCGTTGTTTTAAAAACTCCTTTCGGTGCTTTTCCAACGGCAGTACGGTGAGCTGCGATTATATATGCATTCATGATTAACTTTTTTCTAAACTAAATTTTTTATTTTTTCGGCTCAGACTTAGCCGGTGTTGCAGTTGTGGCAGGAGTTGTACTTGGTTTAGTACTTGGTTTTGCACCGGGAATAACAGGAGTTCCGCCTTTCTTGTCGGCTGCTTTCTTTTCAGCTGCTTTCTTTTCTTCATCAGCTTTCTTCTTAGCAGCTTCTAATTGCTCAACATTGATTCCGTCTTTATAGGTAGCTTGACCAACAACAGCACCCTTGCGACTATAGGATTTCCAGACGCCATCTTTCTTTCCGTTTTTATATGAACCTTCTTGTCGAACAGAACCATCTTCAAAATACTTCGTCCATTTACCGTCTTTTTTCCCGTCTTTGTAAGCTCCTTCCAGGTTCACTTGTCCGGAGAAAAAGTATTTGGTATACTGCCCGTCTTTTACACCGGCCAGGTATTCCGTTTCCTCTCTTGGTTTATCGTAGCTGAAAAATTTTCTTTCCACTCCTTCTTTCTGGTCGTTGACGAAATCTATTTCTGCGATCTTATCGCCAAATGTGTTAAAGAACATCCATTGCCCTTGTTTGCGACCGATCTCATCTGTTTTATTTCTATGCTTTTCTTTACCTGGTGCATATTTGGGCTTCTCTTCTGATCCTTGAGCAAAGATCATAATCGGAAACAACGCCAGCAGTATGAGCAACTGCGCCTTTCGATTGAAGATCATTTTACTTATTGTGTGTATCATGTTATTGATGATTGTTAATTTCTTAATGGTTTGCCTGATGTTAAAATACTTTGAATTCTCTCCAGAGTTTTCTTTTCTCCACATAATGATAGGAATGCCTCCCGTTCAAGATCCAGTAAATATTGCTCTGAAACATAACTATAAGCAGATAAATCGCCACCACATAATACATATGCAAGTTTTTGCGATATTTTCTGATCATGGAGTGAAATGAAGTTCCCTGACTGCATTGAATTTGCACCTGCGTAGAACATAGCAAGGCCGCTCTTTCCAAGCACTTTCACGTCCTTTCTCTGTACAGGTTTTGTATATCCGTCATCCGCCATTTCTATCACTGCACGCTTTGATTCTGTGATCAAACGAGAAGGATTCAAAACAACTTCGTCTCTTCCCGGCTTCATTATCTTAAGATCAAATGCTTCCCATGCACTGGTTGATACCTTTGCCATTGCGATATTCATGAAATATTCTTTCATAACAAGTTCATCAATACTGCCGTCAACGAAAGCATCACTGGCACGCACAGCAAACTCTTTACTTCCACCACCTCCGGGAATCAATCCAACACCAAACTCCACCATACCGATATATGTTTCTGCTGATGCAACTACTTTGTCAGCATGTAGCGACATTTCGCATCCACCTCCAAGTGTGAGTGCATGAGGCGCAACAACAACAGGGATGCTGCTGTATCGAACTCGCATATTCATATTTTGAAATGCACGGATGGCCATATCAATTTCATCGTATTCCTGTTCTATGGCAAGCATGAATACCATGGCCAGATTTGCTCCGGCTGAAAAATTCTGGCCTTCATTTGCAATTACCAAACCGCGAAAATCTTTTTCTGCTGTTTCAATAGCAATATTCACCCCTTGTATAACTTCACCGCCAATCGTATTCATTTTCGTATGGAACTCAAGATTTAGAACTCCATCGCCGATATCTGTCAATGTACTTCCTTGATTTTTCCAAACGATCTTCTCACGATAGGCATCCAAAAGAATAAAATTCTCTGAACCCGGTTTTATCTTATAGGTTCCATCAATTGAATAAAAATACAATTGACCGTTATTATACTTATAGAATTTTTTATTCCCGCTAGCGACGAAATCCTTTACCCAACTTGCAGGCTTATGTCCTGATTTCTCCATTAAAGCAACAACTTCTGCTACACCTAGAATATCCCAGATCTGAAATGGACCTGTTTCCCAGCCAAAGCCTGCACAAATTGCATCGTCTACCTTATAAAGTTCTTCGGCTGCTTCCGGAATACGGTTAGAAATGTAGGCGAATAATGAACAAAAAGATTCACGATAAAATTCACCTGCTTTATCTTTCCCTGCAAAAAGAACTTTTATCCTGTCTTTGAAATTGTCAATAGTTTTTGTCTGATCAAGGGTTGCAAACTTTACTTTTGATTTAGGAACATATTCGAACGTCTTCAAGTCAAGTGTAAGGATCTCACTTTTCCCTGTAGCATTTTTCACCTTCTTGTAAAAACCCTGATTCGTTTTATCACCAAACCATTTTTGCTCAACCATTTTCTGAACAAAAGCAGGTAATCGAAATGCCTCCCTTGCTTCATCATTCGGACAACGATCATAAACATCATTGGCGACTTTCACCATTGTATCTAATCCAACAACATCAGTAGTCCTGAATGTTGCGGATTTTGGCCGACCTAAGATCGGACCGGTAAGCTTGTCGATTTCATCGACAGTCAATCCCATTTTATCAACAAGGTGCAACAACGACATTATCGAATAGACTCCAATTCTGTTAGCTATGAATGCAGGAGTGTCTTTACAGATCACTGTTGACTTTCCTAAAAACACATCGCCGTAATTTTCAAGGAAAGAAATTACTTCCTGATCAGTATCTGCTGTCGGTATAATTTCAAGCAACCTGAGATAACGTGGTGGATTAAAAAAATGTGTTCCACAAAAGTGTTTTTTAAAATCATCACTTCTGCCTTCAGCCATCAAATGAATTGGAATCCCTGAAGTATTTGAAGTAATCAAAGTCCCCTGCTTTCTATATTTTTCGACTTCAGTAAATACTGATTTTTTAATGTCTATATTTTCAATTACTGCTTCCAGGATCCAGTCACTAGAAGCGATTTCTTTCATATTATCGGTAAAATTACCCGTACGAATCCTAGATGAAAAGGATTTTTTATAGATCGGCGACGGATTAGCTTTCAAAGTTGATTGCAATGCTGCATTTACTATACGGTTTTTTACAGCAACTGAATCAAGAGTCAATCCTTTTTTTATTTCCTCTTCATTTAATTCTTTTGGAGCTATATCGAGTAAAAGTACTTCAATGCCTATGTTAGCGAAATGAGAGGCGATTCTGCTTCCCATAATTCCACTTCCAAGAACAGTAACTTTTTTAATATTTCTTTTCATATTATTTTCAATCGAATTAATTTATTCTGAATACATTTTCTCTATCCGAGAATTGTATTTTTCATTGATTATTTTTCTCTTCAATTTCAGTGTAGCAGTTAACTCGCCACTATCCACAGTCCACTCATCTGAAAGCAAAATGAATTTTTTGATCTGCTCTGACTGACCGAAATCCAAATTGTAGTGATCTACTTCTTTCTGTATTCTATCGACGACTTCTAATTTCGATACCACGTCACTTTTTGAAGTGAACGGTATATTGTGAATTTCACACCACTTTTTAAGATGTGTAAAATCCGGTACGATCAAAGCAGATGGAAACTTTCTGTTTTCGCCAATGACCATGATCTGCTCAATAAACAAAGATTCTTTGAATTTATTTTCCAATGCCTGGGGAGCAACATATTTACCACCTGAAGTTTTGAAAATTTCCTTTTTCCTATCTGTTATTTTCAGATAATGACCTTCAATAAAACAACCTATGTCACCTGTATGAAACCAACCTTTATCGTCAATAACTTCCGCCGTAAGATCAGGTCGATTGTAATATCCTTTCATCACATTTGGACCTTTGCAAAGGATTTCACCATCTTCAGCGATCATTACTTCTACACCTTTGATGACAGGACCTACAGTGCCAAAAGCACTACCACGAGGTTCAAGATTATTTACTGCAATCACCGGTGAGGTTTCTGTTAAGCCATACCCTTCAAGAACATTAATACCTGCAGACCAGAAAACTCTTGCAAGTCGGGGCTGTAAAGCAGCTCCACCACTTACGATCACTCTTACATTCCCTCCTAAAGCTTCCCGCCATTTTGAGAATATTATTTTATTGGCTAGCTTAAGTTGAAATTCATACCAACTTCCATTCTTGCCATCCTTTTCATATCTGAGTCCAAGATCAAGTGCCCAGAAAAATAATTTATGTTTTATTCCTTTAAGTTCTTTTCCAGTATTCACAATTCTATCGTACACTTTTTCCAACAACCTTGGTACTGTAGAAAACACTTGCGGTTTTATTTCTTTAAGATTTGCGCCAATCAATTCAATGCTTTCTGCATAATAGATGGAAACTCCTATGTACATGTAAAGGTAAGTGAGCATCCTTTCATAGCTGTGACATAGCGGCAGAAAACTCAGAGCGCGATCACCGGGACCTACAGGGCATAAATGTTCACTTGCAAGAACATTGCTAACAATATTGTTATGCATAAGCATAACTCCCTTTGGAGTTCCAGTAGTACCGCTGGTATATAAAATCGTAGCGACATCGAGTGGTTGAACTGCAATCATCAGTTCATTTACATCAATTGTTGAACTGCGCCCTTTTACTATCAGGTCATTATAATTTGGAACATTCGGCAGTTGATCAATTGAATAAATTTCCAATAAAGAAGGCACCTTTGAACGAACAGCATTTACTTTATCATACAATTGTTTATCGCCTGCGAACACCAATTTTGCTTTGCAGTCATTCAAAATAAATGCGATTTCTGCTTCAGACAAAGTAGTATAAATTGGAACATTAATTATTCCACCTTGTAACATTGCAAGATCAAGAATATTCCATTCAGGCCGATTCGCTGCAATCATTGCTACAGCATCACCTTTCTCAATTCCAATAGTAAGCAGGCCTTTAGTGATTAAATTCGCATTGTCAATAAATTCGTCTGTCGACCAGGCTTTCCAATCACCATTGATTTTACCTACTAAGGATTTACTTGCTGCGAACTTTTCTTTTTGACGTCTTGGTATGTCAAATATCCGGGTAACGTTGACCATGTGTTGTAATCAATACAACAACAAGGAGCCATAAATGGATCCTTGTTGTTGCAAATCTATATCGTGCCAAATTATAGTTTTTAGCCTTTCCCAAGCAAAAAATCTATTTTTTTTATTCATCGTTTGTTAACAATTTCAACTGTAAAAGCCGGATATGTTTTATAACTTTTACCAACAAATAAACTTAGGTTTGTAAATCAATAGTTATGATAAAATGAAATTCAAAAACGACCTCACAATTGCCCTAAATATTCGTTTCCCGCTGGTTATGGCCCCAATGTTTTTAGTGACCACGATACCAATGGTAAAAGAAGCGGTTTCTGCAGGAATTTTAGGCAGTTTTCCTTCCTTGAACTTCAGAAATGAAGGCGAACTTGAAGGTGTTTTAGATGAGATGAATCAGTTTATGTTATCCCGTTCGGGTCAGCAAGGAAATTATGGAGTTAATATTATAGTTCAAAAGGCTAATCCCTGGGCAAAAAAACATCTGGAGATCTGTCTGAAAAGGAAAGTCCCCGTCATCATCACTTCTCTGGGAAATCCGGAAGAAGCGATCAAAGGCGCCCATGCTTATGGAGGAAAAGTGTTTTGCGATGTAACTAATTTGATTCACGCAAAAAAATGCGCCGATCTTGGTTGTGATGGTTTTGTTGCTGTTGGCCAAGGGGCTGGTGGACATGCAGGGCCCTATCCGGTAAGTATGTTAATTCAAGCCCTCAAAAGAGAATTTCCTAAGGTCCCGATTTTAGCAGCCGGAGGAATTGCTAATGGTGCTACACTATTGAGTGCGATTTCTGCAGGCGCCTCTGTAGGTTATAGCGGGACAATTTTTATTGCAAGTACAGAAGCAACTGTTTCGAAAGAATATAAAGAAGCAATCGTACATTCTCATATGGAAGATATTACGTTGACTGAAAGAATAAGCGGCACGCCTTGTACGATCATCAATACAGAATTCGCAAAAAAAATCGGAACTCAGCAGAACTGGTTTGAAAGATGGATGAGTAAGAATCCGCGCACTAAAAAATATTTCAAAATGATCATTCAGCGCCGTGGATTTACATGGCTGGAAGAAGCAGTTAAACCGGGCAATTATAACAATCTTTGGTGTGCGGGACAAACTGTTGAACTTATTCAAAAAATACAACCTATTAAAGAAATTGTAAGTGAAATGGAGAAGGAGTTCTATGAAGCATATTCAAAAGTTCAAGGACAAATTTCAAACTAAAAATTGCATCCAATGAAAAACATTCACAACCTGATGCTAAAAGCTGAATCTTCTCCTTTCAAAAGAAGAATTCTGCAATTTGTTCTTAGTTATGCAATACCGTTTAACAGACCGCATGGTTTTAAAATAAAAGAAGTTTTTACGGATGGTTTTCATATTGTTCTACCCTATTGGAAAATTAATAGAAATCACATCAAAGGAATTCACGCTTGTGGACTTGCCACTCTTTCTGAATTTGTTTCAGGTTTGACCTTGATGAAAGTTCTAGGTAGAAATGACCTTCGAATCATCATGAAAGACATGAAAATGACCTATCATTTTCAAGCTAAGAAAGACGTTTCTGCAATTGCACATTTAACTCCGGCTATTCTTGAGCACGATGTTTTTACTCCATTAAAAACACAAGATTCGGTATTCTATCTGATGAAAATTGAAGTTTACGACAGTGACAAAAATCACATTTGCACTGGAGAAATAAACTGGCAGTTGAAAAAGTGGGATAAGGTAAAAACGGTTTAAGCTGGAGTCAAAAAGGTAATTGTTCATAGGTTAAAGGTCAAGTGTCAAGGGTAATAGCGAAAGTGGCGGATTGCTCATTATTAATTATTCACTATTAATTATTCATTATTCATTCAATGTTTAAGGGGCTGACATACAGTTTTACAATTCTTTTTATTTTATTACTAGTAAACTTATCGTTAAATGCCCGCTTTGCAGCTGACGATTATTATTTTCTATACCTTAATATGAATTATGGTCCTGTTGGCGGAACAATTTTTCAGTATATGGATTTCAGCGGAAGATGGTTATGTCATTTCATAAGTTTGCTCGCCCTAAACCTTTCAGGATTCAGGTTTTTTTTGCCGGCCTATTTTGTATTCACGTTTGCAATGCTATATCTTATTTTGTCATCTTTATTCTATAAAATCTACACTTACTATGATATAGACGAAAATGATTTTAATAGCGACTTACCGCCACTACTATTACTGGCTTCCTTTATTTTGTGTTCATTTTCAGTTGGCGAAAATTGGTTCTGGTTCATTAGTGTGAGTACATACATTTGGAGCATCAGCTTCTCGCTGTTACTCGTTAATTTATACATTAATAACAAAAAAAGATTCTACAAACCGGCTCTGATTATTTTTTCCTCTTTGTATATCGGGAGTGCATCAGAATCGTATGCATTGCTTATGATCATTTTCTCTATACTCTACATTATTTTTAAGATCAGAACAGAAGGAATAGAAACTTTTAAATCAGATCCAAAGCAAAAGACACTAATAACTTCACTAATACTGATTTTCATTTCATTCTTAATTTCCACTTTATCTCCGGGAACATTTCACCGTAATGACCTCTTGCCCTCACTTTCACTTTTACAAAAATCAGAAGTATTGATCAAGTCATTTGCGAAAATATTTATTCAGTACCTGCCTTCAAAGCTATTTCTGTTTATTCTATTCGGGGTTCCATGGATCCGGTTCGGATTCTATATACAGGAGATAACTTCAATGACAACTAAGAACGTACTTAAAAACATTGGTCTTACAATGTTATTTACAATTTTAGCGATTCTTATCTCTCTACTGCCGACCGTTTTTATCCTTGGAGAAATGGGGCCGGCAAGAGCACTTTCAATGATCACTTTAATAATGACAGCCGCAACTGCCATAACGTTTACATTATTTGGAATGATGATCCGAACAGAATCTGAAATCATAAAAATCACCTCGGTTTCTTTTTTCCTCCTTATCACCTATTTATTCTTTGTTAATATTAAAGAATATAGTGTCACATCCCTCTATGCTAAATTGTACGACGAAAGAACTGCAAGAATAAATGAATTGAAAAACGCAAATTTTACAGGCATCGCAGAACTTCCACCGCTCCCACCATCCGGAATGCTATACAATGCTGAATTATCAATCGACACTTCATATTTCGTAAATCAACACTGGAAAAAAGGTCTGGATTTAAAATATAATGTCGTACTTGCGGAATAATTCTTATAAATTAAAAATAGTATAAAATGATTCGTATTCTTCGAGCGATCTGGGGGATCTATGGACTGGTGATCTTTGTTCTCACACTTATTCTGGCTATAATTTGTTACTTTGTTATTTTTACAATTGCAGACAAAAAGAATGCAGCAAGTATTGCGCATAAGTATATTTCCAGAAATTGGGCACGTACACTTTTTATTTTTTTTGGTATTCGTTTAAAAATAAAGAACAAACATTTACTTAAAAAAGAACAGACATATGTATTTGTCGCCAACCATCTTTCTCAGCTTGATATTCCCGCAGATGCAATTGCAACGGAACACGTTTTCAAATACCTTGCAAAAGAAGAATTGACAAAAATTCCATTGATGGGTTATATTATTCGGAACTTGTATATTTCTGTTAATCGAAAAGATAAATTTGCTCGTGCCAAAAGCATGGAAAATATGCAGAAAAATATCCGTGACGGAATTTCAGTATTTATTTTTCCTGAAGGCACGCGTAACAAAACTACAGAACCATTACTCGAATTCAGAGATGGTGCATTCAGGCTTGCTATCGAAGCACAAGTTCCAATTGCTGCCCTCACTTTGCTTAACACCGGTAAATTACTCTCCCCTCAACGTCAGATCGAACTTTCGCCGGGAACGATTACTTGTGTCTGGTCAGAGCCAATACCAACACTTGGCATGACTCAAGATGATATTCCGGCCTTGAAAGAAAAAGTAATTACAGAAATGAAAAGAATACTTAAAGCGGGAAAATAGTAACATCCCATCATTTCAGTTTCCATTCGCCCACACCAGACTTCAGTGACCTTTCATTTCTATCTATTGACCAAATTTCACACAGATAAATTTGCAGACCAGGTAACTAATTTTATATTTGGATGATCACAATAGCATCATTGTGGTGAAAGTCACTATCTCTCAATCTACTAATCTGTTTATGAACAAATTTTACTTATTTGCTCTCATTAGCTTTTGCGCGATTTCAGCCCAAGCACAATTTTTACCCGAATCTGATCCACATCGAGGAGTTTATCTCGATCATTTCTTACGCTTCTGGCCCGGAACTTCAAATGTGGACACCTCAAGATCGATCCTGGGAGTCGATAAAGACTTTGACGGAGTATTTGAAAAAGAAGATGCTGTTTTAAGATATGCATGTGAAAACCATATCACCTATTTGACTATGTACGATATGCACCGGACTATAGGAACAAGCAAATTGATCTGGAATGAAAACACCCATCAGTTTGAAAATCCCGAGAAACATCTTTGTCGTTTTATTGAAAAAGCACGAACATTATATGGCGTCACTCAGATTGGAGCAGTTGGAGGTTCCACTAACTTTTTTGACAGCCTAAGTACTTTTCTAGATCGGTATCCGGTTACAGCTCCTATTCGATTAAACGACGAAATTAAATCCTCGCCGTATTTTAACAGCCGACTTGCTTCTGTCGAAACCAACTCTTATCCATCAAGAGAAGCCCAACAATCCGCAGAATACCTTAAACAATGTATTCGCATCATGAATTTTAATTCAACGAACAATTGTCAAAGCGATATTGATGTCATCAATGTTGAATACGAATTCTGGGGAGATTGCAGCGGAACTTTTACCGACTTCACTGAAATTGCTGAATCGATGAAGGCACTAAAGGATGATTACAACGCAACACATCCAAATAACCCAATGATCACAGAGGCATATCTTGCCTTCTTATATTATTGCGGGGCTCAACAAAGCCAGGTCACACAAACTATTGATGGTTGCAGTAATTGCTCACCGTGTTCCACATGTGCAAATCCACACGAACCATTAATCGATAGAGTTCTCTATTCTGTGCTTCAAGGCAATCCGTATTATTTCTCTTTTGCTGACCAAAATTATTTCGAACAAGCAGTTACACAAGACAGCACAGACTTTCATCCGATGTTATATTCTGAATCGATGAATTTCGGTGGCGGATTCGATTTCTTTGGACCATGGTTCACACAAGCACCAACAAATACGATTTTCTTTTCAGAAGAATACTATTTCTATCATTGGCTGATGATGTCAGGTTCTGCTTTAGGACAACCTAAACAAAATGATGTACAAAGCGGCGGTGTGCAATGGTTTTCACAATCATACATGGTTGGACATTTAGATCATCCAAGGATGATCCAAACTCCAGGTCCATTTTGCAGTAACGGCGACTCTACCCTTATCACTTTAGATTATTATGGACCTGATGAACCAGGTACTGATTATACATTCTCTATTACCAGAGATTCGGATAGCACAATTGTTTATCCGCGTTCAGGAATCGAACAGACGGGAACTTCGATAAGTACAATTAGTAATCCGGCATATCGTTCAATCAATTTCAAAGATACTTTGCTATTTCCAAAATGTTATTTACCGGATGGAGAGTACACAGCAACTTTGAATTTAAATTATAATCACAGTACAGGTTGCAGTTATTCATCTTCGGCAAAGATCAGTATAAGCCCTCAACCTAAAATTGTATTAGTCGGCGATAGTGTCTTTTGTGAGGGGAATACAACATTTCTTACTGCACCAACAGGTGGATTTTATGCTTGGTATAAAAACGGAAGAATTATTCCCGGTGCAAACATCAGTACTCTTTCAGTTGGCGAAGATGGCGACTATTATTGTATCATAACAGGAACTACTTGCAATGGCACTTCAAATACGATCCACATAACTGTTCATCCTAATCCAACAGCATCATTAAATGTAACCTGTAATGGCAATGGTACTTATACTTTGAAAACTGATCTTGAAGCAGCGAATGCAAGTTCAACTGATCAAACCGGAGCTTCCGGAGTTACATTCTTGTGGAGTACAGGTGAAATAACGGATCAGATCGTTCTTCCCATTCCGAGTTCTACTGACAGAATTTATGTTACGATCACTGACAGATATACAGGCTGCACAAGATTAAGACATACTGCATTACTACCTGTACCAAATACATCCATTGTCCCGACGATCACTATTAACACAGTACCATCTTCACCGTGTTCATCGGATGGCTCGATAACTGCAGTTGCAAATGGTGCTACCGGAACGACAGATTTTTTCTGGTCGAATGGCGCAACTACTGCAACAATAAGTAATTTGTCACCGGGAGTTTACTCATGTGTAATGACCATGTATGCAAATCCTTGTTCAGCAGAGGCGACAGTGACACTGGGAACTTTACCAAGTACAGGCCCGACAATTACTCCAACAATCACCGATGCAAGTTGTGTGAACAGAAACGATGGCGCTATTTCACTTGCAATTTCAGGTGGCAATCCACCATTTAGTTTCAACTGGAAAAATATCCCTAACGAAAATGGTTATAATCCATATGTTCAAAATCAAAGTCAGCTTTATTCAGGAACCTACACTTTGAATCTTACTGATAATAATGGATGCAATTTCACTTACAATTTCGATGTAAATTATCAAAACACGATTCCGATTGCTACCTATGTAACCACACCTGTTACCACTTGCGGTACGAATAACAATGGCAGCGCAACAATAACAGTAACAAGTGGCAGTGGACCTTTCCAATACCTGTGGAATGATATCAATCAACAAACGACTGCAACAGCTAATAATCTTCCGGCGGGAACTGTTCAAGTTGAAATTACTAATTCAAATGGATGTGTTTCTATTTATAATGTAAGTGTTCCAACGCAACAAATATCGATAGCTTCTACGCTTTTGGATTCATCATCACTCACAACTACATGTGCAGGGATTTCAGATGCAAATATCTATTTGAATGTAACCGGAGGAATTGAACCTTATAGTGTCAATTCACCATGGAGCATTGACTCCAATTTTATTTATGTAGAGAATTTATCTGATACTACACTTTCATTATTAATTACAGATGATAACGGATGCAATGTCCAACAAAATTTCACGATTACGGAGCCCATCTTTTCGCTATCGACAACATCAACTGCATCAACTTGTATTGGTTGTCCGAATGGTAAACTACTAACTACGCCAAATGGTGGAGTACCGCCTTACACTTATCAATGGACGCCGGCAAATGGTACAATGGATGGAGACACTATTGTTGGACTTCTTTCCGGAGTTTATACGGTTTGTATTTCTGATGCGAATAATTGTTCGATTTGTGTAATTGATACAATTGCAGAAGAACCCACAGCTATTTCTGGAAATGCTACAACAGAAGATATTATAATTTTCCCAAATCCTAATACAGGGGAATTTACAATAAAGTCAGAATTATTCATGACGAAAGTATATTCACTCCAAATCACAGATATTCAAGGACGAATTACATTTTTCAATTCAAAATTGAAAGAAGAGACTAATCAAATACGCTCTTTTCTGAACAAAGGTGTTTATATAGTAGTTATAACGTTTGACAATCAAACAATTCTCAGAAAGCGGATTGTCATTATTTAGTTCGTTCTTGAAAATAACAAGCATTTCTCTTAAACCAATCTACCACTTTCTTGTTACCTTTGCAGACATTAACTAAACATTATGTACCGCAATACTCAACATTGGATCAAAACGCTGGAAGAAAAAGGCGAATTGGTCAGGATCAAAGAATACGTAAATCCTGAATTGGAAATTACTGAGATCACTGATCGAATCTCAAAGCAATATGGTCCGGCGCTTTTATTTGAGAATAACGGAACTAACTTTCCGCTTTTGATCAATTCCATGGGAACTGAACAAAGAATGGCTTGGGCTCTTGGAGTTGAAAAACTGGATGATGTTGCCGCAGAGATCGAGACGTTGATCAAACAACTTACCACTCCAAAAGACAGTATTCTCGATAAATTAAAAATGCTTCCTACTCTTGGTTCAATTGCTTCCTGGATGCCAAAAGTGATCAGCGGAAAAGGTGAATGTCAGGAAGTAGTGCAAATGGATCCTGACATCACAAAATTTCCTGTACTAAAATGCTGGCCGGAAGATGGTGGACCGTTTTTAACTTTGCCAATCATACATACAAAAGATCCGCTAACGGGTTTGCGAAATGTCGGACTTTACCGTATGCAGGTCTTCGATCCAAAAATGACAGGAATGCATTGGCACAGACATAAAGTTAGCGCACGTCATTTCAATGAATATAAAAAGCTAGGACAAAAAATGCCTGTTGCAGTGGCTCTTGGTGGTGACCCTGTTTATGCATATTCCGCTACTGCTCCTCTACCCGATGGAGTTGATGAATATATGTTAGCCGGATTTATCCGCAAGAAAAAAGTTGAACTCGTTCAATGTCTTACACAAGATGTACAAGTGCCGGCTGATGCAGATATTATCATTGAAGGTTATGTAGACCCAAGTGAAGATTATATTCTTGAAGGTCCATTCGGTGATCATACCGGCTACTACTC
>Ga0154020_10004321_pt1 | contig 16961 bp, 12 predicted proteins | sample Klosneuvirus_201_FD_109709 | JGI IMG/M metagenome (GOLD analysis project Ga0154020, IMG submission 109709) | Active sludge microbial communities from wastewater, Klosterneuburg, Austria - Klosneuvirus_20160825_MG | ecosystem: Engineered > WWTP > Aerobic digester > Activated sludge | place...
GCGACGAAACGCGCGTAGTCGGACTCGCGCGTCAGGCCCGCGACGTCTTCGAGCGTGGGCGGCGACACAGCCGCGGCATCGCCCGCCGGCACGGTGGCCGCGCCCGCGCTGGTCCCCTGGGTCACGCGGGGGGACGTCGGCACGGGCTCGGCAACAGGCGCGGCGGCGCTCGCCCCCGGTGGTGTTGCCAGCGGCGAATCGCTCGGCGGCGCGATGCCACGTCGCGCGTCGGACTTGCGGCGGGCCCAGCGCGACAGAAAGCCCATGTCCTCGCTGGTGCTCATCCCGGGCCCGCAGCGCATGCGGCATTGGTCTTGGCGAACGTCGGCTCGACCATGGATAGTCGGTTGGGCTCTGTGAGTGGCTGCAATGATTCTAGGCGGCGGTTCATCGGTAGCGGCTCGGCTGCGGCGTGGCCGCGCCGCCATCATGGTCGCCCGCGGTGCAGCCTCACGCACCGGTCGCTACACTCATTGGCCATGTCCTCGCAACCGCAGATCCAGGTCGCCGTGGTGATGGAGCGCGTCGCCGCACCCAACCCGTGGGAGGACTGGCAGTGCCGGCTGGTCGAGGTCGTCCCCGATGAAGGAGCCTTCGGTACTGCGCCGCGCTGTCTGGTCGATGACGGCAAGGTTTCGCGCTGGCTCTTCCCGGGCTTCGAGATTGCCTTGTTCCGCAGCGAGTGCAAGGGTTACTACTTAAACCTCACGTCCGGCCAACCCTCCTGGTTCGTCTCCTGGGTGTTCGACGAGTCCGATCCGTCACTGCCCACGCTCACGGGTGTGGGTGTGTCCTATGTCGAGGCCGACCGACGCATGGCCTCTGAGGAGCATGTCGAGACGGTGCCGCTCGCACCCGAGTTGTGCGAGTGGCTGCGCGTGTACACCAATGCCCACTTCGAGCCTGAAACGCGGCGCAAGGTGCGGGCGATGTCCTTCCTGAGCCCGCAGGAGCGCGAGCGCATGGCCGCGGGCCTGGCGGGCGCGCCGACGCCGGCCACTGGCCAGACAGCGCCAGCGCCGGAGGCCCATGCCGAGCAGTCGCGCGAACGCAATGCTGAGCTGCGGGAGATGTTTCTCACGGACCCGCACTTCCGCCAGTCCGACGGCCTGGACGTCGGCGTTGACGAGGTGCACGAAATCGAAGGCACGGCCACCGGGCGCCAGCGCAAGATCCTCAAGGCACGCGAGCTGGGCCTGCTCGACGACGAACTGCTCGAGCAGGACCCGCCGCCCCAAGTTGACTCACCCCCTCGGGGTGGCTGACGGAAACCGGCAGGTCTGGGGGCGCTCAGAGCCGCACGCCGGCCAGCCCAGCCAATTGGGCCACGAAGGTCGCCTCGGCGGCGGCGCCGTCCAGGCACCGAACGTCGAGCCGGACTTGCCCGTCCTCAATGCGGCCGATCACCGGGATCGGCAGTGCCCGCAGGGCCTCGGCCAGACGTTCAGGCATGCGGCCCGCGCGCCGCGCGCCGCTGGGCGCGCCCAGAGCGATGCAGGCGCTGGGCAGGCGCTCCACCGGAAGCGAACCGCTGCCGATCTGGCTGCGGCATTGCAGCACCTGGACCTGCGCACGCTCTCCGAGTGCCGTCTCGAACACCGGTGCCAGGCGCTCGGCTTGCGCCGTGAGCTCGGCCTGGCTGCGCGTGAGCAGGCGCAAGGTGGGCAGGCGCGCGGCCAGACGGTCCGGGTCACGGTACAGGCGCAGCGTCGCTTCGAGCGCGGCAATCGTCATCTTGTCCAGGCGCAGCGAGCGCTTGAGCGGATGCTTGCGGATGCGCTGCACCAGCGCCCGGTCGCCCACGATCAACCCTGCCTGGGGGCCGCCCAGCAACTTGTCGCCACTGAAGGTGACGATGTGGGCGCCGGCGGCCAGCGACTGCTGGGGTGTCGGCTCGGCCGGCAGGCCCCAGCGGGTCAAGTCGACCAAGGTGCCGCTGCCCAGGTCCTCGACGAAGGGCAGGCCGCGCGAGCGGCACAGCGCCGCCAGCTCGGCCACCGGCACGCTGGCGGTGAAGCCCTGGATGGCGTAGTTGCTGGTGTGCACCTTCATCACCAGCGCGGTGCGTGGCCCGAGGGCAGCCTCGAAGTCGCGCAGGTGCGTGCGGTTCGTGGTGCCCACCTCGACCAGGCGCGCCCCGGCGCGCCGCATGATGTCGGGGATGCGGAACGCGCCGCCGATCTCGACGAGCTCACCGCGCGAGACCGGCACTTCCTTGCGGTCGGCCAGCGCTGCCAGCACCAGCAGCACCGCGGCGGCGTTGTTGTTCACCGCGGTGGCCGCCTCGGCGCCGGTGAGTTCGCGCAGCAGACCTTCGAGATGGTCGTCGCGATCACCGCGCCCGCCGCGTGTCAGGTCGAACTCGAGATTGGCGGCACCGCGCATCACCGCAACGACCGCTTCGATCGCCTCGGGCGCCATCACCGCGCGTCCCAGGTTGGTGTGCAGCACCGTTCCCGTGAGGTTGAACACCGGTCGCAACGACGCCTGCGCAGCAGCCTCCAGGCGGCTGCGGCAGGCGGCTTCGAATGCCGGCGCGTCGAACAGGGGTTGCGGCGTCTGCGCGCGCCATTCGTCGAGCACCGCTCGCGCCACTGCCACCACTGGCGCGCGGCCGTGGTGGTCGATCAGCGCGGGTATCGCGCCGCTGGCGAGCAGCTTGTCCAGGGCGGGGGGGCGGGGGAAGGCGACGGTCACGGTGTGCTGTTGGTGCGTTGTATGTGTAGCGCTATTCAGCTGTCGCATCACCTTTGCCATCCACCAGCCGATCAAAGTCCGACTGGAACAAGCGGTCTTGCACGATGCGGTACTTCTCGAACTCGCTCTCGGCGTGGGCGCGCGCAATCTCTGCGGTGACCTTGCCTGCGTCCTGCAACACCGCCCGGTCCGTGGCGGCGATGAAGCGATTCAGGCGCGTCTCCCAGTCCAGCATGGTCATCGGGATCTGGCGCAGGGCCATGTCTTCAGCCAGATCCAGGTACGCGGACACCAGGCGCTGCAGTTGCGCCATCTCGCCCCCGGTCAGGTAGTTCTTGGCCACGACCACGTCGAACTTCTGGATCTTGCCGAGCGGGGCGTCTTTCCACGTGGTGAGTCCCATGCGGTCCTTGCTCGCATCGGCGCGGCTGACGATGACCTCGGCAGCCGTCTGCCCGTGGATGGCCCAGTGCAGCTTGTTCTGGACCGTAGCGAAGAAGCGCTGCGTGGCCTGGGCCTGGCTGTCGTAGTCGAGCGCCGTGGCGTACAGGTCGGTGATCTTCTGGTAGAACTTGCGCTCTGACAGGCGGATCTCCCGAATGCGCTGCAGCTGCTCTTCGAAGTACTGCTTGCTCAGGACGGAGCCGTCATTCTTCAGGCGCTCGTCATCCATCGCGAAGCCCTTGATGGTGAAGGACTCGACGATGGCGCTGGCCCACTTGCGGAACTGCACCGCGCGCTCGGAGTTGACCTTGTAGCCCACCGCGATGATGGCGCTCAGGTTGTAGTGCTTGGTGTCGTAGTTCTTGGCGTCGGCTGCAGTTATTCGAAAACTTCGAATAACTGCGTGCTCGGTCAGCTCGCTGTCGGCGAACACCTTCTTCAGGTGGTAGTTGATGGTCTGGGTTTCTACGTCGTAGAGCAGACCCATCATCTTCTGGGTCAGCCAGACGTTCTCATCGGCGTAGATGGCCTCCACGCCCCCTTTGCCTGCTGCGGCCACAAACGTCAGGTACTCCGCAGCCGAAGAGCGGGTCAGGCTGTGGCCGGTGTTCGAAGCCTTTCGGCCGGGCTTGCCTGCACCGCTTGCGTCATCACTCATCCCCTGGCTCCTGCGGCTGCGCGGCCATCGGCGCCTCGAGCCGCACAAGTGCGCGCCCCGGCGCACACGATCGGTCGTGGACGCGCGTGCGTTTGGCAGGCGTAGACACCCACCGGCACCACACTGCACGAAGACCCGAATATGACCTTGGCGGAAGAGGGTGGGAGTCGAACCCACCTGGGACCACAGGGCAGCCCCACCCGGTTTTGCAGACCGGACGCCCCACCGGGGGACGATCCTCCTCCATTCGATCAGCCATCGAGCACCTGGCGCGGGTCACGGCGGAAGTGCCGGCCGATTTCGTCGCGCTTGGTCAGGCCGATCGCGTCGAAATACTCTACCAGCGGCACCGACAGATGTCGGCTGATGCCCGTACGCTCGCGCAGTTCGCGCACATTCAGCCGCTTGTTCGGGTCGGCCTGCGCAATCTCCCAGGCCTGCGTGGCCAGCGCCAGCAGGTGGGTGGTCTGGATGAAGTACTCGGCGCCGACCGGGTGCACATTGCCCATGCGCTGCAATCGCTCCAGCACGCGCAGCACCTGGTCACGGCGCAGGGTGCGATCGCGCTGCAGCATGTCGCTCAAGCGCGGCGGATGGATGCCGCCTTCGTCGAGCCACGGCTTCAGGCGCTCCCAGAGCTGGCGCTCGGCACCCTGAAGCGCCGCCGAGTGGCTGGCCAGTGACAGGTGCGGTCCGCTGCGCTTGATCGCGCCACCGCGCACCAACTCGCGCAGCAGCAGCGCAAAGATGGCGCCGGCGGGTTTGTCACGCACGGCGCGTTGCAACTGCTCCTGGGTCAGCCCCGGGCTGTCGGGTTTTCGGCGATGGTGCGCGGCCAGTTGTTCGGTCACCGCAGCGCCGTAGCGCTCGATCTGGGCCGGTGCGAACAACAGCTGTGTGGCGCCTTCGGCCATGCTGCGGTGCGGCACCTCGGCCAGCAGCGCCTGCATGGGGGCCTCGGGCAGATTCCACAGCGTCGCGAAAGATCGTGTGGCGATGCCCGCCGGCGGCTCCAGGGCCAGCAGGGCCGCCAACGCCTGCGCCGGAGTGGGCAGCTCGAGCGCCGCCAGCGCCGCCAGACGCTGCTCGCGCCGGCGCCGCGACGGCGGCGCGAAAGCGTCGATCACTGCGCCGCCACCGATGGTGCGCAGCGCCGACTGGTCGCGCACGATGAAGCGGTCGCCGCGCAGCGCTGCAATCGGGCGATCGAGCTGCAGTTGCACCCGCGCCTGGCGACCCGGCTCGATGGCCCGGCCTTCGAGCAGCACGACTCTGGCGCCCACATCTTCGGCGCCGAGGTGCAGGTGCACGGGTGTCCAGTGGGCCAGTGCACGAGACTCGCTGGCCAGCACCTGCAGTCGCACGTCCAACCGCTCGGTGGGCGCATGCAGCGCCTCGGCCACGACCCAGTCGCCGCGCCGCACCTCGTCCTTGTCGACACCGGCCAGCGCCAGCGCGAGCCGCTGCCCTGCCCGGCCCTCGGTGGCCTGGCGGTTCTGGGCATGGACACCGCGCACGCGCACCTCGCGCCCACGCGGCGTCAGCATCAGCTTGTCGCCCGGCGCGACCCGGCCACTGACCGCGGTGCCGGTCACCACGGTGCCGATACCGGCCAGCGTGAACGCGCGGTCCACCGCCAGGCGAAAGCCACCCGCGCGGGGCTCGGCCGGCCGAGTGGTGCCCGCTTCGGCCAGCAGGCGTTGCAGCTCATCGAGGCCCAGCCCGGTCAGCGAGGACACCGGCACCACCGGCGCCCCGGCCAGGCCACTGCCGGCGAGCAAGGCAGCGACCTCGCCTTGCGCCGCGGCCAGCCGCTGCGCGTCGACCAGATCGCACTTGGTCAGCGCGACCACACCCTCGCGCAGTCCCAGCAGGTCGATGATGGCCAGGTGCTCGCGCGTCTGCGGCATCGGGCCGTCGTCGGCAGCCACCACGAGCAGCACATGGTCGATGCCCGTGGCGCCGGCCAGCATGTTGCGCACCAGCTTCTCGTGACCGGGCACGTCGACGAAACCGAGCACCTCGCCGTCCGATAGCGGTTGGTAAGCGAAGCCCAGGTCCACGGTGATGCCTCGGGCCTTCTCCTCCTTGAGCCGGTCGGTGTCGACGCCGGTCAGGGCCTTGACCAGCGAGGTCTTGCCATGGTCGATGTGTCCTGCGGTTCCGATGATCACGGCTGCGCTCGCGCGGGATGAGGAGGCCGGATTGTCGACCCGGATTCGCGGCAACCGCACGCGGCGCGACAGGCTGCCTCTGGTGCGACAACTTGTCGCGCCGCCGCTAGGGTCTTCCCGCTTGAGCCGGCTCGACATATGAAGCGAAATGCAGATCAGCCCAATCGGCCCATGCATGGCCGCCAAGCAGGAGGCTGTTTCGATGAGCAAACCGACCACCCCCACCCTGGGCCGCCGTGCGGTCTTTGCCGGCGCCGGCGCCGCAGGTGCGCTGGCTGCAGCCGCAGCCGTGCTGCCGCGCCCACAGGAGGCTGCGCCTGCAGCCAAGGCCGAGGCCGCACCGGCGTCCTCGGGCGGCTACCGACTCACCGAGCATGTGAAGCAGTACTACGCCGTGGCGCGCACCTGAGCACAGGCCCGGGGCACGTTCTTCGTCTTTCTGATCAACCGGTGGCCAGGAGGCAACATGTTGTTGACACGCAAGTCGGCGGGTGACGGGGCGACATCGTCGTCCCGCACGCTCGTCGACAATTTGGCGCGGGGCCTGACCCGCGCCGTACCCACGATGGACCGGCGCAAGTTCCTGCGGCGGTCCGGCCTGGGTTTGGGGGCCGGCATCGCCGCGTCCCAGCTCACACTTGTGCGCAAGGCCCAGGCGGCCGATGCTCCGGCCGCGGGCGGAGCCGGCGCCAAGATCGAGGTCAAGCGCACGGTCTGTACGCATTGCTCGGTGGGTTGTGCAGTCGACGCGGTGGTGGAGAACGGCGTCTGGGTGCGCCAGGAACCGGTGTTCGACTCCCCCATCAGCCTGGGTGGTCACTGCGCCAAAGGCGGCGCCCTGCGCGAGAACGCGCACGGCGAGTTCCGCCTGAAGTACCCGATGAAGCTGGTGGACGGCAAGTACCAGCGCATCTCATGGGACCAGGCGCTCTCCGAGATCAGCGCCAAGCTGCTGAAGCTGCGCGAGGAGAGCGGTCCCGACAGCCTGTTCGTCGTGGGCTCGTGCAAGAGCAACAACGAGCAGGGCTACCTGTTGCGCAAGTTCATGGCCCTGTGGGGGACGAACAACTGCGACAACCAGGCACGAATATGCCACTCCACTACTGTCGCCGGTGTGGCGAATACGTGGGGCTACGGTGCGATGACGAATTCGTATAACGACATGCGCAACGCGAAGTCGGCGATCTACCTCGGCAGCAATGCCGCGGAGGCGCACCCGGTTTCGCTGGTGCACATGCTGCATGCGAAGGAGAGCGGCTGCAAGATGATCGTCGTGGACCCCCGGTTCACGCGCACGGCGGCCAAGGCCGATCAGTACGTCCGGATCCGCTCCGGCACGGATATCGCGTTCCTGTACGGCGTGATGTACCACGTCTTCAAGAACGGCTGGGAAGACAAGAAGTACATCGAGGACCGTGTCTACGGCATGGACAAGGTCCGCGAGCATGTTCTGGCCGACTGGACACCGGAAAAGGTCGAGGAGGTCTGCGGGGTTCCCGAGGCCACGTGCTACCAGGTGGCCAAGACCCTTGCCGAGAACCGCCCCGGCACGCTGGTGTGGTGCATGGGCCAGGCCCAGCACAGCATCGGCAACGCCATCGTGCGGGCGTCGTGCCTGCTGCAACTGGCGTTGGGCAATGTGGGTGTCAGCGGCGGTGGCGCGAACATCTTCCGCGGCCACGACAACGTGCAGGGCGTCACCGACATCGGCGCCAACCCCGACTCGCTGCCGGGCTACTACGGCATTGCCGAAGGCTCGTTCAAGCACTACGCAGCCGTCTGGGGCGTTGACTTCGACTGGATCAAGGGCCGCTTCGCGCCCGGCATGATGACCAAGCCGGGCACGACCGTTTCGCGCTGGTACGACGCCGTGCTCGAGGCCAACGAGCACATCGACCAGCCGAGCAATCTGCGCGCCATGGTCTATTGGGGCCACGCCCCGAACTCGCAGTCGCGCGGCCTCGACCTCAAGCGCGGCATGGACAAGCTCGACATGCTGGTGGTGGTCGATCCCTTCCCATCGGCCACGGCTGCGATGGCGGCCATGCCTGGCAAGCCCGAGGACACCAACCCGAACCGATCGGTGTACCTCCTGCCGGCCTGCACGCAGTTCGAAACCAGCGGCTCGGTGACGGCCTCCAACCGGTCGCTGCAATGGCGCGAAAAGGTGATGGAACCGCTGTATGAGTCGCGCAGCGATCACATGATCATGTACCAGCTCGCGGAGAAGCTCGGCTTCGCCGACAAGCTGGTCAAGAACATGAAACTGCACAAGGTCAAGGGCATGGACGAGCCCCAGCCGGAAGAGATCCTTCGCGAGATCAACCGCGGCGTGTGGACCATCGGCTACACCGGCCAGAGCCCGGAGCGGCTGAAGGCGCACATGCGCAACATGCACGTGTTCGACCCGACCACGCTGCGCGCCAAGGGCGGTATCGACAAGGAGAGCGGCTACAAGCTCGACGGCGACTACTTCGGCCTGCCATGGCCCTGCTTCGGCACCGCGGAGATCAAGCACCCGGGCACCCACCTGCTCTACAACAACTCGCTGCACGTGATGGACGGCGGTGGGAACTTCCGCGCCAACTTCGGCGTCGAGCGCGAGGGCCAGTCGCTGCTCGCCGGCGACGGGTCGCACTCCAAGGGCGCCGAGATCACGACCGGCTACCCCGAGTTCGACCACATCCTGCTCAAGAAGCTGGGCTGGTGGGCCGACCTCACCGACGCCGAGAAAGCCAAGGCCGAGGGCAAGAACTGGAAGACCGACCTCTCCGGCGGCATCCAGCGCGTGACCATGGCGCACGGTTGCCACCCCTTCGGCAATGCCAAGGCGCGCGCGGTGGTCTGGAACTTCCCAGACCCCATCCCCAAGCACCGCGAGCCGATCTATTCGCCGCGGCCCGAGCTGGTCGCCAAGTACCCGACCCACGACGACAAGAAGGCGTTCTGGCGCCTGCCCACGCTGTTCAAGACGGTGCAGGAGAAGAACAAGGACATCGGCAAGCAGTTCCCGCTGATCCTGACGACCGGGCGCCTGGTCGAGTACGAGGGCGGTGGCGACGAAACGCGGTCCAACCGCTACCTGGCCGAGTTGCAGCAGGAGATGTTCGTCGAGATCAACCCGGCGGCGGCCAATGACCGCGGCATCCGCAATGGCGATCATGTCTGGGTCAAGACCCCCAGCGGCGCGCGGCTGAAGGTGCGCGCACTGGTGACCGAACGGGTGGACAGGGCCACGGCTTTCATGCCCTATCACTTTGCCGGCCGCTGGCAGGGCGAAGACCTGCTTCGGTACTACCCCGCGGGCGCGGCGCCGATCGTCCGCGGCGAGGCCGCCAACACCGCGACGACGTATGGCTACGACGCGGTGACGATGATGCAGGAGACCAAGACCACGGTCTGCCAGGTCGAGCGGGCCGCGTAAGGAGTCGTCAAGATGGCACGAATGAAGTTCATCTGCGACGCCGAGCGTTGCATCGAGTGCAACGGCTGCGTCACCGCCTGCAAGGCCGAGCACGAGGTACCCTGGGGCGTCAACCGCCGCCGCGTGGTCACCATCGGCGACGGCGAGCCCGGCGAGCGTTCGATCTCGGTGGCATGCATGCACTGCTCGGACGCGCCGTGCATGGCGGTATGCCCGGTCGACTGCTTCTATCGCACCGACGAAGGTGTGGTGCTGCACGACAAGGACGTGTGCATTGGCTGCGGCTACTGCTCGTATGCCTGCCCATTCGGGGCGCCCCAATTCCCGAGCAACGGCCAGTTCGGCCTGCGCGGCAAGATGGACAAGTGCACCTTCTGCGCCGGCGGTCCCGAGGCCAATGGCTCGGCGGCCGAGTTCGAGAAGTACGGCCGCAACCGGCTCGCCGAAGGCAAGCTGCCCATCTGCGCCGAGATGTGCTCGACCAAGGCGCTGCTCGGTGGCGACGGCGACGTGGTGGCCGACATCTTCCGCAACCGCGTGCTGGTGCGCGGCAAGGGCAGCGAGGTCTGGGGCTGGGGCACGGCGTACGGTCGCCCCTCCGGCGGCGGCACTCAGAGCACGCCGGGGAGCAAGTCATGAACCAGCCGATGGCAATCCGGCGTACGGCACCGTCGCGCCTGCTGGTGGCATTGGGGGTCGGCGCCTCGCTGGTGCTGGGCGCCTGTGGCGAGCGTGCGCAGACCACGGACCGCTCGGCCCGAAAGTCCGACGAGCAAGCCTGGGCCGGAGTCGCCGCTGGCGCGCCGGCGCACCACGCCGCCTCTGGCTGGAAGGCCGGCGAAGCGGCGAGTTGGGAGTCCCAGCTCAAGGCACGCACGCAGGCGCAAAACGACTACGTGCGGCCACCGTCGCAGCGCTGAGCCAGCGCTGCGCACGCTCCGCATCCACACCCAGCCCACGCCGAGGTGACACGATGAAGGCCACGATACGCCTGACCCTGGCCGGGGCCGTTTCGGCCCTCGCAGCTGCTGCCGCAATGGCGCAGGCGCCCGCGGCGGCTTCCGCGCCGGCTGCGCTGCCGGCCGGGTTTGTTGCGCCGGCCGACCCCCGTATACAGGACACGGCCGCCGAGCGTGTCCGCAGCCAGCCCGGCAACAACGCGCCGGTCTGGCGCGCCGTGCGCGAAACCGGCACCCAGCCCGCCTACAGCTCGCTGCCCGGCGCCGAACAGGGCGTGCTCATCCAGTCCATGGTGCAGTACCCGGGTTCGCGCCTGACCACCGCCGGCGAGGCCTGGCGACAGGTCCGCAACCACTGGATCATTCCCTATGGCGGCGCATTGATGCTGGTGGCGGTGCTGGCACTGGCGCTGTTCTACTGGCGGCGCGGCCCGCTCGGAGGGCACCTGCCCGATACCGGGCGCCAGGTCGAGCGGTTCACGCCCTTCGAGCGCTCGGCTCACCTGCTCAATGCAGCGTCATTCACGGTCCTGGCCATTTCGGGGCTGGTTTTGGCCTTCGGGAAGTTCGTGCTGTTGCCTGTGATCGGCTCCACCCTGTTTGGCTGGCTGACCTACGCATTGAAGACCGCGCACAACTTCGTCGGGCCTCTGTTCGCCGTGACCCTGGTGATCATGATCATCACCTTCGCGCGCGACAACCTGCCTCGAGCGGGCGACCTGGGCTGGCTGGTGCGCGCCGGCGGGATGATCGGCGGAAAGGAAGTGCCGTCGCACCGGTTCAACGCCGGCGAGAAGGTGCTGTTCTGGGCTGGTGTGCTGCTGCTCGGCGGCATCGTGGTCGGTTCCGGTCTGGTGCTGGACAAGGTGCTCCCCGGACTGGCCTACCTGCGTGGCGACATGCAGGTGGCCCACATGATCCACGCTGCGGCTGCGATGCTGATGATGGCGCTCTTCCTCGGCCACATCTACATGGGCACCATCGGTACCCGCGGCGCGTGGCAGGGCATGCGCACGGGATGGGTCGACGAGGCGTGGGCCGCCGAGCACCATGCCCTGTGGCTTGCCGACATCCGCGCCGGCAAGATCCCGGCCCAGCGCTCCAGCGAGCCCATGCCCGCCCAACTCAGCCCCGTGGAGGGAACCCGATGAAGCCGTTGCCGCACGCCTGCTGCGTCCTGATCACTGCCGTTGCATCCACGCTGGCCGCCGGCGGCGCTTGGGCCAAGCTGCCACAACCCTCTGACGAGGCCAAGGCCAAAGCTGCGGAAGGTGCCGCCAAGGCCGCCCATGCCGGCAAGGTGGCGAACTTCCAACTGTGCAAGAGCATGGACCGCGTGACGGCAGGCTATCAGGCGGCCTTGCGCAAGGCTGGCAAGCCGGTGCCCACGCCTGTGGAAACCCCCGCCTGCGCAGACCCGGGCGCATTCGTCTATCCGCCGCCGGCGCCGGTGGCCGCGGCGGCGCCAGCAGCACCTGCAGCAAAGAAGTAGCATGGTTGCGGCCGCATCCCCAGACCGCCCGTGACTCCCGAAGACAGCACCGCCCACGCCCCTGACCCTGCCTCCGACCCTGCTGCACGGCCGCCGGCACCGTCGGCCTTTGAGTTGGGCACGCACAGTGCCCAGTGGCAGGCTGTAGCGGGTGCGCCCAGCCTGACTCGCGCAGCCGCCACACTGCTGCGCGAGATCGAGATCATCGACGAGTACGGCGAGCGCCGTTCCCTGCACATTCCCGCCGAGCGAGCGCTCACGGTGTTCGTCGACCGGCACGAATTGGTCACGCTGATGACCCTGGGCGCCAACCCCGAGTTGCTGGCCCTGGGATACCTGGTGAACCAGCGCCTGGTGCAGCGGGTCGAGCAGATCGAGTCGATCACCGTCGATTGGGACGTCGCTGCTGCCGCCGTGCGCACCCGCGCCGGCATCGCCGACCTTCACGAGCGCACGGCGCGGCGAGTGGTCACGACGGGTTGCGCGCAAGGCACGGTTTTCGGCGACCCGCTCGCCCAAGTCGCCAACGTGCGTCTGCCCGGTCCCGGCGACGCCCGCCTGAGGCAGTCCACCCTGAGCGCCATACTTGAGGTGATGCGGCAGCGCAACAGCATCCACCGCAAGGCCGGCTCGGTACACGGATGTGCACTCTTCCGCGGCACCGAGTTGCTGGTGGCCGTCGAGGATGTCGGCCGCCACAACGCCATTGACACCATCGCCGGCTGGATGTCGGTGCATGGCGTGCATGGCGCCGACAAGGTGTTCTACACGACCGGGCGGCTGACCAGTGAGATGGTCATGAAGGCCGCCCACATGGGCGTGCCCATCGTGATATCGCGCAACGGCGTCACCGCCATGGGCCACGAACTGGCCTCGCGACTGGGCATGGCGCTGTTCGGGCGTGCGGCGAACCGGCACTTCCTGTGCTACTGCGGACTGGACCGGTTCGACTCCGAACCCGAGCCGGGGCGCGCCCCGGTCCGGGTCGTGGCCGGCAGCGCTTTGTAACAAGCGCCTCAAGTGGCGACTAGCTCACGCCGATAGTGGCTTAGGCGCGCCCACCGCGCCAACGGGCCGGCCTTATGCTCGGGGCGGCCCCAGACACGCACTATTGCACTGCTGTAACCGCGATGCGCGACTTGTCGTCCCTTCCCATCGTCAGCCGCCTGCTGGGCTGGCGCAATCAGGCATCCGGCCTGGGCTGGTGGACGCTGGTATTGCTGGGTTGCTTCGCCTGGGTGTACAGCGCACTGGCCGTGGGGCAGATGCCGCTGAGCCAGGGTCTGCAAGTGGCCTGCTGGGTGCTCGTGGCGCTGGTGGCCAGCTACTTCCCGATCAAGGTCGCACGCACCGAGCAGACGTTCTCGGCCGCCAGCGTGTTCACGACGCTGGTGTTGCTGATGCAAGGCCCCGCCGCGGCCACGCTCGCGGCATCGGCCGAGGTGATGGGCACGCTGCGCCGTACGCCACAGCCATGGCACCGGGTGGCCACCCATGGCCTGCTGGCCTCGCTGGCCATGTACCTGTGCGGCTCGCTGCTGCACGCGACGCTGCCCGGGCTGCAGGCCAACACCAGCAGCCCGGTGGCCGCATTGCTGATGGCCGCGATGATGCTGAGCAGCGTGATGCATGTGCTGTCGTGCGCACTGCGCGGTGCAGCCCAGCGCCTGTGGGCCGGCGAGCCCCTGCTGGCCAGTGACCTGGTGCAGGGCTTCGGATGGACGGGCATCGCCCATGCGGTCACCGGCGCACTGGGCGGCATCCTGTACAACGAGCTCGAACGTTCCGGCGTGAGCGTGGTGCTGGCGGCCGGGCTGATCGTCGCGTTGCTGTTCACCACGCTGCACTTCTTCACGCTGCAGCAGGAGTCCGACGACGCGGTGCGCCAGGCCGCTGCCGAGGCGCTGGAGCGCGAGGCCGAGCTCGCCGCCAGCATCGCACGCGAGCGAGCCGCAGCGCAGAAAGCCCGCCACCTGCGCGAGCTCGAGTTGAGCGAGCGCCGCTTCCACAGCGCGTTCACGCATGCGTCGATCGGCATGGCGCTGATGGCATTCGATGGCAGCATCCGCCAGGCGAACCCGGCCTTGCACGGTTTGCTGGGTCTCGCCCCGCCTGACCTCGAAGGAAGAGGCTTTCGGGAGTTCGTGCATCCGGGCGACCTGCAAGGCCTGCAGATCGCGATCCACAAAGTCGCCCTTCGCGAAACCGAAGCCATGAGCCTGGAACTGCGCTGCCGCGACGCACAGGGCCAGGATGTCTGGGCTGGCCTGCATGCCAGCCTGTTCTCCGAACCTGGCACCAACGAGCAGTGCTTCATCTTGCAGATCCAGGACATCAGCGCCCGTCGCCGGGCCGAGTCGGCGCTGCACCATCGGGCCTTCCACGATCCGCTGACCGGTCTGGCCAACCGCGATCGCTTCAACGAATTGCTGGCCATGGCGCTGCAACGCACCAGCGAGCAACTCGACTACCGCTTCGCCGTTCTCTTCCTCGATTTCGACCGTTTCAAGGTCATCAACGACAGCAAGGGGCATGCGGCCGGCGACGAGTTCCTGGTGCAGGTGTCACGGCGTCTGCAGGGCTGCCTGCGCTCCGGGGACGCCCTGGCCCGCCTGGGCGGTGACGAATTCGCGATCCTGGCTGGTAACCTGCCTCACGACACCGATGCCGTGCGCCTGGCCGATCGGCTGCTGGAAGCACTGCAGGAACCGTTGCAGCTCACCGGTTTGGAATGGAGCGCCAGCGCCAGCATCGGCATCACCTTCAGCTCGATGGGCTACAAGGCGCCGGAGGACATGCTGCGCGATGCCGACATCGCGATGTACCGGGCCAAGAACGACGGCAAGGCCCGCTATGCGCTGTTCGACGTGAGCCTGCACACCGAGGCGAGCAACCGTCTGCGACTCGAGAACGACCTGCGCCACGCCCTGCATGGCGGGCCGGGTCTGTCGGTGGCCTACCAGCCCCTGTTCGAGCTGGACAGTGGACGGCTCAAGGGCTTCGAGGCCCTGGCACGCTGGGATCATCCGGAGCTCGGTCCGGTCAGCCCGTGCACCTTCATTCCCGTGGCCGAGGACAGCGGCCTGGTGGTGCAACTCACCGACTTCGTGCTCGAGCAGGCCTGTCGCGATCTGCACCACTGGCAGTTAGTCGATACGGTGTTCGCCGAGCTGACGATGAACGTGAACATCGCCGCCAAGGACGTCTCGCAAGGCGCACTGGTGCCGCGCGTGACCCACGCACTGGGCCGCCACGGCGTGCAGGCCCGGCACCTCACGATCGAGCTGACCGAGAACATCCTGATGACCCAGCTGTCGCACTCGATCGGCATGCTCGAAGAGCTGCGCGAGCTGGGCGTGGGCCTGAGCGTGGACGACTTCGGCACCGGCTATTCGTCGCTGTCGCACCTGTCGACGCTGCCGATCGACAGCCTGAAGATCGACATGTCGTTCGTGCACCAGTTGCGCATCGGTTCGAGCGAGGCCGCAGTGATCCGCGCCATCGTGCTGCTGGGCCGCTCGCTGGGCAAGCAGGTGGTCGCCGAGGGCATCGAGACCCTCGAACAGGCCGAGCAACTGCGCGACCTGGGCTGCGACACCGGGCAGGGCTTCCACCTGTCGCGGCCGTTGCCTGGAACCACGGTGCCGGCGCTGCTCGAAGCGCAGCGGATCACGCAGACCACCGCCAGCCGCGGCGATGGCGCCGCTGCCGCGACCCACGTGATCCACTGAACGCCGGCGTCACCCGGCTTCACCGCTCGACACGGGCTGCAGGCGCGCGCTCGCCCCTCACTCGAGCGAGTGCACCCGCACGGCGCAGTACTTCACCTCGGCGATCTTCGCCGCTGGGTCGAGCGCGGCATTGGTCAGCAGATTCGCCGCCGCCTCGCGGAAAGCGAATGGCATGAACACCGTTCCGTCGGGCGTGCCGTCGTCGCGCCGCAGGTGCAGGTCCACGGCGCCGCGCCGCGAGCTCACCCTGACCCGCGCTCCGGCACTCAGGCCCAGCCGCTGCAACTCACGGCCGTTGACGGTGGCCACCGCCTGCGGCTCGAGTGCGTGCAGTACCGAGCTGCGCCGCGTCATGCTGCCGGTGTGCCAGTGCTCGAGCACGCGGCCGGTGATCAACACCAGCGGGTATTCGCCGTCGGGTAGTTCGGCGGCGGTGAGCAGGCCGGCCGGCACCAGGTGGATTCGCCCGTCATCCGTGGGCACGCGCTCGGTGAACACGATGGGTTGGCCGGGGTCGTCATCGCTGGCGCACGGATAGGTGACGCTGCCCTCGCGCTCCAGCCGCTGCCAGCTCACGCCGGCGATAGCGGCATGCATGGCCTGCCGCATCTCCTCATAGACCATCTGCACGCCTGCATGTGGCCCGTCGTAGCGCCACTGCAACCCCATGCGCTGCGCCAGCTGCTGGATGATCCACAGGTCGGGTCGGGCATCGCCGGGCGGATCGATCGCCTGGCGCCCCATCTGCACCGTGCGGTCGGTATTGGTGACAGTGCCCGTCTTCTCGGGCCAGGCGGTCGCCGGCAACACGACGTCGGCCAGCCAGGCTGTCTCAGTGAGGAACAAGTCCTGCACCACCAGGTGCGACAGCGCGGCCAGGCCCTCGCGGGCATGGTTCAGGTCCGGGTCGCTCATGGCCGGGTTCTCGCCCATGATGTACATGCCGCGCACCTTGTCCGGGTCGGACTCAGGCGCCAGCGCCTGGTGCAGGATCTCGACCACCGTGAGGCCGGGTCGGGCATCGAGCGGCTGTCCCCACAGCTGCTCGAACCACTGCCGCGCCGGGGCGTGGTCCACCCGCTGGTAGTTCGGGAACATCATCGGGATCAGCCCGGCATCGCTGGCCCCCTGCACGTTGTTCTGGCCGCGCAGCGGATGCAGACCGGTCCCCGGTCGGCCGATCTGCCCGGTGATGGCCGCCAGCGCGATCAGGCAGCGCGCGTTGTCGGTGCCGTGCACATGCTGGCTCACGCCCATGCCCCACAGGATCATCGCGCTCCTGGCCTTGGCAAAGGCGCGCGCCACCTCGCGCAGCGTGGCGGCGGGTATGCCGCAGATCGGCGCCATGGCCTCGGGGCTGCAGGCACGCACGTTGTCGCATA
>Ga0154020_10004323_pt1 | contig 16958 bp, 12 predicted proteins | sample Klosneuvirus_201_FD_109709 | JGI IMG/M metagenome (GOLD analysis project Ga0154020, IMG submission 109709) | Active sludge microbial communities from wastewater, Klosterneuburg, Austria - Klosneuvirus_20160825_MG | ecosystem: Engineered > WWTP > Aerobic digester > Activated sludge | place...
AAACGCAAAGTCGCCACTCAAATTCATGTCTCAAACCACCGCCATTCCGTCAACTCCACGACATTCTGATCATACTCTCAAACAAAATGCCCCACAATATACCGGACTGGACAGATCGCACCCGTTCATTGCCAGAATTCCGTGGCCGAAAAAAGCAGGGGATTCTGGCGAATTCCACTACAGTCAATCGCGCGGCTTCAGTTGGGGCAGATGCACATCGACTTTGTCGTGCATGGTGTAGAGTCGCCATTGACCAGCGTCGTTTACGAGTTGGCCGCTGGATTTGTTTTCCGCAACCGGTCGCAGCGGGCCGCGAGAATCTTTCTTCCAGTGGATCAGATCGGGCGACGTTGCGAGGTAAGTACACCACTGACGCGGTTTCTCGGGAGAACCTGTGCCGTGGAGGACGGCGACGTATTGGTCTCCGATGCGGATCACCTGGTTCATGGCGATCATGAGGGAATCGTACGAATCCGGTCCGGGGACAATCACAGGATCGTCCGAGACGTCGGTCCAGATTTTCATATCATTCGATCGAGCCAGCCAGATGCCGGCGTCGCGGCGTTCGTAGAAAAGATTCCAGATGCCGTTTTCAAACCAGGCGGTGGGAGTTCCGAACGGTCCGGCGGAAATTGGCTGGCCGTCGGTGAGGCGAATGTCCAGCGTGCCGATTCGTTCCCAGTGCGTTCCGTCGGTCGATCGCAGCAACTGAGCCTGGTCCTGGGCACCTTCGGCAAACATGTAGTAGTTGCCCGCCTGCCGGACAATCATCATGTCTTCGATCCAGAAGTCATTGATGATGGGCTTGTCGGAGGATCGAGTCCATGTTATGCCATCAGTGGACGTCGCCATTCCGAGGCTCATCGTCAGAGGCTGTTGGTCCGGGTTGTAGCCGGTGTACCACAGTCGCCAGCCTGTGTCGTCTTTCAGGATCCAGCCGCGTTCGCGAATCTTCGCATCCCACTTCCCGGCAGCCGATGTGAACACCGAATTCTGAGTCGCCGGTTCAAACGTCAGCGATTGAAACGGCGGGTCTTCAGCCCATGTGACTGAAAGCAGACAGGCGAACATCGCCGTGGTGATGATGGCGGAGAATCGCGAAAATCGAACCATGAGGAGTGATCCTGAATCAACAAATAAGCCCGGCATTTAAGATGCCGGGCTTGCGCGTAAATACCGGCACGGGCGACCTCTGTGGATGTTCGCTGCCATAAAAGATCTGGGGTTGGAGAACGATAGCTCGCCCCTCCCTCGGGGCTTCCTTCGCTGCGCTTAGTCCAGCCCCGGCCACCCAATCGTTCAACAAAGTGCGAAGCACTACGGAAGCTGTTTGATCTTGATATTCCGAAACGAAACAGGATCGTTGTGACCCGCGAATCCAAAGAAACCGGATGTCCTGTCCTTACCGGGATGCGGCGAGTTGGCCATGAATTCAGTCACGGTTGCCAGATCCGCATTCAGGATGATGTTGCCGTTCAGTTCAACCTTGATCTTGCTTCCATCGACCGTTACTTCCTGAAAATTCCAGGTATTCGCAGGTCGCAGAAAACCTCGTTTGGCCGCCGCCATTCCGTATGCGGATCCGTGATACTGCCGTGGATCGAGCTTTGCGTAGCGAGGATCTTCATTATCCAGCACTTGAAGTTCGCACATCGCGGCGTAGGCCGCGTCCCCGGTCCCGTCTGTTCGAAGGGCAAGTCCATTGTTGCCAGCTGGAGGAATCAGAATTTCAAGCCGAACAACGAAGTTCGTCAGCTCATCGGTCGTATGCAGAATGCCACCGTGACCCGCTTTGCAGCGAATCGCACCATCGACGACTTCGTAATTTTCCGCCGCGCCGCCCCAGCCAGTGAGGTCTGTGCCGTTGAACACTGATTCAAAACCATCCTCGCGACTTTCAGCCAGGATTTTGTTCGCCTCTTCAGCTGGGATCTCGCGGAGACAAATGTTTCTCCAGCGGATCTCACCGCCGTGTGTCTGCAGGCAGATGGGCCCCTTTACAAACAGAGGGTTCTCGCGGTCAAAGTAGTTTTCCATGATCGCGTTATCGACGAGGTGCTTGCCGTTGAGCCATACGCTGGTCCGCGCGCCAATTTGACGAATCCGGAAACTGTTCCACTCGCCGAACGGCTTGTCGGCCAGTTCCGACGGATTCTTACCGCGAGCCCCAGCGCTGTTGTTCCACAGTCCGCCGCTGCCCTTGTCAGCACCTTTGTCGAAGTCTTTGGGATTTGTCGAGTCCCAAATCTGGACCTGAGGATTCGCCTTCAGATAAATGCCACTATCCGCCAGCGGCACGGTCTTGTAGTCGATGAGCAATTCGTAATCGGTGTACTCACCATCGGTCACCAGATAGGCACCGTGTCCGTCATTGATCAGTTCTTCGTTTTCGACGGACCAGTGCTTCTTTGCGTCTTCAGTCCACTCCGCGATCTGTTTTGCACGCAACTCGGGCGTCATTTTTGCCAGATCGCGAGGATCAAAATGAGGCATTCCGTGCCAGCCGGTGAGATCCTGGCCGTTGAAAATTGCCTGAAATCCTTCCGGAACTTCAGCTCCGCGACAAACGCCGCAGACAGCCAAAACGCCCACAGTGAACAGTGTTGAAAATGAGATCAGGTGTTTGAACATCAGAAAATTCCGGGGAGGTACTGGTGGCAGGTATCGAGTTCATCGCAGGCTCGTGCGCGATTGTTGGTCCGTAACGTAACGAATTTCCCTCGCGCCGAAAACCGATCGCGACCCACTTTATCAGCGTTCTGAAGTACACGGTCGGGCCTCGAACCAGACGACAGGTCTAAAGTTGCAGCCGGAATTTCGAGAAAGGGCTGCCGATCCTGATTATTTCCGGAATGGCTGGCCGTTCGAACATCGCAACTGTTCCTCTGCAACTGTTCCGCCGGGACGTGCCGATGCGGCATTGATGGAACTTGCCGCAGAGCAACCTGTTCGTCACCATGCTGCAGCCACTGGGTATCGAAATCAACGTCTTCGGCACAAGCCGACGGTAATGTCACACGCGGCAATCGGATTCGTGCCGTGTATGCAGCGGTCCAGGCAAAGTGATTTGGACACGATAGAGCCAGGAAACCCATCATGAAACGACATCTTCTTCGTCTGCTGATCCTGACGATCAGCACTCTTGTTCAGGCGGCTGACCACCAGATTAAACCGGGCGAATCACCGCAGGATGCCATCGATCGGGCTGCTCCCGGCGACAAATTGATTCTTCTGCCCGGTCTGCATCAGCACAAACTCGGCAAGCATCGCTCGATCCTCTACGTCGATAAACCGATCGACATCGAATTGCAGGCCGGCGCGACGCTCACGCTGGCCGATGCCGAAACCAGGCTAGCGGCTGAGCCCGAGATTACGACCGATCAGGACGCCGGCAAGAAGCTCGACGATCTTTCCATGGGCGGCGATTTCGATCTGAGCAAACCCTCCATCTACACGATCCGAATCGACGGCGTCAGCACTGACGGCCAATCAGATACGTTCGCATGGGGAGTTTTTCACAATGTCGATAACCCACAGGGAACCACGCAGCTTGCTGAATCCGAAAGCAGGTTCGGCGAGACCAGCGTCAAAAAAATGCCGATTACCGGCGACTGGCAGGAATTGAACCACGGCGTGAAAGTAAGGTTTGAAGACAGGACGGGCCACAGTCAGGGAAGTCTCTGGTTCGTATCCTACGACGGACCTGAAGCCTACGGTATCCGCATCGGCCACGGACGGCAGCCCGACTACATCGAAAACGTTCGCATCACAGGCAAAGGCACGATCGACATGAATGCGTCAAACAACATGCAGCCGAGCTTCCTGGTGAAGAATATCAATGCCTGCGTGCTTGTTCACGGTCGCGTTCGCAATGTCCTGGTGCAAGATATCACGATGATGAATACCAATCGGTCCGTGATGCTGTACGGCGAACACACCGGCGACTTTCTGCCAGGTGGTCAAGTAACTCCTGGCGAATCCTTCGACGCGGAAAATATCACAATTCAGTACACGCGGACTCTTAATCCCAACGGCAGCGGCTATCTGCTCGGCCACCCTTCGTTCCGAGGTAAACTGAGCAACGTTCGCTGCAATTACAACTACATGGAAACCGCTGTGACCTCCATTGAACCGAACTTCAATCTCGATCACTATGAGGTCATCGGCAACGTCATCAAGAGCGGTGGTCAGGCAATTCACTGCTGGCGTCATTCCACGAGTGGAGTCGTCGCCGACAATCTCCGAATTCATGATAATACGGGCAAGCCGGTCGTCGTTCTGGGCGCGCCTTCAGGTTGGGAAAAGCCGCAGCCGCCGACGCAAAGCAACAACCGTAACCATCTGAGCGACCGCACGGCGATTCCATCGCGAGAAACATCCAAATGATGAAACACGTGCTCATGCTCCTCACTTCGAGAACCTGGTTTCTGTGTGGCGACACGCGGTCACGTGGTTAGTCGAGCGGCAGAAAACGGTTGACAAGCCTGGATGGAGTCAAGGGTCTATCACGTTCTGCACGTGCCGGAAAACTGACGTGCGTTCGTGGCCAAATCCCGATTCTGATCGTCAATCCGCCCGGCTGCTGCGTCCGCGCGAAGCAGGGATTGCGGCTCGAAGATGGCTGAAACAGACCGTGGCCGACGATTCGCAGTCCATGTGAACCGAACAAAAAATCGGACATCTCCGGATGACTTGGCACCTGAAGTGAGATAAGCTTCCAGCTTGTTAATTCCCGCGTTTCTAAACTCCAGGCATCGTCATGCTTCGAATCGCCATAGTTCTTGCCGTCATCATCACCGATTCGGCTCTGATGGCTCAGGCAAAACAAACATCTACAAAATTGCAAACGACTGATGGCAGGACGGAACCTGCGCCTCAGGCCGACGTTGATTCCAAATCGAAGCTGCTCAAGCCTTTGCCCGAAGCATTAAGCAATGAGTTGAAAGGAGCCACGCCGCTCAATCCGGACGGCACGGTGCTTCTCGACGTGAAGTCTAAACGTGTCGTGTTGCGGACGGAAGTCGCGTGTCGGAACTGCATTCTGGAGATGTTTCTCGTTCCCGAAGGCAACCGCGAACATGAAACGATACTGCGAATCCGCTCGAAAGCCTTCGTGATTCACACGGCGTTGCTGGCACTCGGGCTGGAGCCAGGAAAGGCTGCGTCGTTCTCTCCTGACTTCGTTGCGCCGACCGGTCCGGAGATCGAGATGGAACTCATCTGGTTGGACGAGAAAGGCACGACGCGCCGCGTGAACGCCTGTGAGTGGATGCGTCATAACATCCATCGCTACTATGCCGCGCCGTTGTCAGGGCCGCCGGCTGGACTGACGTTTCCGTACAAAGATCTCCGCTGGGACAAGTTTAATAATGAGTTGCTGTGGTACGGTCCCATGAGCGACCAAGATCGCATCGACCTGCTGTCCAAATCGAAGAAGGAAGAATACCAGCAGGCAATTGAAAAATTCTTCAAAGAGAGCCAGTCGGTTCCGATGAAAGCGTCCTTCGTGTTTGTCGGCAGCAGCATGTACAAGGATGAAGACACTGGCGAAGAATACTACCAGGCCGAAGGCGGTCATTTGATCTGTGTGTCCAACTTTTCGGATGCCCTGTTGGACATTCGTGAAGAAAGCACAGCCAGCGACGGTGGTCAAACGTACGAAGCCTGGACCGAAAAGATTCCCCCGGACGGAACTCCGGTGCTGCTGGTGCTGAAACCGCGTGTGGCAACGGGTGCCGTTAAACCTGAAGGCACTGCAGAGACTCCAGCGCCTGCCGAACGTTCTAAAGAGTGATCCAGGGATTCAGACCTGAGACTGGTCTGACTACGTGAGTTCCCGCCGAAGGCTGCAAAGTATGATTGATACGCACTGTCATCTGGATGCGGAAGCATTTCATCAGGAGATTGACGCCGTTATTCAGCGGGCTCTGGACACCGGGGTGGAACGCATGCTTACGGTTGGCACGACGCTGGAATCCAGCCAGGCGGCGATCGTGCTCTCCAATCGATTCCCCAGCGTCAGTGCGATCATCGGCATTCATCCCAACTACGCGCAGTCAGCAAACCCCGGTGACTGGGAGTCGATCGAAGAACTGGCGATGCATCCGTCCGTGGTTGGAGTCGGTGAAACGGGACTCGACAAGTACTGGGACCACACGCCGCTGGATCTGCAGAAGGAATACTTCGTCCGGCACATTGAACTGTCAAAACGCATTGGAAAGCCGTTCGTCGTGCATTGCCGCGAAGCGGACATGGAAGTCCTGGAAGTACTCAGGACAGAACATGAACGAGGTCCATTCACCGGTGTGATGCACGCATTCTCCGGCAACGTGCAGATGGCGGTTGACTGTCTGCAACTGGGGATGTCTCTTTCATTCGCCGGGATGCTGACATTTCGAAAAAACGAAGAGATGCGTGCCGTCGCCGCCACCGTGCCGCTTGATCGGCTGCTGGTCGAAACCGACGCTCCCTACCTGGCCCCGCACCCAAATCGCGGCAAACGCAACGAGCCCGCCTGGGTTCGTCTCACCTGTGAATGCCTTGCGACGGCACACGGCCTGACAGTGGAAGCGATGGACAAGCAGACGACAGTGAATGCAAGGCAGATGTTTCGGCTTTCGTGAGACTTCGATCTGCTGAAGAGTGACGCAGGAAGTTTCCGCGATGTTTTCATCGGGATCAAATCGAGACTTGATGAGGCATCCGCAGTGTCGGCATCCGCAGCGTCGGCATCTGATCCAATTGAAGCGACATCGACGCTGGACGAATAAGCCCCCATGCGTAAGTCCTGGGGCATTCCTTGGCGAGCGGTGGGTGTCAGCCCACCGAGTTGCCCGCATTTGACTCGGAAGGCTTTCGCCGCTCAGAGCTACTGGTTGAGCTTGTCGAAATCAATGATCTCGCCGCCGTCGATTGTCAGCACGGCACGCAGAATGTCAGCGTCGATAAATTTTGAAAAGTATCGGGCGGCACCGTCAGCAAGACAGGCATGAATGCCTGCTAACGTTTCATTGATGATCGACGCGAGCGGGTTATCGAGAGCGATTTCAACATCTTCAGGTTTCGTCCAGATGACGGCGTCAAGCTGTTCCGCTGAATCGGTGCTGTGAACAACATTCACAGCTTCCGATGTCAGTTGCAGAGGGCTCGCCAAATTGCCGATTCGCCGCGTTGTTTCTTCGTTCAGCAGAGCCGCAAGTTGTATGGCGGAGTCCATGGATTCTAACTCAATCTGCAGTTTGGCTTTTGCTGGCGGCAGTTCGCCCGAAACGGCGACGGACCTGATCTTGAGCAGCAATTCACCAGCTCGTTTCTCTGCATCAGCGTTGTCGCCAAACATTTCTGGCAGCGTTGCGACCAGCGGTTGCATCGCTGAGGCAGAGGTGCGAATCGCAAGGCTGTGAGAATGACTGAGTCCGTTGATTGTCTTCAGGAAACTCGCATCGGGTGGGCCATCGAGTTTTGTCTGCAGTTTCTCAACTAGCGCCTTGTCGCCGTAGAGCACGGCGTCACCATCAACAAGCACCGTGCCTTCGGTTCCGACTAAAGTCCCCAGCACAAGCCTGACAGTCCCCGCCTTGTCTGCGCTGACGGGCACAATAAACGCCATTGGACCCGGCATGAAGACCGACAGATCTCCCACGAAGTAAATCCGTTTCACACCGAGTTGAATGAGAGCATCTCGGACGGGTTCAAGTTTCTTAACAGGGCTTTCGATTGGATTCAGTTTCATCCCGAATTCGGACAAGGCAGCGAGGTCGATCTTTGAAATGTCTGCCCATGCGACGATGGCAGTTGCGTTGTTCATGTAGCGTTCGACCGGGGCAGAATTTGCGGCTCAAGATTCCTCCGCGAAGCCTGTGTTGATGAGTGCGAAGGTGATCAACAGAGCCAGCAGGCGCGGCATCATGCGGGCGATTCGCGGGGATGAAAATTTGGGACAGGTTGAGGTATCCATGATTGGTGGTCCTGTTGGGTTTCGTTTGTGGAATTCGCTTCAAATGTTTCGTGGCATCATGTCCACACAACTTGGCCCCCTCATCCGCCCTGCGGGCACCTTCTCCCCCGATTTCGGGGGAGAAGGGACATGGCTGTCGCTGTCGCGTTAGAATCGGACCCGCAGTTCCTGCAGTGGTTTGTAGTTCGCAGGTCCATCCGACTTCAGGCTGACGATGGCGTGACCATCTACCAATTCGAATTCATACTGAAACGGCTGATCGGTAAAGGGAACCGGCATCGCCGGGACGGGGCTGAGTTGATCGAGTGATTCCGGCAGGTGACCGTCATGCTCGGCCGCGTGCATTCGCAACGCTTCGATAGTCATCAGCCGGTTGTAGGTCATGATCCCGGATAATTGCTGCTCGGTCATGCCGCCGGACAGCAGTCGCGCACGCACGGTGTCCGTCATCGCTGCGCCGGCAACGGCAAGGGAAATCTTGTCCTTCCTCCAGCGTTCCGATGATCCGTTCAGCAGCTCCAGTTGGTTCAGGGTGTCCAGCCATTTTTGGCCTGCTTCCGCTTCGGTCAGGCTGTCTCGCATCATATTCGTCATCGCGATGCCGACGAGTTTCTGGATCAGCGTTTCTCCCTGTCCGACAAATTCCGCCAGCCGCAGTCCATCGGCGATGGATGTGCGATGGGCTGTCGCATGAGAAGTATCAAAGGCTTCCGCCACTCCCCCCAGCAACCCTGCCGCAATGGCCACGAGCCGGCAGCAGCAGCGCCGCCGCATGTTTTTTCCACAGGCGGAGAAATTCTGCAGATGAAAGCACACCATGCCTCGTGACAACTTTGTAAACTTGTTCCTCCACGGGAGATGACGTCACCAGCTGTATTTTGTCTCAGCAAATTGCGGAATTCCATTGATAAAAGCAACTTCCAGCGTCCCATCACAGGATCAATTCGATGCCGCATTTTCAAAAGTCGCTGAACTCCCTCCAGCGAGCCGGGCTGCTGCTTGTCGTCTGCTGCGTCGCTGGCAACGCTGCGGCTCAGAGCCTCAAAGTGACGGAGTCCAACGCGACGATCACCCTGGCGCACGACGACAAGACCATCGTCGTGTATAACAAAGTCTCACCGCCGGTTCCGGATGGAATGAAGTCCGTCTATCACCGCAGCGGATGTCTGCACCCGGTGACATCGCCACTCGGCCGAACCGTGACGCAGACGTTTCCTTTCGATCATCCGCATCAGCACGGAATCTTTTCCGCGTGGGTCAACACGACCTACGGCGATCGCAAGATCGACTTCTGGAATCTGGGCGGAGGCTCAGGCCGCGTGCTGCACGAACGAGTCGTTTCGACCTTTGAAGAGGACGGTACTGCGGGCTTCGAAGTGGATCTGATTCATCGTGCTGAGCAGGAGCCTCAGATTGACATCCTCCGCGAGCGTTGGAAAGTCACTGCGTGTCCCACCGACGGCACATATCACTGCTTCGACCTTGAAACAACGCAGACCGCGCTCACGGACACGCCGCTCGTCATCAACAAGTATCACTACGGTGGAGTCGCTCTGCGAGGCCCAACGTGCTGGCTGTCGCCAAAAGACAGTGACATCAAGAACGCCGCCCAGCGACAAGAACTTGCACCGAGCGAGTTCCTGAACGATCTCGGTTCAGATCGGCTGCAGGGAAATCACGAACATGCGAAGTGGGTCGCGCTGACGGGCAGGATCGATGGTAAACCGGTGAGCATTGCCGTACTGTGTCACGCGGCAAACTTTCGCGCTCCTCAGGCCGCCCGGATTCATCCGTCGAAACCATACTTTGCCTTTTCGCCGTGCGTTGACGACGCATTTCAAATCGATCGCGAGCATCCGTATAAGGCTCAATATCGCTTTCTGGTGACCGACACCGAACCGAACTCGGACTGGATCAACGGCCAATGGGATTCGTGGTGCGGGCAATAGAGCCGATCAGTTGTGAAATCGAGAACCCGTGGTTGGAATCCTGCGTTCCAAAGGCGAGGATCCGCAAACGGCGCGGAAGATGGCCTGATTCACCGAAAAGAGCACTCTGATCCCCTCGTCCTGGTGGATCAGCTCCGTCCTGGTGGATCAGCTCCGTCCTCTGCACCATGCTGTTGATTGTGTTGTATGTGCGAGTGCGACGTCTGTGTCAGCCCGATTGATGTGTTTTTGAAACTAATTGTGTGCGTGAGCCCTTCCATAACTGTGCAGCGGTTTCGAAAAACGCATGGTGGCTGCGAAGGCGTTGTGCGTGGTCAATCCGGAGATTAGTTGGACAGCGCCGGTTTTGATGGAATCCGTGCATTTTTGCAGCCCGAAGCGTGAGTTTTGAAGTTGCGGATTTTTGACTTGCGGTCGTCACCGGCAACGAAACCACCGCAAAAAATACTAACCCGAAGCGCCAGCGAGGCAAACACTTCACGCGGAAGGGCAGACGGAACTTGTTTGCCTCGCTGGCGCTTCGGGTTAATATCTGGACAGTTTGCGCAACTTCAAAAAGCGTGAGCGAGATGTTGCGCGGCGAATCGAAAAGCGGTGCCGTTATCTCCGGCGACAGGATTTTGAAGTGGAAACTCATCTGGTCGCAGGTCGCAGCGGGGCTGCGAAGTCCTTTCCGGCAGAAAGGACCTACCTCAGCGCGGACCTGCCACCAGCACGGCTTGAAGTGTGTTTTGATAATGGCCGCGAGTTGCTGGCGATCGAAGATTCTGTGATGGCCGTCGAAGGATTTGTGATCGCCGATCTCCCAGCCGAGCCATCAGTCGAAACATCCCGCGATTCGCTGTGAGGCCGCATCGCGAGGTCGCGGGTCAGGTCGCGATGATTTGTCCCGAGGGCCAGGTTGTTCATTCACACTTCAGCGACACTGGCCTCGAACCGCCTGCCGATGTAGACTCCTATGTCGGTGCAGCTCCTTTTGATGTATCGGCCAGCGAGTCGATGCGCTCCAAAATGGCACTTTCTATCTGTCGCCACTTTTCCACAGCGGGAAGACAACAATCTTGTTGCCTTGTGATCGGTACTGGAGTCGAAAATGCCAGCTTTTGACGTATTTCTGAGTCACAACAGCAAGGAGAAGGAGGAAGTCCTGAGACTGGCACGGGAACTCAAGAGTCGCGGGATATCCGTCTGGCTGGACGTCTGGCAACTGCGACCAGGAACTGACTGGCAGTCGCATTTGGAAGAGATTGTCGCCACCTGCAAGTCAGCCATAGTCTGCCTGGGAAGCTCTGGAGTGGGTCCCTGGGAAGATCCGGAGATGAAAGCATTGCTCCGGCGCTTCGTCAACGACAAGAAGAGCGGGGAGCTTCTGCCGATCATTCCCGTGTTGCTTCCCGGTGCCGCCGGGAACGCGAGACTACCCGCCTTTCTTGAGACATTTCATGCGGTCGATCTCCGTGGTGGTCTCAGCAGGGAAGGTCTCGATAAACTTCAATGGGGGATCACCGGCAAACGACCTGAATCGCTGATGATGAGTGATTCGGATGCCGAGACAAAGAAACGAAGTTCTGGCTGGATTCGCGCTCTGGTCCTGCTTTGCCTGATCGCACTGACGGGGTACTTCGGGGGTAAATATGCCGACCAGCGGTGGCCGAACTGGCATGGGATCATCAAATCGTCCCCACAACCGACTACCAGTGACCAACGGGTTGTGGCCGATGAACACCTCAATTACACATTTTCTCCGGAAGATTTCCCCTTTGTACCAGGCAGCGAAGGCGGTGCGCTGGCAAGCATTAAGATTGAGTCTGAACCAACCGTCGGCGGTCTTTCACTGCCAGGCATCGGCGTGATCATCGGTCAGCAGGTTTCCGCTGAAGAAATTGCTCAGGGTAAGTTGATGTGGCGTGGTTTGATCGACCCCACGAGTCAGCAATTTCCCCCTGCGAGTTTTTCGTTCCGTGTGAACGACGGAAAGCACTTGAGCGAAACTGCCTCCACATTTACCATCGACTATGCGAGCAGCCGGTTTGTCGGTTCATGGAAGCCAGTGGATCCGAGTGGGACGACAAGACTTGTGATTCGTCGCCTGGCGGACAAATTAACTATCGACATCTTAGACAGTTCGTCCCAGAATCCGAAAATTTCACTGACCACAATTACCCAGGACGCGACAGATGGTCAGCTGACGCTGGCGAACGACACTGAAACAATGGTGCAAAGGTATCACCTCTCGCTTGGCACAGAGGATATTCTTATGGTGAGCAGGGAATCCGGCAACAGGGAAACTCTGGCCCGAATAGGCACGGCATTATTTGTTTTGGGGCAATTCGAACGAGAAAACTAATTCCGTTAAGTAAAGTACGCTGCTTTCGCAGGAGTGAAAGATGACACTCATCAACTCACAGCTTAAGAGCGAACGTAGATTATTCGATGGTCATTTGATCGATGTCAAATTCCTGGATCGAATTTGAATCCGCCTGAACGGCAAACGACTGCAGCCATTCGTTTGATGGCCAACTGAAGGGGCGGAAGCGGTCGGCGGTGCCGGTTTGGTCGCGGTAGAGAATCGCGCGGCCCTGACTGAGCGCTGCGGCGACTGGTGTGTCGATCAGACTCGCCGAGTCTGTCTGATTTAATCGGAACGCGATGCGATTGTCGAATTCCCGCAGCAGCGATGTCGATAGCCAGCGCATGGCATTGCTGAACGTGTCCGACCAGATGATGACGTGAATTCCCACCAGCGGGCCCTTGCGAATCAAATCGCCCAGTTGTGTCGCTGGCGTCGCTTCTTTCGCCGCTCCGAAACCCGCCATGCCGTAATCGTCTTCGTCCCGCCGCAGCGAGCGGAACTGGCCGATGTTGCGAATTGCCAGGATCACCTCCGGACTGTCCGGAGGTGCCTCGCCATTTTCTCGTGACGTCATCTGCTGCCACATTTCAGACACAATCTGATCGGCTTCTGTCGTGTCTGCCAAACGCAATCTCGGCGCGATTTCCGGAGTAAACGTCTCCGTAAATCGAGTCTGCGACGCTCGGTCACGACCGTCGTGCAACAGCGTCAATTGCGATGTTCTCTGGCCTGCATTGTTAGCGTTGCCAACCGTCCAGCTGACGATCGTCGATGCCAGAATCATGTCAGCGAGGTCGGCTTCCTGACCGACAATCAGGACGTTTTGTCCACCGGAGCGGCGAAACTCCACGCACATCGGGGCGGCGATTGAAACCGGTTCGCCGATCCATGCCGGCAGTGTATCGACGAAGTGTCGCGTCGCATCCGGAGTGTTCGTCAGCCAGGCATTGAGTGGACTGCAAAGTTCAACGCTTGGCGCGACGTTGCCTTCAAAGACGATCATCCGGCCGTCGGAAGACTGATGGTAATCGGGACGCTGAATCATTTCGTGGATCATGGACTCGCGCTGCGCTTCATCCAGCCACGCAATCTGGAACGGATGATTTCCTTCGACCATTCCATTGGCGTCGTTGTAAATCGCTTCACCGGGACGGGTGAGCATTCTCGCGGCAGAGTTCTCTTCGCTCAGAATCAGATGGGCGTCGCTTTCGCTGCACTGCAAAGCAATTCGCACGGCGACCTGACCCATTGTGCTGCGGGCCAACGAGTACGCTCCGCCCAGTGTTTGCGAGCCCAGCAGGACGTGAATCCCAAACGCTCGGCCCTGGCGAATCAAACGATCCAGCAGCAGCGACGCGCGGGATGAGACGCGGTCTTCAGTCGTGAAGAATTCCTGAAACTCGTCAATCAGCAGTAGCAGACGCGGCATTTTTTCTGACGGAAACTGCTTCCGAAATGAAGGCACGTCCTGAACGCCGCGAATTCGAAACAACTCGCCGCGTTCCTGCAAAACTTCGTCCAGGCGTTCGAGCACACTCAAACCGAATTCCCGATCACTCTCGATCGCAACGACGCGGGCGTGAGGCAGTTTGTTGGCGGCGTACGTTCGAAATTCAACCCCCTTCTTGAAGTCGATCAGGTAGAACTGAATCTCGTCCGGACTGTAATACAGGGCCAGGTTCGTGATCAGAATGTGGAGTAATGTCGATTTGCCGGAACCCGTCTTTCCGGCCACCAGCACGTGCTGACTGGTGCCGCGTCCGAGACGCATGTATTGCAGCCGTGCCGCGCCAGCGCGGCCAATGGGAAAATCAAGCCCCTCGGCGGAACTTTGACTCCAGATCGCCTCGGGCTTCGGCGCAATCCTGGTGAATGAGACCTCGACCCGTCGCGCATTTCGGGATTGTTCGCCGACTGATCGAACGAGACTGACATAGTCGGCCGAATCCGGCGGCGCGGTAGCTTCGAATTCGACGTGCATCGGCGTCGCGCGTTTCGGGATCACCTGATCGTTTTGTACGACAAATTCCGTGCAGCCTTCGCTCAGATTGTTCAGGTCGAACGAACGGGGTACTGGCTGATTCGGAGAGTACGTGATGATCGCATGCACGCCGCAACGTGGTCCACTGGTCAGGATACTGGTCAAATGCCGGGCGGCCTCTTCGGTAAATCCCGACGGGAATCCGGCGATGACCACAAAATGGTATGGCTCCGCGACTTCGCCAGCGGCGGCGTTGTAATCCTCGATCGTCTCAAACTCACTGCGAAGATACGTTTGAAATACGCTCTCCATGTGTTCAGTGACCTTTTGCAGCCGGTCGCGAATCTGCACTGAATCCGTCCAGATGCGATTGCTGATCAAGAGTTCGTCGAAGTCTGCAAGGTGCATCAAGGCCGAAAAACTTTGGCCCAATCCGACCGGGTCAATCAGCGTAAACTGCACACGACCGGGCATGATGCTGGTGAGCAGTCGCAGCAGCATGGAACGCACGAACTCCAGAGCTGGCTCACGACCTGCGGCGTCATGCTCGATCACAATCGACGTGTCTCTCGGGAATGTGAGGATTCCCGGCAACTCAAGGCAAATATTAGAATCAGGCTCGGACGCATCGCCCTGAGGAGCCGCAGGCAGTGTGACGAGCAAATCTCCGACGGGAATGGATTCCGGCAGTGAGGCAGGCACCACCCAACCAGCGCCACGCAGACGGGACCAGCGGGGAAACGCGGCGACTTTGTCACGACTGGATCGCGCAAGTTCCTGTGCGGCGGCAATCTCAGTTTTCCAGTGTGTGACGGCAGTGGCGATTTGAGATCGCAGCGACTTCTGTGTTTGCTCATTGCACGCGGTTGATTCGGCGATGGCCCGATCACGTTCAGTGACAAGCGACGTCTGACTTCTCACCGTTTCCTGGGCGCGCCAATTATCGATCGCGGATTGCTGGTGCAAGAATTCCGCTTCACTGGCCGCCACCTGCTCGCGGAACACTTGTTCCTGACGCAAAATTTCAGAATTGGCAACCTTCATCTTTTCAGCAACTCTGGCATCCGCGACCGCCTGCAGCTTTGCCGAATTCTGTTCCTGATGTTGCAACATGGAGGCTCTCCAGGAATCGGCTATCGCGTCCATGCGTTTCAATTCGTGCAGACTCCTTTGAGTCCAGTAGTCCAGGGCCGCTTTGGCGTTCGCGACATGCTGCAGCACGTCCTCAAAGCCAGCTCGCAGCCTTGACTGCACAATCACCACCAGGACGGTGGCATACAATACGGATGTTGCCGCACCAATCAGGCAGGCAACGCCGAACCATTGCCAGTCCGGTCGCTGGAATTCGGGATTCAAAAACAATCGCAGGTCAGCACGGGCACCAGTCGCAACAATGCTCACCACAAGAAAAATCAGAACCGGCAGGACCCAGATTCTAAAGCCACAGATCCATTGAGGCAGCCTCTGCCTGTCAATCGCATCCGCCGCAACCAGTGCCAGGTTGATTTCTTCGTCCGCGAGAGTCCGACTGGCCTCACGGCCTTTAATGGCCACGTTGACGGGCGGCTCGACGGCGTCGGAACCAGCGTGACAGTGTTCGAGGTATTTCGAGGTAAACTGCAGACGCTCCGTCAGTAGCGTCAGCTGCTGATCGGCAAACGTCCGTTGCGTCTGATAGACTTCATTTGCGCGTTCGGCTTCACGAAACGGCGTGTCTTCGTTTGATTCGTCACAAACCGACTGCAGCACCCACAGCTCACTCTGCAGCTTCTGACGAATGCTGGAAACTTCGTCATTGAGCTTACTCTTCATTTCACTGAGTCGATGCTCTCGAAATTCACTCGCCGCCTCACGAACGCCGGCAATGTCCATTTCGGCCTGCTGCTGCCTGTCATTTGCCTCACGAACGATTCGGTCCCGTCCAGCTCGCAGTTCTGATTCGTACTTGTTGTGGATTCCTGCCAGCGACTCGGCTTCACTGTCTGTCAGATCCCCAAGCTGGCGCTGCAGAGCCTTCACAGCGGCTCGCGCGTTGAGGCAGCCTGAACGCAGACGTTCAAGTTCAGAGATTTGCGATTGTAGATTGATTGATTCACTGGCCATGCTGAACTCAGTAAGGGTCTGATCCATTGGGGATCGCTCGATAAACAACTGACGCTTTGGAGGGGCGTAGGACAGGCTTCCAGCCTGTCTATTTGCAGAAGACAGGCTGGAAGCCTGTCCTACTTATTTGTCGATCGATCCTAAGTCAACTGCCCTTGAGAGGCCAAGTGCAGGGGAAATGAAAAAACTCGATTCTTTCCTTTCGGCGGATCAACTCCTGGTCAGCCCCCTCATCCGGCCTGCGGCCACCTTCTCCCCCGATCTCGGGGGAGAAGGGACAGGCATTGTATTGCCGAGAACACAATGTACGGAAACTATTATGCCGCGATCTGCTATTTGTAGCGCAGCCTCTCACCAAACCGAGATCGTAATTGAGGACTGCTCCCAGGAATGAAACGCATTTCATCGCGATTATCGTCCCCTTTTTTCCTGGTTCTGCGCGAAATGAAGTGCATGGTCGGCCCCGCACCACAAACGAGTTGTATTTGATTTATGCTGTGATTGAGCCTGAAAGGCTCGCACAAATCAGCCTGGGGCAAGAGAATCCGCGAATGCGGATGAACGCCGCCCCAGGTTCACGCACCATCCGAACACGAACCCTGAAAGGGTTCCACA
>Ga0154020_10004325_pt1 | contig 16952 bp, 12 predicted proteins | sample Klosneuvirus_201_FD_109709 | JGI IMG/M metagenome (GOLD analysis project Ga0154020, IMG submission 109709) | Active sludge microbial communities from wastewater, Klosterneuburg, Austria - Klosneuvirus_20160825_MG | ecosystem: Engineered > WWTP > Aerobic digester > Activated sludge | place...
GCCAAACTTGGCCGCCAAAATCGTCGTGATCGCCGCCGTCAGCGTCGTCTTGCCATGGTCCACGTGACCAATCGTGCCCACGTTCACGTGCGGCTTGGTACGTTCGAACTTGCCTTTTGCCATTTCAGTCTCTCCAGAAAGAGCGGTCGCACCGTGTCTGTTTAAGGTCTCCGCCTGATGTTCGCCACGGGCAACGAACGACGAGAGGCAAAGACCGAAAGCTTGCCCGGCGTCGCCAGGCGTTCAGGGACAGGCTTACTTCGAGCGCGCCGTGACGATCGCGTCCGCGACGTTCTTCGGGGCCTCGGCGTAGTGCTTGAACTCCATCGTGTAGGTGGCACGACCCTGACTCATACTGCGCAGCGTCGTGGAGTACCCGAACATCTCCGACAGCGGCACCTCGGCCTTGATGATCTTGCCGCCCCCGGGCATGTCGTCCATGCCCTGCACCATCCCGCGACGGGACGACAGGTCGCCCATCACGTTGCCGGCGTAGTCTTCAGGCGTCTCGACCTCCACAGCCATCATCGGCTCGAGGATGACCGGACTGGCCTTTCGGCAAGCGTCCTTGAAGCCCATCGAAGCGGCCATCTTGAACGCGTTTTCGTTGGAATCCACCTCGTGGTAGGAGCCGAAGGTGAGCGTGACCTTGACGTCGACGACCGGGTAACCCGCCAGCACGCCGTTGGACAGGGTGTCGACGATGCCCTTCTCGACCGCCGGGATGAACTCGCGCGGCACCACGCCACCCTTGATGGCGTCGACGAATTCGAAGCCCTTGCCCGGCTCCTGCGGCTCGACCGTCAGCACGACGTGACCGTACTGGCCCTTGCCTCCGGACTGGCGAACAAACTTGCCTTCCACGTCGGTCGCGATCTTGCGGATCGTCTCGCGGTAGGCCACTTGCGGTTTGCCGACGTTGGCTTCCACGCCGAACTCGCGCTTCATGCGGTCGACGATGATTTCCAGGTGGAGCTCGCCCATGCCGGAAATGATGGTCTGGCCAGACTCCTCGTCGGTGCGCAGGCGGAACGACGGGTCTTCGGCGGCCAGCCGGCCCAGCGCGATACCCATCTTTTCCTGGTCGGCCTTGGTCTTGGGCTCGACAGCCTGCGAGATCACCGGCTCCGGGAACACCATCTTCTCGAGCGTGATGATGTGGTCGGGATCGCACAGCGTTTCGCCGGTGGTGACGTCCTTCAGGCCCACGCATGCGGCGATATCGCCAGCCAGGATTTCCTTGATCTCCTCGCGCTGGTTGGCGTGCATCTGCAGGATACGGCCGATGCGTTCCTTCTTGCCGCGGATCGGGTTGTAGACCGAGTCGCCGGACTTCAGCACGCCCGAATACACACGCACGAACGTCAGCTGGCCGACATACGGGTCGGTCATCAGCTTGAATGCGAGCGCGGCGAACTTCTCGCTGTCGTCAGCCTTGCGAACGACTTCCTTTTCGTCGTCGTCGGTGCCCGGCACCGGCGGGATGTCGATTGGCGACGGCATGAACTCGATGACGGCATCGAGCATGCGCTGGACGCCCTTGTTCTTGAAGGCGGTGCCGCACAGCATGGGCTGGATCTCGCCGGCGATGGTGCGCGTGCGCAGTCCTTGCTTGACTTCGGTCTCGGTGAGTTCGCCGGACTCGAGGTACTTGTTCATCAAGTCCTCGCTGGCCTCGGCCGCAGCCTCGACCATGGCCTCGCGCCACTTCTGGCACTCGGCCTGCATGTCCGCAGGGATATCCTCATAGCTGAACTTCATGCCCTGCGATGCCTCGTCCCAGATGATGGCCTTCATCTTGAGCAGGTCGACCACGCCCTTGAAGTTCTCTTCGGCACCGATGGGCACAACGATGGGCACGGGGTTGGCCTTCAGCCGGGTCTTCATCTGCTCGAAGACCTTGAAGAAGTTGGCGCCGGTGCGGTCCATCTTGTTGACGAAGGCCAACCGCGGCACCTTGTACTTGTTGGCCTGGCGCCAGACCGTTTCCGACTGCGGCTGCACGCCACCAACCGCGCAATACACCATGCAAGCGCCGTCGAGCACGCGCATCGACCGCTCCACCTCGATGGTGAAGTCGACGTGTCCCGGCGTGTCGATGATGTTGATGCGATGCTCCGGGAAGGAAAGCTCCATGCCCTTCCAGAAGCAGGTGGTGGCCGCTGAGGTAATGGTGATGCCGCGTTCCTGCTCCTGCTCCATCCAGTCCATCGTGGCCGCGCCGTCGTGCACTTCACCGATCTTGTGGTTAACGCCGGTGTAGTAGAGGATGCGCTCGGTGGTCGTGGTCTTGCCGGCATCGATGTGCGCAGAGATACCGATGTTGCGGTAGCGCTCGATGGGGGTCTTGCGGGCCATGATGGGACTCCAAATACAGGGGCCGCCCTCGGGTCAGTGTTAACCCGCGGAGCGGCCGGAGGCAGTGGGTGGGCTAGATCAGAAGCGGAAGTGCGAGAACGCCTTGTTGGCCTCGGCCATGCGGTGGACTTCATCGCGCTTCTTCATCGCGCCACCGCGACCTTCGCTGGCCTCGAGCAGTTCGTTGGCCAAACGGGCCGCCATCGACTTTTCCCCGCGCTTGCGGGCCGACTCCTTCAGCCAGCGCATGGCCAGGGCCATCCGACGGACGGGGCGAACTTCCACGGGAACCTGGTAGTTCGCACCGCCAACGCGTCGGGACTTGACCTCGACCATCGGCTTGACGTTGTTCAGCGCGGTCATGAAGATCTCGAGCGGATCTTTGCCGGCCTTCTTCTCGACCTGGTCGAGCGCGCCGTAGATGATGCGCTCGGCGACGGCCTTCTTGCCGGACTCCATGATGACGTTCATGAACTTGGACAGATCGACCGAACCGAACTTCGGATCAGGCAGGATCTCGCGTTTGGGTACTTCGCGACGACGTGGCATGGGAATCTTCCTTGACTGGGCTTCAGTTGGCGTGACGGGCTCACCCGCCGCCTCGAGGCAACCCTTACGGCCGCCTCACTTACTCGACCCCCGTCTTTGCCGGCGGGGGTCGCAAACTGCCCGATGCGGCCCGATGAGCCGCCTCGGCAGGCACGAAGGCCGCGATCCGCCAGGCGGACGCAGCCAGAGCAGGCCTCAGGCCTTCTTGGGACGCTTGGCGCCGTACTTGGAGCGCGACTGCTTGCGATCCTTGACGCCCTGCAGATCGAGCGAGCCACGAACGATGTGGTAGCGCACGCCCGGCAGGTCCTTCACACGACCGCCGCGCACCAGCACCACGCTGTGCTCCTGCAGGTTGTGGCCCTCGCCGCCGATGTACGAAATGATCTCGAAGCCGTTGGTCAGGCGCACCTTGGCGACCTTGCGCAACGCCGAGTTCGGCTTCTTTGGCGTCGTGGTGTACACGCGTGTACACACGCCGCGGCGCTGCGGGCAGTTCTGCATCGCAGGCGACTTGCTCTTGGTGACCTCGACCTTGCGGCCCAGGCGCACGAGCTGGTTGATGGTTGGCATAGGTAACTTGTTCCCGTTTGAAGTCACTGCTCTTCGGTAGACGACCCTGGCGCAGCCCAAAGTCCACAAACCCAGCAAGGCCACAAACACAGCAAGGCCACGAGCGCAGCAAAGACGACGAGCGCACCAAGCGCAAAAAGCGCCGACCCACACTGGCTCGACGCCTGCACTGTCGCGATGCGCTCCAGCGATTCACTTCGCTTGGGGCTCTTGCCTTGGGGGCTTGTCCGCCCTTGGGGCAGCCTCGCAAACTACCGAAAAGCCCGCGATTATATTCACAGCGCCATGACACAGCAAGTCATCCGTGCCTCCAAGGCACCACCCGATGCCCGGCCGCCCATCACGCCGGTGGTGATCGACACCAACGTGCTGCTCGACTTGCTCGTGTTCAGCGACCCACAGGCCTTACCGCTGCGCCAGGCGTTGGATTCGGGGTGGCTCGCCTGGCTGGCCACGCCGGCGATGGTGGCGGAACTCGAGATGGTGCTGGCCCGCGGCCTGACCCTCGCCTGGGGGACAACAGCCGAAACCGTGCTTGCGGGGTGCGTTCCGTGGCGATCGATCGTCGATCCGCCGCCACCGGTGGGCGCAGGTGGACCGCGGTGCACTGACGCGAGTGACCAGAAGTTCATTGATCTGGCACTGTCGCGGCGCGTCCCTTGGCTGCTGACCCATGATCGGGCCCTGCTGCGCTTGCGCAGGGCGGCTGCGCGCCAGGGGGTTGCCGTGCTCACACCCCAGGTTTGGGCCGGGTCCCTGAATCTCGACGTTGCTGCCGACCCGAAACCGGATTGAAAAAGGGCGGCCCGAGGGCCGCCCTTGACCGCGACAGGCGACGGACGTCGCCCATCTCAGACCTCACTCGCCGGAAGCCTCGCCGGCCGGGGTCTCGGGAGCGGCATCGACCGCCGCCAGCTGCACGGCGGCCAGTTCCTCGGCCTCCTGCAGTGCGATGGCGCGCCGCTCGGTCTCGTCCATCTCTTCCTTGACCTTGCGGGCCTGGTGATAGGCCATGCCCGTTCCGGCGGGGATGAGTCGACCGACGATGACGTTCTCCTTCAGGCCCCGCAGCTCGTCGCGCTTGCCCATGATGGCAGCTTCAGTCAGCACGCGCGTGGTCTCTTGGAAGGACGCCGCTGACAGGAACGAATCGGTCGACAACGAGGCCTTGGTGATGCCCAGCAGAACGTCGGCATAGGTGGCGGGCACCTTGCCTTCGGCACGCAGCCTGTCGTTGGCGTCCAGCAGCTCCGAGCGCTCGATCTGCTCGCCGGCAATGTAGGTGCTGTCTCCAGGGTTGACGATCTGTACGCGGCGCAGCATCTGGCGAACGATCACTTCGATGTGCTTGTCGTTGATCTTCACGCCCTGCAGGCGGTAGACGTCCTGCACTTCGTCGACGATGTAGCGCGCCAGTTCCTCTACGCCGAGCAGACGCAGGATGTCCTGTGGGTCGGCCGCACCGTCGACGATGAGCTCGCCCTTGTTGACCACCTGGCCCTCGTGCACCAGGATGCTCTTTTCCTTGGGCACGAGTTCCTCGTGAACCTTGCCATCCGGATCGGTGATCTGCAGGCGGATCTTGCCCTTGGTCTCCTTGCCGAACGACACCGTGCCGGTCTGTTCGGCCAGGATGCCGACATCCTTGGGCGAACGCGCCTCGAACAGCTCGGCCACCCGCGGCAGACCGCCGGTGATGTCGCGCGTCTTCTGCCCTTCGACCGGGATGCGGGCGAGCACTTCGCCAGGAGCCAGATCCTGGCCGTCGCGCACCTGGATCAGCGAGCCCACCGGGAAGGCAATCGCCACCGAGTGGTCCGTACCGGGAATCTTGACCTCGTGGCCGGCGGCGTCGAGCAGCTTGACCAGCGGCCGCACGACCTTGGCCGCGCCGCGGCGTTTCGGGTCAATGACCACCAGCGTCGACAGACCGGTGACCTCGTCGACCTGCTTCGCGACGGTGACGCCTTCTTCGACGTTCTCGAACTTCGCCCGGCCGGCGAACTCGGTGATGATCGGCCGCGTCAGCGGATCCCAGTTGGCCAGCACCGTGCCAGCCTTGATGGACTGGTCGGCCTTGACGTTCAGCGTGGCGCCGTAGGGAACCTTGTGGCGCTCGCGCTCGCGACCATGTGGGTCGGCGATGATGATCTCGCCCGAACGGGAGATGACCACCAATTCGCCCTTGCCATTGGTGACGTAGCGCATCGTTGCGTTGAAACCGATGATGCCGTCGCTCTTGGCATCGACGCTGTTGGCCACTGCCGCGCGAGACGCCGCACCACCGATGTGGAAGGTGCGCATCGTCAGCTGCGTGCCGGGCTCGCCGATCGACTGCGCGGCGATCACGCCCACTGCCTCACCGGTGTTGACCAGGCCGCCACGGCCGAGGTCGCGGCCATAGCACTTGGCGCAGATGCCGAAGCGGGTGTCGCAGGTCAGCGGCGTGCGCACCTTCACCTCGTCGACGCCGGCGGCCTCCAGCACGTCCAGCACGTCCTCGTCGAGCATCTGGCCGGCAGGCACCAGCACTTCCTGCGTCTCGGGGTGCAGCACCTCGACGGCCGAAACACGGCCCAGGATACGGTCGCGCAGCGACTCGATCACCTCACCGCCCTCGACCAGCGCCCGCGTGGCAAACCCGTGCTCGGTGCCGCAGTCCTCTTCGGTGACCATCAGGTCCTGGGTCACATCGACCAGGCGGCGCGTCAGGTAGCCGGAGTTCGCGGTCTTCAGCGCCGTATCGGCCAGGCCCTTGCGGGCGCCGTGCGTCGAGATGAAGTACTGCAGAACGTTCAGGCCTTCGCGGAAGTTCGCGGTGATCGGCGTCTCGATGATCGAGCCGTCCGGCTTGGCCATCAGGCCACGCATGCCGGCCAGCTGGCGAATCTGCGCCGCTGAACCGCGCGCGCCCGAGTCGGCCATCATGTAAATGGAGTTGAACGACTCCTGGTCGACTTCCTTGCCGTTGCGGTCGAGCACCTTCTGCTTGGCGAGTTGGGCCATCATGACCTTGCCCACCTCGTCACCGGTCTTGCCCCAGATGTCGACGACCTTGTTGTAGCGCTCGCCGGCGGTGACCAGGCCCGAGACGTACTGCTGCTCGATCTCCTTGACTTCCTTTTCGGCGCGCTCGATCAGGCCGTGCTTCTCCTTGGGCACCAGCATGTCGTCAATGGCAATCGAGATGCCGGCGCGCGTGGCCAGACGGAAGCCGCTCTGCAGCAGCTTGTCGGCCAGCACGACGGTTTCCTTCAGGCCGCACTTGCGGAAGCTGGTGTTGATCAGGCGCGAGATTTCCTTCTTCTTGAGCGCCTTGTTGATGTTGCTGAAAGGCAGGCCCTTGGGCAGGATCTCCGACAGCAGCGCACGACCGACCGTGGTCTCCACCAGGCGGGTCTGCGGCGTGAAGTCCTCGTCGTCCTTGTTGCGCACCCACTCGGTCAGGCGCACCGTCACCTTGGCTGTGATCTCGACCTGCGCGTTGTCCAGCGCGCGCTGCACCTCGGGCAGGTCGGCGAACACCATGCCCTCGCCCTTGCCGTTGGTGCGCTCGCGTGTCGCGTAGTACAGGCCGAGCACCACGTCCTGGGACGGCACGATGGAGGGTTCACCCGATGCCGGGAACAGCACGTTGTTCGACGACAGCATCAGCGCGCGGGCTTCCATCTGTGCCTCGATGGACAGCGGAACGTGCACGGCCATCTGGTCACCGTCGAAGTCGGCGTTGAAGGCCGAGCACACCAGCGGGTGCAACTGGATCGCCTTGCCCTCGATCAGCACGGGTTCGAAGGCCTGGATGCCCAGCCGGTGCAGGGTCGGTGCGCGGTTGAGCAGCACCGGGTGCTCCTTGATGACTTCCTCGAGGATGTCCCACACCACTGGCGTGCCACTCTCGACTTCCTTCTTCGCCGCCTTGATCGTGGTGGCGATGCCCATGGCCTCCAGTCGGCTGAAGATGAAGGGCTTGAACAATTCCAACGCCATCAGCTTGGGCAGCCCGCACTGGTGGAGCTTGAGCGTCGGGCCCACGGTGATGACCGAGCGACCGGAGTAATCGACGCGCTTGCCCAGCAGGTTCTGGCGGAAGCGACCACCCTTGCCCTTGATCATGTCGGCCAGCGACTTCAGCGCGCGCTTGTTGGCGCCCGTCATCGCCTTGCCACGGCGGCCGTTGTCCAGCAGCGAATCGACCGCCTCCTGCAGCATGCGCTTCTCATTGCGCACGATGATCTCGGGCGCCTTGAGCTCGAGCAGCCGCGCCAGGCGGTTGTTGCGGTTGATGACGCGGCGGTAGAGGTCGTTCAGGTCGCTGGTCGCGAAGCGGCCACCGTCCAGCGGAACGAGCGGGCGCAGGTCCGGCGGCAGCACCGGCAGCACCGTCATGATCATCCACTCGGGCTTCATGCCGCTCTTCTTGAACGCCTCCAGCACCTTCAGGCGCTTGGAGTTCTTCTTGATCTTGAGCTCCGAGCCGGTCATGTCGTTGCGGATCTTGTCGATCTCGACATCCAGATCCATCTCGGCGAGCAGCTTCTGGATGCCCTCGGCGCCCATCAACGCGATGAACTCGTCACCGTACTCGGTGCGCTTGGCGTCGTAGTCCTCCTCGGTCATGATGGAGAACTTCTTCAGCGGCGTCATGCCGGGGTCGACGACCACATAGGCCTCGAAGTACAGCACGCGCTCGATGTCGCGAAGCGTCATGTCGAGCACCAGGCCGAGGCGCGAAGGCAGGCTCTTCAAGAACCAGATGTGCGCGCACGGCGCGGCCAGGTCGATGTGACCCATACGGTCGCGTCGCACCTTGGTCTGCGTGACCTCGACGCCGCACTTCTCGCAGATCACGCCGCGGTGCTTGAGTCGCTTGTACTTGCCGCAAAGGCACTCGTAGTCCTTGATCGGCCCGAAGATCTTGGCGCAGAACAGGCCATCGCGTTCGGGCTTGAACGTACGGTAGTTGATGGTCTCGGGCTTCTTCACCTCTCCGAACGACCACGACCGGATCTTCTCCGGCGATGCGATGCCGATCTTGATCGAATCGAAATGTTCGTCAGGGGTGAACTGCTTGAAAAGGTCGAGTAGTCCCTTCATACCTTCTCTCCTTGCTTAGTTGCGCTCGAGTTCGATATCGATCCCGAGGGAGCGAATCTCTTTGACCAGCACGTTGAACGACTCCGGCATGCCGGCGTCGATGGCGTGCTCGCCCTTGACGATGTTCTCGTAGACCTTGGTGCGGCCGTTCACGTCATCGGACTTCACGGTCAGCATCTCCTGCAGCACGTACGACGCGCCATAGGCCTCCAGCGCCCACACTTCCATCTCGCCGAAGCGCTGACCGCCGAACTGCGCCTTGCCGCCCAGCGGCTGCTGCGTGACCAGGCTGTACGGTCCCGTCGAGCGGGCGTGCATCTTGTCGTCCACCAGGTGGTGCAGCTTGAGCACATGCATGTAGCCCACGGTGACCGGGCGCTCGAAGGCATCGCCGGTGCGGCCGTCATGCAGGGTGGCCTGGGTACGCGTGGCCGTCAGACCCTTGCGCGCCGCGATATCGTCCGGGAAAGCCAGCTTGAGCATCCCGCGAATCTCGGCCTCGGAAGCACCGTCGAACACCGGCGTGGCAAACGGCACCCCCTTGGCGAGATTGCCCGCCATCTCGAGGACGTCATCGTCGCCCAGAGCTTCGACCTGCTCGCCCTTGCCGCCCGAGCGGTTGTAGAGCTCGTCCAGGAAGCTACGCAACTCGGCAACGCGGGCACCCTGCTGAAGCATGTCGCCGATGCGCTGACCGATGCCCTTGCCGGCCCAGCCCAAGTGAACCTCGAGCACCTGCCCGACGTTCATCCGCGATGGCACGCCCAGCGGGTTGAGCACGATGTCACAGGGCGTGCCATCGGCCATGTAGGGCATGTCTTCGACCGGCACGATCTTGGAGACCACGCCCTTGTTGCCATGGCGGCCGGCCATCTTGTCGCCAGGCTGCAGACGACGCTTGACCGCCAGGTAGACCTTCACCATCTTCAGCACACCGGCAGGCAGTTCGTCGCCCTGCGTCAGCTTCTTGCGCTTCTCCTCGAAAGCGAGGTCGAAGCTGTGGCGCGTCTGCTCGAGCGAGTTCTTGATGCTTTCGAGCTGATTGGCAACGTCGTCGTCGGCGGGTCGGATGTCGAACCAGTGGTACTTCTCGACCTGCGCGAGGTAGTGCTTCTCGATGACCGTGCCCTTGGCGATGCGCTGCGGGCCGCCATTGACCACCTTGCCGACCAGCAGCTTCTCGATACGGTCGAAGGCGTCGGCCTCGACGATGCGCAGCTGGTCATTCAGGTCGAGCCGGAAGCGCTTGAGCTCGTCGTCGATGATCTGCTGGGCACGCTTGTCGCGTTGAATGCCCTCGCGAGTGAACACCTGCACGTCGATCACCGTGCCCATGGTGCCTTGCTCGACACGCAGTGAGGTGTCCTTCACGTCCGACGCCTTCTCGCCGAAGATGGCGCGCAGCAGCTTCTCCTCGGGCGTTAGCGTGGTCTCACCCTTGGGCGTGACCTTGCCCACCAGCACGTCGCCCGGCGCCACTTCCGCGCCGATGTAGACGATGCCCGACTCATCGAGACGAGCCAGTTGCTGCTCGGACAGGTTCGGGATGTCGCGCGTGATTTCCTCAGGGCCCAGCTTGGTGTCGCGGGCCATCACCACCAGTTCCTCGATGTGAATAGAGGTATAGCGGTCTTCGGCGACGACGCGCTCGCTGATCAGGATCGAGTCCTCGAAGTTGTAGCCGTTCCAGGGCATGAACGCGACCAGCATGTTCTGGCCGAGCGCGAGCTCGCCCAGGTCGGTGCTGGCCCCGTCGGCCACCACGTCACCGGCAGCCACCACGTCGCCACGCTTGACGATCGGGCGCTGGTGGATGTTGGTGTTCTGGTTGGAACGCTGGTACTTGATCAGGTTGTAGATGTCGACACCGACCTCGCCTGCGACCGTCTCGGCGTCGTTCACGCGGATCACGATGCGGTTGGTGTCGACGTAGTCGACGACACCGCCGCGGCGGGCCGTGACCACCGTGCCGGAGTCGACAGCAGCCACGCGCTCGATGCCGGTGCCGACGAAGGCCTTTTCGGGGCGCAGAACGGGCACAGCCTGGCGCTGCATGTTGGCGCCCATCAGCGCGCGGTTGGCGTCGTCGTGCTCGAGGAACGGCACCAGCGACGCCGCCACCGAAACAATCTGCGCCGGTGCCACATCCATGTACTGGATGCGCTCGGGCGAGGTCAGCACCGACTCACCGTGCTCGCGGGCCGACACCAGTTCGTCGGTGAGCGTTCCGTTCGGGTCGAGCGAGGCGTTGGCCTGCGCGATGACGTACTTGCCTTCCTCGATCGCCGATAGATAGTCGATCTGGTCGGTCACCTTGCTGTCGACCACACGGCGGTAAGGCGTCTCGAGGAAGCCGTACTCGTTCAGCCGCGCATACAGCGCCAGCGAGTTGATCAGGCCGATGTTCGGGCCTTCCGGCGTCTCGATCGGGCAGACCCGGCCGTAGTGCGTCGGGTGCACGTCGCGGACCTCGAAGCCGGCGCGTTCCCGCGTCAGGCCACCTGGGCCCAGTGCCGAGACCCGACGCTTGTGCGTGATCTCCGACAGCGGGTTGGTCTGGTCCATGAACTGGCTGAGCTGCGAGGCCCCGAAGAACTCCTTCAGCGCCGCGGAGATCGGCTTGGAGTTGATGAGGTCGTGCGGCATCAGCGCATCGGTTTCGGCCTGGCCCAGGCGCTCCTTGACGGCCTTCTCGATACGCGCGAGGCCCGAGCGGTACTGGTTTTCGGCCAGTTCGCCGACGCAGCGCACACGCCGGTTGCCCAGGTGGTCGATGTCATCGACTTCGCCGCGGCCATTGCGCAGTTCGACAAGGATCTTGACGACGTCGAGGATGTCCTCGTTGGACAGGGTCATCGGACCTTCAGGCGCATCGCGGCCGACGCGGGCGTTGAACTTCATTCGGCCGACACGCGAGAGGTCGTAGGTGTCCTCGTTGTAGAACAGGCGTCCGAACAGGGCCTGCACGGCATCTTCGGTCGGCGGTTCGCCGGGGCGCATCATGCGGTAGATGGCCACGCGTGCAGCCAGTTCGCTGTCGGTCTCGTCGCTGGCCAACGTCTGGCTGATGTAGGCGCCCTGGTCCAGTTCGTTCGTGAACAGGCACTGGACATCTTTCACACCGGCCGCCCGCAGCTTCTTCAGCAGGCTGTCGGTGAGCTCGTCATTGGCCTTGGCGATGATCTCGCCCGTGTCGGCATCGACCATGTTGCGGGCGATGATGCGACCGACGAGGTAATCCTCGGGTACCGAGATGAACTGGGTGCCCGTCTGCTCGATCTGGCGCAGGTGGCGGGCAGTGATGCGCTTGTCCTTCTCGACGATCACCTTGCCATCCTTGTCGGTGATGTCGAAGCGGGCGATCTCGCCGCGCAGGCGGTCGGCAACGAATTCGAGCTGCGCGCCCGAGTCCATCAGGCGGAAGTTGTCGTTGACGAAGAAGTGGGCCAGGATGGCTTCCGGGTTCAGGCCGATGGCCTTCAGCAGGATCGTCACCGGCATCTTGCGGCGGCGATCGACACGGAAGTAGAGGATGTCCTTCGGGTCGAACTCGAAATCGAGCCAAGAACCACGATAGGGGATGATGCGCGCCGAGAACAGCAGCTTGCCCGAACTGTGGGTCTTGCCCTTGTCGTGCTCGAAGAACACGCCAGGTGAGCGGTGCAACTGGCTGACGATCACCCGCTCGGTGCCGTTGACGATGAACGAGCCGAAATCGGTCATCAGGGGCACCTCGCCCATGTAGACCTCCTGCTCCTTGATCTCCTTGACGACCTTGGCCGGCGACGACTCTCGGTCATAGATGATCATCTGCAACTTGGCGCGTACGGCCGCGGCGTAGGTCAGGCCACGCTGCTGACACTCGCGTACGTCAAACGGCGGTTTGGCGATGTTGTATTCGATGAACTTCATCTCGACCATGCCGTTGTGCGACACGATCGGGAATGCCGAAAGGAACGCCGCCTGCAGACCTTCGGGCCTGCGGCGCGATGGTGGAAGATCCTTCTGAAGGAAGGCAACATAGGCTTCGCGCTGCATCGTCAGCAGGTACGGAACGTTCTGGACGTTCGCGCGCTTGCCGAAACTCTTGCGGATACGCTTGCGCTCGGTGTAGCTGTAGGGAGTGGTTGCTTGCGCCATGAAGGACTCCGTCTCGAGAGACCACCCCGGGCCCGGGGGTGGGCTTCGTCGGCGACTGGCTGACCGGACAACCTGGAGCCCGCCCTGCGGCCTCCACCCCCCTTCATAGGAGGGCGAATCGGCTCGGGGCGGCCCGATGCCGATCCGGGCCTGATGCCCGGTGGCTTGGTGGCTGGCCACTACCAACCGCTGGCGGACAACCCCGGCGTTGCACCGGAGTCCGACCAAACCGGTTCCCTGCAGTCGGATCAGAGAACACTGCTAAGTGCGGCCGCCTGGGGGCGCCGGAAACACCGGCGCCGTGGCGGGCCTCGACTTAGCGCTGCTCTCGTCAGCGCGGGCCGCTGGCGCGGCCCGTATTCCGATTACTTCAGCTCGACCTTGGCGCCGGCTTCTTCCAGCTTCTTCTTGGCGGCCTCGGCGTCGGCCTTGGCGATGCCTTCCTTCACGGGCTTCGGAGCACCGTCGACCAGGTCCTTGGCTTCCTTCAGGCCCAGGCCAGTGAGTTCGCGCACAGCCTTGATGACCGACACCTTGTTGGCGCCGGCTTCGAGCAGCATCACGGTGAATTCGGTCTTCTCTTCAGCGACCGGGGCGGCAGCGCCACCGGCACCGCCGGCGGCCGGGGCAGCCATGGCGGCGGCGGACACGCCGAACTTCTCTTCGATGGCCTTGACCAGGTCATTGAGTTCCATGACAGACATGGAGTCCATTGCAGCCAGGAAGGCGTCTTTGTCGAATGCCATTTGGATTTCCTCGATTCGGTAGATAGGGATTCAGTGGATGGGGGGGCGTTGCCGACTGGGTCAGGCTGCGGCTTCGGCGCCGCCGCCCTTTTGCTCGGCCACGGCAGCCAGCACGCCGGCCAGTCGCTGGATAGGCGACATCAGCAGGCCGGCGACCTGGGCGATGAGCACCTCGCGGCTGGGGATGGCTGCCAGGGCCTTGACCCCGTTGGCATCCAGCGCCTTGCCGGCATAGGCACCGCCCTTGACGACGAGCTTGTCGTTGCCCTTGGCGAAGTCGGCGACGACCTTCGCCGCGGCGACCGCGTCCTCGGAAAAACCGTAGATCAGCGGGCCGGTCATGGCCTGCGCGGCCACCTCGAACGGCGTGCCCACGACGGCGCGACGGGCGAGTGTGTTCTTCAGCACGTGAAGATACACACCCTTGTCGCGTGCGTCCTTGCGCAGCTTGGTGAGGTGTTCCACGGTGAGGCCACGGTACTCGGCCAGCGCAAGGGTCTGCGAGCGGGCGACTTGCGCCGCCACATCCGCCACCACGGCCGCCTTTTCGTTGCGATTGAGACTCAAGGTCTGCTCCTCACAGGGGGTGAGCCGAAACGCGTACCGTGGCACGCGTCCCGGAGCACCCGGGTTACAGCGACCTGACCTTCCAGCCAACCGAAGCCGCGGTGCAAAGCACCCCGGCCCCCACTGTCCTTCAGGCGGGACCGCCATCTGCGCTGGCCGCACCGCCACGAAGGACGGAACGATTAAGGGGCTGCGCCCCGCCAACGGTCTGGGATGACCCGCGCACCGGATACACCGGCATGCGGCCCACCATCTACGCGGGTCTGGTCGTCGACCGACCACCCCCGCTCGATTCCACGCGCCGCGGCCCTTTAGGCCGACAGCGACTGCATGTCGACGCGCACGCCCACGCCCATGGTCGACGAGACCGCGAGCTTGCGCAGGAAAATCCCCTTGCTCGACGCCGGCTTCGCCTTGGTCAGCGCCTCGAGCAGCGCCGTCAGGTTGCCCTTGAGCTTGTCACCTTCGAACGAGCGGCGGCCGATCGTGGCATGGATGATTCCGGCCTTGTCGACCCGGAATTGCACCTGACCCGCCTTGGCGTTCTTCACCGCAGTGGCCACGTCGGGCGTCACCGTGCCAACCTTGGGGTTGGGCATCAGCCCGCGGGGGCCGAGGATCTGGCCCAGTGTGCCAACCACCCGCATCGTGTCCGGCGAGGCGATGACGACGTCGAAGTTGATGTTGCCTGCCTTGATGTCGGCAGCCAAGTCGTCCATGCCAACGAGGTCGGCACCGGCGGCCTTGGCTTCTTCGGCCTTGGCGCCCTGAGCGAACACCGCGACGCGCTTGGTCTTGCCGGTGCCGTTGGGCATCACGACAGCGCCGCGAACCACCTGGTCGGACTTCTTGGCGTCGACGCCCAACTGCACAGCCACGTCGATGGACTCATCGAACTTGGCGGTCGCGCAATCCTTGACGATCGACAGCGCATCGTCGATAGCGTACAGCTTGATCGTGTCGACCTTGCCGGCCAGCAACTTCTGCTTCTTCGTGAGCTTGGCCATGTCAGACACCCTCCACCACGAGACCCATTGAACGGGCCGAGCCAGCAATGGTCTTGACCGCGGCATCCATGTCAGCGGCGGTGAGATCCTTCATCTTCATCTTGGCGATCTCCTCGAGCTGGGCACGGGTGACCTTGCCCACCTTGTCGAGGTGCGCGCGCCCTGAGCCCTTCTCGATCTTGGCCGCCTTCTTGAGCAGAACAGTCGCCGGCGGCGACTTCAGCACGAAGGTGAACGACTTGTCCGCGTACGCCGTGATCACCACGGGCAGCTTCAGGCCCGGTTCGTAGCTCTGCGTCTGGGCGTTGAACGCCTTGCAGAACTCCATGATGTTCAGGCCACGCTGGCCGAGAGCCGGACCGACCGGCGGCGATGGATTGGCCTTGCCAGCCGGGATCTGCAGCTTGATGAAGCCGACGATCTTCTTTGCCATGAGTGGCTCCTGTCGAGTTCAAACGCCCAGGCGGATCAGCGATCCGCGACGAGCTCCTCGTCACTCAACCCTGGGACAAGAAGCACATGCCGGGGTTGCGGCGACATGCACTGGAACCTCGCCTGGGACCCCTTGGGTTCCGACCAGGCCAGTCGAACAAGGTCCTGTCAAACCTTTTCGACCTGGGAGAAGTCGAGCTCGACGCCCGTCGCACGACCAAAAATCGTGACCGAGACCTTGACCTTCGACTTCTCGTAATTGACTTCCTCGACCGCACCGTTGAAGTCGGTGAACGGACCTTCCTTGACTCGCACCAGTTCGCCAACCTGCCACTCGACCTTGGGCCGCGGCTTCTCCAGGCCTTCCTGCATCTGGTTGACGATCTTCATGACCTCGGCCTCGGAAATCGGGGCCGGCCGATTCCTGGCACCACCCACAAAGCCGGTGACCTTGCTGGTGTGCTTGACCAAATGCCAGGACTCGTCGTCCATCAGCATCTCGACCAGCACATAACCCGGGAAGAAGCGGCGCTCGGTGACCGACTTCTTGCCGTTCTTGAGCTCGACCACTTCCTCAGTGGGCACAAGAATGCGACCGAACTTCGAGTGCATGCCGGAGCGATCGATGCGCTCGCGCAGATTGCGCTCGACGGCCTTCTCCATGCCCGAGTAGGCATGCACCACATACCAACGCAACGGGTTTGCGTTGGTGGAGGCGGCTGCGGCGTCGCCAGAATTGAGTTGTTCGCTCATATTGAACGTTCCGTCAGCGGCGATAGCCCATCAGCAAGTCGTACACCAGCCATTCGAGAGTCTTATCGGTCAGGAAGAGGAACAGCGCCATGACCACGACGAACGCAAAGACGTAACCAGTCATCTGGAGCGCCTCCTTGCGCGTCGGCCAGACGACCTTCTTGACCTCGCGCGAGGAGTCCCTGCCGAACGCGATGAGCTGCTTGCCAGGCTCAGCAGTGAAGAACACGACCACCGCCGCCGCCAGCAACACCAGCAATGCGAGCACGCGCAGCCACAAGTCCTGCTTGCCCAGCACGTAAAACGCGGCAACGCCGGCCACCACGAGCAAGCCCACTGCGGCCAGTTTGGCCTTGTCGGCGCCAGTGGAGAGGGTCTCGACTTGGGTGTTGGTGGACATGTTGAAACGCGTTTGCGCCATCAAGAGCCATGGCCCGCAGGGCTCCCGAAGGAGCTGCGGGCCAAGCCAGATGGAGCGTTCGGTGCGGGCCGGTGACTGGAACTTTTCGAGTGGCAGGGGCAGAGGGGATCGAACCCCCGACCTTCGGTTTTGGAGACCGACGCTCTGCCAGTTGAGCTATGCCCCTGCGGATATCCCTGACTGACGATTACTCGATGATCTTGGCCACCACGCCGGCGCCGACGGTGCGACCACCCTCGCGGATGGCAAAGCGCAGACCCTCTTCCATCGCGATCGGCGCGATCAGCTTGACCGTGATGCTGACGTTGTCGC
>Ga0154020_10004326_pt1 | contig 16950 bp, 15 predicted proteins | sample Klosneuvirus_201_FD_109709 | JGI IMG/M metagenome (GOLD analysis project Ga0154020, IMG submission 109709) | Active sludge microbial communities from wastewater, Klosterneuburg, Austria - Klosneuvirus_20160825_MG | ecosystem: Engineered > WWTP > Aerobic digester > Activated sludge | place...
CAGCGCGGCCACGGCACGGCGCTCCACCTCACCGTCCCGCACCAACTCCTCCGGCGTGGCGGCGTCCGGGTCTGACACCACGTCACTGTAGGAGCGGTCTTCCGTACCGTTGGCGGGCGTCTCCAGGCTCACCACGCTGGCGCGTGGGATGTGGCGGCGGCCGTCATCCATGAGCACCGCGTCCACGCCGGCCATCAACGGGTTGGATTCCCGGCGCTGCGCCTGGAGGAACCGCTGCACCTTGGAGCGGATCCAATACACCGCGTAGGTGCCAAACCGGACGCCACGTTCGGGGTCAAACGTCTCGGCCGCGCGCAGCAGGCCAATGGCGCCTTCCTGCACCAGGTCCTCATAGCGGGTGAAGCTGCGCCGGTACGCCGAGGCCACCATGTGGATGAGCCCATAGTTGGCCATGACCAGCTGGTTGCGGGCCTCCTGCGCACGGGGCCCATTGCCCAGCGCGCGGCGGGCCAGCAGTTGTTCGTCCTTGAGGCTCAGACGGTTGGACAGCGCGGCTTCATCATTGGCCGCAGTGGGGCGCGTGCGGGGGATGCGTGAAGACGGAAGCGGAAGCCGTGTGACCATGTGGGTTGCCTCAATCAGGACGTGGTGGCGTACAGCCTGGAGGTCACCCTAGACCGCGCAACTGTCTTTCATAAAACAGATATTATGCCGCGCAAACATTTATAATCACTATGGATTAATGCCACAGACCTACCCCTTTCTGGCCCGTTGGACCGCACGTGCTGCACCGGCTGCAAACGCCGCCGTGACGACGCTGGGGGGGGGCACGTTGGACGCTGCCTTGGGCAGGCTGCTAGGGTCTGACGTCATGGATCCCAAGCCCCAGGTGGTGGCGCAACGGACGGTGGAGTGCCGGGTGCTGACGCCGGCGGGGTGGGTCCTGGGGCGCTTGCGCTCGCCGTTGAACACGCCGTTGTTGGACTACCTCAACCAGCGCGAACCGTTCCTGCGTTTGACCGACGTGAGCATCCCCCCGCGGCATGACCGCCATGACTTTTTTGCGGTGGGCCTGGAAAGTGCCGTGGCCTGGATCCCTCAGGAGACCCAGGCCGTGGAGGAAATGACCGCCGGTCTGGGGACGGTGGCGCACGCCACCAGCTGGTTGCTTCCCGGCGGCGTGGTGCTGGACGGCCACCTGGACCTGGACCCTGGCGAGCGCGTGAGTGACCACCTGCTGCACCGCAAGGGGTTTGTGGTCATCAAGGACGTCACGCTCATCCTGCCGCACGGCGGGGCGTTTCTTCCCGGCGAGTTCACCTACGAGGTCCTGGCGCTCCAATCCGCCCGGGCGGTGGGTGTCACCGAGCTGCCCACGCAACCCTGACCGACGGCGCGGTGGCGCACCATGGCGGACTTTGGCCGGTTTGTGGTGCATCAACGCCTGGGCATTGGCGGCATGGCCGAGGTGTACCTGGCGCAAAGCCGGGATGGCGTGCCCCGTCCCGGCTGGCTGGCGCTGAAGGTCCTCAACAAAGAGCTGGAGGACGTCCCGCGCGCGGTGGAACTGTTTGAGAATGAGGGCCACATTGGGACGGTGCTGCGGCATCCCAACATTGTGCCCGTGTTTGAAATGGGTGTGATCGACCGTCGTCACTACATTGTGATGCAGTACGTGGACGGGCCGGACACGGCCGCGTTGCTGGTTGCATTGACGCGCGCAGGACTGACGCTGGGGTTGCCGCTGGCCGGCCATCTCACGTTGCAGGTGTTGCGCGCGTTGGACCACGCGCACTTTGCGGTACGGCAGGACGGGCGGCCCATGGGGCTCATCCACCGTGACGTGACGCCGGACAACGTGTTCCTCACCCGCAAGGGCAACGCGCTGCTGGCGGACTTTGGAATTGCCAAGCTCAGCGGGCTGGAATTTTTCACCGACCCGCGCATGGGCATCCGGGGGAAGCTGCCGTTCATGAGTCCGGAGCGCGTCATGGGGCAGGCCATTGATGGCCGGTCGGATGAGTTTTCTGCGGCGCTGCTGTTCCTGGAATTGAGCAGCGGGATACGTCCCTACGCGGTGAAGCCGGGAGAGACATTTGCGGTGCTGCGGGAGCGCGTGGCCCGCCGGGACCTGCCCAAGCCCCGCGCGTTGGTGCCCGGGATGTCCCGCCGCGTGGAGGGCGTGGTGCTGCGCGCGCTGGAAGCCAGGATCAACAAACGTTTTCCCACGTGCGGGGAGTTTGCCGTGGCGCTGGAGGAAGCGCTGCGCAAGGAACAGCAGCTGGGAGGCGCACCGGCGCTGGCCGAGCTCATTGCGCTGGTGGCGCCGCCAAGGGGGGCTGCATGACCCGCGCGGCGGGTACCGTCAGCGGAACACCACCAACACGCCGGTGTGCTGGGCCGTTTGATCCGCCACGGTTGTGACATCCAGGGGTTGCCCAGCCCAGCCGCTGCCCACGCGCGCCAGGAACACGCCCGAGGACAACGACGAACCAAACGCGGCGACCTGCACAAACGGCGCAAACCCCGCGTAGGTGGTGGTGGTGGCAAGCCCCGTCCCAAACACGGCAACCGCCACGCCCGCGTTCCCGCGCAATGGCTGCCCGGTGTCCACGGTGAGGGTGGTCCCGCTGACGTCATTGACGCCCGCGCGGTCAAATTCGGTCACGCCGCGCAGCCACAGGCCGTGGATGGCCTGCGCGCGGTCTGACGCCGCGGAAAAGGTGCCGGTGATGGACCCACCCACGGGCAGTGCGTTCTCCAGCACACACTCGTAGACGGCCACCGTGGAGGCGCCGGAGCCGTTGGTGCCTTCGGCGTCCAGGATCCACAGGTTGTTGGCGCTGTCCTGCACGTCCACCGTGCCAGCCCCCCGTCCCGCCAGACCCACCACCACCAATGCGCCTGCCGGCAGCGCGTCAGACAGCGTGAGCGTGACGTCAGGGCTGGCGCCAAAATCCACGGCCAGCCCCAGATCCACGTAGGACGGGGCCACACCGCTGGACGAGCTGCCCGGCCCTGAAGAGGACGCCACCCCCACCGACGACGACGACGATGACGATGACGACGACGATGATGATGAAACCACGCCCTGCGACGACGCACCCAGCGACGATGGCGCGGATGTTGCGCCGGACACTCCCGCCGACGAAGAAGTGCCAGCAGTGGACGAGGAGGTGGTGGGCCCGGACGATGACCCCACAGCTGACGTTGCGGAGGATGATGACGGTCCATCCACGCTGCTGCTGGCCACCCCTGCCGACGAGGACAGCATGTTTGCCGAGGACGCTACCCCTCCGCTGGAAGCACCGCCCACGGCGCGGCAGAACCCGCCTTCACACCGCTCGCTTGCCAGGCAATCAGACGCGCCGGTGTTGCACACGCGGCTGCAGCTTGCGCCGTCCCACGCCTGGTCTGATGGACAATTGGCGGTGTTGCCGCATCCCGCCGCCACCACCGTCATGCAAGCCGCAACCAGCGCCCAGCGCATGAGACAAGCACATCCGGCGGCACACAGCTTGTCAACCACCGGCGGCCACCACACCCACGCGCTCCAACAGGCGGACCACGCCGTCACGCCATTGTTGTGGCGGGGTGATGAGGCTTAGGACCACCATGGTGAGGCGTTCCACGTCATAGAAATACCCTGGCTGCACCAACACGCCGTCCTCTTGCAGCAGGCGCAGGGCCCAGGCCTCATCCGTCAACATGGCCGGAAGACGCACCATCACGCTCCAGCCGCCGTCCACGGGGAGCACGCTGGCGGCCGTGTCCACGCACGCCTGGCGCAACAACGCCAGGTTGGCGCGCACACGTTGGTGGATGGCCTGCTGTACCCCGCGCGCCTCACCAAGGAGGTGCGGAAGCCCCAGCTGCACCGGCGTGCCCACGCTCAAAAACGTGTCTGCCACCAGCTCCAGGCGCGCGCGCATTGTCTCCACGTCACGCGGCGGTCCGGACAAACACGTCCAGGCAAGCTTGAGTTGCGGGAGTCCCAGGTCCTTGGACAGGCCGCCCATCACCGCGGTGGGGACCTGCTGTTGCGCAGCGGCAGAGGAGACTGCGTGGGGTGCATGGTCCAGCGGGTAGAGGGCAAAAACCTCGTCAGAGAGGATGGGCAGGCCCAGGGAAGCCACGGTGGCCAGGTCCTGTTGGGTGAGCCGGCTCCCGGTGGGGTTGTTGGGGGAGACCACCACCACCGCGCGCGTGTTTGGGGTCACCGCCGCACGCAACGCAGGGCCATCCACGTGCCAGGTGCCGTCAAACGCCAGCGGGTAAGGCACCAGCCGCACGCCCTCCAGCGCCGCAAGGTGGGCCAGCAGGGGATAACTTGGGACGGGCACCAGAACGTCATCACCGGGGTCGGTGAGGGCCTTGAGGAGGAACGCATACGCCTCACTGGTGGAGGCGGTGAGCATCACGTTGTCCACGGTGGCGGGAACACCGCGTGCGCTGAGATGTTGGGCCGCGGCCTCACGCGCGGTCACCAGACCAAACGGGTGTGGCTGGTAGTGAACCAACGCGGGCTGGGACAGCGCGTGGCGCAATGCCTCCAACGGGTACGGGATGTCCACGGCGGTGGGATTGGAGACGGTGAGGTCCAGGATGGACGCACCGGACGCCCGGCGAACATCCAACGCAACAGACAGCGCGTTGGGGGTCTGGTCCTGGGCGGTGCGGCGGCTCCACATGATCACGCGGCCTTTTCGGATGCAGTGGCGTCGGGACCGGGCAGGATGATTCCTTCAGTTCGGGCCATGACCGCGGTGGCCACGCAGTTGCCCAGCAGGTTCACCGCGGTGCGGGCCATGTCCATGAACTCATCCACCGCCAGGATGAGCGCCACGCCCTCCAGCGGCAGGCCAAACGCCAGCAGCGTCCCGGACAACACCACCACCGCCGCGCGTGGCACCGCCGCCACACCCTTGGTGGTGAGCATCAACGTCAACATCATGACCAACTGTTGGGACGCGCTGAGTTCCACCCCCGCGGCCTGGGCCACAAAAACCGCGGCCACCGCCAGGTACAGCGTGGAGCCGTCCAGGTTGAAGCTGTACCCCATGGGCAACACAAAGCTGCCAATGCGCCGTGGAACGCCAAACCGCTCCAACGCCTCCAGCGCCGAGGGATACGCGGATTCACTGGACGTGGTTCCAAACGCCAACAGCACCGGGTGGCGCACTTCACGCAAAAACCGCAGCACGGGAATCTGGAAGATGCGCAGGACGGGGTACAGCACCAGGAGCACAAACACGGCCAACGCGGCGTAGAGGGTCCCCACCAGTTTCAACAGTGGAACCATGACCTGCCAGCCGTGTTCGGCCACGCTGCCGGCCATGGCGCCGCCCACGCCCAACGGCGCCAGCACCATGATGAAGCCCGTGAAGCGGAACATCACCTGGCAAAGCGCTTCACAGAACTGGACCACGGGGCGTGCAGCCTCCCCCACCGCCAGGCACGCCACGGCAAACAGCGTGGAGAACATCACAATCTGCAGGACGTCACCGCGCACCACCGCGTCCGCCAGGTTGGTGGGCAGCAGGTGCTCGAGAAAACCGCCCAACGTGACGGGGGTGGCGGCGGCGCGGGCGGCCGCATCAGGAACGGCGCTCCCAAGGTGCAGGCCATCCCCGGGACGGAACAGGTTCACGGCCACCAGGCCCACCGCCAAGGCCAGCGTGGTGACGACTTCAAAATACACCAGGGACTTGAGGCCCAGCTTGCCCAGGTGGGACAGGCTGCCGGCCCCCGCAATGCCGGTGACAATGGTGGCAAAGATGAGCGGCGCAATCACACTCTTGATGCCGTGCAGGAACAACGTGCGGAACGGCGTCACATGGCGCGCGTACTCCGGCGCAAACGCGCCCAGGAGGAACCCGGCAACCAACGCCACAAAGATCCACTGGGTCAAAGAAACGCGGCGCAGCAACATCCACATGGCGCCGTCCTAGCATGACCTGAATGTTCCAGGCGCCCTGCCCGTCCCATGCGGGTGCACATTCCCTCGTCACACATCACGCCCAAGGCGGTGGCATTGTCCCGCCGGCAGCTGTTGGCCACGGCGGCAGCCGGCGTGCTTGGGACGCACACCGCCCACGCGCAGGGGGTGATGGAACCCACTGCGTTCAAACATGCCACCACCCACAACAACTTCCTGGAGTTTGGGCTGGACAAACAGGACCCATCCAAACACGCCCAAAGCCTCAAGACGCGGCCCTGGACGGTGACGGTAGATGGGCTGGTGCACCGCCCGCACACGTTGGATGTGGAAACGCTGCTGCGCACCATGGCGCTGGAGGACCGCGTGTACCGGTTCCGCTGCGTGGAGGCGTGGGCCATGGTCATCCCGTGGATGGGGATTCCCCTGGCGGCGCTGCTGGCGCGCGCGCAGCCCTTGTCCAGCGCACGTCATGTGGCGTTCCAGACGCTGATGGACCCCCAGCAGATGCCCGGACAGCGCGGCACCTTTCTCCCGTGGCCCTACACGGAGGGCCTGCGTCTGGATGAAGCGCAACACCCCCTGACGTTGATGGCGCTGGGCATGTACGGCCGCATGTTGCCCGCACAAAGTGGCGCACCCATCCGGCTGGTGGTGCCTTGGAAATATGGGTTCAAGTCCGTCAAGAGCGTTGTTCGCATCACGTTGCTGGCGGAACCGCCGGTGACCACGTGGAACCAGCAGGCGCCCACCGAATACGGCTACCACGCCAACGTCAATCCCCTGGTGCCGCACCCCCGGTGGAGCCAGGCGTGGGAACGTATGCTTGGGACCAACACGCGCCAGCGCACGCAACTGTTCAACGGTTACGGTCCAGAGGTGGCGCACCTGTATTCCGGGATGAACCTGCGCACGTCCTTTTGACGGCGCTGGCAAACCTGCATCAACCATGGCAAGGCATGCGCCATGGCTTTCCACGTGCGTCTGATGGTTGTGCTGGGTGCGTTTGTTGCCGGGTGCACCAATGTCCCGGTTGATTCTTCCGACGGTGGTTCGTCGTCCTCGTCCTCGTCCTCGTCCTCCTCCAGTGGAACAAGCACTGGCAGCAGCAGCACCACCACCATCTCCAGCAGCGTGGGTATTCCATCGTCGTCCGTGATGGGCACATCCAGCGCCGCGGGCAGCAGCCAGGGCACGCCTTTGTCCAGCAGCTCGGGCCCGGGCTCCTCTTCCTCAGCGGCACAGCTGGACGGCGGGACACCGGATGCAGCAACCGCCGGTGTTGACGCCGGAACGGACGCGGGTTCCACGCCGGACGCAGCGGTGACGCCGGACGCGGGGGCACCAGACGCGGGGCCTGGATGCCGGGACCTTGCGCGGGACATTGTGGGTCTGACGGTGACCCAGCAGGGCAACTACACGGTCATCCCGGCCATGCCCGCCACAGCGCTGGGAAACACGCGGCAGGTGACCATCCTGGTTCCGCCGGGTCCCGGACCGTTCCCGGTGTTGTACGCCCACGACGGGCAGAACCTGTTTGACCCCACGCGCAGCGGCTTTGGTGTGGAATGGGAACTGGATGAAGCAGCCAACGCGCTCTACGCGCAGGGCATCCCGTTCATCATTGTGGGCATTGACCACAGCGGAAATGACCGCATCTACGAGCTGACGCCGGTGGAGGGTGACGCGTTTGGCCAGCGCATGGGTGGTGGCGGTGAGCTGTACCTGGACTTTGGGGAGCACGACGTCAAACCGTACGTGGACTTCCACTACAACACGCGTTGCGAGCCGGAACACACCGCCATGATGGGCAGCAGCCTGGGCGGGTTGATGAGCTTCCACGCGTACCGCACGCGGTCCCACGCGTTTGGCCGGCTGGCGGCGTTGTCTCCCAGCCTGTGGTGGTCTGACCGGTGGGCGGTCACGCAGTTCAATGCAGACGCCGCCCGCCAGTTTGCGGCGCTGTGGATTGACGCCGGCACGCAGGAGGGGGACGTGGACCCGCTCACCGGCTGGTCCTACCTGGTGGAAGACGTGCGTGACGTGCGGGACCGCGCGCGGGTGCTTGGCCACACGCTGGGCGTGGACCTGTGGCACCTGGAAGCCGAGCACATGCTGCACAACGAATACGCATGGTCCGTGCGCCTGCGGAACGTATTGCTGTTCTTGTTTGGCGGCCCCGCGCCCGCGCCCAGCGCGGCGTATGTCCACGCGCTGCGCAACCCGTTTGTGACTTCATCATCGACTGTTGCCACGCTGCATGCGGCCTACGGAGATGGACGGCGCATCACGGTGCCATCTGACCTTGCGCCGCTGGGCAGCACCAACCCTTCCATCCAGGTTGGCGCGCGCGGCGTGGTGACGGCCAGCGCGCCCGGCACCACCACGTTGAGCGGCAGCTGGCAGGGCGTCACCGGCTCGGTGACGGCGGAAGCGCAGGCCAATGCGTCTTTGGTGGAGGTCGTCTTTGAAGTGGATGTTCCGGCAGACACGCCGCCCAACGCCACGGTGGTCATCACCGGGAACCAGGCGGCGCTCTCCACATGGGACCCCGCTGGCGTTGCCTTGCAGAAGCTGAGCGCCACCCACTGGCGGCGTGCGTTGCTGCTCCCGCGCGGCGCCTATGAATACAAGTACACCATGGGCAGCTGGGCGACGGTTGAGAAGGCGGCCGACGGGAGTGAGTTGCCCAACCGCGCGGGATGCAACCTGGAGCAGTGCAATCCCGCCGGGGCGGACACGCCGCAGACCCACCATGACCGCGTGGCGCGCTGGGCTCCCTGAACCGCGGGCACCTGTTGGGCTGGACCCCCACGGAGGCGACTTCTCATGCGCACGTTGTTGCCGTTGTTCTTTTTCCTGGTGGCCTGCGCGGGGACACCACGCACACCAAGCGGCCCGTTGGATGTGTGTGCGGTGGATGCGCCAACCACGGCGTGGATGCAGCGCTGGTTTGACGCGTGGAGGCTGACCCAGCGGGACATCTTGAAGGTGGGACCGCAAGGCGCGCCGCCCATGGTGCTGTTTGACGCGCGGTGCGTGTGGACCACTTCAGACACCGTGGCCCCTGCAGGACGCCAACAACCCGGGCCAGCGCTGGGTGACACACCGCTGCGCTGGCGCACTGCCGCCCACCACGGGCACCTCTCCCTTCCACACGGCAAACGCGTCCCGGTGCAATTGATGTCCTTTGCGGCTCCCGCAGAACAGGGCGGGGAAGGATTTTTTGTGATGGCCGCCCCTTCGGTGTGGGAACAGGCCAGGGTCACCAGTGACCTGGGCCTGGAGAAACTCCTGGTGGCGGTGTTCCTGCATGAAATGACCCACACCCGTCAGTTCTATGCGTTCCTCCCGCGCATGGATGCTCTGACCCAGAAGTGGGCACTCCCGGACGATCTCAACGACGACGCTGTGCAGGAACGTTTTTCGGGAACACCGGAGTACGTGGCGGCGTATCACCAGGAACGCGATCTGCTTTTTGCAGCCGCGGCAGCTTCAACGGCGCCGGAAAGCCGCGCGCTGGCATCACAGGCCCTGGCGCTGATGAAACAACGTCACGCGCAATGGTTCACCGGCGCAGATGAACGCTACCGGGAACTGGATTCGGTGTTCCTGACGCTGGAGGGCATTGGCCAGTGGGCGGCGTACCAGTGGACCCGCCACCCCCTGGGTGGCGGCGTTGAGCCCACGGAGGCGTTGAAAGGCATCCGGCGCGGAGGAACGTGGTGGTCCCAGGACGAAGGGCTGGCGCTGTGCCTGGTGCTGGACCGTTTGCTGCCTACGTGGACCAACCTTGCGTTTGCGCCCGAGCCGCTGGAAGTGCCGGCACTGCTGGAGCGCGCGCTGGGCAACGCCGGGCCGCCGTCAGGGCACCACCACGTCCCGGCAGATGTTGTTGCGCGCGCAAGCCCGCGCCGTCCCGGGGCCAAACACCACCACCAGAAACTGGTTGTCCCCATGGTTGACGCAGCGTCCGTCCGTCGCTGAATCCACACATGGCAGACCATTGAAGCTCCATGTTGGCCCCACGCGGCCGGTGTCCAACGCCTGACCCACCACCAGCGCGTTGCAAACGTCCACCTGCGGGTGACCCTCCGGACGGGGTGGGCAGAATAATCTGTCGTCGGTGAAACCAATCTCCTGGCAGTAGTCATGCCCGTAGACAATGGGTGTGGAGTCCAGCACTTTGCGCCAGCCCAGGTCATTGTGGATGACCGCATTCATGCGGTTGAGTGGCGGCGGAACCGGATTGGAGCACGCGCCCGCCGTCACCACCACGTTGACAGCCAGCGTTTCACCAAACCACTCCACGTGTTCGCGCAACATGCGCCAGTCCGCCTGGTAGGTTCCCGGCGTCACCGGGGCCACCATGGTGAACACAAACGTCACGGTTGCGCCGGGCTCCACCGGCGTCACCGGAAGGTCCACGCGGCCTTCAGCAACAAAGGGATCCTCGTCCATGGGGCTGCCCAGACGGTACTGCTGCACCGCGCGCCACGCCATGGTTCCCGTGTTCTCCAGCGTGATGGCGGCGGTCACCACCTCACCGGTCTCCATTTGCGTAGGGAGGGTGTGAGACACCACGCGCGCACCGTGGCCAAGCGCAGTGACCTCATTTGGCGGCCCGGCATCCATCCCGGACACCGCGGCGTCCGGCGTCACTGCAGCATCTGGAACCACTGCAGCATCTGGCGTCATTGCGGCGTCCGGCGTCACTGCGGCGTCCGTCGCCATTGCTGCGTCCGGCGTCACTGTAGCATCCGGAACCACTGCGGCATCCGGCATCACCGCTGCGTCCGGCATCACCGCTGCGTCCGGCATCACCGCTGCGTCAGTCTGCACTGCGGCATCTTGCACCGCGGCATCTTCAGCACCGGAACCAGCAGACGGCCGTTGGCACGCCATCACCTGCGACACGACGACAGCAATGAGGACACCACGCATGCGGGCAACTCCCTGTGAAGGAGTGCGCATGGAGCCTGAACCCGGGACGTTCCGCTTGCGCCCGCACGCCAGAGCCTTGCGTACGCGCGCCGAGGGCCTGTTGACGGATGAGGCGCGCTACTTGCCCTGGAACGTGGGGGCCCGGCGTTCCATGAACGCGGCCATGGCCTCGGCAAGGTCCATGGACGGGAGGAATGCCGCGTTCCACACCGCCGTCTGACGCAGGTTGTCCGCGTCCACACGTTCTGTCTCCTGGCCCAACACGCGCTTGATGCCCTGCACGGTGAGCGGCGGGTTGCTGGCAATTTCCCGGGCCATGGTCCTGGCCGCCACAAACAGCGCATCCGGCGTCTCAAACACGTCATTGACCAGGCCCACCCGCTGGGCGCGCGCGGCGTCAAAGTCCTTTCCGGTGAACGCCAGCTCGCGGGTGGCGCCCTGCCCAATGATGCGCGGCAGGCGTTGCAGTGAGCCCATGTCCGCCACAATGGCCAGCTTCACCTCGCGCACACTGAACTTTGCGTCCGCGCAGCACAGCCGCACATCACACGCGCTGATGAGGTCCACCGCCCCGCCAATGCACCAGCCATGGATGGCCGCCACCACCGGCTTGCGGCACCGCGCCACGGCGTTGAACGCCTCCTGCATGCGCAGGATGAGGTCCAGCAGCTGGGTGCGTTCGGCGGCACCGGGCGCAGAAAGCAGCGGCCCCAACGTCCCCATCATGCCGGGCAGGTCCAGCCCATAGGAAAACGCATTGCCCTGGCCGCGCACCAGGACCGCGCGGGTGGCTTCATCCGCATCCAGACCCGCAAAGACCTTTGGCATCTCCTCCCAGAAGTCCGGCCCCATGGCGTTGCCCTTGCCCGGGCCCACCATGGTCACCATGGCCACACCATCCTGCTTCTCCACCGTCACACTCTTGAACATGGTTGCTCCCGGTTGTTCCGCCCCAAGGTTTGCGGCGGGCACCATAGCAGCGCGCCCGCCCTTGACACCTGCACACGCGGGTGGTTCTCATTGAACGTTCGTTCATTGAAAGGATCCCAATGGCTCCACGCGGTGTCCAACACAACCAGGCGCTTCGTGACGCCACGCGGGCACGCATTCTCAAGGCTGCGTTGGAGCTGTTCTCCCGTCACGGGTACGCGGGGACCAGCGTGCGCCTTGTGGCGGACAAAGCGGGCGTGGCGGTGGGGCTCATCTACAGCCACGTCAAGAGCAAGGATGGGCTGCTGGTGGCGTTGTTTGAGCAGTCCATGGTGGACGTCCAATACAGCTTCACCCTGGCGGACCGTGGCACCACGCCAAACCACCGCCTGGAATTGTTGTTGCGCGGCGCCCTGGCGGTGATGGAGCAGAACCAGGCGTTCTGGCGGTTGTCCTATGGCGTTCGCATGCAGCCTGACGTGGTGCGCGGTTTGGGCAAACGCCTGGGCGTATGGACCACGCAGGTCCACCAGGTGTTGCGCGGGTACCTCAAGGACGCCGGGGTCCCCAACCCGGATGTGGAAGCGCGGGTGCTGTTCGGAGTGATTGACGGGGTTTGCCAGCACTACGTGCTGGACCCGGAGCACTACCCGCTGCGTGACGTGGAAGACGCACTGGTGGCGCGGTTTGTCCCGCGACCGGTGCACGGAGGAAAAAAGAGATGAGCCGCCTGGACCTGTTGAAAAGTGCCGGAGTGACCACGGAGCAGTACCCTTTCACGCCCAAGGTGTTTGCCACACCCCACGGTGAAGTGAGCTACCTGGACGAGGGAACAGGCCCCGTTGTGGTGATGGCGCATGGCACGCCCAGCTGGAGTTGGGACTGGACGCACGCGGTGAAGACGCTGCGCGCCACCCACCGGGTCATTGCGGCGGACATGTTGGGCTTTGGCTTGTCAGACCGGCCGGCCCCAACCGCGTTCCCGTACACCTTGGAGGCCCACACCGGCGTGTTGCGGGACCTGTTGCGCCACCTCAACGTGGACCGCTTTGCGTTGGTGGTGCATGACTTTGGAGGTCCGGTGGCGCTGCCGTTGGCGGTGGAAGCGCCACACCGGGTCACGTCCATCACCGTGATGAACAGCTGGGCGTGGCCTTTGTCGGTGAACCCGGACTTTGCGCGCCAGCGGTGGATGATCCGCTCACCGTTGATGCCGTGGGCCTACCGCGCGTTCAACATGTCACCGCGGGTCATGGTGAAGGCGTCCTGGGGAAAGCGTGCGCCGTTGGACAAAACGCTGCACCAAACCTTCATGGGCATGTTCCCAACGCGGGAGGACCGGGAAGGCACGGTGGGCTTCCTGCTGGCCACCACCGAGGAGGACGCGCGCATGAACGACCTCTCGAAAGGTATGGAAAAGCTGCGCGACCACCGTGCGGGGATTGTGTGGGGCATGGCGGACACATTCATTCCGCCGCTGCACATGGAGCGCTTCAAGGCGCTGTGGCCACGCGCGCTGGTGGAGCCCATTGCTGGCGCAGGACACTTCCTGACGCATGAGGCGCCGGAAGCGGTGACGGCGTTCATCCAGCGCGTGGTGGCTTAGTAGGCCACGGCCAGGGGACTTTCGGGGCCGCGCACGGCGCCGGTCTCACCAGGAACCGGTGCACCTTCTTCAACCGGGTCTGGCGCGGGGGCGGCCTCTGGTTGTAGCTGAGCGGCTGGCGGCGGCGTTTCCTGTGCGTCGTTGCGGTGGTGCTTTTTGGGCGCGGGCTCAATGTCCTGCTTGATGGCGTACCAGCCGCGCTGGATGAGCTTGAAGCCAAACCACGGCGAGCACAGACAATAACTGAGGCACATGATGCCGTTGAACACGCTGAAACAACTGTTGGTGACGTTGGCGCCCCGTCCCGCCACGCCGCAGCAGCCACCTTTGAAGCCGCTGGTGAAGAACACGTAGACGCTCATGGCCGCGGCCAGCACCGCCAGCACCAGGGAGATGACCGCAAACAACAGCGTGAGTGGGAACACCCCAATCATGCAGCCGCCGCACAACATGAAACACACGCCCGTGAAGTTTTTGATCCAGGACGCACGTCCCCATGGCGCATACCCATCCAACAACGCGGACCAGGGAAACGGCACGTACATGGGGGCCCACAACACGTTATCCCAGGGATTGTCCCCGTCCGCCGGGGCGGCTTCTTCGCCGTCATCATCCTGGATGAGCTCCAGCGGGGCCGGCGCGCTGCCGCGTTGGACCTGGCCGGCGTGCACCAGGGAAGACGCAAACGCCGGGGTGACAATCAGCAGTGGAACCACCGCCAACACGGTTGCCAGCAACGCGCGCATGGGACCAGGCCTTTGCGGGGAGAAGTTTGAACCACACCCCCACTCCCCCGACGCTACCGCAAACCTCCCGCCCCGCGCAGTTTTCTTTCCACACGTGGCCTAACGTCCCACACGTGCGCGCAAGTCATCCTGGTCACTGGAGAAGGCCAGGTGTTTGTAGACCTTGAAGAAGTCCTGTGGGTTCACCAGGCGTGGATGCATGGCCGCGGCCACCTCCACCTTGTCCCCGCCCATGGGCAGCAAACCCATGACCGTCACCACCTGGTCCACGGTGAAGTGGTGGTACGCAACGGCGTCACGCACCAGGGCCACCTTGGCGTCGGCAAAGGCGGCTTTTTTGATGTCCGCGGTGAGCTCGGCAAAACGCGCCGCGTCCATGGCCACCGGTGCGGTCACCACCGGCGGGGACGGCTGCGGCGGCGGGGTCACCACCACCACCGGCGGCGGCGCGGGCCGGTCCCGCGAGGAAGGCGCGGCCTCCAACACCGCCTTGAGTCTGGCCAGGCGCGTGCGCATGGAGCCCAGCCCCGCCGCCACGCGGCCTTTCACCCGCGCGTTGGGGTGGCCCGCGTTGAGCTGTTCCAACGCGTCAATGTCCAGGCCCAGCTCCTCCACCTCTTGCACCAGCGCCTGGCGGTTCACCACCACTGCGGTTTGCGCGCGTGCCGCTTTCGGGGATGGGTCCACAATGCTCAACACCAGCACGGCCAACGGCAACAGGCGCAGCAACATGACGGGCTCCAGGAGGGGAAGTTGGAGGCTGGGACGTACCATGGACCACAACATTCAGTGACTGCAGCGCCGTTGTGGGGTGCATGCACGCATGCTAGCCCATCCTCCAAATGACCGATGGGTCATCCACACATTCCTTGGAGAAACACACATGACGTTGGTCAAACTGGGGCGGGGCGCCGCGGCGTTTTCGCTGGTTGTGATGGTGGGTTGTACGGGCTCATCGTCGTCGTCGTCGTCGTCCTCATCATCGTCATCCTCATCCTCATCCACGGGAGGGAGTTCCGGCCTAGCCTCTTCAGCGGGCGGGTCCTCTGGGGTGATGGCGTCCTCCAGCGTCATGCGCTCCTCCAGCGCGCCGGGCTCCAGCGCGGGCGGGTCCTCCGGCGTGGTGGGCTCCTCCAGCGTGGGTGGCTCCTCTGGCGTGGTGGGTTCCTCCAGCGTGGGTGGCTCCTCTGGCGTGGTGGGCTCCTCCAGCGTGGGTGGGTCTTCCGGCGTGGTGGGCTCCTCCAGCGCGGGCGGGTCTTCCGGCGTGGTGGGCTCCTCCAGCGTGATGGGCAGCTCCTCCGGCGTGGTGGGTTCTTCCAGTGGCGGTGGGTCCAGCAGCAGCGGTGGCCCGGCGTTTGCCAGCGTCTTTGACGCCTACCAGGCGTTTGTGAGCGCCGAGTGCGATTTCCTCACCACGCGGTGCGGCAGCGTGCGCGGCAGCAACTACACCACCGCAGATGCCTGCCGGGCCAACTTCCAGGAGAACGTGCGCCGGTTCCCGCTCACCCAGGGTGAGACGTTTGCCGCGTACCTCAACCGCCTCTACACGCTCAATGACGCCCAGGCGCAGGCGTGTGTTGCGTTGTTTGCAACCTCTGATTGCGCCACGCCCACCAACACCGCCGCCGCGTGTGACGCCGCCATTGAGGTCACCAACGTGGTGGCCAACGGCGCGGTGTGTGACGGGGACGAGCTGCGCTGCGAAGATGACACCGCGCTGTGCGGCATCAAGGCCGGCACCAATACCTGCGCGGTGTGCCAGCCCAAGGGCCCCAACGGGAACGTGTGCGGCACCAATGACGAGTGCGTGTCTGGCTGGTGTGACGTGGGCAGCGGTTATTGCACCGCACCGCCCACCACGCTGGCCGGCATCAACCAGGCCTGCACCCTCAACACCGACTGCCTGGGCGCGTTGGTTTGCGTCAACAATGTGTGCCGTGACCCGGTGGGCCTCAACGGTGTGTGTGACGGGCCCGCCGCCACCGTGCGCAACAACCCGCCATGCAAGGCAGACCTGAGCTGCGTGACCAACAACGCGGGTGTCACCGGCACCTGCCAGGCGTGGCTGGCGGATGGTCAGACCTGCCAGCGCCAGGGCCGCATCCTGCTCACTGCCAATGGCAATTTTGTACTCACCACCGCCCCCGAGTGCGCGCACGAATGTGTGTTCCCCACGCGCACCAGCGCCACCGGAACGTGCTCCAGCGTCACCGCCCTCCCCGCCGTGGGACAACCGTGCAACAAACACACGCCCCTGCAATGCGCCCCGCGCACGGACCTCAAGATTGACGTGGACTTCACCCGCCTTGGCGCCAATGAGTTTGCCGAGTCCGGCTGCAGCTGCGAATCCCTGGGCGGAACCGGGACGCGGTGCTGGGGCAATGGAGACTGTGCCAACGGCCGCTGCACCGGTTCGGATTTTGGCGCCTATGACGGGGCCACCATGATGGTGACCGACCAGCCCAGCGCCGGCACCTGCGGGCCGCGGCTGGCCAACGGCCAGGCGTGCACGGCGGATGATGACTGCGCCACCACGTCATTCTGCTTTGACTTTGACGTTGCTGGCGTGTGCACCGGGGACCGCGGCAACAGCGGCGCGGACATCCGTTGTCGGGCAGACGCGCACTGCATCAGCGGGTTCTGCAACGGCACCAACCCCGTCAACGGGTTTGGCAGCTGCGCGGCGCTTCCCGCCTGCCCTTGATGTGAACCACCGCGGTGGGCGCCGTGTGCTTCTTCCACGCGGCGCCCGCCAATCACCCCACCCCAAGGAACTTGCGAATGCGGCCCAGGATGTCCTCCTCGGCGCCGCGCAGCGCGTGGGC
>Ga0154020_10004327_pt1 | contig 16950 bp, 15 predicted proteins | sample Klosneuvirus_201_FD_109709 | JGI IMG/M metagenome (GOLD analysis project Ga0154020, IMG submission 109709) | Active sludge microbial communities from wastewater, Klosterneuburg, Austria - Klosneuvirus_20160825_MG | ecosystem: Engineered > WWTP > Aerobic digester > Activated sludge | place...
AGCTGGGTGTCCCGGGATTGCAGCACCACCGGATAGCCGCCCAGGTTGGCCACGCCGGCCTCAAAGCTCACCCGCGTGCGGGTGGAGGCCTTTTCAAAGATGAGCGCCACGGTGCGCCCCATGAGCGTCCGGCGCTGTCCGCGCAATTTGCGAATGCTCTTGAGCCGCGCGGCCCGCTGCAACAGGCCCTGCAACTGGTCCGCCGGCCAGTCAAACAGCGTCAACAAATGGGCTGGGTGCATGTCTGTCCCCTGGAAGCGCTGCGTGGAGCGCGCGGTGGTGTTCACCGGGGCGCCGCGGTGGCGCCGGGTGCGGCGGGGCGTTCTTTTTCTTCAAACAGCGTCACCGCGCGGTCCAGCCGCTGGAACGCCTCTTCCATGAGGTCCTGCGGAAGGACCAGCGGCGGCGCCAGGCGCAACACGTGGCCATGGATGATGTTCACCAGCACGCCCTGTTCACGCGCGTAGTGGACAAATTTGGTGCCGTCCCACTTGAGTTCACAACCCAGCCACATGCCGCGGCCGCGCACTTCGCCCATGAAGGACGGGTGACGCGCTGAGAGTTCCTCCAGCTGGCGGCGCAACGCAGCGGAACGGTCCCGCACGCCGGACAGAAAGCCTTCTTCCACCAGCACGTCCATCACGGCGTTGCCGGCGGCGCACGTCAAAAGGTTTCCACCAAACGTGGAGGCGTGCGTGCCGGGCTGCAGGGCCTTGGAAATCTCGTCGGTGGTCAACATGGCGCCAATGGGCACACCGTTTCCCAGGCCCTTGGCAATGGTGATGATGTCCGGAACCATGTCCTCCTGCTGGTAGGCAAACATGGTCCCGGTGCGCCCCATGCCGGATTGGATTTCATCCAGGATGAGCAGGCACCCCACGTCCTTGGTGAGCTGGCGGACCTGTTTGAGGTAACCCGGCGGCGGAACAATGAGGCCGCCCTCGCCCTGGATGGGCTCCAGCAGCACTGCAGCGGTGCGTGGACCCACCGCGCGGGCCAACGCTTCAATGTCCCCAAACGGCACGTAGCGGAACCCCGGCACCAGCGGTTCAAAACCCGCGCGGTACTTCTCCTGCCCGGTTGCAGTGACCGCGCCCATGGTGCGGCCGTGGAAGCTGTTGAGCGCGGTGACAAACTCAAAACGTCCCTCGCCCTTGTCGTGAAAATATTTGCGGGCGGCCTTGAGTGCGGCTTCGTTGGCCTCGGCGCCGCTGTTGCAGAAGAACACGCGCTCGGCAAAAGAATTGGCGCACAGTTTTTCAGCCAGCTCCACCATGGGGGTGGACCCGTACATGTTGGAGACGTGCACCAGCTTGCGGGCCTGGCTCTCAATGGCGGCCACCACCTTGGGGTGTGCATGGCCAAGGCCGGTCACCGCCAGGCCGCCCAGCAGGTCAATGTAGCGGTTGCCATCCAGGTCCCAGACCACCGCGCCGTCCCCACGCTCCAGCACCACCGGCTGTGGGTTGATGCAATGCATGAGGCGCTTCTTGGCGCGGGCCAGCGTGTCTGGTGTGGAGGACAACGTGCTCATGGCTCACCCGTGGCCAGGGAAACCCCGTCTTTGGGGCCGTGGCAGGGCGCAGATTGTCTATGTGGGGTGGGTGCTTGTCAAACCCGGCAGGCGGGGGGCGTTCTTTGGGAGCCGCGCCGGGAAAGCCCAGGCATGGGGTGCCGGAATTGACGTGGGGCAGAGGATTGAGGCGGCAAGCCGGCACAGAGGCCGGCTCTACGGCACCAGTTCGCAGCGTGTGGAAGCAAAAAAACGAAGGGCCCCCATGGGATAAACCCGTGGGAGCCCAACGGTGTTCAAGGCAAAAAAAACTCAGGCGCTGCCGACCATCTTGAACGTGGCCACGTGGAGCATGGCCTTGCCGTCCTGGTCCAGCACGTCACCCTTGACCTGCACGCGGGTGGCCTTCTTTTCGGCCTTCTTAACCAGCTTCTGGCCCACGTCACTCTTGAAGATCATGAAGCGGCCTTTGTTGTTGTCTGCGGTGAGGACGTAGCCGGTGCAGCTCATGGCCTCGGCGTCCTGGGGGCAGCCTTCCTGGGTCACCACGCCGGTGAGGACCACGTCCTTTTGCGGGACGCTGGCTTGTGCAGTGTGCTGCGCTTCAGCGCCGGGGCAGGCCAGCACGGGGAGGGAGAGGGACATCACGGCGCCCATCAGGGCGGACTGGATCAAGAGCTTCATGGCGTACAGCCTCCGGGGTCCATCAAGGACAGGGTTTTTGCACTGTACCGGACGGGAGTCCGCCGCGCACGTATGCAGAGTTCTTTCAGCCGCACGGCGTCACACCGGGGCAAAAAGCCTCAGCGGCCACGCCGTTCCAAGGCCGCCAGGATGTCCGCCGGGTTGTCTTCACCCTCCTCATCCAGGACCAGCACGCGGTCTGGTGACGGTGGAGCGGTGGGCCGGCCAGGCGTGGCGGCAGCCGGTGGTGACGGGGTGGGACGCGCCACAACCGGCGCACTGGCAAGGGGCCGGGCCACCTTGGGCGCCACCGCGGGCCGTGCCGGAGCAGGCGCGGCGGCGTCATCCAGGGACACATCCGGCGGGGGTGGCGTCACAAAATCCGTCTTCCTGTCCAGGTGGTCCCGGTAGCGGTTGAACGTCCAGTGACCGTCTGCCGCGCCACCCTCCAGGACACTTTGCAGCTTGAAGAACTGCCCCGCGCGCACCACCGCACGCGCGGCGGTGGACGCCGTCATGATCTCCAGCTCCGGGACGCGCAGCCCCGGGCCCTCGCGGAACCGCAGGCGTTGCGCCACCACGGCCACCAGACAATCCGCCAGCTGCGCGCACACCGAGGGCTGGATGTCTGACGGGAACGCGCCCACCACGCGCTGGAGCGCTTCGGCGCCGGAGGCGGAATGCATGGTGGCCAGCACCAGGTGGCCGGTCTCTGCGGCGTTGAGCGTGAGCCGCATGGTGTTGGGATCCCGCATTTCCCCGACGACAAGGACGTCCGGATCTTCACGCAGGGAATCCAACAGGCCCTGTTCAAAGCTGGGCGTGTCCCGCCCCACTTCCCGCTGGCGTATGAAACAACGTTGCGGGCGCAGCACGTACTCCACGGGGTGTTCCAGCGTCACAATGTGCCGGGAGACGGTGGTGTTGAGGTGCTGGAGCAGTGCCGCCAGCGTGGAGCTTTTGCCGCTGCCGGTGGGACCGGTCACCAGGATGAGGCCGTGGTCCATGGTGGCCAGGCGTGCCAGGTCCGGGTGCAGGTTGAGGGACGCCAGCGTGGGCAGCACCCCTTGCAGCAGGCGCACCGCCAGTCCCACGCCGCGGGTGGAGTGCAGGATGTTGATGCGGCAGCGCACCTGCGCCACCACGGCGGAAAGATCCGCCGAACGCTGCGCTTCAAACGCCTGCCAGCCGTCCTCGCCGAGGAGTTCGCGGGCCATGGCGTTGAGGGCCTGCCGGTCCGGGCGCGCCTCCAGCGCCTTGAGCGTGCCACGCACGCGCACGGTGGCGGGCTGTCCAACTTCCAGGTGCAGGTCTGACGCGCCCAGGCCGTGGGCCTGGCCCACCAGGGATTCCAGGTTCATGCGCCCACCCGTAGCAACCCGCGCGCCACGCTGCACGGAGTGCCTGGGAGCAAACAGTCCGACGTGACGGCGGCGCGGTGCTGCAACATTGGCAACCGGGATTGTGCAACGGGCGTCATGCCGCGCCACTTTGGCACTGGGCCATGCAACATCAACCGCGGAGGCGGTCCACGCCCAACATTGCCTCCAACGTGGCCACCGCGGTCTTGTCTGCTCCGTTGGCGCCCTGCGCCATGCGCATGGTGAGCACCCAGTCATCCAGGGCATCTTCCGGGTCCGCAACCTGGGCGCCCACGGCCCTGGCCTGGAGGAAACGCTCCACCATAGACACCAGACGGTCCCGCAGGCGCGGGTGCACATCTGGAGGCAACACCCTCTCCAACAGCGCAAGCGCGTCATCCCGCACGTTCTCCCGGCTCTTGGGACGGGCCTTGAGTGCGCGCACCTGGGCGCGCGTGGTCACCGACGACGACGCTGAATCAAACGTCAGGTCTGCTTCATCCAGGTCTTCCATGGGCTCGGCCACCACGGTGCGGTCCGCCGCCGACGGCGCCACCGGCGCGCGGCGCACCGGCGGTTTCTCCATGGCGGTGGGCTCTGCTGGAACCGGGGGCACCCGCAGCACGTCCATGGCGGGGTTGCTCCGCCCCGTGGCCACGCGCCCTACCCGCTTGAGGTCCTCCAGCGGCATGGCACCGCGGCCGCTGCGCACCACCGCTCCACCGCCGGTGGCGCTGGGCTCCAACAAACCGTCCAGGAGCCGGCTGACCTGCGTGGTGCCCAGGCGGGTCCCCAACGTCTGGGCCAGGGTGTCCTTGAAGACGTCCACCTGCGCGGGCGTGGGCGCGCCACCAACGCTGCGCCGCTCCAGCATCTTCTCCAACAGGCGGTGGAGCTTCTTGCCGTTGTCTGTCCCGTCAGACGTGCCCAGCTGCTCCTTGAGGCGCGTGTGCGCGCGCAGGCCACGGTCTGCCTCCAGGGACGTGGGAACCGGCGAAGCAAAGCTGTCCAGGCGCCTGGCACCGGTGCCCGGCCGGCTGGGCGCACGCGCCGGCGCCTGCATCACCACGTGGGCACTGCCGGGGTGGTCTTCCCACGGCGCGGGGCCCTCCTGGTCAAACGCCATGGTGGGCCCGCTGGCCTCGGGGAGGTCCTTGAGCGCGGCCAACGCCAGGCGCATCACGCCGGTGGCGGTGCCGCTGCGGTCAAAGGGCTCGGCATCCCGGGCCGCGGCGCTCACGGCTTCAGCGGCCATGCGTTTGCTCACGTTGGGGTCTGACAGCTGCGCCTGGCTGAACGTGCCGGTGCGGGTCACGCGGTCAAACTCATTGGACGCGCGCCGCACAATGGCCTGGATGACTTCCTTTTGTTGATCCTGCGCCGAGCGCCGGCCCGCCCCGGTGGGCGCGTCGTCAAAATCCGCGGCGTCTGCCTTTTCAAACAGTTCCGTCAGCGCGCGGCGCGGGTCCCGCAACGCCACGCTGCGCAGCAGCGCGTTGACGTCCAGGTCCCCCAACAGGTCCGGGGGCGGCGCAATGTCCACGTCCCGGGCTTTGACGGTGCGTTCTGGGGGTGGCCGGGCCCCGGTTCCCTTGCCGCGCGTGGCTGGGCGTTTGTCTCCGCCGGAAGTCCGGGACCGTGCCGCCGCCATTGCTGGTGCCCCACGCTGCACGCATCCAACGCGCGCACCTTGGATCTACACCAGTTGGCTGGGCACAACAAACTGCGCCTTCCAGGCGTCAGACGGCTTCGGCAGCGGCGGGAATGGCCGCGGTGTCATCCACACCATCGGCGGTGACGGCGGAGGCGGCGGCGGCGGCAAGGGCCGCGGCCTTGGCGGGGCGAACGCGGCGGGGCACCACCACCATGGGGGGACCACGCTGGTCTTCCGGCAGGGCGGCATTCATCACCGCGTGGACGTGCGCCAGGCGTTCATCCAGGTTCTTGCTGGTCCAATCATCCGTGGGGATGGGTGCCAGCACTTCCACTTCCACCGTGGACTTGCTGAACAACATCTCATGTTTGCGCCAGCCCTTGTGGGCGCCCTTGACCACCACCGGGACCACCGGAAGTTTGGTGGCCATGGCCAGGTGCGCAAAGCCCTTCTTGAGCGGCATGAGTTTTCCGTCGGGGGAGCGGGTTCCCTCGGCCCAGATCCAGATGCCCAGGCCCTGTTCGCGCACCATTTCTCCGGTGCGCTTGAGGGAGCGCATGGCGCTCAACTTGTTGCCGCGGTCCACGCGCAGGTGGCCCGAAATCCAGTAGAGCTGCCCAAAAAACGGGTAACGCACAATTTCCTTCTTGGCCACGCCGCAGGTGAACGTGGGGCACACCATGATGGCAATCCAGATGTCCGTGATGGAGGTGTGGTTGGACACATAGATGGCGGGGTGGAGCTTCTTCATCTGCTCCACGGCGTCCGTCTTCACGCTGGTACCGGTGAGCCACAGGCACACGCGCCCGGTCACATGGCCAAACACGTTGGTGGCTGCAATGCGCAGTTTGCGGCTGGGCAACAGCACCAGGCACACCGCAAAGAACAACCCGCCGGCCACGGCCATGTACGCCAGACCGGTCAACAACCTGAAAAAGCTGAGCACACGCGCCATGACACCGGCTCCGACTGTTGTTCCGCCGTGGCCACGACGGCCCGCGGTTCCCGTGGTCACCACGGTCCCCTGGCTGTGTCACGGTTGCGTCATGACGTCCACGGGCGGTGTGAACCCCGTGTGAAATGATGCGTCAAAGCACGTAGCGGGACAGGTCCTCATTGCTCAGCAGGGGTTCCAGCCGCTCCCGCACCAGCGCGGCGTTGACCACCACCCGCGCCCCGGGCATCTCCGGCGCCAGGAACGCCACCTCCTCCAAGAGCTTCTCCATGATGGTGTGGAGGCGGCGGGCGCCAATGTTCTGCTGGCGGCGGTTCACCTCGGCGGCCACGCGCGCAATCTCGGCCACGCCGTCCTTCTCAAACTCCACCGTCACATTTTCCGCCGCCAACAGCGCGGTGTACTGCCGGGTGAGGCTGTTTTTGGGCTCGGTCAGGATGTGGACAAACTCCTTCTCGCCCAGGCTCTCCAGCTCCACGCGTATGGGAAACCGTCCCTGCAGTTCGGGGATGAGATCCCCCACCTTGGAGACGTGGAACGCGCCCGCGGCAATGAACAGCACTTTGTCCGTACGCACCACGCCGTGTTTGGTGGTCACCGAACATCCCTCCACCACCGGCAACAAATCCCGCTGCACGCCTTCCCGTGAAACATCCGGACCACCGCCCTTCCCTTCCCGGCCGGCAATCTTGTCAATCTCATCCAGGAAGATGATGCCGTTCTCCTCGGCGCGCTGGATGGCTTCCCGTTGGATCTCCTCCTGGTCCAGCAGTTTTGCGGCTTCCTCCTTGGCCAGCAGGTCCCGTGCTTCCTTGATGGTGACCTTGCGGCGGCGCGTCTTTCCTTTCCCCATCAGCCCGCCGCCACCCATCATCTCCTGGATGTTCATCACCATCTCTTCCATGCCCTGGGCGCCAAACATCTGCATTTGCGGCATGACAGGATTGGACGTCACCTCCAGCTCCACGGTGCGGTCATCCAGCGCGCCGTCCCGCAACAGGCCACGCAGCTTTTCCCGCGTGCGGTTTCCCTCGGCATCCTCCGGCGTGTTGGGCGTGGTCTCTTTTTTCCCGGGAAGCAGCTTGTCCAACAGCCGCTCCTCCACCGCGTCGGCGGCTTTGGCCTTCACGCGCACCAGGGCTTCCTCCCGCACCAGCTTGATGGACGCCTCCACCAGATCCCGCACCATGCTGTCCACGTCACGGCCCACGTAGCCCACCTCGGTGAACTTGCTGGCCTCCACCTTCACAAACGGCGCACCGGTCAGCCGTGCCATGCGGCGCGCAATCTCCGTCTTGCCCACGCCGGTGGGGCCAATGAGGATGATGTTCTTGGGCGCAATCTCATCCCGGAGTTCCAGCGGGACCTGCTGCCGCCGCCACCGGTTGCGCAGCGCCACGGCCACCGCGCGTTTGGCGGCCAGTTGCCCCACAATGTACCGGTCCAGTTCTTCCACAATCTGGCGGGGGGTGAGCGTGGTGTTGGGGGAATGGGCTTCTCCGTGACGCAGCGCACGCTGTGGGCTGCTCCTGACGTGTCAATCAAAAGCGGGAGCGGGACCCTCACGTTGCCTGCGGGGATGGGGTCCATTAACAGACCCGGCCATCCACATCACGCGGGCTTTTCCCCTGGCCCGCACCACCACCATCCACGGAGGATTCCATGGGTCTGCTTGCTCGCCTCACTGCCGGTGTCACCCCGCAAAAGAAAGCCACCGACGACGTGTTGTTGCTCCACACCATGTTCCTGATGATGGGCGCCGACGGTGCCTTTGATGAGAACGAATGGGAGATGTTGGAGAGCTACTTCTTCAGCCTGCCGGAGTTTGACGGCAAGGACTTCCAGGCCACCAAGGCCGAATGCCACAAGCTGCTGCACCGCTTCCCCAACCTGGGTGACAGCGTCAAGGCGCTGTCCGAGTTCTCCTCACCGACCATCAAGAAGAAGGCCTTTGTGGTGGCGGCAGACATTGCCATGAGCAGCGGGGACGTGGACGAGGCCGAGGACAAGATGTTGGACGCCATGCAGCGGGTGTTGGGCGTGGATGACGCCACCGCGCAGAAGGTGTTGGAAGTGTTGTCCATGAAATACGCGCGCTGAAGTTCGCGCTCACACGTCGCACGTGCGGGCCAGGCCCCGCGTCTTGGGTTGGTGACACCGGGCGCGGGGCCACTTCTTGACACACACTCAACTTGGATGACGGAGGGGTCATGGCGGTGGAAACGGGCCGGTTGCAGGTCAAGCGTGAGGCAGACCTTCGCAAGGAGCTGGGCGAGCGTGAAGACGTCAAACGCGCCATACGCCGCCTCAAGGAGCACTGGAGCGGCCGCGGCTTTGGCGCCCGTCGGGACCTGTTGACCCACGCGCTGCGTCTCACGCGCGCCATGAGCCCGGAAATTGCGGACACCGTGCAACGCTGCCGCGAGGTGTTGGGGTTTGAGCGGCCGGTGGAAGTGTTTGTCCGCCCGGAGCCGGTGTTCAACGCGGCCATCATGAAAAATGACAGCGGCCCGGTGAGCCTCATCCTGTCCAGCCGGCTGTTGGAGGTCTTCACGCCGGGAGAGCTGTGTTTTGTGGTGGGGCATGAGCTGGGGCACGCGTACTTCGATCACTTTGGCATCCCCATGCCGGCCACCGCGGCGTTGACGGAGATGGGTGTTCCCTACGTGCCGCGTTACGTGTCCCTGCAGCTGTATGCGTGGACGCGCTCGGCGGAGCTGACGGCGGACCGCGCGGGCCTCATTTGTGCGCAGGACCCGGACGCGGCGGCCAGCGGGTTCTTCAAGCTGGCCAGCGGCATGTCCAGCGCGCGGGTGAAGCCGGATCTTGAGACGTATGCACGGCAGGTGGAGAGCCTGGCGGCCGTGCCCCTGGCCCGCCGGCACATCCGTGATGATGACGACACATTGGACTGCTTTTCCACGCATCCCTACAGCCCGGTGCGCGTGCGCGCGGTGTACGCGTTCTCCAAGAGCGCGGCGTACAACAAGGCCATTGGCAAAAGCGGCTACGGTTTTTCGGACGAAGAGCTTGAGAGCCTGGTGATGCGGGACCTCTCACTCATGGAGCCCGGCTACCTGGAAGAGAAGACGGACCACACCGACACGCTGCGCCGGCTGCTCTACAGCGCGGGCATTGTGGTGGCTGCCGCCAACGGGCGCGTGGACCAGGCTGAAGTGGATGCCCTCAACGCGCTGCTTGGCGACGAGTACATGGGCCTGCCGTACAACGTGGAAAATGAACGCGGGAACCTGGATGGGCGGCTGGCGGCGGCGGTGAAGGACGCGCCGCTGGTGAAACGCGCGCAACTGGTGCAGCACCTGGCCATCATTGCCGGCGCGGATGGCCACGTGGAGGACGCGGAGCTGGAAGTGCTGCGCAAGGTGTCCAATGGCCTGGGCGTGGATTTCATGGTGGTGACCCAGACGCTGGATGCCGCCGCGGCGCCCATGGATTGAGCTGGGCCGCCGCTACGGGGCCTTCAAGCTCCGAACGTGTTTGACAAGTTCCAACAGAACGTCCGGCTTGTCCGCCAGGTCCGCGTTGCCGGGCATGAGCGCACTTTTTCCGACGCTGGCGCCGCCGTTCTTGATCACGTTGGAGAGCTGCTCATCCGTGACCGTGGAATGCCACGCCGCATCGGTGAGGTTGCGGGGCCGCGGGGTGAGCGCCTTGGCAGCGTCGGTCTCGGCTTTTCCATCCGGCCCGTGGCATGCGGTGCAACGCGCCTGGAAGATGGCCTTGGCCTGGTCCGCCGGAGAGCCGGATGCTGGTGGCGGCGCCACCACGGCGGGCAACGCAACCGGCATGGCGGTCATCCCGTCCGTGCTGGCGCCTTGCGCCACCCACGCGCCCAACGTGCGGCGTTCCTCCTCCAACATCCCCGTCATGTTCCCCAGCGGCATGGTTGCGGTGATGACCGCGCGCGCCAGGATGCGCTGGGCGGCGGCGGAAATGCGCTCCGGCGTGTCCAACATGACGCCCTGCGGCGCCACGGGGAACGCGGGATTGGCCGGCTGCTGCGCATGGCAGCTCACGCAGCGGTTCACCATGATGGTGGCCACGCGCGTGAACTCCACCTTGGGGAGGTCCTGGTAGGCCGCCAGGTTTGTGGACGGGGATGCCGCCTGCGCCGTCATGGCGACCACGCCCAGAAACGCGGCAGTTCCCGCCGCCAGGATGAGGCGGTTGGATTGACCGCGGGCGTTCATGGCGTATTTGAGTGCGGCGCCAAAACCCATGAGCAACAGCAACACAACCCAGTTGTGCTTGTGCCCAAATGTGGACGGGAAATGGTTGCTCACCATGGTGAACAACACGGGAAGCGTCAGGTAGTGGTTGTGCGTGGACCGCTGCTTGGCGCGCAGGCCCAGCGTGGTGTCCACCGGCTGTCCGGCGTGGGTTTGCGCCAGCATGTATTTCTGCGCGGGGATGATGCGAAAGAAGACGTTGGCCGCCATGACCGTGCCCACCATGGCGCCAACCTGCAGGTACGCCGCGCGCCCGGGAAACACGTGGGTCACCGCAAACACCGCCGCCACCAACAGCAACAGCGAGATGACCTTGGCCACCAGCACATTGGATTGGCCCACCGTGCTCCACACGGCGTCATAGACAAGCCAGCCCACCAACAGGAGCCCCAGGCTGGTTCCCACCGCCTGCGCCTGGGACATGGCCAGCACCGCGGGGTCCACCAGGTAGATGGAGCCACCGGCGTAATAGACAATGATCAGCAGCAAGAACCCGCTGATCCACGTGGTGTAGCTCTCCCACTTGAACCAATAGAGGTTGGGCGGCAGCTCCGCCTGGGAGAGGCTCTTGCGCTTCACCACCTCGTAGAAGCCGCCGGAGTGGACCATCCACAGCTCGCCCACCACCGTGCCGGTGCGCGGGCTGCGGGGCTGGCTGAGGTGGCTGTCCATCCACATGAAGAGGAACGAATCCCCAATCCACATGATGGCGGCAATGACGTGGACCCAACGGGCCAGCAGGTTGAGCCACTCAAGGATGGTTGCTTCCATGGCGTGGCGTCATACGACGGAGCGCAACGGCTCACAACGCCGCGGCGGAGGTAATCCAGATGCTGTGCGGCAACACCTTCTCTTCGCAGTCCATGGGCGTGCCGTCCTCCCAGGCCAGCATGGCAAACTCAGCCGGGCCGTCCAGCGCAATGATGGGGTGATGCCACACCGCGCGGCGGTAGTTGATGCCCTGCCCTGGTCCACACACAAACGCCCGCAGGCCCGCAACATCCGGCCCGCCCCCGACGTCATCCGGCGCCACCACAATGAGAAACCGGGTGGTCACCATGGGCAAAAACGCCTGGGTGTTGCAGGGGTGCCGTTCCAGGAGTTTCACCTCAAAAGGCAGCACCTTGGCCACGCTGCGGAACACCGCCAGGTTGGGCCGGGCATCCGCCCGCGTGGTCTCCAAGCCCGCGCACCAATCAAACCGCACCGCGGTGCCCTGGTTGGCCGCCTGGCCCGCCTTGAGGCCCGCGCTCACCACGTCACCAAACGGCGCAAACGCATCCACCGTCAACGGCAAAGCCGTCACCGTGTGCCGTTCCACGTCTTCAGCTCCCCCGGTAGGTGCTGAACCCGTAGGGGCTGAGCAAAAGCGGCACATGAAAATGTTCCGCGGGGTTCACCACACTGAACGTGATGCTCACCGAGGGATAGAAGCCGCCCTTGTGGTGCTCATCCAGGTACGCCTTCACCGCAAAGTTCACCCGGTAGGTTCCCGCGCGCAGCGGCGTGCCTTCCTTCTCCAACGGCTTCACGCGTCCATCTGCGTTGGTGCGGCCACTGCCGGCCGCAACCCAGCGCGCGGGCGCCTCTTCAAACTCCAACGTGACGTCCACGTCCGCCGCGGGGCGGCCGCGGGTGATGTCCAGGATGTGCGTGCTGATTCCCATGGGGTGCCTCTCCGTTGCAGCTCAGGCGCGCAGCCACTTTTCCATGCGCAGGCGGGTGATCTTCAGCTGTTCGGCGGCGGCGTTTTCAATCTCCGCCTCGGTGGTGTTCTCAAAACGCGCCTTGAGGAGGTCCAACATCTCCTCGGCGGTCCTTCCGCTGGCAAAACAGATGAAGATGAAGCCGTGCTTCTTGAAATACGCCTCGTTGAGATTCGCCAACTCAGCCATGACGGCGTCCTGCGCACCCGCGGTGCCGGACTGTTCCCCGGCGGACCAGGTGGCGCTTTGTTGCGTGGCGGTGGGCGCGGCCTTCTTCTCTCCAATGCGCGGGTGCGCAGCGTAGGCGGCCAGCCATTCGGTGGTGGAGAGCTCCCACATTGCCTTCTCTGCCAGTCCAAACCACGCCGGGACCGACGCCATTGGCCGTGCGGCCACCATGCGGTCCGCCCACACGGGCGACCCCAGGAAGGACAACAACAGCGTGCGCGCCTCGGGCACGGGCAGGGCATGGAGGGCGGCCAGCTTGCGCTGCTCAAGTTCTCCGTCGAGCGCATGGCCAAACAAACGCAACCGGTTCACGCCGCCATGCGGGAAGATGTGCACCCGGACATGGGTTACCGGCATCACGCGGTCGGGGTAGAAGTGGTGGCGCTTGTGTTGTTCGGTGGCGGTCTTGCCCAGCAGCGTCTTCCAACCGGGCCCACCGTTGAGCAGCGCGTCCACCGCAACGGGACTCCAGCCGCGCGCATCCACCGCCTCCATGAGCACGGCCTGCGGCGCGTTGCCCTTGAAGAAGTGGGTATCCAGCTCCACGCGTTCAATGACGCCGGCACGCGGCAGTTTGAGCACGGCCCAATCACTGCCTGGCGTCCGGCGGCGGGCGGTCTCCCAACCATCTCCCATGTTCACGCCGCGGCCCGGAAGCAGCAGGTTGGAGGGCGGCCCAAAAAAGCGGTCAGACACCTTGGCCACGGTGCCGCCGTTCTCCACCGCCACCAGGTCCAGCCCACCGGGACGCCAGAACACCCGTGGCTCCGGGACCACCACACCAAACACGCGCAGGCGCGCCACGCCGCCATCCGGGTAGATGCGCAGCCGCACGTGTGTGAACCGCGCGCGGTTGGCCACGTCAAACAGGTTCTTGTGGTCGCCCTGCACGCGGGTGCGCGGAATCAACTCGGTCCAGTTGGTGGCGGCCATCAGCTGTTCCCGCGTGGCGCCCGGTGCTTCCAGACCGTCCAGGGCACAATCCTGCGGCGGGTTGCCCTTGAAGTGCGCGGTGTCCATGACCACGCCGTGGATTTCCCCCGGCAGCCCCAACCGGAGAATGCACCAATCAAAACCCGCAACGCGGCGGCGCTGGCTTTCCCAGCCGTCCATCCACTTGCCCTTGTCGGTGTATTCGTCCGCCAGGAAGACGGCCTCCGGGCGCTTGAGGAGGTTCTCCTTCTCGGCAAAGAACTCATCCGTGGCGTGGATGGCAAAACCTCCCACGCCTTCATTGGCCATCTCTGTCAGGTGGGCAAAATGTTCCGGCACAAACATGGGCGTGCTCATGCAGCTCCCGTCACAAAACGGCCGCCTGGCGCGGCCACCTGGGTTCCGTCAAAGATGACCTGACCGCGCAACAGCGTCCTGGTGACCACGCCACGGAGCGTGCGTCCTTCATACGGTGAAATCTTGTGTTTGAAGCGCAACAACGCGCGGGTCACCGTCTGGTCCCCGTTGGGATCAAACATGACCAGGTCTGCGTGGTGGCCCGGAGCAATGGTGCCTTTGTGCGCATCCAACCGCGCCAGCGCCGCGGGGGCGGCCGCGCACCAACGGAAGACATCTTCCAGGGAAAACCCCCGAGGCTGCGCCAGGGTCCACAACGCGCCCAGCCCCAGCTGCAGCGACGCAATCCCGCCCCACGCGCCCAGGAAGTCCCCCGTGTCCATCTTCTTGAGGTTGGGCGTGCACGGCGAGTGGTCACTCACCACCAAAGACAACGTGCCATCCTTCAACCCGGCCCACAGCGCTTCACGGTTGGCGGCTTCCCGGATGGGTGGCGCACACTTGAAGTGGGTGGCGCCGTCCACAATCTCCTCGCTGGCAAACGTGAGGTAGTGCAAACACGTCTCGGCGGAGATGGGCAGTCCCTCCTGGTGGGCCTTGCGCAACAGCGGCAACGCGGACGCGCTGGAGAGGTGGACAATGTGCACGCGCGTGCGGTGCTTGCGGCACAGGTCCACCAGCATGGCAATGGCGTCGTCCTCGGCGGCATTGGGCCGGGACGCCAGGTACGTTGCATAACGCCGGGGGTCCGCGGGGTGCGCCTTGAGCTCGGCTTCGGCGCGGTCCAGTGGTCCGGGCAGTTCGGCGTGGACCAGGAGCGTCATGTCCAGGTCCCGCATGACGGGCATGGCTTCTTCAAGATGTGCACGGGTGACGTTGGGAAACTCATCCACACCGGACGGGCAGAGGAAACACTTGGCCCCGGTGATGCCCATCTCCCGCATGCCCCGCAGCTGCGCGGTGTTGCCGGGCACCACGCCGCCCCAGAAGGAGACGTCCACGCTGAGCTTGCCGTCCAGCGCGCGCAGTTTTTCCTGCGCAGCGTCCCGGCTGGTGGTTGCGGGGATGCAGTTGAGCGGCATGTCCACCACGGTAGTGATTCCGCCGGCGGCCGCGGCCTGGGTGGCGGTCTCAAAGCCCTCCCACTGGGTCCTTCCGGGCTCATTGATGTGGACGTGGCTGTCCACCAGGCCGGGGCCCACCAGCAGGTCTCCCGCGTCCATCACGGGGACACCGGGGGGTGCGGCTTGCGGCGTGGTGACCGCGGTGATGAGGCCGCGGTGGATGTGGATGGCGCGCGGGGCAATGCCGTCCGGCGTCAACACGCGGCGGCCCGTCAGAACAAGGTCAGGGGTGCTCACGGGGACGGGGTGTAGCGGGCGTGGTTCTCGACGTCAAAGGGCCGTTGTGCCGGGAATGGTCCGCGGCGTCAACCCGCGGTGCACCCGCCGTGGCCCGGCAAGTGCATCAACCACAGCCACACATCAGGAGGATGCACGCATGAAACGGGATCTTTGGTTGGCAACAATGGCGGCGGTGGCGGTGGGTGCGGCGGCAGCGGGGGCGTGGGCGGCGGACGCAGGTCCACCAGAAGCAAAAGCGCCCAACGCGGTCCAGCATGAAATGCGCGAACTCACACTGGCCATGCAGGTGACGCTCAACGCGATAGCGAACAACACGCTGGGCGACGTCACCCCGGCGATCCACAAGGTCCACGGGGCGCGTGACCTGACCGAAGCGGCGCTGAAAAACAAGCTGGTGGTATTGCCCAAGAACGGGGACAAGCTGGCGGCATTCATCAAAGAGGACGACGCGTTCCACAACGAGCTGGTGAAACTGGTGAAGGCGGCACGGGCCAACGACCTGACGGCGGCCACCCGCCAGTTTGGCGTGGTGATGAACGGGTGCACCGCGTGCCACTCCAAGTACCGGTTCTAGGGGTTCTCCACGGAGGACAACATGGACGAACAAACGGTGTTGGAGGTGCTGCGTGGCGTGCTGGACCCGGAGGTAGGCATCAACATTGTGGACCTTGGCCTGGTCTACAAGGTGGACATCCACGCGGCGGAGGGCACCGTCCACCTCAAGCTGACCATGACGTCACCGGCCTGCCCATTGGGTGAACAGATTGCGCAGGAGGCGGTCCAGGTGGTGGAGGCCCGCGTGCCCGGCGCAAAACACGCCACCGCGGAGCTGGTGTGGGAACCGTTCTGGACGCCGGCGCGCATGAGCGGCGAGGCGCGCCGCGCGTTGGGTTGGCGCCTGGGCGGCGGGTGACCCATGGACGCATGTTGGCCACAGACCAGGGCGTCACGGCGTGTGCCCTTGTTGGTGTTGGGCCTGGGCTGCCTGTTGGGAGGCGGATGGGGCGGGCTGTGGCGCGCGGGGTGGTTGGCGCTGGACGTGCCGGCGCACGTCACAGAGGCGCACGGGCCGGCCATGGTGGGTGGCTTTCTGGGCGCGGTCATTGGGCTGGAGCGTGCCGTGGCGCTGGGCACCAGGTGGGGTTACGGCGCGCCGGTGTTGTGCGGCCTGGGCGGGCTGTTGGGCCTGCTGGGCATCCCCGCGGGGGCCGCGGTGATGTTGGTGGGCAGCGCGGTGTTTGTGGTGGTCAATGTTGCGCTGGCGCTGCGGGTGCGTGCTGTTTTTTCGGCCACGGTGGCGTTGGGCAGCGTGGCGTTGGTTGCCAGTTGTACCGCGTGGGTGGCCGGCGTCCCGTTTCCCCGGCTGGTGACGGGCTGGCTGGTGTTCCCCGTGCTCACCATTGTGGGCGAGCGCCTGGAACTGTCCCGCATGATGCCGCCCACGCGCTGGGGCAGCTGGGTGTTTGCTGGCGCGGTGGGCTTGTTGGTGGCTGGCGCGGTGGCGGCACCGTGGGCCGCGCGGCCGGGTGGCTGGTTGTTTGCCAGTGGACTGGTGCTCTTCCCCGTATGGGCCGCGTTCCATGACGTGGTCACGCGCACGGTGCGCGGGACGGGATTGCCCCGTTACGTGGCGGTGTGCGTGTTGGGTGGGTACGCCTGGATGGTGGTGGGCGCCGTGGCGGCGGTGTGGAACGCCGGTGCGGTGGCCGGGCCGGCGTATGACGCGTTTGTGCATGCGCTGACCATGGGGCTGGTCTTTGCCATGGTGTTTGGACACGCGCCCATCATGGTGCCGGCGCTGTTGCAGGTGCGGCTGCCGTACCACCGGGGGATGTGGGCGCCCCTGGGGGTCCTGCACGCATCCCTGGCCATGCGCGTGGCCGGGGATGTGGCCCTGGAGCCCGCGCTCCGGCTGGCGGGCGCGGCAGGCAATGCGGTTGCCGTG
>Ga0154020_10004329_pt1 | contig 16942 bp, 13 predicted proteins | sample Klosneuvirus_201_FD_109709 | JGI IMG/M metagenome (GOLD analysis project Ga0154020, IMG submission 109709) | Active sludge microbial communities from wastewater, Klosterneuburg, Austria - Klosneuvirus_20160825_MG | ecosystem: Engineered > WWTP > Aerobic digester > Activated sludge | place...
AGGATGTCGTCACGCTTGAAGCGTTCTTTTCCCCGGTAAACGAGGTAGCGCTGGCTTTGCGGATAGTCGTCAGCAAAATTCTTGAGCGCCCGCAGGTCATCGGAGCGCACCTGCGTCGAGTTCTTCACTTCCACCGCATAAAGTCCCGATTCGCCGTAAACTACGAAATCGACCTCCACCTGCGAGCGGGTCTGCCAGTAATGCAACTGGTGATTCCCCGCCGAGTAGTCGCACCACGCGCGCAGGTGCTGGGCGACCAGTCCCTCCAGCGCCAGCCCGTCGATTTCCTGGGGTGCGTCCAAGGGGCCGCTGGGCCGGTTGGCCCGAAACACCCCGGCATCGAAGTAGTAGAATTTCGGGTGCGTCGCCAGTTCCCGTTTCGCCCGCTTGGAAAAGACGGGCAGACGGAACCCGAGCAGCAAGTCCTCCAGGATTTCCAGATAGCCCTCGACCGTCTTCCGGCTCACTTGGCAGTCGCGGGAAACATTGCTCAGATTAAGCACGCTGGCGTGCGAAAAACTCATCGCCTCCAGAAACCGCGCAAACGAGCCGACATTCCGCACCAGCCCCTCCATCTGCACTTCCTCCCGCAGGTAGAGCCCGTTGTACGCTCTTAAGATATCCGCGGGATTATCAGCCGCCCAAACCAGCGGCAGCATACCTTGGCGTAAGGCCGTGGTCAGCGAGAACCGTTTGTCCAATTCTGCCGCCACGTAAGGGTGCAGATGTTTTTGCGCCGCCCGCCCGCCCAGCAGGTTCACGCCCTGTCGGCGCAACTTGCGGGCGCTCGATCCCGTCAGAATGAATTGCTGGCCGGTCTTGCGCTCGATCAGCAGATGCACGACCTCCAGCAACGCCGGCAGCTTTTGCACTTCATCGATGATGATCTGGGGCTTGTCCCGGTTGCCCTCCACGAGTTCGGTCAGACGCTCCGGCCGGGCGGACAGCAGCCGCAGCGTTTCCGGGTCGAGCAAGTCGATCCGCAGCGCATGTGGATAGTGATGGGTGGACCAGAGCGTCTTACCCGTGCCACGCGGCCCAAGCAGGAAGAAATGATCCCGGCCTGCCGTGAAGATTCGCGGGATGAATGCCATTCTGAGTCGCAAAATGGCGGAACAGATGCCACTTTCAAGAGTCTTCGCATCGCATCCATCGGTAATTGTCACCCCGGGCTTGCCCAGGGTGTGCAACCTCACGTGGCCTGGATTGCAGCGTCGGACTTCAACCCGATTCACGTTAAGTCATTTGCCGGCAATCGGAACAGAATGCCCGTGACAGAGCGTGGGCAGTCGCATCCCTACTTCAGTTTCCGCAGGTTCATCGCGGATGAAAGAGGCCGCGGGTGTCTCCGCTGTGTGGTGCGAGATACTCACCCGCCAGGCGGAATGGAGTGTCCCTCTTTCCGGACGCGGCGTTGCGGCAGGGGCGCGATCGACTGAGGGCCGAAAGAGCGGGGAGATCGCCGGCGATCAGCGCATCCTTCTTGGCCCGGGTCCAGTGCTTGAGCTGGGCTTCGCGCTGCCGGGCTTGGGTAAACGTCGAACAGGTCTCAACCCGCAGCAGAGCCGTCGGCGGGTCAAGGGAGGTGGTCCGGCCGGCGCGACCGGAGACGTGGTCGTTCAGCCGCTGTTCGAGGTCGATGGAAGCACCGATGTGGGGGACGCCGGATCGAAGACGGAGGATGTAGACCACCGGTGCGACCCGGGAAACGGTCGGAGCGAGGCGGCGGGCTTCGGAGAACAAGGGGTTCACGGGTGGAGGGTGGGAGAAGATGTAATTAAGGCAATTTAATTGCTTAAATGGCTTCGCCGACTTGTGATCTACGACCTTTTCGAACCTTCGGCGGGCTCAGGTCCTGCGGCAGGCTCAAGGACTCCGGCAGGCGACTCTCCGGACTTGAGCCGATGACACCGCCTCGTGAACGAGGCAACCGTGGTGGGCCCGTTCGACGCGCTGCGCTTGCTCAGGGCCATTCGACGCGCCATCGGGCGTAAAGGTTTTCTTCTACCAAGGAGCCGGCCGCAGGCCATGAGCAAGCTGGAGCGAAGCGTAAGCGCGTCGAATGGCTGCCCGACATGGATTCGAACCATGACTAGGCGAGTCAAAGTCGCCTGTGCTACCATTACACCATCAGGCAGTGATGGACGGAAGGGGTACCGTGCCGGCTTTTCCGGGGTCGTCAAGGCCTGAGCGGCTGAGTCTGCATTCTGAAAAATCAGCCCTTGCGGCATCCGCCGGCGGCGTTTTGTTGGTCACGTCCGTTTTTGCCCCGATGATGCTTCCTCTCGGTTCTGACCCCACCGCTTTCGTACCCAGCCGGGGAGGGTGTTTCCTGTGAGTGGTCCGGCGGCAAATTCCGAGGTATCGTCCGGGGTCACCATGGCTCCCGACGAGGTTCCAGTGGGTGCCCTTTCTCAATGGGCTCTGATTCGGCGCCGGTTCGTCAAACATCGGATCGCGGTCGCATCGTTGTTCCTCCTCGCGGTTCTCTATTCCCTGGCGTTTTTCGCGGAGTTTTTTGCGCCTTACTCGCGGCAGTGGCGTGACTTGGACCACGCCTACGCGCCGCCCCAGCTCCCGCGTTTTTCCCTCGAAAACGGTTTCTATGTTCCAGCGATGATACCGCTCAAGGATCCGTTGACGTTTCTCACGAGTTACCTCGAAGACCCTCAACGACCTCTTCGTCTGGGCTTCTTCGTCAAAGGTGAGCCCTACCGGCTCTGGGGCTTGATTTCGTGGGACCGGCGATTCTTTGGCATCAAGGATCCCGCTCCCCGGCCGGATGGCAGCGTGCCCACGTTTTATTTTCTCGGGGCCGACAAGTTTGGTCAGGACGTCTTCTCACGGCTCATTTTTGGGGCCCGCATCTCGCTCTCGGTGGGTCTGGTATCGATTGCGGTCACCTTCCTGCTCGGGGTTTCGATCGGTGGACTCTCCGGTTACATGGGAGGGCAGGTCGACAACGTGATCCAGCGTCTGATCGAGGTGGTGAACGCGTTTCCGCATTTGCCGCTCTGGCTGGCGCTGGGGGCCGTGCTGCCGCCGGATTGGTCTTCGTTGACTACGTATTTTGCCATCACCGTCGTGCTCAGCCTGCTGGGCTGGACCGGGCTGGCGCGGGTGGTTCGCGGCAAAATCCTTTCGTTGCGCGAGGAAGACTACGCCGTGGCGGCGCGACTCCTGGGCGCGTCCCACAGCCGCGTGCTCTTTCGGCATCTCCTGCCCGGTTTCACCAGCCACATCATCGTTGTCCTAACGATGAGCGTGCCAGCGATGATTCTGGGTGAAACCTCCCTTTCGTTTCTGGGTCTTGGGCTGCGTCCGCCCGTGGTGAGCTGGGGCGTGATGCTGGAGGACTGCAAAAGCATCCAGACAGTCGCCAACTATCCCTGGCTGTTGATGCCCGTGGTGCTGATTGTGCTGACCGTGCTGTGTTTCAACTTCCTCGGGGATGGCTTGCGGGATGCAGCCGATCCGTATTCGTCACGCTGAGCGGTCATCGTATGAGCGCTTCCCAGTCCACGCCCCTTCCTTCCTCGCCGACCCCGCGCGAAGGTTCACCCATCTTGGAGGTGATCAATCTAAAGACTCACTTTTTTACCGAGGATGGGGTTCTCCGGGCGGTGGATGGCGTGAACTTCTCGATTCCTCGGGGCCGGACTCTGGCGCTGGTCGGTGAGTCCGGATGTGGAAAGTCCGTGACGAGTTACTCCATCCTGCGCCTGATTCAGCGGCCGGGCCGGATCGTGGACGGGCAGATTCTGCTTCACTCTCAACGTTCGGGCACGATCGACATTGCCACGTTGGATGACGACGACGAGCGCCTCTACCATGTTCGTGGAGGCTTGGTCAGCATGATCTTCCAGGAGCCGATGACCGCCCTGTCGCCCGTGCACACGGTGGGAGACCAGATCGCCGAGGCCATTCTGCTGCATCAGGATGTATCCAAAGAGGAAGCCCGTGAACGCGCGATTGGAATGCTCCGCAAAGTGGGAGTCTCGGCGCCCGAGCGACGGATCGATCAGTACCCGCATGAGATGTCGGGTGGCATGCGGCAGAGCATCGTCATCGCGATGGCCTTGGTTTGTAACCCGGAGCTGTTGATCGCCGATGAGCCGACCACGGCCCTGGATGTGACCATCCAAGCCCAGATTCTCAACCTGATCAAAAGCCTGCAGCGTGAGGTCGGGTGTTCGGTGCTGCTGATCACGCATGACTTGGGCGTGGTGGCGCAGGCGGCGGACGAGGTCGCGGTGATGTACCTCGGACGGATTGTGGAGAGCGGTTCGGTTCGCTCGCTGCTCAAGTCACCGCGACATCCCTACACTCAAGGTTTGCTCAAGTCGCTGCCGTCGCTCAACCACGGGCGCCGTCTTGCCTCGATTCCTGGCAGCGTGCCATCGCTGGGTTCCATTCCTTCGGGCTGTCCCTTTCATCCCCGATGTTCCCACGCGATCACCGGGCGCTGCGATGTGGGATCTCCTCCGATACTCGAAGTTGTCGGAGCGGGACACCGGGTAGCCTGCGTGCGGGTTGCCGAGCTGCCGGTGGCGGGCCCGATTTCCGCGGAGTCGGATCGTGCGAACTGACTTCGATGACGACCGTCGCCGATCCTCGCGCAGAGTTAAAGCAAGTCCCCGCCGGGGAGCCGCTCCTGCGGGTCCGCGGTTTGTGCAAATATTTCCCGATTCGTGGGAAAGGCATCCTCGGAAAAGTGGTGGCCACGGTGCGGGCGGTGGATGACATGAACTTCGACCTGCATCCGGGGGAAACGCTGGGGCTGGTGGGTGAATCCGGATCCGGCAAGACCACCGCGGCGCGTTGCATCCTGCGTGCCCTGACCCCGACGGCGGGCGACGTGTACTTTCGGCAGACGGATGGCGTGAGCGTCAATTTGGCGAAGCTGCCGGAGCGTTCGCTCAAGGCGCTGCGCCCCCACATGCAGATGATTTTTCAGGATCCGTTTTCTTCGCTGAATCCCCGGATGACTGTGGGCGACATTGTCGCCGAGCCGCTGGTGATTCACCGGATGGGGTCGCGGGCCGACCGAGAAGAACGCGTAGTCGACATATTGCGCAAAGTGGGGTTGAAGGCGGAGCATCGAATTCGATATCCGCACGCCTTTTCGGGTGGGCAACGCCAGCGTATCGGCATTGCCCGCGCCCTGATCATGAAACCGTCGCTGGTCGTGGCAGACGAGGCGGTGTCTGCCCTCGACGTATCCGTACAGGCGCAGGTATTGAATCTGCTCAAAGACCTGCAGGAAGAGTTCAAGCTCACCTACCTCTTTGTGGCGCACAACCTCGACGTGGTCAGACATTTTTGCGATCGGGTGGCGGTGCTGTACGCCGGGCGGTTGGTGGAATTGGCGCCATCCGCGGAAATTTTTGCGAATCCCAAGCACCCTTACACCAAGGCGCTGCTGTCGGCGGTGCCATGGCCGGACCCGGATGTGCGAATGAAGTTTGACGTTCCGGGCGAAATCGCGGATCCGAGTCGTCTGCCCCCGGGGTGTGCCTTCCATCCGCGTTGCCCGGATTGTTTTGCTCCCTGTAAAGTGACGCGTCCGGCCCTTTCGCTGCTCCCCGGCACGAGGCGCCAAGTGGCCTGTCATTTGCACTCCCCTTCTAGTCCAATTTTCCCTTAAGCTCATCATCTCATGCTCGTTCACTCCGTCTTCTTCTGGCTGAAACCTGAACTCTCCGCTGAACAGCGGGCCGATTTTCGCAAGGGAGTAGAATCTCTCGGCACGATCTCGGCGACCGACAAGGTTTATATCGGTGTTCCTGCGGGTGTGCCCGATCGCCCGATTATCGATAAATCCTTTGCGATTGGCCTGACGGTGATCTGCAAAGACATCGCGGCTCACAATGCCTACCAGGTGGACCCCATCCACCTCGCCTTCATTGAGCGTTTTAAGACCTACTGGTCACGCGTCCAGATCTACGACGCGGAGTGATCTTGAGCCGGGCCGGCTTTCTCTGCAGGGAGATCGTCCGGCTCGACCACAAACGGGGCGAAGAATGTCGCCTGGGACGCGGGAAACCTCCCTTGGAGGTAAACCCCATCGTCGCGTTGCTCTTCGTGCTGCACGTTGCCGATCTCGTGGAAACGGGCGACGACATCATAGCGACCATGGGGAATGAGCAGCGTCGAGGTCCCGAGTGAATCCGCGATCAGTTCGACGCACCGATCGACCAGCTGGTCGAGCCCTTCCCCGGTGCGGGCGGAGAGCATCAGGCCATCGTTCGCCAGATGCTGCGCCCGGTGGCGGGCGACCGGATCAGCGGCGTCGATCTTGTTGAAAACGGTGATCATCCGTTTGTCGGCCGCACCCAATTCGCGGAGGACCGCGAGTGTAGTCTCGTGGTGGTGACTGACATTGGGGTTGGTGATGTCGAGGACGTGAATCAGGAAATCCGCGACCACCACTTCTTCGAGCGTCGCTTTGAATGCCTCGACCAGGCCATGGGGCAGACGACGGATGAAACCCACGGTGTCAGTGACGAGGAGTTTTTGGTTGCCGCGCAGCTGCAACTGCCGGGTGGTGGGATCGAGGGTTGCGAACAGCTTGTCCACCGCGAGCACGCTGGCGCCAGTGAGCGCATTAAGCAGGGAGGATTTTCCGGCGTTGGTGTAACCGACGATGGCGGCGGTGGGGACCGGGACGCGCTGGCGGCGGCGGCGTTGGGTGGAGCGCTGCTTGCGCACCTCGGTCAACTCCGCCTTGAGGTGAACGATCCGATCGCGCACGAGGCGGCGATCCTGTTCCAACTGGGTTTCACCTTCACCACCCATGGCACCCTTGCCGCGTTGACGCGACAAGTGAGTCCACGCGCGGGTCAGCCGCGGCAGCGAGTACTCCATCCTCGCGAGCGCCACTTGAAGCACCGCTTCACGGGTTTGGGCACGATCGGCGAAGACCTCGAGGATGACCTCTTGCCGATCGATGACGGCGAGACCGGACAATTTTTCCCAATTGCGCTGCTGCGCGGGTGAGAGGGCCTCATCAAAAACGATCACATCCGCACCATCGGCCTTCGCCAGATCGGCAATCTCCTGGGCCTTCCCGCTGCCGAGCAGCAGGGCCGGGGTCGGCGCGCGCAGGTTGACCAGCAGAGATTGCGTGACCGTCAGCTTGAGATTTTCCACCAGCTCCTTGAGTTCGGCCAGGAGCTCAGCGCCTTCGCCGGGCGTCATCTCGTTGGTCTGGACGCCGACCAAAAAGGCGCGTTCAAGTTTGGTGGAGGCGGGGGTATCGAGAAAATCGGCCATCAGATAAGACGGAAACTAGACTCCCTTTCGCGCTCAGCGTCAACTGCCAGACCGAACCGCGAGTCGCGCAACGGCAGGTCCATGCTGGTCCGTCCGGCGCCTGGCCGCGGGAAAACCGTTGAGCTGCGGAGGGGAGTCTGTCGGTCTTCATCCCTGATGAATCCCTGTTTCCAACGCTTTACCGCTTTCCTTGGCCTTGGCCTGACCCTTGCGATCCCGCTCTTCGCCAATACGGCGGTGATGCCGGTGCCGCGCGAAGAAACCTGGGTCAAGCGCCACGAAGGTTTTGTCGAAATCGCCCGGGCAGGTGGGGTCGAGGTGCTCTTTCTGGGCGACTCGATCACCGACGGATGGCGAAGCAAGGGGAAGGTCCTTTGGGACGCCCACTTTGCGCCGCTCAAGGCGGCTAACTTCGGCATCGGGGGCGATCGCACGCAACATGTGCTCTGGAGGATGCAGAATGGTGAACTGGATGGCATTTCCCCCAAAGTCGTGGTCGTGATGATCGGCACGAACAATACGGGTTTCGAGCGAGACCGCGTGACTCCGCGCAATACGGTGCCGGAAATCATCGAGGGCGTGACGGCGATTGTTCAGGGGCTGAGAACAAAGCTGCCGGCGGCGAAGGTACTTCTTCTCGCGGTGTTCCCGCGGGGCGAGAAGGATTCCGCGTCGCGCGCCCAAGTATCTGCGGTGAACGAGGGAATCGCCCGTTTGCATGATGGCGCCAAGGTGCACTATCTCGATATCGGGCAGAAATTCCTCTATCCGGACGGCACCCTCCCGACCGATTTTATGCCGGACTTGCTGCACCCCAACGAGGTGGGATACGCGATTTGGGCGGCGGCGCTCAAAGCTCCGCTCGCCGAGCTGCTCAAGTAATCGGATACGTCTCAGGGCTGGGCGACAAAACGCACGCAGACGGGGCGAGGAATCGAGATCCGGCTTGCCGTCGGAGTCAGTTTCCCGAACTGGGGATGGACGGCAAACACGGTTAGCGTGTCGCTCTCCTGATTGGCCGCGATCAACCAGGCACCATTGGGGGAGAGGGTGAAATGGCGGGGCGTCTTTCCGCCCGTGGGGGTGACCTCGACCAAGGACAACTTCCCGGATTTTCGGTCGCGCTCGAACACCGCGATACTGTCGTGTCCCCGATTTGAGCCGTAGACGAAGCGATCACCGGGATGCACCGCGATCTCGGCAGTGCTGCTGGCGACGGCATTGTCCTTGGGTAGAGTCGAGATGGTCTGTACGGTATGGAGCGATCCGGACGACGCGTCGTAGTTTGCGACGGTGATCGTGCTGGACAGTTCATTGATCACGTAGAGCTGGTTACCGTCGCGGGAGAACGCGGCGTGCCGCGGACCGGAGCCGGGGGCGATGGTGAGGTCTGCCGCAGCTTGGGGGCGCAGCGTGGCGGCATCGCGGTCGACCGCGTACACCTTGACGCGATCGATGCCGAGGTCGGGCACGACGAGGAACCGGCCGTCGCGTGAGAACGTCACCCCGTGGGCGTGGGCCTTTTCCTGTCGCTGGGGGTTGATGCTTTTTCCCGGGTGAAGCAGCAAGGCGGTGCGTTCGCCGAGAGCTCCGTTTGGCAGCACCCGGAACGCCGCGACGCTGCCGCCGCTGTAGTTGGCGACGGCGACCAACCGGCCGCTGGGGTCGGCGGCGACGTCGCAGGGGCCGACGATGTCCGTGGACCCTTCGCCCAGCGGAGTGAGGCTGCCGTTGGCGGAAATCGAGAAGGCCCTGACACCGGACGGTGACTCATTGACCGCGTAGAGCACCTTGAGGTCCGGGGACACGCCGAGGAAGGACGGGTTGGGCGTTTCGGCGGCGAGCACTGGCTCGCTGAAAGTGCCTTTGACGGGATCGAAGGAGGTGGCGTAGATCCCGCGGCTGGTGGTGCCGGTGTACGTGCCGACAAAGACGCGCAGCGGCGTGGCGGAGGCCGAGAGGGCGGTCATGAGAAGGAGAGCGTGGGAAACGAAGGAGCGAAGGGGTGACATGGAAGCGGCAAGGAGGAACGGGGATCGGGGGGGTGGGCAGGAGGCTTGCAGGCGAGACGTGGAAGGCGGGCTCAAGACGACTCTTTTTCCCGTAAGCGGGCGAGCTCTTCCTCGCCGAGAGGCCCATTCCCTTTCACTCGCAGGCTCTCGATGAACTCCCGGGCAAAATCCCGTTTATAGCGGGCGTTGAAACCGGCGGTGACGAGCATCGCGATCAACGCCCCGAGACTGGCGAGCGCCATGTCCTTGTGCGCATCCCACACATCGCCTTGGGTTCCGAGATAGGCCACGCCCAGCTCGCCGCCGAACACCTCGGCGGCGACCCACTCGAAGAGCTCGAAGATCATCGAGGTGCTCATGGCCAGATCGAGCGGCAGGAAGTAGCCCCAGAAACCGCGAACGTTGCCCACTCGCAGGAAGACCTCACGGATGGGGTAGGCGAGCAAGAGCCCATAGAGAAAATGAACCAGACGGTCGAAGTGGTTCCGCTCGAGCCCGAGCCCTTCGTTGAGCGATCGACCGAACCACGCACGCGTCCAGTCGTTGTATGGCACCTCCGCATAGGTCCAGTGCGCACCCAGTTCGTGGAGACAGAGAAAACTGAAAATCAGCAGATAACTCAGCCGGGAAAAAGGCAACCAGCGGTAGGTGAAGGCGAGGACGGGAACGAATACCGCCACCAAGGCGTTTTCCAACAGCCAGTCGTGCGGGTAATGCGCACCGATGCCCGAGGTCACGACCACGCCGGCGAACAGCACCCCGAGGGTGATCAGGAGACGAAGGGGGGGAATGCGGCGGAGCATGCCCGGAGCATTTGCAGACCCGCCCAGACGTCAATCCGCCGAAAACCGGTATCCGATGCCCGCCTCGGTGCGAAGAAAGACCGGCTGCGCTGCCACGGTCTCCAGCTTCTGCCGCAGGTGCGCCATGTGCACGCGCAGGTAGTGGGTGTTCTCCTCGGCGTGAGGCCCCCAGAGCTCGCGCAGGAGGTGACGATGCGTGATCACCTTGCCGCGGTGCCGGAGCAGCAGTTGCAGCAGGGCGTATTCCTTGGCGGTCAGGTGGACCTCGACGCCCTTCCGTCGGACGGTGCGTTGACTAAAATCGACCTCGACCTCGCCAAAGTGAGCGACCGGCGGTTCGGTCAGAGGCATGGCGCGACGCAGCAGAACACGAACGCGTGCGAGCAGTTCCCCACTGCCAAACGGTTTGGTCAAGTAATCATCGGCGCCGGCGTCGAGCGCTGCGATCTTCTGACTCTCCTCGCCGCGCACGGACAGGATCAGCACCGGCACTTGCGACCATTCGCGCAAGCGGGTCAGCACCTCCAGCCCCGGGAGATCGGGCAATCCAAGATCAAGAATGATCGCGTCGGGTCGGCGCGCAGCGGCCTCCTGGAGTCCTCGCTGACCGGTGTCCGCTTCGCGCACCCCATGGCCGGCGGATTCAAGCGTCACCCGCAGGAGCCGGCGGATCTGGAGTTCATCGTCGATCACGAGCACGTCGGTGGGAGTGGCGGAGGTCATTCGCTGGGAACCTGACCGGGCGGAGACCAAGGCACAATCACCGTGAAGCGGGCGCCGCCCCCAGGCACACCGCCCACCTCCACCCTGCCTCCGTGGGCTTCCACGAAACCACGGACGATGGAGAGCCCCAGTCCGAGTCCACCGGTGCCGGCGGCTGGACCCCGGGAAAAACGATCGAAGATGCGTGAGGCGACTTCAGGGGCCAGTCCGGGACCATGGTCGGTGACGGCAATCCACGCCTCGTTTTCCAGAGGATCGATGGCGGCGCTGACGGCAAGTGCGGTGCCGGCGGGTGTATGCAGCGCGGCGTTATGGAGCAGATTGACCACCGCTTGCTCGATCAAGGCGAAGTCGACCCGCACCGGGGCCAGCTCCGCCGGGAAATCCGTGACGGTGGGGTGGAGCCGGCGGGCGTCGGCGGTGGCTTCCAACGCTGACTGCACGATGTCGCGCAAGTCGCACCAGTCCAGCCGCGGGCGGATCGCTCCCGATTCCAGCCGCGCCACGTCCAGCAGGTTGGTGACCAGCCGTTGCAGACGCCGGGACGCAGTCAGCACTTCCTCGGCTGGGCTGTGCACAGCAGGATCCGACGAGGTCGCGAGCTGTTCGGCGCTGCCCGCGATCACTGCGAGCGGCGTCTTCAGTTCATGCGAAACGCTGTCGAGCAAAGCGCGATGCAGCCGAGCCGACTCCTGTGCCAGGGCGGCATTCTCCTGATCGCGTCGCAACAGTTCACGTTCAAGCACGCCTGCCAGTTGCGAGGCGAAGGATTCGAGCAGCGCGCGCTGAACTTCCGGCAGGCGCTCGCCGGCAGGTGGGTTGATCGCCAGCACGCCGAGGCGTCGCTCCCCAGCGAGCAGGGGCAGGTAATATCCTTCCGCTCCCGGGAGGGTGTCAGTGAATCGGCCGGCCGGTCGCAGGTGGCGGTAGGTCCAGTCCGCCACCGCCCATTCCTTGTCGTCGATCGTGAAGGTGGCCGACGGGTGCAGTTGGAGGCGCTCCTCAGAGTGGGTGAATACGGCGGAGCGTGCCCCGAAGCTCTCGTGGATGCGGGCAGTGGCCTGACGGATGACTTCGTCCGCCGAACGGCCGGCACCGATCGCGCGCGAAAACTGGTAGAGAGAGTGCGTCCGCTGCTCCCGCAGGCGCTCGGCTGCCTGTTGCTGACGGATCCGGGTCGTGAGACGACCAGTTACCGTCGCGAGCACGAAAAAGACGCCCAACATCAGGCCATCCTCCAGCCGGCTGACGCGGAAGGTCAGCAGCGGGGGGATGAAAAGGAAGTTCCAGGCGAAGGCGCTGAGGATGGCCGCGGTCAATATCGGCCCCTGCCCGACGAACAGACCGAGTAGCGTGACCAGCGTCAGGTAAAGGTAGGACGGTGTCACATACCCCGTGTAGGGGGCAAGAGCCGTGCCCAGCCCCGTCACTCCCGCGACTGAAACCACGGCCGTGGCGTATTCGCCTGGGCGTGACACGGCGGGGGGCACCCAATCCTGCCAGCGGGCGCGTCCCGTGCGGGGCTCGGCGGGCACGACGTAGACATCGATCTGACCGCTCTGCCGGAGCAGCCGGTCGACGAGCGAACCGCCGCCAAGCCGGTCGATCCAGCGCTGGCCGCGCGGTTTGCCAATGACAATCTGGGAGACATTGTGCTGATGGGCGACGCGGGCGAGCGTCGCCGCCACATCGTGGCCGGGAACCACCAGGACTTCAGCTCCCAGTTCCCGGGCCAGTTGAAGATTTTCATCGAGCCGTTTCTGATCCCCGGGCTCCGGCGGCCGTCCGATGTCGACGGCCACCGCGAGCCAGGGCGCGTCCAGCGCGTAGGCCATGCGGCGCGTCCAGCGGACGAGGCGGGTGGAAAATGGGCTGGGTCCGACGGCGACCAGCAGGCGTTCGCCGCTGCGCCAGATGGCGGATGAACCGGTTCCGGCGCGGATATTTCGCAACTGCTGGTCGACGCGCTCGGCCGTGACGCGGAGGGCCAGCTCGCGCAGCGCGGTCAAGTTGCTTTCCTGAAAGAAATGCTCGGCGGCTCCCTGACCTCGTTCGCCAAGGTAAACCTTTCCATCGGCGAGGCGCTGGCGCAGTTGCTCCGGAGTCAGGTCGACCAGCTGCACGTCATGGGCCCGGTCGAGGATCGAATCGGGCACCGTCTCGTGTACGGGTGCGCCGGTGATTTGCTGCACGGTGTCGGCCCGGCTCTCCAGGTGCTGGACGTTGAGTGTCGTGTAGACGTCGATACCCGCGGCCAGCAGATCCTCCACATCCTGATGCCGTTTGGCGTGGCGGCTCCCGGGCGCGTTGGTGTGGGCCAGCTCGTCCAGCAGAAGCAGGGGCGGTTGGCGAGCGAGTGCCGCTTCCAGGTCGAACTCGGCAAGCTCTGTTCCCCGGTAGGCCACCTTTTTGGGGGGCAGTGCGGGCAATCCGACGAGTTGCGCCTCTGTTTCCGGGCGTCCGTGGGTGTCAATCCAACCCACCACCACGTCCACCCCGCGTTCGCGTGCGCGTTGTGCGGCGACCAGCATCGCGTAGGTTTTGCCCACACCGGGTGCCATCCCGAGAAAGACCTTGAGTTTGCCGCGTACACGCGCGGATTCCTTCGCCTCGATTGAGGCGAGCAGCACATCCGGGTCCGGGCGTAGCGGGTCATCCATGCGCGGGAATCATAAAAGCAGCACTGAAACAATCATGCAAGCGGACTGGCGACCGGTGCGCTCTGCACCGTCGCGGAGTAAATCACGAACGCGGGACCGGACCGGAGATTTGCCCACAAGAACGCACGGATCAGAGTTTGGAAGCCCGATCCTCAATCCTTTCTCACGCAGAGTCGCCGAGAGCGCAGAGTCTGAGTTTCCAAACATTTTCCGTCCTCCGCGTCTCAGCGTCGCTGCGTGACGCTTTCCAAAAGCAGAAAAAGATTCACGAACGTACAACCCGCGGGCTTACCGAGACCCTTTGAAATTTGAGATTTGAGATCTGAGATTTCAGATCCCCGCCCTTCCGAGGCTTTCTCGAGCGGCGAGTGGGACTTGGCGGCGTTGGCCTTTCACGGAAGCGCGTCCAAAGCCAGGTTGAGCAGGAGGCAGTTGACGCGATCTTCGCCGAGCAGTCCTCCGCGCTCAATCCGCTTGTCCACTTCCGTCTGGACAACCGAGGGGGCCACCCCCCGGGCGGTGGCGACGCGGACGATCTGGAGTCGTGCGGCTTCCGGGGAAATGTGAGGATCCAGTCCTGATCCTGACGCGAACAGGAGGTCGGCCGGGATGGGTGCGCCGGCTGCCAGGCCGTGGGCTTCGCGCCACTCGGTCGCCCGGCGGGAGGCGGTTTCGTGGAGGACGGTCGACGTCGGAGCAAGTTGGGAGGCGCCCGAAGGAACGGTGGCATAGTCGACGGCCGACGGACGGGGCCAGAAGTGGCGTGGGTCACGTGTCTTTTGGGCAAGGAGCTCGGAACCCCTTACCTGCCCGTCAGCGGCCCGGACAAGGCTGCCTCCCGCCTTGGATGGAAACAGCCACCATCCGACAAGGGTGGTGACCCCCGGGTAGAGCAGTCCGGTCAGTCCGGTGAGCACTAGAAAGAGGCGGAGTGTGGTCATGAGTGAAAAGGATCCGTCACGCGAGGCCCAGGCCAACGAGGGCGAGGTCAATGATTTTGATGCCGATGAAGGGAGCGATGATCCCACCCGCGCCGTAGATGAGCAGATTTCGGCGGAGGAGAGACGTGGCGTCAGCGGCCCGATAGGGCACACCGCGGAGTGCGAGCGGAATCAGGGCGATGATGATGAGTGCATTAAAGACGACGGCGCTGAGAATGGCGCTCTCAGGCGAATGCAGGCGCATGAGATTGAGCGTAGCGAGCGGGCCGTCACCGCCCGGGGTGACGGCATAGAGTCCGGCGAAGAGGGCTGGCAGGATCGCGAAGTACTTGGCCAAGTCGTTGGCGATGCTGAAGGTGGTGAGTGCGCCGCGGGTCATGAGCAGTTGTTTTCCGATCTCGACGATCTCGATCAGCTTGGTCGGATTGCTGTCGAGATCGACCATGTTGCCGGCCTCGCGTGCGGCTTGCGTGCCGGTGTTCATGGCGACGCCGACGTCGGCCTGGGCCAGCGCGGGTGCGTCGTTGGTGCCGTCACCCGTCATGGCCACCAAATGCCCCCGCGACTGTTCCTCCCGGATACGCGTGAGTTTCATTTCCGGCGTGGCCTGCGCGAGAAAATCGTCCACGCCCGACTCGGCGGCGATGGCGGCGGCGGTGAGGGCGTTGTCGCCGGTGATCATGACCGTGCGGATGCCCATGGCGCGCAACTGAGCGAAACGTTCCTTGATGCCACCTTTGACGATGTCCTTGAGGTGCACCGTGCCCAGTACCTCGCGATCCTCGGCCACCACCAGCGGGGTGCCACCAGCGCGGGCGATGGTTTCGGCGGCTTGCATGACGGCGGCGGGAAAGGGAGCTTTTTGGGACTCGATCCAGGCGCGCACACTGTCGACCGCGCCCTTGCGGAGGCGCCGGGTTCCGGACGGCGCGTGGTCGTCCCGCAGATCGACGCCGCTCATGCGAGTTTGGGCGGTGAAGGGCACGAAGGCCCCTTGCGAAGCGCCGAGCTCGCGGGCGCGCAGGCCGAACTGTTCTTTGGCCAGCACGACAATGCTGCGCCCTTCCGGTGTGTCGTCGGCCAGCGAGGCGAGCTGGCAGGCGTCGGCGAGGCGCTCGGGGCGGACTCCTGGAGCGGGGATGAACTGGGTGGCCTGGCGGTTGCCCAGGGTGATGGTTCCGGTCTTGTCGAGCATCAGCACGTCGATGTCCCCCGCGGCCTCGACCGCGCGTCCGGAGGTGGCCAGCACGTTGCGTCGGACCAGGCGGTCGATCCCACTGATGCCGATGGCGCTGAGGAGGCCGCCGATCGTGGTGGGAATCAGGCAGACCAGCAGCGCGACGAGGACGGGCAGGGAAACCTGCACCGTGCCGGACTGGCTGGCGCCGGACTCGACGTACCGGGCGAAAGCGGGGAGCGTGGCGACGGCAAGCACGAAGATACCGCTCAGGGCCACCAGCAGGATGCCGAGGGCAATTTCGTTCGGCGTGCGTTGACGCCGTGCGCCCTCGACCATGGCGATCATCCGGTCGACGAAGGCGTGGCCGGGTTCGGAGACCACTCGCAGGACGATGCGGTCGGAGATGACGCGGGTGCCGCCGGTGACCGCACTGCGATCGCCGCCACTCTCCCGCACCACGGGGGCGGATTCGCCGGTGATGGCGGACTCGTCGACGCTGGCGATGCCTTCCACCACTTCGCCGTCGGCGGGGATGGGGTCGCCGGCCTCGCAGACCACCCGATCGCCTTTGCGTAGTTGATCCGCGCCCACGTGTTCCTCGCCGGAGGGAACGAGGCGGCGCGCGCGGACGCCCACCCGGGACTTTCGCAGCGAGTCGGCCTGGGCTTTGCCGCGGCCCTCGGCGATGGCTTCGGCGAAGTTGGCGAACAGGACCGTGAACCACAACCAGAGGGTGACCTGCACGACAAATCCCGTGGCGGAGCTGGCGGCGGCATCGCGCAGCAGCGCGAGCGTGGCGGCGAAGGCGCCTGCGGCCGTCAAGGCCATCACCGGGTTTCGGACGAGGGAGCGCGGATTGAGCTTGATGAAAGCATCCCGCGACGCCCGGAGCAGAAAGGGACCGTTCAACCAGCTGGAGGGGGAGGAGGCGGAAGAGGACATGGAAGGGGAGGCACGTCTCCGACGGGTGCGGCGTTTTTAGAGGGGGCGACCGAGCAGTTGCAGAACCTGTTCGAGCAGCGGGCCCAGGGTCAGCGCCGGGAAAAAGGTCAGGCCGCTTTCAACAACAACGACACCCGCGAGCAGCCCGACGAACAACGGGCGGTCAGTCGGGAACGACCCGACGGAGGGAGGCGTGATTTTTTTTGCGGCGAAGCCCCCGGCGATGGCGAGCACCGGGAGCAGAACTGCGTACCGGCCGATGAGCATGGCGAGCGATCCCCAGAGGAGATAGAAAGGCGAGTTGGCGCCGAGACCGCCGAAGGCACTGCCGTTGTTGTTTCCCATCGAACCAAAGGCGTAGAGAATCTCGGTCAGCCCGTGAGGGCCGGTGTGCGCGTTGCCGGCA
>Ga0154020_10004330_pt1 | contig 16941 bp, 15 predicted proteins | sample Klosneuvirus_201_FD_109709 | JGI IMG/M metagenome (GOLD analysis project Ga0154020, IMG submission 109709) | Active sludge microbial communities from wastewater, Klosterneuburg, Austria - Klosneuvirus_20160825_MG | ecosystem: Engineered > WWTP > Aerobic digester > Activated sludge | place...
CGAAGAAAGCATTCCTACTTGCCCCGCTTGTTCAAGCAGGTGATAGGCTTCGGTATAGAACCCATACGCGCAGTACAACACTGCCAGGCGGCGAATTCCCGGCACATCGCCGGCATGCATCAATGTCGCCGGCTTCACAAAGTACAGCACGTCTGCCTCCCAGACACGCTTACTGAGTGAAGAAGAATCGGCATGAACACCAAACACGTGTTCTGAAAGATGACGGTAGCTTCCGGACACGAATCTATGGATTCTCGCCAGCCGCAAATCCAATAGTTCGAAACCGAGGTCACGAAGATATTGATCGAGATCCCCAAATCCAGGCTGCCCGATGTATCCGCCGGGAAATCCGACTTCCAATTCAACCCCCAAAAGTGTGCGCCCAAGCGATGCGCCGAGTCCTTGGAGAATTTCCAACTCTGCGCCTTGAACGTCGGCTTTCAGAAAATCCAGCCGGGCAATGCCATCTTCGACGAGCACGTCCTCAAGCCGACGCGTATGAATCCGCTCCTCTTGCACAGGAAAGAAATAGGCGTGCTCTGCCAATTCGAACGCCGCATCCGAACCCGGCCGCAAGAGGGAGGCCCCGGTTGGAACATTTGTCACATACAACGTCCGTTCACCGCCTTGACGTGACAGAGCCGTCTGAAACACGCGCGCCTCAGCGCCTAAGAGCCGACGGAGTTCCTCTGCGCGCTGGGCATGCGGTTCGAAAAGACACAGAAGGGATACGGAGGCGAGCATCTGTAGATGCGCGGGCAATCCATACGCAGCACCCGCATCCGCAATGATCAAGCGCTGGTGACCGAGCAGTTTTTCAAGAACCGGCTGAAGCGCCGTCTGGCCCTTCGATTGAGTCACAGCGGATCAGGTTGCCTTAGAAGTTAACAGCAAGGTGCGCTTAAGCCGTCTGATATGATATCGAAGACTCGCAAGTCTTTCCTTCACATACCGATGCGGACGTTCCGATTGTTCTCTCGATGCGCGAAGCGCAATCTGTATCGCCCACCGCTGACCAGCGGATACTTGCGCTCCCCGATGAATGCCGGCCGCGCCATGGAACAGCACGAAAGTCCCGCCGCACCCAGTGAACACATCCTCGTGTGCGAGTAACCGTTTTGACAGTGGACTTGCATCGACTACATCATCGCCGAAATGAGTGGATCCTCGAAAGCTGCTCGGGAGGCACATCAATTCTCGGCGATGAGCCGCTGCCTGAAAACGAGGCCGATAATACCCTCCCTCATAGTCGAGCGTATTCTGCGCTCGCTCAAAATACACGTCTTGCTCGCAGTCAAACCCCTTGTATAGGGCAATAAGAAACGGAGATCGCGCCCATTGGTGACTTCCGCGCACAAATCGAAATGGTCCGTTCTCAGAGTTCACATCCGTGAGGTACAGCATGGCCTTGACAATATCGCAGTCTGCGTCCAAGTGCATATAGGCGGTCTCAGACGTACCCAGGCCTACATCTGCATAACACCCCTTGTACCATGCTTGACGCTCATGCGCATGATCCAGCGCCGCATAGAGGAATTCCATACGACACCCTAAATACGCACCGGCAAGCTCAAACACCCCGGAGTGCTTCAATGCCGCCTGAACCATCAATCCCGCAGGAGAATGCGGATCGAGCGCCATGGCGCACCGCCCCCAAGGCAATCGCGCGGCTTGTTGTCTTAACAACCCACGCTCCCACCACATTTTGTCCCAAAGGCGTGACGCCAACTCCCGTTTCTCTTCGAGGCATATCACGCCGTCCTTCCTGAGGGTTTCAAGTTTCGTGTGTTGCGCCGCACTAAGCACCGTCTGATACCTGAGATGATGCGCTCGGACTTGAAATTCCCACTCATCCAATAACGATTGTCGCGCCATCCTTATGGCTCGTATGGAATACTCCGCGATTCGACCGGTCAGTCCGCCCGCTCCAACCACATAGTCCTGCAGGGCATCAATCCGACACCCGACCGCCTCATTGAATCGAGCCTCCTCTCCTCCGGTCGCACGGTCAGCCTGTCTCAATAAGTCGTGGAACGCCGCATCGACTCCCGCTACATCTTGCGTCACTCGATCATCATCGAGACACCAGAGGGAGCCTGTCGATACGTACGCAGGATGGGAGGCATAGTCGACGCATGGGAACGGTTCTATCTCTGACATGAGCGGCGTAACCATTGGATCGTGTGTCCCTCTCGCTTCAGACCACGGCTTGCCAGTCTTCTGTAGGCCTCTATGGTCTGACACTGTACACAAGGTTGGGATAATATTCGAACGTGCACAGATTTAGCCTTTCCCCAAACTCCTGATCGACGACTTCCGTCAGCGCTTTCTGCGCTCCCGGCGCACTGTAATTGAGCCCATGAATAGCCAATATGCCGCCGCGGGACAATTTCGGATAAAAGTGCTGCAGTACCGAACGGGTCGGCAGATACAAATTGACCGACAAGTGAATGATACGGAAAAGAGTCTCCGGATGTGCTGCCATAAACGCCGGCGCAGTCTCACACAGGTCTCCTTGGATCAGCTTGACTTTTTCCAGATGGTTTAATGGCCGATCAAGGTCATAAATCGCAATCGCTTGCCGAAGATCTTCCAGCACCTTCGCTTCATAGTTCCACACATTTCGATCGACAACGTGCCCCTTCTCATCTGACTCAGAGTGCGATCGGTCTCCTTCGAATGTGTCAAACCCAAGAATGCGGCATTGATAGTTATACGGTTCGAATGCTGCGGCAAGGTTGGCATATGTCATAAGCCCCTGCCCGAAGTAGATGCCGCACTCGGCTATGGAGCCGACAACATTCCGAGTCGTCTCAAATAATGAAACATAGGCACGATGCTTGGCGACATCCTGCCGGCTTACAAACCGCATAAACGAATGCAACTTTTGTAATGTAGTCCCTGCGCCCGAATCGAAATAGTCAGAACGTCTTTCTTGTGCCGACTTCTGGCCCTCGCTCGACAAGGGAGAATTTTCAATCTTCATACAGTCCCCATGATCATGGATGTCCTTTGTTCAGACGGCCCGCTCAAAGCGGCCAGCGATTGCTTTGACGCCCCTCGCAATACATTGGCCCGTCAAGCCAAGAGCGAGTTGCGCGTCTGTTTAGCCGAGAGCCGCTAGGCGGTCGGCCAACGTGCCCCTCCTATGAATCGTTCCACTGCCGAACAACGTCTTTCCAATACGGACCAGTTCGGAACGGAGCACGCGATCTTCTTCATCCTGAGTGCTCGCAGGTGCAGGCATCCAGACTTTCGGATCCACCGGTGTTGCTGCGCCGGATCGAAAGATCGAATCCACCATCTGAGAAGCTCGAAGCCGCTCAGCCCTTCTCTTGCAATCTTGTTGTTGCTGATACAGTGGCGCGACGAAGCGCTCCAGGCGTTTCGCGATGCGGTGAACGATCGAGCGCGCGCCATCATCCTTTGCCGGATAACTGTCGGCAATGTCGATGAGACCATGGCCGTATTCGACGGCTAACCATCGATAGGTGGCTCGGCACCTGTCAAGGCTCCACCCATCTCGAAGCGCTTGATCGATTTTCTCAACAAACTCCTGTTCCGTCGAACCGACATAATTCAGCTCAGAAGGATAATATATCAGGGCAGGTGCGTAGATCACGACCGGTAGCCCCAACAAACTCATTTCCTTGCCGACGCTCGACCACGCGTTTAAAAATACGGACGTTTCATTCGCGAGGTCATACAGAGACACCCCGTCACTCGGCCAATTGACGCGCACGTTGTGTGGAAGTTGGCCAAAAATCGTTTCCAGATCCTTGGCTTGTTCTGACTTTACGGCTTCTCGCTTATTCGGAAAATCACGCGGATGCACTCGAATAAGCAGAAAGAGATCCGGGCGCCCATCGACAAATTTGATGAGCCGTTTGACCCAATCCACCTGCTGAGGAAATAACATCTGGGGTTGATCGTCGAGAATACCGATAGCCTTGGCAGCCACGCGTTCGTCTTTGCTGCTCATGGTCGCCACCATAATTTTCTGATCCATTCGGACACCAAATCGTTGACGAACATCGAATGATTCCCGTGATGCTCCAGGAGAGTAGCCAAACACGCTTCGGCCGCCGAACAACACCAGAAAGTGGTTGGTAATGTCTCGCAGAGTATCAGGCGCGCATGGAAGATCGCGAAACTGCGGCCAACGGTCGACGAGACCCCGTAGGTATCGATACGCTTCTTCTCTGCCCACCATCAGCGTCTGCAGCCGACGCGAGAGGTTGCCGCCGGCATGCAAAAAGTAATGAGGAATTCCTCGGACGCTTGCTAAACGGCACATCACGTGGTTTACGGAATAGAATGAATTATAGACGGCCATGCAGTCAGGCTGCTCCCGCTCAAACAGGCGTGTGCCGGCAATCACCGTGGTAACCGCTCCGCGCAACCACGCTCGATACTCTGTCTGTTCGCTTGCATCGAATTCAATGCCGGTTTTCTTCCGATTGAGGATCGTTTCATACAATGCGAGCGTTCCGACGGGAACATGGTCTACCGTCAAGGCCATGCACTCTTCGAACGACAAGGCGTCCACCATTTCTTGTGCCTGGATCCGATCGGCGGGCTCCAGAAGATCCGCCAAATCACATCCTGGGAAACCAAACTCTTGCCTCAACAACCTCTTCTGCTCTCCGCACAACCGGCAGATTTTGCGGCGCGCGTCAACCGGGCTGAGGTGATCGAGCCCAAAGGCATTCATAGGAATACAGACCTGCTGCAGGACCTCTCCGCAGCTCACATAGACGATCGCATGCCCGGATTGAGCTAATGTTTCGGCAATGAGCGCCTCCGGAAACGCATGCACCCAGATCGCGGCATGAGGAGCGAAAAATAGAATCTTCACGGCGCAGCGAGTACGATGGATTTCGGCGCAAGGAATGCGCACAACGTGAATTTCCCACTGGGTTCATGAAGTCGCTCGACAGACAAGGTCAGGAACCCCGCACGCTCCGCCAACATGCTGAGCGAGCCGGCGCTGAAAACATGGTGATGTTCGATGAAAAACTCTTCGCGCTGCGACCCATGCTGTGACGCAACCTCACCGTCGGGGAGCTCGATATACACCCGCCCATTCGGCCTCAAAAACCCTGTCGCCCGCTGCAACATACCAATCGGGTCGATCACATGCTCCAGGACTTTATTAAACGTCATCAGATCGAAGCGCCCAACCTGGTCGGGATCGATCGTGAGGAAGTCTCCCTTGATCGCTCTCACGCAGACCACAGTCGTCGCATGCTCCACTGCTCGGGCATCAGGATCGAGCACGGTACAGTCCCACCCGGCCTCCTTCATACGATACGGAAACACTCCGAGTCCCGAACCGATGTCGAGAAGCGTCGGCGTCTTGCCGGGTGTCACGCAGGCATGAGCGAATCGAAGAACCCTCGCTACGCGTGCGGTGTTATCAGACCTTTCCGGAGGAAGAGCGAGAATTCGCAGAAAAGTCTCCCGGAACCTGTCTCCGTAAGTCGCACTGACGTAGGCACTCTCATACAGACGAGAAAGATCGAGCGGATTCTCTGAATACCAGTGCCGACAGAGAGCGCATCGCAAATAGGCGCGCCGATACGTATGCGAGCCTAGGTCAACGCACATTTCGCCGGGTGGGGGTGCATCATAGCGAAACACGGTCTCGCAGTAATTCAAATTGCAGGGGCATTGCAGGGTGGGACGCATCATGGACGATCCACGGAGCCGCCGAATATGGATTCCACCGTGTCGGTGTCATCCAACCACGCCACAACTCGCAGCCGTTCCCGCACGCAGTATGCAGCAAACTGCTGCGTTTTCCCATTCTCTACCAGCAACACGTAATAGCGTCTCGAATCGTGATTGACCACCAAGGCTCCGCGGAAACCGCACTGCGGGAGTCGAGCGTTCAGCGACGGTGTCGCGTAGAAGCCCCAGTCCTTGCGAACCACATCATATTGCGACCCTGATTCCGTCACGAACGTGATCTGTTCGTTCGGCTGCATGTAGGCTGTACCACAGTCCTGAAGCTCGAATCGAACATCATGCCCGACCTCGAAACGGCGGGGCGGATTCTTGGGAGAGAATTTCATGCCCAGTGCCAATCCTCAATCAAAAAATCCGGTATATGCCAGGCTCCGGATTTCTCTCTCTTCCAGATAGAATGATTGCGAAATGCTTCACATGTTTTCCAGAATTGTGCCTGCTCAATCCCGACGAAACGACAAAACTTTTGGATATCCTCATGGGGCGTCTGATCTCCACGCGCTCGGATAATAGCTACCGCTTGCTCGCGCGTAAGACGCCTGTTTCGAATCTCTAACGAAAGATTGTCGAAGAGGCGAGTGAAACCAAACTTATACCACTTCAACCAGTGATGGATCGAGATGAAGTCGTCGTCGATGTCGGCAAAATCATAGTAGCCGGTTCGAGCCCCTGCAGGTTGAGACTGAAATCCCTGCGCGCGTGCGACGGCAAGACTTTTCTGCGGATCCCATGGAAAGTACCATCCGAGAAAAATCGCGTGCACTCCGCTCTGTTCCAACTCATTCGAATGAGGTCCCGCGTATCCCGCCAAGTCTTTTTCCGTGAAGTCTTCGCCTACCCAGTCGGAGGCTGTGGTTCCGTGAGTCACCCCATACGTGCGATGCCACTCATCATCCAATTTCATCCCCGTATGAGCGAGGTTCGTACTCCCATATTCGAAGGCCGAGTTTTCTCCCCACACCACCAACTGAATACCGAACTTCACGGCAATGCGGAGAGGAATGTTGAACAATGCCAAATGCATGGGAATCGCCGTACTTCCGAATCGTTCGAGCGCGCGCAACATGAACCGCTTTTCGACCTTTGGGTTAATCTGATAATCGATGTGATCTACGCCAAGAGAGACCAGATTATCAAGATTCTGCTGACCGATCGGGGTGCGAGAGGGCGTTTTCCAGGTCACGGCAAGCGGCGTCAGTCCCGCGCTGAGACACTGAATCACCTGCCACGTACTATCCTTCCCTCCGCTGACAGGGATCACGCAGTCGTATCCGCGACTTCGAGCCTTGATCTCTGCCACCAGACGCTCGAAGGCACGAGCTCGGCTTTGCCAATCAATCTCTGTTTTGCTGCTATGAACACGACAGGCATTACACACCCCATCCGGGCCCAGAGAAAGATTGGGGCGAGTATCAGGCAACACACATGACACGCAATAGCGCATAATAACCAGCACCGTTCTCAGGACGCCGGGCGACCATCAGCCGGCAAACTCTTCAAGAAACACCTTTGCATTGACAAAATAGAACAAGAATTTGCTTGCGCTATTGGCCAATCGAGGCTGACGCAGCAATTCCGTAATCTTCTTTCGCTTGAGCAGATCAAACACCGGGCTATCCTCCAGCAGCCACTCCATCACTGCGGGATCGTTCACATCAAGAAACGCATGAATGGGCGCATTGAACCCCACTTTTCGCCGTTCATTCAAGACGCAGTCCGGCGCAAGCCCCCGCGCCGCATCACGCAACACGACCTTGTTGTACCCGTTTCGACTCAGATACCGAGTCGGGATCGAGTAGCAAAACTCGAACAAATGGCGGTCCAAATAAGGCGATCGATTTTCAATGGAAAAATACATGGCGTTGAGGTCGGTTTCATGAAGGATGACCCGGGTCGCCTCCACGAACATTTCATTCATCATGCGATTTCGAAGCAATGAGTCGGCATAGTGATGTTCCACGAACGGCTCGCAGAACGGGTGCGTGAGATAACCGGCGAATTCGTCGCTATTCAAGAAAATATGATCTCGAAACTGAGGGGCGTTGACAAACAAGTCTGCGTCCCTTAAATACGGATTTCTCACCAACGGTCGGACATACTGTTCCCACGCCTCGCGCGTGGATGAATATTCAGGCAAATCTCGAATTTCAGCCAGATGCATCAAGTAGTGATCATAGTAGCCGCTCACCAACTCATCCGCACCGACACCGCTTAGACAGATCTTGTACCCTTTCGCGTGCACTTCGCGCATCAGAAGCCATTGCACATAATGACTGATGGTTGAAACCGGCGCATCATGATATCTCACCAGGAGCTTCATATTGTCTATGTAGTCGATAGGGTCGGCTTTCAGTCCTGTATGTCGCACTCCCAATTCAGCGACTGACCGATCGAGCATCTCGCGCTCGTCATATCGTTCATCTTCCGTAAGAATCGTAAATCCGTGCACGTCGTAATCAAAGACACGCTTCGCGATTCCGATGAGCACGTTGGAGTCCACCCCGCCACTCATCAAAAATGCGGCCGGCACGTCACCCCGCAACCGCAGTTCCATCGACTGAATAATCCTCGCCCGCACGCCTGCCACAGCCTCCCCATAGGTCATACTGTCGTTCGGGCGAAAGGCAGGCTCCCAATAGACGCTCTGCGTTTCCTTGCCATCGGCATCTATTCGCAGCAGCGCCGCAGGCGGCACTTCCTCAAGCCCCTCGAAAAATCTCTCCCCCGACTTATACAGCGACTTGTATCCATTCACCAGGTAACGGCGCACATGTTGTCGGTTGACCGGCAAAACCCTTTCCATGAGGGCAAACAGGAACTTGGCTTCGGATCCGAAATACAATCCTTCCGGTGACCTCACGACATACAGTGGTTTTTCCCCGAATCGGTCACGTGACAGCGTCAACTGTTCCCGGTCTTCGTCGTAGACCGCGAGTGACCACATCCCTTCTGCTTGATCCAATGCACCCCATCCGTCACGACAAATAGCGGCCAAGAACACTTCGGTATCGGATCGGGTGCGAAATGAAATGCCAACCTCCGTAAGACGCTGTTTGATCTCAAGATAGTTGTACAATTCTCCATTGAGCGCCATCCAGCATCGGTCAACGTTGAAGGGTTGGTTGGATCTCGAATCCAGATCGATAATCGAGAGCCGACTGTGCAGCAACAACACATGCCGCCCGGAAGAGGTCCTAAAGCGACGCACCCCGGAAGCGTCTGGCCCTCGGCGCCGCATCAGAGCGAGGCAGGCTCTTGCGGTCTCCTCGGAGAGATGTCGTGTCCCAATGAAACCAGCTATCCCGCACATAGCAGCGATTCCTCATTGAGGCGGGGCGCCTGCAGCAGAGTCTGTGCAAACAGTGCGTGCAGCAGCCTAACGCGACGGCCCGTGGTGGTGAAAAATATGGCTGCTCGAAACAACCTGAAACCCAAGTTTATGGTACAGAGAAAGAGAAGGAAGGTTCGCGCTCTGGGTGCCGACGCGAACCATTCTGGGATGACCACAGGCCTTCTTGCCCGCGAACCCGATCATCGCTGCAGCCAATCCCAATCCCCGTGAGTCTGGATGGACGGCGATCAGATCAATCATGAGGACATGATCAGCAGCGGCTATCAACTGAAGAAATCCCACGACTCGACCATCGCATTCGGCAACAACCATGTAGTCGCCCCTTTGCCCGCTGAAGAAATTGCCTGCCCACCGGGCCTTGATTTCGTCAGCCAAGCTCAGGGGAATGTCGGGATCTAAATGAAACCGCGAATAGCGAAAGCTCTGCCTCGCGATACCCACGACCGTCGCCGCATCGTCCGATGTCGCAAGCCGCACCCGAGAGCCGGCTGTCCCAACATGAGACAAGCGTCGCGTCTCCAGTGTCAGAGCGGTATCCACGATTCGGAAGCCGCATTCTTCCAGTTGATGACTTGTGCGCACTTCTTGTGTCGCAATTTTAGCAAAGGCAAAACCAGGCCGGAGGGTAAGCCGGCGAAGCTCTTGCCGCACAGGGTTTCCCTCGTCTTTTTCCCACACCCCGGTTACGCGGTGAACATCACGGTTCATAATCGTAGCCAGCCAGGCATCCGGAACGATTGACAGGCCACGCACGGAATGTGATCCGGACACTTTCGAGGGACGGTCAGACATAATCTACTTTGACTGGAAGGCCGGAATGAGCGCTCCGTTCGATCGCGAAGCACACGGATAGAGACGCAAAAACATCTTCTTCACTCACCTCCGCCTTCCCTCGCCCTTGAATTGCCGCCACAAAACTCTCGAGCAACCCACCCTTATGCACTCCTGGGTACGCGGTATTCAAAATGAGCGGCGGAACATGAGGGTCCGCAGACGTATATAACCACGCGCAGTCTCTCCCGTTGAGAAACGTCGCCTTCGTCCCATACAAGGCCATTGCGTGGAAATGGGGCAATCGGCAACCGAAATTGACGCCGAGTTTCCCGATTGCGCCGCTGGCAAAACGCAAGATCGCAACCACATTGTCAAAGTTTCCGAATCCGGACCCTTGGCTCGCCAGCGCATTTCCTACTGCCGATACCTCGAGAATTCGATCGTGCGCCAACCACATCAGAAGATCCGCCACATGGACCCCCCCTCCATGCACAACGGAATAAAACGGGAGTTTTCCTCGCCATCCCTCGGTAATTTTTTCAAGTCGCCCGTAATTATATTCGGCTTCCAGGTGGTAGAGATCGCCGAACTGACCCGCCTGGATTCGCTGTCGCAGATCGAGGAACCGCGGCGAGCGTCGCAAAATCAAATTTGACGACAACCGAAGGTCTGGGCGACGAGATAATTGCTCTCTGACGCGTATGGCCTCCACTTCATGCAGCACGAAAGGTTTCTCCACAAACACATGCTTGCCGCGTTCCAGCGCCCGTAGGGTCTGGGAAAAATGGCAGTCATCGTAGCTGGCAATACACACCAGGTCGATGGAGGGATCATCGAGAAGATCCGTGTCGCGTTCGAGCGCCGTCACACCTGGAAACGTACCGGCTATGGCGGCAAGCGTCGTCGGATTCTTGTCACACACAGCAGCCAGTTCGCACTCTGGAATCCTGGCGATGGCCTCCGCGTGCTTCGCCCCGACTCCAAGACCGATGACTCCGACTCTCAACTTGGGCATGAATACATCGCTGTCCATGAAACGCACGTCTCGGACTCACGCAGGGGATAATCAGACAACCATCACCCGCTTCAGATGAAACAGGTCAGCAGTTGAATCATTTACGCCATCAACTGCACTAGGGCAGCAGCGAACACCCCTGCGCTTTAACGCGTCGATGACTCGCGCGGAATAACAATTGGGCATGCCTTCGGGGTACGAGTAATGCGGCCCGTGAATGGCCGCCTTCTCTTGCAACAGTCGCATACCCGTATCGAGCTCACATTCCAGATCCTGATCAGTAAGAGAGTCGAGGATGACGTGGGAGTGCCCGTGTCCTCCCACGATAAACAACGGCTCAGCCGCAAGTGTTCGAACGTCGTTCCAGTCCAGCTTCTGGTCAAGAGGGTGTGAACTTGAGTAGGTGATAGCGACACCTAACTGCACCTGTACATCGGTTGCCAGCTTCTCTCCATCAATCCTCAAGTCGTTCTTCACGATATGCCGGATCTCACTCAGGAATGCTCGGCGCTCTTCATCCCCACGAAACCGTCGCCGCCCCCAGGGAAGCTGGAGCTCCGCATCAATGCACTGTTCCACGGCAAACTCAATTCGATCAATCCAGGACATCCTGTTCCGCTCGACAAAATCCGTGCTGATGTAAAAGGTGGCGGGCACATGCTCGTCCACAAGCACGGGAGCCGCTACCGAGAGATTGTTCCGAAATCCATCATCGAACGTCACCGCAAAGGGCCGTGGAGGGAGAGGACTCCCTAGCTCCCGGTGATTGAGTATGTCGTTCATGCTCACCGGAGTGCCCGCCCGCTTCAATCCACGAAGCACGGTCGCAAAATAGTCGCGTTCAATATGCTTCCTGGTATAGTTGCGGACGGCACACTCGACGGGCAACGTCACACCGTGAAACAAAAAAATGGCAATCTGGTGGTCGGAGATTCTTGACGGGTAGTTCATTCTAATCGAGCGCAATACTTTTCAAATCGTTTCACGCACACCTCTTTCAACACGGTCGGCATGAAAGAGTAGTATCGTCCCACCTGCCGCTGTGAACGACTCGCGATATGACCCGTACGCTGCAACTCCTCCAAAGCCGCGCGGACGAGGTTCAACGCCGATTCGGTATTGCTTTGCCGCAATTGATGGAGACGCATGTCTCGATAAAGCGCGACAGGACGTATGCCAATGAGGGCTCCATCGTCAAGCGCTTCATTCAGCACATGCAGAGTCGTCACCACATTTCTAAAATCGTTGTGATAAATGGCCCAGAGATGACTGTCCAGCCCACGATAAAACTCAGGATCTCCGCCGTGCAGATTGACCACTCGAGGCCCGGCGGCTCTGATCAGCGCCGGCTCAGCCTTGCGAATACCGAATGCGACCGTGATATCGGGCACAAACTGCTGTACAGCTTTCACTGCCTCGGAGTCGTTCACATTCGGGCATGTCATTGCTTCTGCGAAATCCGACACCGATGGTGTATTCCCGCCAAACCACATATCACGTTCGTATTGATCGCGTACCGGTTCAAACGGGTGGGTCACCTCAAAGGACGGCCGGACGCCGGTGGTTTCAAGGATGACGTGCAACTTGGGCACATGCGAAACGAGCTCCCGCACGAAATACGAATGGTGCAAGGTGTCCGTCGTCAGGATAAGCACGCGCATGGTCAGCGCACCTCATTCCAAGTGATCTGCTCTCCACGGCGGAGGGGACGCACAAGGCGTTTTCCGATAAGGGCTGGCCACTCAGCAGCTTTGACTCCTGTTGCAGGACGCGCCCACATCAAGTCGTCTGCGGACAGAACCGTCTCTGCGGACAGCGCTCTTGCCGCAACGACTCCTTTTCGTATGACGTCCCGCAACGGAAGTTCGCAGGGCTGTATCTCCTTTCCAAAACGGCCCAAGCTGGCCTTCACTCTTTCCACACTTCGCATCAAGCCCTTCAGGTCGTGTGGTTCAAAGGAGAGCGCATGATCACGAAACTCTCGACCTTCTCGCTGGTCCGTGAAATGTACCTCAATGAGTTGTGCGCCCACCGCAACCGCCGCGAGTACTGCCTCCGCGCCGATCACGTGATTGGAATACCCGGTCGTCAGTCCATATCGCTGCCTGAGAAACTGCACACTCGAAACGTTCGCTTGCTCAATAGGAACCGGATAGGCGGCGACACAATGCATCAGTATCAGTCGATCGTTCAGCGCAATCTCGTCTAACTCCAGACTGCACCACTTCAATGCTTGGTCAATCTCATCGGTGGTACAGTTTCCGGTAGAAAGAATGACAGGCTTTCCCGTACGAATCGCTGCGCGGATGACCGGCTCAAAGGTCACATCTCCGCTGGCAATCTTGATGGCCGGACACCATCGACTCAAGAAGCCGACGACATCTTCCGTCAACGCGGTTGAAAACAGTGGAATATCCAGTTTGGCAGCATGGGTTGCCAGTTGAAGATGAGCCTCCTCCGACAAAGCGAACTGTGTCACCCTAGCCAGTCTCTGTGGATCTGATGCGGATGCGTACCGTTCAGGAGTGTAGGTCTGTAGCTTTACGGCATCGGCGCCGGACTGTGCGGCAAGAGTGATCAGGCGTTCGGCAGCGGCAACATCCCCTTCGTGATTGAGACCGATTTCCGCGACAACCGCGACTGTCTCATCAAGATTTTTCCCAAATAATTTCAACGCTGGTTGCTCCCTGACACTGATGGACCCTGAAGTGGAGTGAAGAATTTCTGATGCCGGGCGGCCAGCTCCTTATACCATTGAATATAATCGACGAAGCCTTTTTCCAGCGGATACGCAGGGCAGTACCCGAGCAATCGTTTGGCCTTCTCAATAGAGAGGGTCCCGCGTTCGGGCATCAAGGCATCGCGCGGTTGGAATTTCACTTCGACGTTGGGGAATTGTTGCCGCACAATGTCGATCATTTGGGCGAGGGAACGCGCTCCTCCATACGTCAAATTAAAAATTTGGTTCCGGGCTTCGTCCTTGCCGATACACAGCACCAGCCCCTGCAGAAGGTCTTTGATATACGTGAAATCGAGCGCATCGCTGCCGTCGCCGTTCACGCTGAGAGGCGCCCCGCGAAGGACGCCTTCGATAAACGCCTGTCCGACACGCCGACTGACGCAGCGTTGGCCATACAAGGCCGAAGGTCTGACAATCGTGTAGGACAGACCAAAGACTTGGCTATACGCGATAACGAGTTTTTCTCCTCCATACTTCAACGCGCCATAGATACCCAGCGGTTCGCAATGACGTTCCTCCGTCACAGCTTCACCGTCGAAATTCCCGTAGACCATCGAAGATGAGAAGTAGATGAAGCGGGCCTTCAACCCCCGCGCGCAATCCAACGCATTCTCTAAGGTTCTTAAACTATGGTCGAACGTGCTGTATGGATCCTTGTTGGCACGATTCGCATGGGCGATGGCTGCCAATTGCACAATCGTATCAGGCTTCATATCGTTGAGGCATCGAGACAGCACATGATAGTCCCGCGCATCGACGACATGAAGGGGAATTTGAGCCTCCTGTAGTAACCGCAAGCGGTCGTGTATGAAATGAAGGTACAGCGCCTTATTCGCGTCCTCATGCGAGTTCGAAAACGCACCAAGATTGTTGACCTGCAGGCTGTCTACGGCGTGAACCTCGGCACCCATTTCTGCCAGGGTCAAGGCAAGATTATGGCCAATAAAACCAGCGCCTCCGATAAGCGCGATCTTCCGTCCTTGGAGTTCGATCACCGTGTGAGTCCTTTCCCGCTGGCGCTCTCGGTTAAGCTACACTTCAGGGTAGCCACGATTCTCTCGACATCGCCATCTGCCACATGCATTCCTAGCGGCAGCGCGACCGAATGGTCGCTAATGTGTGCCGCTTGCGAATAACTACCAGGCACAAACCCATACTTATTTCGATAGTAGGTCATCCGTGGAACCGGCTGCGGATAGTAAATGCTGGTTCCGATTCCGGCCCCATTCAGTCGTTCGACCATCTCGTTTCGTTTGCTCGCATTTTCCCCTTCGAATACGACACTGGCGCAATAGTGGCTTGATCGGCACTCCGCAGCGTCCGTATCGATGAGCCGAACATTCGAGAGATCGCCCACCAGTTTCCGATAGCGATCGAACTGTGAGGCGCGCTGAGCCAACACGACACTCATTCGCCGAAGCTGAGAGCGGCCGAGAGCCGCTTGAATTTCGCTCATCCGGTAGTTCAGTCCGAGACTTGGGACGTCATACATGCCCGGCACGGTCCGCTCACTGTGAGTCCGATCCACGCCAAAGGCTCGCAGCTTAGCAACAGCTTGGGAGACGCCTTCATGACGACTGACGAACATTCCACCTTCACCCGTGGTCATATGCTTCACCGGATAGAAGGAAAAACAGCCGGCATCGCCGAACAGTCCGACGTGGCGCCCCCGGTGGCGGGCTCCCAAGGCAATCGCACAGTCCTCAACGATCCTGAGATTATACCGTTGCGCAAGATCGACAATGGGCGGCATATCGCATGGAATGCCGGCAAAGTGCACGACAGAAATCGCTTTTGTCTTGGGAGTCAGCGCAGCTTCGATCGCCGACACGGTCAAATTCCCTGTGCCCGACTCACAGTCGGCAAATACCGGCGTGGCTCCGACCCACTCCACGGCATGGGCCGTCGCCGCATGGGTCTGTGCAGGCACGATCACCTCATCACCCGGGCCAATCCCGAAATGAAGATACGCGAGGTGCAATGCCGCCATGCACGAACTGACGGACACACAGTGGCCTCCTCCCAGAAACGCTGCAAACTCTTGTTCAAACGATTTGCACTGAGGCCCATGAGTTAAGATATGCCCACTGAGCACCTCCAGAACCGCATGTCGATCCTCGTCTGTGATCCAAGGCCGGGCAAAGGGGATGGGCAGAGTGTCAGTCATGTGTATCCTGTCCTTCTGGTTTAAATTCTCATGTAGAGTCACATTGACGCAACACTGGCTGACAACACGGGCGGACGGAAACGGCGAAGTTCGTCGATCGATAACTGTTCGAGCCGAGACAAATCCTCGATCGTATCGACGGCCAAACCGACTTCGGCGAGGCTTCGATTCCCGGAATCGAGATTCACAATTCGAAAGCGGTCAGGCTGTCTATAAAAAAATGGGGTGACGTGCTCTTGATCATTCAGCGTCGTCTCTTCCATGCGAATCGTTTGAAGAGCGCTGACTCTGATGAGTTCGACGTTTTGTCCCTTTGGAAACGACCGAGGGAAAACGGTAGTCACCACGTCAGGAGCGTCCACTGCAACGTGAGGGATCGCAAGACGCAGCACCTCTGGAAACAGTAGCGGACTGTCACCGTTGACGCGCATGATCCACTCACACGGATACTCCCGCGCACCGGACTGGAAACGGGCAAGAACATTATTCAAGGAACCTCGATGGACGTGCATGCCCAGCGATTCGATGTACCGGACGAGCGGATCATCGGACAGCTCGGTACTCGTCACCACAACGATGTCCTCAGAAGAAAATGTATGCTCAACCGCACGCAGCACATGACGAATCATCGCTTCGCCACGAAACGGAGCGAGCACCTTGCCCGGATACCGCTGAGAGGACATTCGCGCCTGAACGAATGCTTTGACACTCGCTTTCATCTCAAGACCTGGCCCCGAAAAAGGTGTTGATCGCAGAGGGATTCATTGCATCATGGAGTCGCAGCCGATGCCGGACCCGCACATCGCTTGTACCACTGATACGTTTCAAACAGTCCCTCTCGCAGAGCAATGGTTGATTTCCACCCAAGGGCATGTATTCGAGCACAATCCATCAACTTCCGCGGCATGCCGTCCGGCTTGGCAGGGTCCCAGCGGATCTTCCCCTGGTATCCGACGACCTCGGCGACCAGCGTCGCCAATTCGCCGATCGAAATTTCCTGGCCTGCCCCGACATTCATGATCCTCGCATCGGAATAGCGATCCATCAGGAATAGGCAGGCATCCGCGCAGTCGTCCACGTGCAGAAACTCACGCCGCGGAGCCCCGGTGCCCCACAGAGTGGGAGGGGTGCCCTGCTCACGC